>Ga0172380_10008088_pt1 | contig 11651 bp, 16 predicted proteins | sample Leawe162metaG_FD_119747 | JGI IMG/M metagenome (GOLD analysis project Ga0172380, IMG submission 119747) | Leachate microbial communities from a municipal landfill in Southern Ontario, Canada - Leachate well 162 metaG | ecosystem: Engineered > Solid waste > Landfill > Unclassified | place... | reverse complement strand
GTTGATGGAGATATGAATTGGCCATCTTGGGGATCGTATCTATCAAACCTTGAAGAGCTTTTTACACAACTCATTCAAATGGATAAAAATTTCATTTGTACAGCTCATCAAAGAATTGAAACAGAGCATGATGATTTGCAAGATATTAGCATCCCACTCGGATATTGGCCTATGGTTGACGGTCAAATGATGAAAAAGTTATCTGGATATTTTGATGAGTGTTATTTCATGGAAAGAAAAGTAAAAAAGAATAATCCAACAGAATATTTCTTCAGAACTGTAGGAAGCAAATATTGTGCAAGAACGTCTTTGAAACTTCCTGAATTTGTTCCTGCTAACATTAGCAACTTAATGGATATTCACAGAAAAAATATGATGGGAGGGACCAATGAGCAGAGAAAAGAAAAATGAACCAGATAAAAAAGTTGATTTTTCTCAATCTGAAGAAACGGATAAAAAAGAAGATGTCATCATTGACAGCTGTAAAGCTCTTCTTGAGAAACATCCAAAAGGATTTATTGTTGATTCAACCGGTAAAGTTGGAAAGGTTGTGTTTATCACTCATAATTTGGATGTTATTTTTCACAGACATCCTAACATCAAAGGTCGTGGATTTTATGCAGTTGGAGAAATGGAGGAAGATTAATGCAATTAAGGACTTGCAATCCATAAGATTACATTTTCAACATAGTGAATTTACAAAACAAAAAGAAACAGGAGGTCAACATGCCCAGAATTAATGTGAAACTCAATGATGTTGAGTCCAATTTTCAGGTGTATCCTGAGGACAGTTATCTCGTTGAAATTCAGGAGAAATCCCGTCTTGGGAAATCCAAAGAGAACGAGCCGAAAATCATCTGGATCGGCAAAATTATGGAAGGAGATTACGAAGGCAAATATATCAATTGGGATACATCACTCCAGGATCAGGCTCTTTGGAATCTCAAGAACATGCTTGAAGCTATGCAGTTTGAATGGGATGAAGATGGATTTGACATTGAAGATGTGGTTGGAGAAAAAATCATTATCGATGTCACCGTGAAAGATTGGCAGGGTAATCCTCGTAATTACGTTACCGGATATCATCCCGTGGAATAAACACATCAAAGCCTTTCTGGAGATGGCGAATAAAGCCATCTCCAGAATAAAAATTATGTGATATCATGAATCCTATTCCAAAAAGCAAACAATTGAGAATCACCCGACTAGGAAGAGGCATGAAACTCCAAGATGTCTCTAAAATAACTTTCTTATCATCTTCTTACGTATCAAAGATGGAGAGGGGTGATAGAGATATACCGCCTGAGGTTGAAAGGATTCTCGATCTCAAAAATGGAACAAGATGGTATCAGTGCATTATGGCAGCTATCTTTTCTGGTGTCATATCAGATGAAGATGCAAAAATTGCTAGCGATGCCGTAGAAAAAATCATAGGACTCTAGAAAGGAGATCCAAATGGAAGCGAGTAAGGTTCTTGTTGTCCCCATCGATAAAATAAAAATCGGTGTGAGAAGGCGTGTAGATCTCGGAGACCTCGATAAACTTCAAAGCAGCATAGCACGTGTCGGACTTTTAAATGCAATAATCATTGATAGCGATTATGAACTCGTTGCAGGTTTCAGGAGACTTACGTGCTGTAAGAATCTTGGATTTGTAGATATTATTGCTATGTTTAAAGATGATCTTTCGCCCCTTCAAAAGAAAGAACTCGAGCTTGAAGAAAATACATACAAAGAATTGTCATGGGATGAAGTTGCATCGCTAAGAGCCGACATCCACAAAATCAAACAGGAACTCTATGGAAAACCAGTAAAAGGCCATGCAACAGAAAGTTGGTCCGTTGAAGATACCGCACAATCCCTGGGACTTTCTGTAGGAACACTTTCCCAAGATTTAACTCTTGCAGATTCACTTGCAAAGTATCCAAACCTTCGAAAATTCACGAGCAAGCGTCAGGCTGTGAGTGCCCTTGTAAAAGCACGAGAGACTACACTCCTTTCTGAACTAGCTCGTCGAGATGCAGAAAAATCACTCCTAAAAATAAGTACACCATATCTTCTTCATAACGGAGATTCAAGAATCTTTTTGAAAGAAAATGTTGAAGATGAAACTGTCGATCTTGTCTTTTTTGATCCTCCATGGGGGATCGACATTGATGTTGTTGGAACATCTCGTGGACTTGGCGGAACAAAGACTTCTTATAAAGATGATGGAATACTCAATGCCAAAATCTTCACAGAGGAAGTTTTAGTTGAGATTTATCGTGTCATGAAAAACAACACGCATATGTATATGTTTGTTGGATCAGAATTTCTTAATTACTGGATTGATTTTCTGTCCAATACAAGAACAGTACTTGTTCCTGGAGATGCACCAAGATGGGAGGTCCTTGATGAAAAAAGGGAATGGAAATTTGATGTAAGAAAGGTTCCTCTTATTTGGGTGAAAGAGGGTGGCGGATATACTGACTTTGAAGTACGATTTATGCCTCGATATGAGACAATTCTTTTCTGCAATAAAGGAATCAGAAGACTTAACTCTGTATGCTCAGACGTTTTTGAATTTAAAAGACCTCCATCAACTGAAAGAGTCCACACACAGCAGAAATCTACGGAGTTGATCCAGCAGTTAATAAGATTGTCCTCGCAGCCTAATGAGCTTATTCTTGATCCCTGTGCCGGAAGCTTTGTATCTGTTGTAGCTGCAACACTTACAGGACGTCGTTCCATCGGAATTGAAAAAGACGTCAACTGCTACAATGCAGGAATCAATTGGGTGAAGGCCATTAAACAGGAGGATATTGAAACAAATGACATTAGAGAAGAATGATAAAGAAAAGGATAATATGTCAGTAGGTGTTATTCTTTGGGCGATTATTATGGGAAAAGCCGTAATAACTGTCACATGGATTGTTTCATCAGTCTATTTGATAACAATAGAAGAAAAAACGTGGGCTTTAATTTTCTTCATTGTAGGTTTTATCTTTAGTTTATCATCTTATAAATCAGGAATAACAGGCAAAGATAAGGAGATTTAGATGTCCTTAAATTATGAGGTTGGTGCAGAAGGACCAATTGATGCACGTGTTGTTTTGATAGGCGAAGCTCCTGCAGAAAAAGAATTTACAATCGGAAAACCTTTTCAGGGAAGTGCAGGAAGCTTTTTAAACAATCTTTTATCTGGTGCGGGTCTTCAACGAGGAACTATCCGTATCACAAATCTATCAAAAGAGAGGGCTCCTGGAAATAAAATGGAGCGTATGCCTTTTGATAGGTTAAAGATGTGGGAGCAGGATCTTCTTGAAGAAATTAATCTTCTATCATGTCCTAAAATTCTTGTTCCTCTTGGAAACTATGCACTTAAGGCTGTTACAGGAAGAACAGGAATTACAAATTTAAGAGGATCTGTTTTACCTCCTGTAAAAGAAATATCTCATGACTGTATAGTAATTCCAACAATTCATCCATCAAAAATTCATTATGACTATTCTGTATGGCCTCTTATTGGAGCAGATCTAGCAAAGGTCAAAATTATTTCAGATCAGGATGAACCATTTCAGTTTCCAACATACAGATTTAAGATACAACCATCATTTGATGAAGTCATGGATTTTTTCGATTGGCTTGATGATTATGAAGAAATGGTTGTAATAGATATTGAAAATCCACATCTACTTTTATCATGTATAGGCATTGCATGGTCAAGATCAGACGCTTTCTGTATTCCTTTTTATTGGGGTGATGGAAGAAATTATTGGACAGAAGAGCAAGAATTTGTAATCTGGAAAAGATTATCAAAGATTCTTCCAAAATTAAATTGGGCAAATCAGAATGTTTTCTTTGATTGGGAGGTAATGCTTAACCACAAAATTCTCTTAAAAGCACCTGTTTATGATTCCATGCTGATGCATTCATGTTTGTATAGCGAGCTTCGTCATAAACTGGAAATCATTACAAGCATCTATACAAATATAGAATATTACAAGAAAGATGAGAAAGAGGAAAAAGGATCTGTAATAAAAGTTGGAGATGAAACAGGACATTGGAAGTATAATTGTTTGGATTGTATATCAACATTTTGGGCTATCGAAGAGCTTAAAAAAGAACTCATTGAGGAAAATCTTCTGGATTTTTATCACAGTTTTTATAGTGAGTTAATGAATCCTTTTTTCAAGATGAACATCAATGGCGTTCGTCTAAACATGAAAGATATAGAAAAATCAAGATCAGAAATGGCAGATATCTTAAGTGATTTAACGATTAGTATTGAAAGGGCTGTAGGACATCCACTTAATGTTAACTCACCAAAACAGGTTGCATCAGTTCTTTATGATGAGTTCTGTATGTCAGTTCCAAAAATTCGAGGTGATTCTGAAAGACCAACCAGTAAAGATGCTTTAACAAAACTGGCATATCAGTATAAAATTGATACACCACTAAAAATTATAGAAGCTCGATCACATCTAAAATTAATGTCTCTATTTTCAGATGATAATATAGAAAACGGAAGATTAAGATGTCAATATTCGCTTGCAGGGACTACAACAGGACGTCTTGCATCTCGCAAGAAAAAAGGTGGTCTTGGCGGAAAAGGCATGAATCTTCAAAATGTAAAGACTGTTGGACCTGCAAGATCATTTTTTATTGCAGAAGATGGTCATGTTCTTTTAGGAGCTGATCAAAGTCAAGCAGAAGCTCGTGTTGTTGGGTGGCTTTCTAAAGATCAAAAATTTATGGCCCTGTTTGAATCTGGAAAATCTATCCATATTCAAAATGCCTATAATCTATATGGCGAATGGATAACAAAAGAAGATCCAAGATATAAAATAGCAAAGTCACTTATTCATGGATCAAATTACGGTTTGGGTCCATGGGTGTTTGCTTATATGTCAGGACTATCTTTTCGTGAAGCTAAAGAAAAACAACAATTATACTTCTCTACATATCCAGGAATTAGAGGATTCTTTCATAAGTATGTTGAAACTGAAATAAGAGAAAGGGGGATGCTCTATAATCCGTTTGGAAGGAGACAGGTCTTTTTTGGACGAATGGAAGATACTACTTTTCGTGCAGGATATGCTTTTATTCCGCAAAGCACAGTATCAGATATTAATAAGATAGCTTTAAAAAGAGTTGAGAAGCACTACATGGCTCTTCTTGAACTTCATGATGGTTTGGTTCTTTCTGTTCCTGCAAATGATATAAAAGGAGGATATGAAGCTCTTAATGAGGCATACAAAGTAACATTTGAGATCTGGGGAGAGGAACATTCTATTCCAATAGAAATATCTATTGGTGATAATTGGCGTGACATGGAACAGATCGATGAATCATATTTTGTCGAAAAAAGTGCAAATTCAAATTGACTTTGGGAAACACGTAAAAACCGGCCCGGAAACGCACAAAACGGCGGTTTCCCGGCCCAAAAATTCACTTTTGGGGTAATTTACATTGACAAAATTTAAAGGGCAAAAAAGGCCGTTTTTGGCCGTTTAAAAGGGTACGAAAACAAAAAGAAATTGATGATGCAACTAATCACAAACAAATGTAAAGAGGAGGAAAAAATGACAAAGTATTGTTTTTTGGACGTAGAAACATCCGGACTCGACCCGAAAGAAAATGGTATCTTACAGATAGGATGCATCCTTGAAGTAGGAGGATTTGAAAAGGAGTTTTCTCTTAAAAGCAAACCATTTGATAGCGATGTTATTGAAGATGGGGCTCTTAAAGTAACAGGATTTACTAGAGAAGAAATTGCAGATTGGCCATCTCCTCAAGTGACATATAATATGTTGATCGAAGAATTTTCTAAGTTTGTTGACAAATATGATAAACAAGATAAGTTCATGTTTGTTGGGTACAACGCTGCATTTGATGAGCGTTTTGTAAGAGAATTCTTTCTTAAAAACGGTAATAAGTTTTTTGGATCATATTTTCATTTTCCATACATTGATGTTATGACACTCGCAGCCCACATCCTGATAAAGAAACGTCATCAAATGAAAGATTTTAAGCTTATGACAGTTGCTTCAGAATTTGGTATCAAAATTAACATTACAGATGCGCATGATGCTTTATATGATATTAAAATAACCAGAGAGATTTACAAAAGGATTTCTAATGATTTCCATGGAGAGTAATCATGAAAATTGCTTATATCGTAGGACCATATCGATCCAAATGGTTTTTGGTAAGACTTATAAACATCATAAGATCTAGAAAAGTGGCTGCAAAATACTGGAAGGATGGATATGTTGTCATATGTCCACACTCTAACTCAGCCTTTTTCGATAAGCATTGTAAAGGTGAAGTTTTTGTTGAAGGATATCTGAAACTTATTCCATTTATGGATCTCATTGTTGTTCTTAAAGGATGGTTAAAATCGTCAGGATCTATAAAAGAGGTTTCTTTATCAAGAAAGCTAGAAAAAGAAATCATCTTCTTATAAAAGGAGACTGCCATGAGGAAACTACCTGGCAGTTGGATGATTTCTTATCGGGATTACATAATTAAGCAGGAGAGTCCATCGATCTTTCATTTTTGGATTTCAGCTCAGATGATTGCAGCGTCTCTGAGAAGAAACGTCTGGATAGATAGAGGGGCTTATCAACTCTATCCTAATCAGTATGTAATATTGATCGGACTTTCTGGAGCTGCGAGAAAAAGTGTAGCTATGGAAATAGGACTTGATCTGCTTAATGAAGTAGAAGATATAATGATTCTACATGAAAGAATGACAGTCGAAGGATTAATTGATCGTATTCAAAGAGTGGTAATATTACCGAGCGGAAAGGTTCAACCAGATGGAAGTGTATTGATTCACGCCGATGAACTTTCCAATTTATTTGGAAAAGCATCTTACATAACAGATTTAATGTCTTTTCTTACAGCGGGATACACATCAAAAACAAAGCTAGATTTTTTAACAAGATCCAGAAATCTGTGTAGTGTAAGAAATCCCTGTATCAGTTTACTCGCCGGAACAACACCAGAACAGATGAGTGAAGTATTTCCATCAATGGCATTAACAAGTGGAATGCTTGGAAGAATATTAATAATTGCTGGATCAAAAGGGCAAAGAGTATCAAAACCAAAATTAGATACAAAAATGAGACCTCTATTAATACATGATTTAAAAGAGATCTCAAAACTTCAAGGTGAAATGGTTTTAACACCTGAAGCAGACAAAGCCTTTGATGCATGGTATGAAAAAATTAATCCTTATCCACCTGCAGAACTTGTATCGTTCTATGAACGAAAACATGATCATGTTTTAAAATTGGCGATGATTATTTCAATCTCTGAGTCGGATAATTTGATACTTACAGTAGATCATTTAAATAGTGCCATAGAAGCGATTGAAATGGCTGAGTCGGAAATGCCTGAGGCTTTAGCTTACATTGGGGCATCGATTCAAAGTACACTAGCTGATAGAATCTTTGCTGTTATAAAATCATATCACCCAACTCCGGTATCACACTCAGTTTTGCTGAGAAGGGTGTATAGAAAAATACAGAGTAGTGCAGAATTTAAAGATGTAGTTGAGACCTTGAAAGATGCAAATAAAATAACGATTGAAGCATCTCAACAAGGAATCTTCTATTCAATAAAGGAAAAGAAAGATGAGAATAAACAGTCTAATCATAAGAATCTTAAGAAAAGTAAAAACAAATAATGGTAAAACTGCACTTGATGAACTTATTCAATATCTTCATAATGAAGGTGTTCTCGTCAAAGAAATTGCAAATATGCTAGAAATCAGTTCTGCAACTGTCTATAAATCTCTTAAGGTGAGGAAAGGTAAGGTGATGGGCAGGAGCAAAGTGGACAAAAAGAAGGGCGGAGCGGGGTGCTCGAATGGAGGGATGTCATGAAAACTAGCATAATACTACTCTCTATTTTATGTTTCATTCTGTTTTTTAAAGGAGAATTTTATTACTCATGGTTTGTTTCTATGATCATTCTTCTTATTTGGGTCACAAAACATTTTTGATATGAAACAGTTTTTGTAAACTTATAAATTTAACGTGTTGAGCTTACGAGAAAGGCGGATAATTATGAAAGTTATAGTGAAGCCATGTAGATGTGGAAAGACATATGATTTAATGAAAATATTTTTGAATGATTGTACTCTGATAATGGTTGTTTTTTGCGGGTCAGAGAGAAGTAGAATCATTGAAGAGTACAGCCTATCCTTGGATCAACAAAGAAGAGTTGTTGTTTTTCATCCTGGATGTCAAAACCTCAAAGGTCTTACAGGGAATCTTATTGTTGATAATGCAGACTATATTCTGCGAGCCGTTCTTGGTAAGATGCCTATTGCTGTATCATTAAGTGGAATGAAGGAGTAATTAAAATGAACGAAATCACAAAACCGATGAAAGCTCCGACAGATCCTGTTCAGAATGAAGATTTAGATTATTTGGATTATCCGATGGTTGGGAGCCCAAAACTTGATGGATTTAGATGTTTGGTCACAGACAGAGCTTTTACATCTTCAATGAAGCCGTTTGCAAATCTCTTTACCATGAGAGAATTGGCTAATCCAGTATATCACAATCTTGATGGTGAATTGGTAATAGGAGATCCGGCAAGTAAAGATGCTTTTGAGGCTACATCTGGACCACTAAGAAGAATCCACGGTGAGCCAGATTTTAGATTTTATGTTTTTGATTCTCTTGTGGATCGGCACAAATCATATGAAGATCGTTGGCTTACGAAACTTCCTAAGAATGATGGTAGAATCGTTGTTCTCAACCAAAAACTTCTCAGAAACGCAGATGATGTTCTCTCTTATGAAAAAGAGATGCTTAATTTGGGGTATGAGGGAGCAATGATTAGATCTTTAAATGGATCCTACAAAGAGGGTAGATGTACATATCGTGAGATGAACATATTTAAGAGGAAGCCTTTTGCAGATATTGAAGGTGTTGTGGTTGGATTAATTGAAGCGATGGAAAATATGAATGAGGCTTTTATTGATGAAAGAGGATTGACAAAAAGATCCAAAAATAAAGAAAACATGGTTCCAAAAGGAACTCTTGGGAGTTTTATGATACAAGCATCAAAATGGCCAAAACCATTTAATGCCGCCTTGGGAAAAGGTTTTACAAGTGATGATAAAAAGGCTTTTTGGGATATGGGACAAAGATGTATTGGAATGATTGTTACTGTGAAGTATCAACTTTATGGTAGCCGTGAAGCTCCAAGACTTCCTAGTGTCATTAAGATACAAGCAAACTTAGATTCATAAAATCAAGGAGGCCTTATGAGATCTTTAAAGCAATGATGGCAGAGTGAAAGATTATACAGAGCGAAAGGAACTTTAAAAGCTGCTCGAGCCCTTATTACTGCGGTGGCAAATTTTAACTCCACCCTTTTTGAGGAAAAAGCATTTCTATCAGGCATAGCACAACGCCTAGATAAAATGGATTTTACAAGGTATAAAGAGGAGTCTTGGAAAAGATTCTCAAAACATACAAAGTAAAAACTATTTTTGAGACCTGATTCCTGTTCCCCTGGACGCAAACCACCAACTTACAGCAGTTGTTGTAAGATACAGAATAGCAATGATAATGGTGTTTGCTGTTCCAACAAGCTGACCAAGACTTGCCGTATCTGCTGTGATCTTTGGGGTAAGTGCATCGAAAATAACATAAATCTTGTAAGTCATCCATGTAGAAACGATGCAAAGATACAGGGTCAATCCGGGTCTTGTCAAACCACGAACAAGATCCACCATAGCAAACATGAATCCTACAATTGCTTTTGTTCGCGCACCCATCACAGCCATCCAAGACTCAGAGAAAAAGGTAGCTTTATCAGTCTTATAGGATTCTGTAAGAGCTGCATATGAAGCCTCCGTTTCCTTCTGCTCCCTCTGCTCCTTCGCCAGAATCACAGCCTTTTCTGCCTCTTTCTCGGCAATCGCATACTCATGCTTAAATGTCATCTCCTGCAACTTTACCTTCTCCTTCTCCGCAAGCCAATCAAAGTACCGATTCGCTACGCCTCCAAGGAGCCCTGTCATTCCCCCACCCAAAACAGATGTGAGCAATTCAATGATTCCCATAACTAGCCTCCTACTATTTCAATTTCTGCATTTCCATCTATGGGCAATGCAGCAATGATCATATTCAAAGCAACTCCAGACAGAAGAACCCCAGGTTGTCCATATAGAAGCCCTGTTCTCATTCCAGGAAGGATGCATCCCATACTGTGAGTTTTAAATCCTTTTTCTGTGTCTCCCGCCAGATTTCCTTGATGAATCAGAACATCACTTCTATCTGGAACATTAGAGAGTCGAATAACCCTTCTCTTATATTTTCCGCTGAACCATACTGATGTCTTATAAATACCTGGAGGAATACAACTGATATTTCGTTGGTTTTCTTTCCATGGGAGTTCAAGTGAATGACAAATAAAGTCTCCAGCTACGATTCTTCCAAATGTTCCGGCATCAGACTCTTTTTCTCTGATTAAAAATAATTTCATACAATTCTCGGATCTACCGCCTCCCCAAAGAAATTTGTTGCTACTTCATCTTCATCTGTAGTATCTTGTCTAGCTCCGCCATACATTTTTACTGTTTTTTCTACATCAGGAACCTTCCCATTTCTCCTTACAGAATATTCAAGAACCTTATACCTTCCTGATGCAGATATTCTTTCAGCCATTGATGTAATGTCACAGAAAATACCTATAATTCCTTGAAAGATGCCATCTTTATCAATGTAAGGCATCTTTGTTACTATCATCACATGTAGTTTTCCTCCAGGTTTTCTTGTTTCCAGAAGATATTCTTGTGTCAACATAGTTCTCATTACAACTGTATCCTCTTTATCAGATAATGCACTAACATCATCTGTAAAGAGCTCATTAATTCTTTTTCCTATTACATCACTTCGTGGAACACCTGCGAGCTGAGCAAACGCATCATTTACAGCTGTGTAGGTTCCATCTTTGCTTTTATAGAAGATAGGATAAGGCATTAAATCCATTACAGTAAGGAGAAAGTGACACTTTTCCATCAACCTTTCTTCCATATCATCAAGGGCAGATGACAGCTCTTTTATCTTTTCAATATTGTCTGTTTCAGACTCATAAATATCTTCTAAACCCTGATAAATTGGAGATTTTTTGCATTGATGCATTGCCACATTTTTAACTATCTTCTCTACAAAGTTTCTCAGCACATCATCCTCCCTTCATCATATGACCAAAAACTAAGAGTAATATTGCAGCAATGGTTGGAATAGCTGCACCTATTGCTCCCCATATTCCAGCTTTTACTTTTATCATAGCAAGCTCTACCTGAAGTGTCATTGTCGCTTGACAATTCATCTCACACTTCTTCCTAACAGACTCAAGTTCCTTTAGAACATGATGTCTCCAAACGGCCCAGGAATTTTCTTGATCTGTATTTTTATCCTCGCCTGTCATTTTATTCCCATGTTATAGAAAGTTCAGCTTTTTCTGCTCCAGAAAGATATTCAATTGATGATACTTTAAATCCGTTTGGATATATTGTACCATTATTGTCAATAAAGATTAAAAGGGCGTTTCCAGATACCCATCCGCCTCTATCAACAACTTCTTGGATAACAGATTTTAAATCATCTGTAGTCCACACAGTTCCATTTTCAAAATCTG
>Ga0172380_10008087_pt1 | contig 11653 bp, 9 predicted proteins | sample Leawe162metaG_FD_119747 | JGI IMG/M metagenome (GOLD analysis project Ga0172380, IMG submission 119747) | Leachate microbial communities from a municipal landfill in Southern Ontario, Canada - Leachate well 162 metaG | ecosystem: Engineered > Solid waste > Landfill > Unclassified | place... | reverse complement strand
TTACCCATACCAAGCATCGCCAATCAGGCTGGTTTATTTATCAACAACCATCTTGCTGGGATAGTCGGCGATACCTTACCAAACAATTTATTTATCCAAACGGTACGAGATAATCAGATAGCCTGACTCAGAGTCTCGGTCATCCAAAAGACTACGAAAGTCGAAAAGACAGAAACTGGAAGCTTCAAGACTACGGGTTCATGAAAAAAGATCCCCATATACAAAACTACGAAAACACCAATCTTCACAAAAATAGCAGCATACGGCATCACTTGCGAATGAACAAGAGTTACTACGTATGTTACACCAATAACCGACTAAACCAGCATCTTGTTTCAGAAAAGATCCGTTCAAAAAACGGATCTTTTCGTAAGAAATAAGAGGCGCCACATATAAGTTATATAGCCTACATGGCACTAGTTCGCTCCTGTATCGGGTGCACTGCCTGGGATACCTTTCAGGTGTTCAGCGGTAAACCAATCTGGCAGATCAATATCTATATTAGGAAATTTTCTATCTATTATTTTTTGTGGCGTTTCTCCATTGTTCAATAAGTCATCAAAATCAAGCCCATCTACATCGGACGCTCAGTCCCCTGGTATATACTCCCCAGGCAAAGGTATACGGACATAGGTGCTTCAGCCAGGAAGATAGACTACTGGTGTCGTATTGTTGCTAGAAGATCATCCTCATCCCAATCCGCCAGTCCAAGTACCAGTAGTTACAACTTGAGCAGTATTGTTAGAAATATTGGTGTCTCCAAATGCGCTGATAATTTGTGCAACATTGATGAGAGTATCTCCACTGAGTACTCCGCTACCTACATAAGCAGTCAACGTGATGGTTCCTGTTTGAAACGGAGACAAGTTGATAAATCCAGAAAGGAAGTTGATACCAGTTGTTACGACTAACCCGCTCAATGTAGTGCTATATCCAGAATAATATAATCAAGATCATAAATAATCTGAAATGACCGTATTCCAACCTACACCATAGCCACTATTGCTGATATACAAGGTATATGTTAACAAGTCTCAGGAAATTACGTAAGATTTGTTAACTGACTTGGTGATCGCCACGTCAGATAGGGGACAAGCAAGCGTAGGAGCGATAAAGCTCAAATGTTCCATAGTCGCATCTCACGTAGTATCATTATCACCAACGATAATCAACATATACTGGACTGTTTTCTGATTATCTGTAAATCATACAAATCTAGTCGTACCGTTTCCGCATCATGTAGACGATCAGCCGCATAAAGATTGATTAGTACCAGAGCTTGGCACTATGCCCGTAGAAACGATCAATGTACCACTGCCGTCAAACAACTGCACCGTTGCCAATACGCCGCTGCCATCACTTCTTGTTTCCAAGTCGCCTACCCGTACACCAAAACCATACACAGGTTGTCCAAAGTCAAACAAAACAGCATTTTTTGTCCCTGAAGATCCTATGTCTTCATTCCAGTAGTTTGTGCCAAGCAAAGAAAATGGCTTGGGAGCAGCATCTTGCAAGGCAGCGTTACTATTCCATTCTGGGTACGAAGCAGTATGTGGTTCAAGTTGGCCAAATAACCCACCTGTCATACTCCTGAGACTAACCTGCACAGTCACACCAGAAACAGTATAGCATTGCGTACTTGCATATGTGACAAAAGAAGTTCCTACCGCAGTAGTAGCTCCAGTAACCAAAAATGATTGATAAGCAAAATAACCTGAATGCACCACACTATCAAATCAAGATTTCCAGTAGTCATCCAATGTGTCAGACTGCATTTGGCCAGTAAGATCATTGGCAGCAATTTCACCTGTACTAACGTAAATTTGAGCACCAAAAGCGCTAGATCCCAATAATCACATAATCATCAGTAATCAGACAAAGAAACCTTGCATAATATTTGACATATATAGTTTATAGTACATAAATATTACACTAATAATATTTATGTACGAAATGTCAATACCATATATTGATATACAGTAAATATACAATAAAAAAAACCGCACTATGCGGTTTTTTTTATTGTATCAAGATGTTATTCTGGTTCGTTTTCGTCATCCGAAGTTGTGATATCACCCATGATATCATCTACATCCGCACCAGGCACAACTTTTTTGATCAGTCCTACTGCCTTGTCTTCGTGGATTTCATCACTCACTGCATCTCTCACATTCGCCAAATTTTTTAGTCCAAGTTTGAGTATTTTTGCTCTTCTCTCTTCACGGATTCTCTCCATTTGATCTTTGCTCAGTGGTACTATGTTTTGGCACAATCACTTAAACATATTTGCCAAGTAGTAGTACGATTCAGGTATACCATACATCTGTATTTTCTTACCCTTGATGATGGACTCATATGTTTTATTTCTACCAGCAATATCGTCAGATTTGATAGTTAGCATCTCTTGCAATGTATGGACTGCACCATAAGCTTCAAGTGCCCATACTTCCATCTCTCCAAATCTCTGACCTCCATCTCTTGCTTTACCAGAAAGTGGTTGTTGTGTAATCAGTGAGTAAGGTCCTACCGCTCTAGCATGGATCTTATCTTCAACCATATGCTCAAGTTTTAGGATGTACATGTATCCTACTGAAACTTTTTGGTCAAATTGGTCACCATTTCTTCCATCGTACAATTCAAATTTACCATCATCAGGCAGATGAGCAGTTTTAATGGTATTGATGAGGTGTTCAATTTGATCCGTAGACATGCCCGATTTTCTCAAATATGCAATATCCGAGTCAGTAAGGTCACCAGAGAAAAAATGTCTTACATCATCAACGCTAAATCCAGAGAACAATGGTATTGCAAAGTTGTAACCAGTCAATTTAGCTATCAGTCACATATGGTTTTCTAGTACTTGCCCAATATTCATACGAGAAATTACTCACAATGGATTCAAGATAACATCAACAGGTTCACCATCTGCAGTATATGGCATATCTTCTTCAGGCAAAATGACAGAAATAATACCCTTATTACCATGCCTACCTACCAATTTATCACCCACTTCTATTTTCCTGTTGGTAGCAACAAAGACAGTAATCTTGTTTTTCACGCCAGCCATCAGATTATCTCATTTTTTGGAGTCTAACACAACAACATCCAATACCTTACCCTCAGAGCCAGATGGTAGGTACAAAGAACTATCTTTTACGTTTTTGGATTTTTCACCAAATACCGCCTGGATCAACTTTTCTTCTGCAGATAGTTCTCCCTCAGACTTTGGAGAAATCTTACCCACCAAAATATCTCATCACTTCACGATAGATCATACACGGACAATACCATTTTCATCCAAATTTTTCAATTTAGCCATACTTACATTTGGTATATCTGGAGTCGTTTGCTCTGGTCCCAGTTTGGTGTCACTTACTTCAATTTCAAACTTCTCAATATGTACAGAAGTCAGATTATCATTTTTTACCAACCTATCAGAAATAATAATCGCATCTTCGTAATTGTATCATCCCCAAGGCATGAAGGCAACCCTTAAGTTAGTACCGAGTGACAATTCACCTCCTACCACTGATTGACCTTCCGCCAATATATCACCCGCTTTCACGGTTTGACCCAATGTTACTTTTGGTCTCAAATGAATGAGTGATTTTTGGTTCGACATGGTATATTTTTGGAGGTTGTACTCCTTGATAACATTTTTCTTGTTCTCCAATTTGTCATAATGAATCTTGATGATATAGTCTATACCACCATATTGTTCATTGTTTGATTTCTTTCCTCATACATAGATCACTTCTCCTTCTCCTTCGGCCGAAACCACAGAAGTAGAAGTCCTTACAATATCACATTCCACTCAGGTACCAACGTGCGGCGCTTGAGGTTTGAGCAATGATACTGCTTGCTTTTGCATGGCAGCAGCCATCAAAGCACGATCCGCATCATCACGATCAATAAAAGGTATACTCGCAGCATCTGGAGAAAACAATTGGAAGGGACTCATATCAATATGAGTTAGTTCATTGACATGGTACACGTCAATCTTTGGTCCAAATTGATCAAAACCTCTTGCTGGGACTCTTTTTTCTAGGATATTTCCATGCACATCTACTTTGATAGTAGACTCTCCTATGGTATATTGATGATCATTTTCTGGAGATATGTATTCTACCTCTTTACTAACGTAAGGCCTCACTCTCAAATCAGTCTTCTTGATCTTTTTGAGGGTATCTAAGATACTATCTACATTTTTCTCTGTTATATAATTGCCTTCAGCAATAAGTACTTTACCTTTTGCATCTACAACGTCTTCCTCTAATATTTTATTCAATAATGAGTCTTTTGCGATCTCAACCTGTCTTGAAATCTTGATAGCAGGTGTCTCTAAGAATCCATCTTCATTTACTCTACTATACAACGCTTGATGTATCACTAGACCAATCTGCTGACCTTCAGGGGTTTCGATAGGACAGATTCTCCCATAATGCGACAAATGCACATCACGAACTTCAAATTTGGCTGTTTGCTTCTTGAGTCCTCATGGTCCACCTGCAGTAATTCTTCTTTTGTGCTCTGTCTCTGCAATAGGATTAGTATTTGCTGCAAATTGACTAAGTTCCGAAGTAGCAAAAAATGATTTGATGGCGCTGTCAATCATTTTAAAGTTTACCACATCAACCAACTTCAGTTGAGGTCTTACCATCACATATTCAATGGCATGTTTTTTTAGCAATTTGAGATGACTAGAAGTAATTTTAGTTCCTTTTTTGATAAGAACTTTTTCATCAAACTCAACATTTTCCATCAATACACTGCCCATCAAAGATTCCAACTTATCATCATCAGATTTTTGTTTCACTTCTTCCTCTTCTTCTTCTACCTCTGGTTCAACTCATTCCACAGCTTCTTCTCCATCATCTATACCGCTTACCAGTTCATCTATTTCATCTTTCTTTTTTTCTGTTTGTTCTTCCCATAGCATTATTTTTTGTTCCAAAGGCAATACTGAAAGTTTACCTTTTGTATTTTTTTGAAATCTCTTCATAGTGGGCTGCAAGTATGCATAGAGCAATTCACCCATAGTTCTTATTCTTTTGTTACTCAAGTGGTCGGCATCATCAGCAAAGTATCATTTCTTACCATTGGCAAAATGACAAAGATATTTGATAGCCTGAACTACATCTTCTATATCAATTACATTGCTATCTTTTTTGGCAGTGATACCAATTTTTGCATTAATTTTTCTTCTCGCAATGCTTCCCAGGAAGATTCTCTCAGATTCAAATAAGTCTCTGATATATCTAATCGCGTTATCCACATCCACCAATTCACCAGGTCTCAGCTTATTGTAAATAAACAATGCAGCATCTTGCATGTTAGCAGTACTATCCTTTTTTAGGGTATAACTTATGTAGTCAAAGTCATCCTCATCAAAAATGCCAGTGAAAAGTTCTTTGATTTGCTCATCAGACTCAAAACCAAATACTCTCAATAACGCAGTGATAGGGAATTTTCTTGATTTGTTAATTCTGATAGTTATTTGTCCTGTTTTTTCTGCAGCTACGCTAAACCAAGATCACTCCTGAGGGATAATTTGAAAACTAAATGAATAATCTTTCTTATCAAACTTATAGAAAATACCATACGATCTAATGATTTGGTTCACAATTACATTTTCTACACCCGAAATAATATAGGTACCTGATTTGGTCATAAGCGGCATTGTTCCCACGTTTGCTCTGCCATCATACAGTATCTCACCAGTGGATCTATCTATCAACTCTATCTTGCAGTTGATCACTCAACCAAACGTAAGCTCCTTCTTTCTACAATTATTCACAATTCTATCTAACTCAGCGTCAGATATCTCGTCGCTATGAGCAGAAAAGTTTCTGATTATCTTCAAATCAGAAATACTCAGCACAAGTCTTTCTCAGGCAATATCTTCTATAGGAGCAATTTCATCAAATAACCTTGGTAAGTAGAAACCCTCAAATCTCTTGAAACCATCTTTTTGTGTTAACAGTAGGTCAGGAAATTCAAAGTTACTAACATCCATACTATGTAGAGGTCTCAAAAAAATCCTGTTGTCCGAAGCAGCAACAGCAGTCTTTTTTGTTGTTATTTTCGCCATGTCAACAAAAATTGTAGTAAATTAGAAAATTTATTTAGTTTGTTGTGGTGTGAGTTGATGTCTTCCTTTCGCTCTTCTTCTAGACAATACGTTTCTACCATCAACAGTAGACATCCTATCTCTAAAACCATGCGTTTTGAGTCTCTTCAACCATTTATATTTTCTAATTCTTCTGAGTTTACTTGCCATTAGTGGTCACTTTTAATTATGTAAATAACTATTTGCTGAATGGTAATAATCACAACTGTCTTGCGACAATAACGGCATTTCTGATTCTTTTCTGGAATTTGACGCTGTTACCAGTGTATTTTCTGGGTTTAATATAACCAAATCTATTATTGTAAAAATGCAACAATGACACATTCTTCCAACAAATATCGTTCATGCGAACAATTAACTTTGGTGATTTTTTAATTTTCATGGTACTAACCTATATAGTAATATAAATTCTTATGCTTATATGCACTATTCTGCTGATTCGTCGTTATCTTCTATAACTACTTCCACATCCTCAAGATCTTTTGTTTCAGTATTAGCCACTACTTCCACTACTGATTTGCGACTCTTGCTACCTTTTTTATCTTTTGCAGCCACAGCAGCCACCTTTTCAGCGAATGCGGTATTTAAGTCATCAAATGTATGGAATGGAACTTTAGCAGTTGTTGATAAGAAAAGAGTTCTTACTAATCCTTTCATCAAACTTAGTTTTTGTCTTACGTCTGGCAATATCGTAGGATCAATATGGAGTAAATATGATACAAAGTATGCCTTGCCTCCTTTTACGATTCCTTTAACGTTATAAACAGTCTGATAACCAATTTCGTCTTTTTGATTTACGCCACCAGGAAATAAAGCTTCTACTTTGCCTATCAGATCCTGAGCGTCTTCAGTAGACAAGCTAGGATGCAAAACAATAACCAATTCATACAGTTTCATAAGTGTGATATTTAATCTTTAAATAGAGTATTTTGTACACAACAACTAGCTAGAAAAACCGACTCTTTCAAAAGCAACTATAGTAGCATTATTTGCAATAATATCTTTAATTTTCATTGCCTCGTCTCCCACGTATCCTTGTTCTAACAATACTGTTTCAGAATATCTTTTCTGTAATTTTCAAGCAACAATATTTGGTATCACTGCTTCTGGTTTACCACTCGCTTTTACTTCTGATTCAAACTCCGTTTTCATTGTCTCAATTTCTTGAGTCGGTATAGTATCTACTGACAAATATGTCGGGTCCATAGCTGCTATTTGTAATGCAGCTTTTTTTACTGATTCTGTAGCATCTGCGACAATAGCATTGTAGTAAACTACGGCTATCAATTTACTACCAGCATGCGTATACACATACACATCTGAACTAGGAAGTTTCTTTACAAATAGTTCAATTATTTTCATATTTTCACCAAGTTTACCGACCACTTCGGCAACCATCGTTGTCAATTCTTCCTTTTTAACTTCATCCAACACATCAAAGCTAACGCACTCAGTACCGATAGCACTGGTCAATACACGCTGTATAAGGTCGTTGAATAGATCGTTGTTAGCAACAAAATCCGTCTCGCATCCTAGTTTCAGTACAGCAATTTTGCCATCTTGAACCAAATAAGATACTTTACCCTCATTGGTTTCTCTGTCTCATTTTTTCATAGCAGAAGCAAGTCACTTTTTCTTAAGTAACTCTTTAGCTTGCTCTATATCTCCATTAGCCTCCACAAGACAATCTTTACAGTCTTTGAGTGACGCCAAGGTCATATCTCTCAATTGTTTTACAAGATCTACTGAAATATTCATAATAATCTGAAATAGTATAATAAATCACAATGATCCTAGGCTTATTCGCCACCAACATACATAACAAGTGGTAGAACCACAGACAAAACCATAAGTAGTGCTAACATAACAAGGAGTATGATTCTTACAGCTTTCATGGCGCAGGGAGGGAGGATAATTATGCAGTCACAAGGACAATATATCAATGATTTTTGATTAATTTTGATTGCACTAATTCTGGAACAAATCGAGAATTCGACTGCCTAAACCATAAAACATTCTTTTTTTCAACATGTCCTTTTGCTTCCAAAGGCCAGCAATACATTGTCTAATAAATATAACTAAGTATACCAACAATACCACACTAAGTGGCAAAAATACAATTCGAATCTTTGGGATGACAAGTAGGATACTTACTGCTAATACTCGTATAATTACAATGAGTCGGTAACCTAAAGCTTGTCTTAGATGATACATTTCAAATTCAGTCAATCCACTTCTACCTATGGAAATAATAATTCATACTAAGAAGTACATAAGGACCGCTCTTTTTCTCTCCAAAGAACTTGGTACATATACTTCTTGCGCAACAGCACTAATATTTACCTGTTTATCCATAGGTACTGAATGAGCACGAAATAAATGTACTTCGACCTAACTAAGACCAAAAATATATCTCATTACGAATGCCAATGACTGCTGACTTTTTGTATTCATAACAATCAGATGCTGGTCATCAAAGTATCTATCAAAATCGGCATTGGCGAGAACTATGCTTTTTGCGCGAACTTTTTCAACTTCATCCACAAATTTACCAAGCATCTTACCGTCAACTAAGACTACGAGATCTGGTTTGTTCTTGAGGTCTTTCACTCCCTTGTATACTCTTTGTACCTTAGTCAATTGTCTTTTTTTCATCAACTGTTCTTTTTTTGTCAGTGTATGGAACTCATCAGAAACGATAAACTGTTCCAATTTATTCATAGACTTGATCCTATTCATAAGAGTAGGAAAATTAGTCAAAATACCACTTGGCGTCCCAACGTAAAAGTAATGAATTCCTGTATTCTCTACAATATATTCAATATCTTTCAAAACAACATGTTTTTCGCAAACCAATAGTATAGTTTTATTTTCTTTGCGGTAATCTTCGATAAGTTTTTTCGCAGATTCAATCTGCTCACCAACCTTCTCAGCATCCAAAATAATCATGTTATTTTCCGTACCGCTTCGATAACGACTTGTTTTAGGATGAGCATGTTTTACAATACTGCCCAAATGGACGTGGTTTTGCAACATTGCTTCTGTTAATTGTTTAGACATAATCCACCATGTTAGATAAATGAATGTTGTAGTGATACAACAAACGAGCTGCACAAAAAAGAAAAACTACTTAAAGTTAACCTTTGCACCAGCCTCCTCAAGCTTAGCTTTCATTGCTTCAGCTTCCTCAAGTTTTACATTTTCTTTCAACACAATAGGAGCTTTTTCAACAAAATCATCTTTTGCTGCCTTAAGATCACAACCAAGAAGTTCTTTAACTACCTTGATCACAGCAATCTTTTGTTGTCCAACCTCAGCAAGTTCTACTTTCACTGAGTCTTTAGCAGCAGCGTCATCTCCTGCTCCTGCAGCGGCAGGACCAGCAACTACTACACCTGCAGCGGCAGAAACACCAAATTCTTCTTCTACTGCTTTAACAAGTTCATTGAGTTCTACTACAGATAATGCCTTAATAAGGTCTAAGATTTTAGTAATGTTTGACATAGTACTTCACTAAATAAGGTAAATGTAATGATTTTATATATATAAGTATGTTATATAACAGGGTTTATTTCTTTGCAACTTCGCTAATCACTCTTGCGAACGATGTGACAGGATACTTCATCAAGTATAACAATTTGCTGATCAATTCCTCTTTGCTAGGTAGATTAGCCAACTCAGACACATATGTATCTTCTTTCCAAGTTTTTTCTATCCATCCACCAACATATTTTACTTGATATGGCAGTCCCTCTTTTTTGACCATCTTCACATAATCATTGATAGCTTTGAGAGGAGCAAATGGTGAGCTCTCATCTTTACTTATCAACAACATCAATGAACCAGGCAATTGGGCGTGTTCGATACTTTCCACGTGACCAGCTGACAAGCTCTTGAGAAGTAGTCTTTTTTTGACAATCATCAGTTGACCTCCTATTTTCTTGAGTTGCTTTCTCAGGTTATTTACTTCATTTACAGTCAAACCAACTTGAGACAATACGATAGTATTTACTGCTCCTCATACAAGGTCACCATAAACTCACACCAACTGCTCTTTCTTTTTTCTAGTAATTGCCATCGTTTGTTTTTACATAAAATAATAAAACTATCTTCATACCGAGATAGTTCGAGACAATGAAAACGTATGACGTATATATATTATTAGTATAGAATTGTTACAAAAGCAACAAATCATATCAGACTATATACAACAACTTTCTTTGTTCTACTACCTCTTGCGGGCTATGATATTTGCTTATACAAAGCACTATCACAATTATCACAATGGACCCAACAGTCTTTGGCGAGACAATTTATACATTCACCACTATAATCATTTTGCATGTTATTGCAAGTGATATTTTTCGTGAGATTTGCGTCATAGCAGCTGCCATGGCGAAATCAAAAGTTTGGGCAGAGTAGGATTTGAACCTACGTAGACTTGCGTCGACAGATTTACAGTCTGTTGCGATTGACCACTCCGCCATCTACCCATCATAAAATAACACATTCTTGGGTTCAAAGATCAAATCCAAGTTTGGCAATAAATAAAAAAATCAGAGTCAAAATCAAGATATTATATCTTATGTGTACAACAATAGTCAGTACAGTCTACTTATTTAAAATTGATTGAATGGTACCTGAGAGATGATAAGCTCTATACTGTTGCAAAACGGCTGCTATTGTTTCTTTTTTCTTAAGCACCTCATTAGACAACTTTTCTAGTTGTATGACAAACTCATTGTATAAGGGAGTCATTTCATCTGTTGATAGCGTTCTTCAACTAAGGAGTTTTCATTCGTCGGAAAACATCTCTAATATATATTCTTTTTTGAAATCATGCATCTTGCTCACAATAGAAAAGTTGCTATTCCCCTTAGTCATACGTAAGATTTTTTTAAAACAAAATCACAATGAAAAAAGTCATAAAAATGGGTTATTGGCAAACTTAGGAAATACAAAATCTAATGTAGTGTTCTGATCCGCTAGGCTCACGGTGGATTTAGTAACTCCATTGTAGAGGTCAAGAAAAACATAGTCCGCTCCAGAAGCAATAGTAACTTCATTTCCATCACTTCAGACAAAAGTAAAAAGTTCAGCACAATTATCTCGCTCCTTATATTCTCCTCTCGTCACAGCAAACTCTTTTAGTTCGTTCTCACTTAAAGATTTGAAAAAATCTCGTAGGGACCTATTGAATTGAAATTTTTCCATGAGATCATTCACTCTTATATCACTGAAATCCTTAGGATTATGATTCGTTCAGCTTTTCATGTTACATTTCAATAAGTTTTAAATCGCTCAAGTGTCGAGTAAGGCACTATATATAAATTATATAAAACATGTCAATAGACTATATAAAAATATCATAGTAGTATGATATTAGATATTTGAACCAAGATTCAAAATGGTGGACTCTAGGAGATTCGAACTCCTGACCTAGCCGAGGCATCGGCTCGCTCTACAAAAAAAACCTGACAAGCAGGAATTCAAAATGGTGGACTCTAGGAGATTCGAACTCCT
>Ga0172380_10008086_pt1 | contig 11653 bp, 10 predicted proteins | sample Leawe162metaG_FD_119747 | JGI IMG/M metagenome (GOLD analysis project Ga0172380, IMG submission 119747) | Leachate microbial communities from a municipal landfill in Southern Ontario, Canada - Leachate well 162 metaG | ecosystem: Engineered > Solid waste > Landfill > Unclassified | place... | reverse complement strand
ACCGCTGTTCTCTCTGTCGAAGATGCGCGCAGGCGTGTCCACTCGCGCTGGATAATGCTCTGCTTAGCAGGGAGATACGCAAGCTTTTCAGTCAAGAGCTTGGCATAGCGCCGAAGGAATTGCATCGGCTTGGAACCGAGAGGCAGCTTACGACCGGATCATCTACAGGGATGAAGAAGGAAGCGCTCTTCAATATGGTCGAATTCGCACGCAAGGATTTTGTAGCGCGAACCGGTCTTCCTGTGGAAATTCCGTGGGATAAGGAGGGGGCTGAGATCCTTATCATCCATAACGCAGGTGAATTTCTGTCGTGGCCTGATAATCCAATGTCAATCGCTGCGCTGCTGGATATGTCGGGGTTGTCGTGGACGATGTCAAGCGAACTTGCAGGCTATGACGCGGTGAATTATGGTCTATGGTACGATGACGCGCAGTTTGCCAGATTGGCATTGAGGCTCGTCGAAACAGCAAAGAAGTTGAGAGTGAAACGGATTGTGGTCGGGGAGTGTGGACATGCTCACAAAGCCATAATTGTCACGGCAGACCGCATGATTTCCAAGAGTTTGAACGTTCCACGAGAATCATGGCTTCCTTTGCTTCGGAAGATTGTTTACGAAGGGCGAGTAGAGTGCAATCCCGATTTGAACAAGATCGAGGTAATGTTGCATGATCCGTGTAACATGACCCGAAACATGGGACTGATAAAACCTCAACGCGATGTTCTTGATAAGGTTGTGCCTAACTGGCTGGAAATGACTCCGAACGGTGTCGAGAACTACTGTTGCGGAGGTGGTTCGGGATTTGCTCTGATGGGGAGTTATGGATTCAAAGAATGGCGGACGGAAATTGCGGGGAGAGCGAAGTGGAGGCAAATTTGTGACGCAAGTCGCAAAATAATGTCTGAAAATTCACGTATTTATCTATGCGCGCCATGCTCAAACTGCAAGAGTCAGCTTCGTGATGTACGGGGGGCATTTGATTCCGCTAATATGGGGCATATGGCGGTTGGGGGATTATCCGAACTGGTGGTGAATGCAATTCCAAGCGTCAATGGAAAGTTACTTGCGGGCTTATGGGATGATGTGAGTAAGCCGGGCTGATTCCGGGACGCCATTGTCAGCTTGTGTTAGGCAGAGGCTACAGACTCCCCCTTGAAATTTACATCACTTCTGTTCGGAGATTGTTAAGGGGATACCAAAATCTACACGAGCTATAACGTAGATCGGTCAGAAGATCGCTCGTTTTGAAAAATAGTTTTTACGAGCTGTTCCATAGGTTACCGGCCCTGCGCCGGTACAGTCAAAGTCGGTCAATTTCAGGTAAGTATCGGAAATGCACCTGCCTATTTATTTTGATGGTCAACTCCTCCGTTGTTTGGTAGTAGGTGGAGGACCGTCAGTTGTACGGAAGACTGAGGCATTTGTGGAAGCCGGAGCTTCTGTGACAGTCATTTCTCCCCAGGCGGACTTCAAAATTCTCGTTCTCTCGAGCCTGGCTCGCGTGAGGTGGGAACAGCGGATGTACGCAACAGGGGACTGTGTTGGGTATGACTTGCTGGTGATTGGAAGCGAAGATGAGAGCCCAAAGTTGGAGCTGGTAGCTGAGGCTCGCAAGCATTCGATCCCGGTGAACGTGTGCGGTGAGCATGGGATGTCCACGTTCTTTTTCCCGGCGGTGCTACACGAGGGGGATCTGACTGTCGCGGTATCGAGTGGAGGTGTGGCACCTTTCATGGCGGTTGAGTTTAAGCGCCGTCTGATGAGTGCAGTGAAAGGGTGGGGGCATTGGGTGAGGATGGCCGGGCGTTTCCGCTTCGCAGTACTGCGGAATACCAAGGACCGTGAGCGACAGGAAGAATACTACGAGAAGTATGTTTCAGCTGGTCCGTTTCAGATTGATCCGGAACCGACTGAGAAAACTTCCATTGCGGAATGGTTGCAGATTTTGCGCCACGCTAACCCAGCCACTAAACCGGCCAAACGTCAGTTTGAGGAACCGCCATTACCTGAAACCGAACATGTCGAGAAGGGCCGAATGGCCCATGAACCGGCAAAATAAGAACCAAATGTCAACGCGGGGTTCAAGTGTAACCCCGCGTCTCTTTTGGGGTGGAGCATTTGGGCTAACCAATCTCCATACGCCAGACTCGAACAAATCGCTTCATATGGTCCGCCACCTCTACTGGCTCCCCGGCAAAGCCGATACGAACCGCGTCCGGAGCGCCGAAATAATGGCCGGGCTGCGTCAGGACATTTTCCTCTTCATATAGCTTTTGACAGAAGGAGAGAGTTGGCTTACGGCTCGGGCGGCGCACCAGTATAACGACACCACCATCCGGCTCAATCCACTCCGCATCAGCCAGGTCACTCAGTGCAGACAAAACAATCGGCAAGTTCTCCGCGGCGCGACGACGAGCCTTCCTCAGCAGTTCATCCCCAATCCCAGCTTCGAGCACACGGTATGCAGCAACCTCAGGTGATGTTGCCTGAACAACGTGCATATAGTCCATCAGACGCTGTACATCATGGATCACCTTCTTCGGCCCTAACACCCAACCGACCCGCAGACCGCTTAAACCGAAGGCTTTAGTCAGGCTGCCGGTCGCTACGACGTGGTCATGGCGGGCTGCTGATGTTCGCCACTGCATCGTTTCGACGAAGGGGAGGAATACTTCATCCACCATCAGCATACCGCCCCTCGCAGCCACGTCATCAGCAAGCTGGTCTATGTTTTCAAACGGGGCCAGAACACCGCTCGGGTTATGCAGGTTGGTGACAATCACCAAGGCTGGATCTACGGGTAGCTGTCGGACCGCCCCGGCTTTCAGTTCGTATCTTTGTGCTGGTTCGCGTTCGATGAACAACGGAGGGCGGCCTGAAATTGACTCGGCGATAGCCGGGAAGGGACGATAGACAGGTCGCTCCATCGCCACTGCACCACCGCTCTGAAGCATCAGTGTCATCAGGACATAGTTTGCCATGCTGGTGCCGGGGGTGATGGCGACCTGTTCGACTGATACCCCGAACTTTGCTGCGAGCAGTTCGCGGAGTGGAGGGAAGCCGTATTGATTGACATCGGAGACTGGCAGATCGTCAAGTCGGATGCCGAGTTCGCCCATAGTCGCCGGGCCATGTACGCCACTCGACGCCAGGTCTCGATAGCCGTGTGGCTGGGTTTTAAGCCAGTCGAACAGGTCAATTTGCGTGAAGTTCAATGTGATTTTCCGAATTGTGCGACGATATTAAGTGCTGAGGGCAGGATTGATATTCTGACTTCTTCGCCTGCGTCAATCGGGCTTCCATCAATATGGATGTTGCCTGCGAATTGACGACGGATAACCACTGAAGTGGCGAGCCGGCGAAGATAACCGGGGATATTCTCCGTGCGTTGACGGAACATCTCGGGTGTATATTTCAGGGCGCTGAGGAGGTCGTGGCGTGGGATCATGCAGATGTCGAGCAGCCCGTCCATGGCGTCGGCATCGGGTGAAATCGTGACGCCAACCCCATACTCTCGCATATTGGCGATGCTGAGCAGCATGGGACGCCCACGGTAGGTCCATCCGCCCGGTTCGGCTTCGATGAAAACCTCCTGAGGCTCATACTGGAGAAAGGTGGAGAGGGCGGTGGTAGCATAGGGAAGAACGCCCCGGATCTTGCTACCCTCGAAGATGCTTGCGATCACGGCCTCCCAGCCGATGCCGCATGTGACCAGGAAGATGCGCTCGCCGACTTTTCCCACATCTATTCTCCTGATATGGGGATCTTTAAGCATTTGGAGGGCTTTTTCGAGCCTGAGGGGGATCCCGACGTTCCGGGCGAAGCCATTTCCGGATCCAGTGGGAAGCACGCCGAGAATCGTCTCAGTTCCGACCAGACCTTGAGCGGTTGTGTTGACCGTACCATCCCCTCCCACAGCGACCACCATACCAAATCCATCCATTGCGGCGGTGGTCGAGAGATCGAGGATATGCTCAAGACTTCTTGAGTTGACCACCGTGACGTCATGATTATCCGACCCGAAATGAGCGTGAATCAGGTACTGCAGCCTGCTGACGAATTTTGGGGTGCCGGATCGCGGATTGATGATGAAGAGGGTTCTCAGAATTGTCCTCATGAGCTAATGTGGGATCGAGAGTTGCGTATCCGAGGGTATCTTTTAATATATTTGAGGAAGCGATGAGCCGCAATGCAGTGGCTGATTAATGAAACCATCGTGCGGATAAGTCAGACCAGCGAGCGAAGTACGAACGTAAGATCAATTATCTCTCTGACCCTGCTTTACGCCACCGGAATGATGGTTTCGACAGCCGAAGCCGTTGGTAGGGTGGGGCTCACCGTCGGCGTCGCGGCTGAAGCTGGCACGTTTGATTCAGGCTCACCTGTGGTTTCACCTTCCGTCTGGCTGGAGGTTCCTGCGATGCCCGGCTTCCGAAACAGTTTCGAGTTTTTCATTTTCTCGACGGAAATGGCATCGCGAACAGTCAAGCACAACCGAACTACTCTCTGGATTGAGCGGATTGCCGAGTATACAGCTTTTAAGCAGGACTTCACTCTCAGTTCTGGGTTGGGATGGAGCTACCTCAGCCGATCGGACGGTTCAAGACGCGGAGCGCTCGGTTTTCGAGCGGCATTAATCTATCCTTTCAAGTTTCTTGGGGGCAGGCCTTTTGAGGCGGGGTTCAGATATACAGGGACCCCATGGGCTGGCACTGGAGCAGTCGAAGATCGGATAGAGTTGACTTTCGGTGCGATTCTCTTCGGCAAACCACCGGAGTCAAATAGACTCCCTTGACTTCAGTTGAGTTCGCCTCTATATTCACAAGATACTATGGACGGAACCGGGGGGTGCCGTTCGCAACTAATTCGACCAAGGGATCAATGCGCAGGCAACACATCATCCTAATCGGGCTGCTGACGGTCGCCTTGATGGCTCCGCAGTTCGCACACGCGAAATCGAGTTTGGGATTCTCGGTAGGGACGGGGGTACCTCTGGGTTGGTGGGGTGAGCGGTGGGGAATGTTCCAGGCGAGTGAAATCAACCTGCGCTATGAATTTGCGCCGGAAACCGGATTCATGCTGCTCGCCGGGCTCGATAAGACCTATTTCAGCAAGATGTCGGCTGAGGAAGTGAAGAAGGAATCGCGGTTCCGTGATGGTGACCCGATTTATCTACCTTACACAAAAATCACTACTGCCAATCAGGACGGTTCGTTTAAGCAACTGCCGGTTGGATTCGGTTTCTACCGTGAGCTGGAGATCAGCGGATACCAGACCTACGCTTCATTAGCGATGGTGGTTCATCTCTGGCGGTTTGAGCGTGGACAGCAGTTTGCAGAAGTGGTCACTCCTCCGACAGATGACACTCTTCGCCATACCGATAACTGGTGGACTGAGCAGGATGGCTCAAACGTCGGGTTCCAGCTTGGTGCAGGTTTCCTCTACCCGCTCGATGACGCGAAGAAGTACACCCTGGATGTATCTGTCGTTTATCATCTGGTCAGTCTCAGCGCCAACTACGCAGCGGTAGCTTATCATGGGCAGCCCGCTCGGGCACGCGACTGGCGTCCTGAAGAGCGCGACAAAGTCAAGAACAGTGTGAACTTCATACTACTTCGAGCCGGGATACGACTCGGGTATTGAACTGAGAAAGTAGCCAATCAGGCTAAACGAGAGCGCTGACGGAATTCCGTCGGCGCTCTTAGTTTTGGTAGGATTAGGATCAGGTAGCACCGACCTCCGTGTCGGTTCTGGTTGGTGATGTCCATGAAGATTGACCGACACGGAGGTCGGTGCTACCGGGAGGGATTGACCGACACGGAGGTTGGTGCTACCGGGGGGGATTGACCGACACGGAGGTCGGTGCTACCGATGGACGGGCAGGGACGACCATCCTGCTGGCAAAGTTACTGCTTCAGAGCAAATCCACGCTCGGTCTGGACTACCTGTCCCATGGGGATATTTGCGTCGTGCTCGAAGATGAAAGTCCAGCCTTCACGCGCAGCTTCGGGAAGAAGCCGTTTCTTCTCTTCCAGTGTTCTCACCGGATAGAGATCGTAAGCCATAATCCACGGAAGCGGGAACTGGGAGGAGAGGGGGATCAGGTCGGCGGCATACAAGGCAGTTTGACCATCACCCCGCACTCGCAGGAGCTGCATCGAGGGAGTGTGACCATTGCAGATAACCGTGTCAATTCCGGGCATCAGTTCGAATGGCCCGTCGTGAATCTCGGCCAAGCCTGCTTCGATTGGCGGTTCAAAGTCATCCGGGAAGTAACTCGCCTTATCGCGCTCGAACCGCTCGCGAGCGTGTTCTAACTGCTTCAGTTGATAGTGGTATCGAGCCTTGGGGAAAGCAGGTCGGCGGACTCCATTGTCGAGAAGGCTTGAGCCTCCGCAGTGGTCGAAGTGGAGATGGGTCAGGAATACATCGGAAATGTCTTCATAAGTCAGCCCGACCGAGGCCAGCCCGTCCTTCAGATAGTTCTCGCTTCCGGTGAAGGCGTACATCTCTTTGAAGCGCTGTGACCGCTCCAGCCCAAAGCCGGTATCTACGAGGATGCGCCGACCATTACCTTCGACCAACAGGCAACGGAGCGCCATTTCGATCTGGTTGTTTTCGTCCGGTGGATGGAACCGGGACCAGAGCACTCGCGGAACGACGCCGAACATCGCGCCGCCATCGAGCTTGAACTGACCAAATTCCAAAGTAGTGAGGCGATAATCGCCGATTGTCAGTGTTGCCAAATCTATTCCTTCAACTTCGTTGATTGGTCTTCTATGATTTGACCGCCGCTGCGAATCTATCAAGATTCACGGCTGGATTGTTCAAATCGAACTCGACGACTCGCAACATCCCTTCGAGCTTCCTTGTAACGAGTAATCGGCTGGATCCGATAAATTGCCCGCCGGTCACTTCGCAGGAGCCCAGGTAGCTGATCCCACCGTTCAATCTATCCAACAACAATTGGTCGCCAGCCAGAGAATGAACCAACAACCACCGACCATCGGGCGAGAGGGAAGGATAGGCTATCCCCTGCCAGGTAAGATCCGCGACGACCTGACCGCCTGTCAGTGCCCGTTTCAGGAGTCCACGGTCACTGATAAAAAGCAGAGAGTCGCCCTTCGGGGTGAAGCAAGCACTCTTAATCATCTCGCCGATGCGGACGACAGATGATACCGATTTCTTCGCAGGGTCTATGCGGATAACTTCACCCGAACGGCGGACACTGCCGATGTCTCGCCTGACTACCAGTATTGAGCCACCCGACTCGATATGAAAATCTGTCGGGATCAGTTCCTCGTCGGTCAGTTTTTGCGGTGAAGATCCGTAGGATGGCTTGATTCGGTAGAGTTGGAACCGTCCTGCGGAACCCGGACGCCAGTATTTCTCAGTCGAGCCGTAAAAGTAGATCCAACTGCCGTCGGGCGAGAAGCGAGGCATTGCTATGGCGCGCAGGTCTTGTTGACCAGCCTTCATGATCGGCGCTTCGCCACGATAGAAGTACGGGTCAGGGTCGTCGCGCTTGCCGAGATCCCGGATCGAGACCATCCCACCATCAGCTGTTGCGCATCCGTCCCAACCATTGGTACGAATCTGGCTCGAGAACGGGCTCAGGTTGTACAAAGCCGCGTACATCCGCGCATTCTCGGTCGAAGCGAGTAATTCAGAGTTGGCACTTGCGAGTTTTTTCAGTGCAGCTCGCGTTGCATCGAGATCGAAGGAGAGCAGGCTGGCACGGGCGAGACTGGCGAGAGCAGTTGGGTCGTTTGGATTCTGTTCGAGGCGGATGGAGAGCATCGCGCGCTCGATCTGAGCCGGTCCGAGGAAGTAGTCTAACTCGTATTTAACGGAGTCAGGGAGAGGCGGTTTGTCTTTGAGTCTAAAGAATCTGTCGAGCAATCCGAGCGCAACGGTTGCATCCGCCGCACGGCAGGCGGCGATGATACCCCTCGAGAGCAGGGCAGGCTTGTCTCCTTTTTCGGCGATCAGCTTTTGGATGCCAGCCAACTGGAGCGAGCCGCTGATCTGGTTGTAACGATTCTCGCCGATGAGTTGTGTTGCTGAATTGGTGAGTGCCGCTGAGCGGGCGCTGTCGGGAAACTGCCCCAAAGTTTCGTAAAGCTGTGCCTCAAGAGCAGTTGGATCGTCGCCCCGGCCGAGTGCTTCAATCAAAGCAGCGTGAGTCTTCCAGCGGTCTGGATGATTGCGCAGTGACTTGCGGAAGAAGTCGGAGGCGAGCTTCCAGTTGTCCTGTTCGTCGAGGTAGTGACGACCGACGCGATACTCATCGTCCTCGAGACTACAGCCCGCAGCGAGAATGGAAAAACCTGCTGCAAGCGCGAGCACCCACAGCCGGGCTTTCATTATTCCGCCTCGGCGAGGAAATGTTCGGCGTCTATGGCTGCCATACATCCCGATCCGGCGGCAGTGACGGCTTGACGGTAAATTCGATCCTGAACATCGCCGCAGGCAAAGACGCCGGGGATATTGGTGCGAGTCGAGCCGGGTTCGGTGATCAGATAGCCGGTCTCATCCATGTCGAGTTTGCCGACGAAAAGCTCGGTGTTGGGTTTGTGACCGATGGCGAGGAATGCGCCGTCACAAGGGAAGAAGGAGACTTCACCAGTCTTGACGTTCTTGACTTTTACGCCTTGAAGTCCAGTTTCTGCTGTTCCCACATAGTCTTCGATAGTTGAATTCCAGAGATACTCGACCTTTGGGTTGATTTCGACACGATGACGCATGATTTTAGAAGCTCTTAATTCATCTCTTCGATGAATCATAGTGACCTTTGATGCGTACTTTGTCAGGAAGTTTGCCTCCTCACAAGCGGAATCTCCGCCGCCCATGACGACAATTTCCTTGCCACGGAAGAACCATCCGTCGCAGGTTGCACAGGCCGACACCCCATGCCCCATCAGTACTTTTTCAGACTCATATCCGAGGAGCTTAGCGGTTGCTCCAGTGGCGATAATCAGTGAATCGGCGGTGATGATCTTCTTGCCGATGTGAACTTTGAATGGGCGTACGTCGAGTTCGACCTGGGAGACTTCATCGGTAATGTAGGTTGTGCCAAAGCGTTCGGCTTGGCTCCTCATGACGTCCATTAACTCGGGTCCCATGATCCCGGATGAGAAACCGGGGAAGTTTTCGACTTCGGTGGTGATCGTAAGTTGACCGCCGGGCTGGATGCCTTCAATCACCAATGGTGGAAGATCAGCTCGTGCGGTATAGATGGCGGCGGTGAGTCCCGCGGGACCCGATCCGATGATGATGACACGGTAATGAGATTGTAATTCTGGCATTTGGAATTCGATGTTATAATGGGGGGTGATAGTTGCGGCGCGAGCAACTCGCGCCGCAAGTTCAATATATCAAGATATTACGCTTTTCCAAGCGTGTTTTCGCCGGGTTTCCATTCAACTGGGCAGAGGTCGCCCGACTGCAGCGCCAGTAGGACGCGGAGGGTCTCTTCGACCGAGCGACCGACCGACTTGGAATGGACGAGGTGGTAGCGTAAGATTCCCTCGGGATCAATGATGAAAGTCCCGCGAAGCGTGTGGCCCTTGTCCTCGATCAGGACGCCATACTCACGACTCACCACGTGCGTGGGATCGCTCAGTAGGGGGTAGGTGATTTTGCCGAGACCATTCTCAATCCAAGCCAAATGGGAGTTGACTGAGTCGGTGCTCGCGCCCAGCACTTCCGCATTCAAGGCATTGAAATCGGCGAGCCGCTTCGAGAAGCTCGTAATCTCAGTCGGGCAGACGAACGTGAAGTCGAGCGGATAGAAGAAGAGGACAACCCACTTGCCGCGGTAGTCGGCGAGGTTGACCTGCTGGAAAGAACCGTCCTGGAGGACAGCTTCGAGAGTGAAGTCGGGGGCTTTGCTTCCAACTTGAAGCATTTAGGGTATCTCCTTAGTGTAATTAGCGTTAGCTTGTGTGATATACATCGAGACTACTTCTGTGTCTCGCCTCGCACCCACTTCAGGTAGGCATCCGAACCACCTCGCACGGCGACCACGAGAAATTCGGGCAGTTCATAGGGATGCAGCTCCTTGAAACGGTGTTCGATCTCGCTGCAGTGAACTTCAGAGGTTTTAATGACCAGTTGAACTTCATGCTCTGCAAAGAGTTCGCCCTTCCACTGATAGTAGGACGTTAAACCGGGGATCACGTTGACGCAGGCAGCGAGGTGTTCCTCGATCAGCGTCTTCGCGATCTTGTCGGCCAACTCCTGAGTCGGTACAGTAGTTAGGATAAGTACTACGTTTGACATCGGTCTCTAATCGGTCAAATTAGCCTGAACTGAACAGGCAACTTCAAAAATTATGGCAGAGGTTGCGGACCGGCGGCTGAGCCGACACCGCGAGAATCTCCCGCCCCATAAAACAACTTCTTATCCCAATCAACCTGCACGGCTTGACTGAGTGACCAGTGGCCTTCCCGAACCACATGCCACCCCCGATTATTCAGGTCGTTCATTATCGGATCCGGCATCTCGATTTCTGCATAGAGCATGTCAGGTTTATGCTGCATATGAATGCGAGGATAATCAACCGCAGCTTGGACATCCATTCCGAAATCAATGATGTTGATGAGCATCTGAGCCACTGAAGTGATGATCCTCGGGCCTCCGACCGAACCTAACGCGAGGTAGGGTTGTCCATTCTTCAGCACCAGAGTTGGCGACATGCTTGAAAGAGGGCGCTTGCCGGGGGCTACTTCGTTGACTTCACCTTGTGTTAGTGCAAACTGGTTTGCCGACTTATCCGAAATGGTGAAGTCATCCATCGTATTGTTCAGGAAGAAGCCAAGTTCCTTGATATAGACAAATGAGCCGAAGGCACCGTTAACCGATGTGGTGATCGAGCACATATTGCCCGCAGCGTCTATCACCGAGAGGTGGCTGGTGTTGGCGCTCTCGTATTGCCACGGGTCGCCAGCACCTTCCACAGCGGTGCGTCGGTTTCGGTCTATGTCAGCCCGGCGTTTTGTGGCGTACTCCTTCGAACTCATACCGAGTGGCTGGGGGACGAAGTCAGGATCGGCGAGGAACTCACCGCGATCGGCGAAGGCGCGTTCAAACGCCGATGCTTCAAGATGCAGGACTTCAGGGCTTCCCGCGCCGAGATACTTGAGCGGGAAAGGTTCGAGGATGTTGAGGATCTCGGCAAGACAAAGCCCGCCGGACGAGGGCGGAGGCATCGAAAAGATCTCGTGTCCCCGATAATTGAACTGGATGGGCTGGCGTTCGATAACGCGGTAGGCTTTGAGGTCGGTGACGGTCATCAGACCACCAGCCGCCTGGCAACTTTGAGCGATTTGATCGGCCGTCTTGCCGGAATAGAATGCAGCGCCTTGGTCTTTGCCGATAGTTTCGAGTGTTACAGCAAGGTTCGGTTGACGGATCAAATCACCGCGCTCGGGTACCCGGCTATCGGCGAGGAAGACAGTCGCACCAGCTTCGGCGAGACGATCCTGATTACTCTTCACTACCGATGCAAGGTAGCGATCAGCCGGGAAGCCCTCTCGCGCCAGTTTTACCGACGGTGCAACGACCTTGGCAAGTGGGAGCTGCCCGAATCGCCGCACCAACTCAGCACGCCCTGCAACCGATCCGGGAGTACCGGCCGCCATTCCACCTTT
>Ga0172380_10008085_pt1 | contig 11654 bp, 11 predicted proteins | sample Leawe162metaG_FD_119747 | JGI IMG/M metagenome (GOLD analysis project Ga0172380, IMG submission 119747) | Leachate microbial communities from a municipal landfill in Southern Ontario, Canada - Leachate well 162 metaG | ecosystem: Engineered > Solid waste > Landfill > Unclassified | place... | reverse complement strand
TCGGCGACGCGGATCGTGAACGGGCCCGCCCGCCTGTCCGCGTAGCGCCAGTTCAGGGTGCGCTCGTCTCGCCACTGGATGAGGTCGAAGGCTCCCGCAGCGCGCTCGAAAAAGGGATTGATACTCGAATCGAACTCGGAGATGGTCCGGATCGTCCAGTCTGGCTGAGCGAATTTCAGCGGTGCATGCTTCAGGCGGTGGCGCAGCATCCGCGCGTGCCAGGCGAGCCGCCTGACCACCAGCGGGCGCGGCAACCGCCGCTGTCCTCGCTCGATCGCGATGCGCGTGCGGCTGGAACTGGGGCGTGCTGCCTGCGCTGGCTGCACATAGCGCCCAACCCGCAAGGGACGCACCAGGTTGTCCAGCGGATTGCCGACCGGCAGCACCCCGCGACTCTCCCGTGACCCGAGCGACGCGGGATGCGATCCGAAGCTGATCCGGAAGTCCTCTGCGCCATCGAACGTTCGGAGCCGTTCGCGTCGTGCGCGATAGAGGCCGGATCCCTGGAGGCTGGGATGGAGCGCGGATTCGACGCCGTCTCGGCCGATGCGGATCGAACCGTGGACCATCCAGCGTCGATAGAGGCGCGCGCCGAATCCGACCACTCGGTCATCGCGATCCTCGACCAGGTACGCGTACGACTCGAACGGGAAGTCGCCGAGCTTCCACCGGAGGTGATCGGCCTCGGGTACCGGTAGTGCGAACCAGCCAGGCCCGCCGTTGAATGCCTCGCGCAGCAATTCGATCACTCGGGCGATCTCGGAGTCAGTCAGGTCGGTCCCGCGCACCAGTCGCAGCGTTGCGTCGAACTGGTCGAGGGGCAGCCGTTCGCCGAGTACGGGATTGGTGCTGAGTGCGATGGGGGTCGGCGTCGCTGCCAGGTTGCTCATGGGACTACTCCTAGTGACAGAACCACGCTGTCACGGCTGGAGCAGCCGGTGGTTGAGGAAGGGTTTAGCGCCGGTGGTGCTGACGCCTGTTACGGCATCGGCACCGTGCGCGGCTAGTCGTCGGGCGCCGGGCCGGTTGCCACCACGCCGCGCGCGATGAGGTCCTCGATCTGTTGCGGGCTGAGGCCCACCTCCTGCAGGATCGCGATGCTGTGTTCGCCTGGCCGGGCTGCGCCGCGTGTTGCTCCTCCCGGCGTGCGGGACAGCTTCACTGGCGTATTCGCCACCTTCAACGACGCACCGGTCCACGTGGGAAGGTCCACGATCATGTCGCGCGCGTGCACCTGCGGATCGGCGGCGGTCTGAGCGATGTTATTGAGCGGCCCGATCAGGCAGAAGTCGCCCAGGTCCTCGATCCATTGCGCGGTGGTGCGCTTGCGGAACGCCTCGAACAGCATCGGTTCCAGGATGTCGTAGTGCTCCGTGCGCTGCTGGTTCACAGTGAACCGCTCGTCGGTGACCAGGTGGTCAGCGCCAATCAGGCCGCAGAACGTCTGCCAGTTGTTGTCCTTCACTCCCGCCACCACTACCCAGCCATCCTTCGACGGAAACGCCTGGTGTGGTGTGCTGAGGGGATGCCTGAGCCCGACGCGTACGGGCACCTCGCCGGTGGCGAGATGGCGGATGATCGGGTTCTCCATCAACGCCACCTGGCAGTCCAGCATGCCGATGTCCACGTGCTGGCCCAGTCCGCTCTTCTCGCGCTCAAGGAGCGCCGAGAGCACGCCGATCGCCGTGAACATCCCGCCTGCCATGTCGCCGATCGAGTACCCGGCGCGGGAGGGCAGGGGGTCACTCTCGTGCCCCGTGGTGCTCATCAGCCCGCCCATCCCCTGGACGATGATGTCCACGGCGCCGCGGTCGCGGTACGGTCCGGTCTGCCCGAAGCCGGAGGTGGATGCGTAGATGAGCGCCGGGTTTACGTCCTTCAGCTGTTCGTAGCCGAAGCCCAGGCGCTCCATGGTTCCGGGGGAGAAGTTCTCCGTGAGCACGTCGGCCTGACGGACCAGGCGGTGGATGACGTCTTGAGCGTCGGGGGCCTTCAGGTCCAGCATGATGCTCTTCTTGCCGCGGTTCACGGAGAAGAAGTAGGTACTGACGTCATGGACGTACGGGCCATTGCCGCGGCGCTTCTCATTCTGGAATGGCGTCTCCACCTTCCAGACGTCGGCACCCAGGTCGGAAAGGATCATCACCCCGAACGGTCCCGCCAGTGCCCAGGTGAAGTCCAGGACGGTGATCCCTGTCAGCGGTCCGGCCATGGTCCGATCCCTTCGCGCAGCCGGTCCCTAGCGTCCCGTGACATTCCGCGTCGCCTCGCGGAAGCGTCGCTTCTGCTCTTCAGTTCCGCGGAGGCGCTTGTTGGCGCTGTCTTCGAGCTCTCGCGCGTCGTCGTCGAGGGTTGCGGCGTCGATCACGCGCTTCGACTCGCGCACAGCAGACTGATCCCGCCCCGCGATGACCTCGGCCATCGCCAGCGCGGCAGGCAGCAGGTCCTCGGGCCGGTGCAGGGATGTGACGAGCCCGGCTTCCCGTGCTTCGCGCGCGTCCACGGTGCGCGCCGTGAAGATCCAGTCCTTTGCCCTCGCCGCGCCAACGAGCCGCGGCAGGGACGCCGCCGCGACGACCAGCCCGTACTCCGCGCCGGGCAGGCGGAATGTCGCCGTCTCCGACGCGAGGCGGATGTCGCACGAGATCGCGAGGCGCGCACCGCCGCCGTAGCAGAAGCCGTTGATCGCAGCGATCACCGGTAGTGGTGTGCGTTCGAGCTCGGTCGTGCCGGTGGTGCGCTCCCCCGGAGGCGGCAGCTCGGACGCATCCTCCACGCCGCTCATCTCCAGCATGTCGCCGCCTGCGCAGAAGGCTTTGTCGCCGGCGCCGGTGAGCACGATCACTTTCGCGCCCTCCGTATCCGCGCGACGAACGGCGTCGCCGAGGAGGTGGTTGAGGGTTGCGTTGAATGCGTTGTGCCGTTCCGGGCGGTTCAGGGTGAGCAGGAGCACGTCACCATGACGCTCAGATAGCAACGGGCCTGTCTCGTGCGACATCGATTTCGCTCCGTCCGTTGGCGAACTGCCGCCACGATAGCCGTATGGTCACGTGGTCTGTGGTCCCGCGTTCTTGGCCATGGTCTGCTTCGGCAGAGGCTCGGGAGCGCCTGCCCACCGTGGTAGCATCCACTACGTACGTTGTCGCTACAACCGGGTCACCAGCCGAGCGGCCGCGGACGCCGGTGTGCGGACAAGTCGGAGGCGTTGATGCAGCAGGCGGTCGCGCAGGGCTCGATGACATCGTTTGATGTGCTTCCGGAGCGGGCTCGGGAGGTGCTTCGCGGGGCGATCGACGTCCATGTGCACGCCTCGCCAGATCCGTACACGGAGCGCCGGATGGACGCGCGTCGACTGGTCCAGATGGCGTCGGCGTCCGGCATGGCCGGGCTGGTCCTGAAGAGCCATGAGTACCCCACCCAGCCGCTCGCCTGGGCGCTACAGGATGAGACTCCCGGGTTCCGTGTCTATGGCGCACTGTCGCTGGACAACGGGAACGGTGGCATCAACGCGGAGGCCGTCGAGGTGTCGCTCCGGATGGGTGGCACCGTCGTCTGGATGCCTACGTTCGACGCGGCGGACTATCGAATCCACGCCGCGGGCCGCGAGTTCCGTGGCGAGCCGGTGCCCGTCGTCGACGGCAAGGGTGCGCTGCTGCCGGGCGTCCACGCGGTGCTGGACTGTATCCAGGCCCACGACGCCGTGCTGGCTACGGGCCACCTGAGCGGTGCGGAGACCAGCACGCTGGTCCAGGAGTCTCGCCGTCGGGGAATCCGCACGATCCTCACGCACGTCTCGACCTCAATCCCGCTGGAAGTTCAGCAGGAGGCCGTCGGCCTCGGCGCGTACGTGGAGCATTGCGCGATCGCTGCCACCCGCGAGCGCCCGGACGAGGTGGTGGCGGACATCGCCCATCAGATCCGTGAAGTGGGCGTAGAGCACGTCATCCTCTCAACCGACCTCGGTCAGGCGAACAATCCCGATCCGCCGGTAGGCTTCGGGCAGTGGATCGAGCGATTCCTGGCGTCGGGTTTCTCCTCCGACCAGGTGGGGCGGATGGTGCGTCAGAACCCGGCCGACCTGCTGGGCAGGTAACGGATCGTCCCGCGACTCCGTATGCTGATTCCGACTGAGGCCCTCGTCAGCGTCGAGGGAGACTGGAGCAGAGTGATGGCCATCGAACTGCACAACCCCACTGCACCGGAGCCGCTCGCGCTCGGCGCGACCGAGGACCTGCCGGAGCTGCGCGAGTCAGTCGTCGCGGTGCTGGAGAACGGGAAACAGCATGCGAAGCTGGTCCTCGAAGAGATCGCGAAAGAGCTTGGCCAGCGCCACGGCGTGATCCACTCCATCACGCGTCACAAGCCGGTATCGACACCCGCTGATCCCGCGATCCTGGACGAGTTATCGAAGTCCGCGGACTGGGTGCTCGTCGGAAGCGCCGACTGAGGATCCTGCACGGCGTGGAGTATCCACGCCTCCGTCGAACTCGAGAAGCGGGGCACTCCCACGATCACGCTCGCGTCGAGCGCGTTCATTCAGCTCGCCCGTCTGCAGGCGCGCGCGATGGGGTTCCCGGATCTTCGGATTATCGTGATTGACCATCCCCTCGGAGGGATCGAGCCCGAGGAGGTGCTGGCGAAGGTCGCCGGCGCGGCCACGTCCGTCAGCGAGCTGATGGGCGTGCCCTAGCATCACGTCGGTCACCCGCGTCCTGGCGGGCTGAGGAGCACATGCCTGTCGTTGACCCGCGCCCGCTCCGTGAGCGCATCGCCGATCTGGGGCTGGAGCAACTGGAGGCGGTGGAAGCCGGCGACCGGCTCTACCATGCCGGCCTGACCGATGGCCTCCCGGTGGTCCCGCCGACCGCCGCGCGCATCGAGGCGATGCTTGGTGGGGCGAACCCCGGCGAGTACGCGGGACTGGGCCCCATTCCGCCGGGATTCATGACGCCGACCCCGTGGGATGCCGCGGTCTGCGCGGTGCTCGCAGGATGCGATGTTGGCGCGCTGCCGGTCGTCCTCGCAGGACTCGCGGCCGTCGCCGATCCCGCGTTCAACCTGCTGGGCATCCAGACCACCACCGGAGCAGCGGCCACGTTGTTCATCGTCAATGGCCCCATCGTGCAGACCATTGGGCTGAATCCCGGACACAACGCGCTCGGCCCCGGCTGGCGCAGCAACGCGACGATCGGGCGTGCGATCCGGCTGGTGCTGCACAACGTTGGCCTCGCAGTCCCCGGCACCGGTGACATGGCCACGCAGGGCCACCCCGGCAAGTACACGTGGCTGGTCGCCGAGAACGAGGCCGGGAGCCCATGGCCCGCGTTCCAGACCACGCGCGGGTTCGCACCGGAGGACAGCACGGTCACCGCCGTGGGTGCCGTCGGCAACGTCGAGGTGGTGCTGCCGCTATCGAGCCCGGAGGCGATGGTGCAGACGATGGCGCGCTCGATGACCATCGGCGGCAACATTGGGCACGGCTACTTCGGGTCCGGACAGCCGCTGGTGCTACTTCCGCCGGAAGCGGCCGACTTCCTCACCCGCCACGGGTGGGACCGCGGGCGCTTCCAGCACGATCTCTGGCACGCGTCTGGCGTCCCCCTCGCGTGGCTGCCCGACTCTGCGGCCGAGCGCGTGACCACTGCGCGAGCGCGGATCGGACTGTCCCCGGAGGACGACGTGCGGGCAGCCCGGACGGTCGAGGACATACTGGTCGTCGTGACCGGGGGAGTCGGCATCAAGGCGACGTTCATCCCGACGTGGGCCGGCGGCACGGAGGCCGTCACCCGTCCGATCGCACGCGACTAGCCGGCGTGTTCCTTCGCTAACCACTGCGATGCGCGTACCGCGGCGCTGGCACCGTCCCCGGCGGACGCAATCAGCAGTCGCGCTGACCCTCGACGAATGTCGCCCGCGGCCATGATGCGCGGGACGTTCGTGTCCAGCCGATCGTCTGTGATCACGTGCCCGGCCGGATCGAGGTCCACGACTCCTCGGAGGAATGCGGTGTTCGGCTCCAGCCCCGCGTAGAGGAAGACGCCGTCCGCGGCGAGATCGCGCTCTTCACCTGGAGCGGTCTGGATGCGCACGCCGGTGACGCCTTCCGTTCCGCCGGCGATTGCTGTGACTCGCGTACGGGGCACCAGCTCGACGTTCGCGGCGCCCGCCAGGCGCTCTCGCCCGATGGCCATTGCGTGGGGTGCCTCGGTGGCAAAGACCAGGTGGACGCGCGTCGCGAGCGTGGACAGGAATACGGCCTCGTCGACACCCGAGTCGCCACCACCGGCGACGACGACCGTCTTGCCAGCGAAGAAGGGGCCGTCGCACACGCCGCAGTAGGACACACCGCGTCCGTGGAACTCCTGCTCACCCTGCACACCGGCGAGGCGCACCGTCGACCCCATCGCGAGGACGACCGTCTTGGCTGACACCGTGCCTCCGCTATCGAGTGTGAGATCGATGCCGGCCTCGCTGGGTGTCAGGCCGGTCACGGTGGTGATCTCGAAGGCCGCACCGGACTCCATGACCCGTCCGGCTATCTCTGGGCCGAGGTCGAATCCCTTTACCTCGCCCAGCCCCGGGTAGTTCTCGACACGGTCGATGTTCACGAGCTGCCCGCCGCCGGCGAGCGGATCGATGACAACGACGCTGTGCCCGATCTGGCGCGCGATCAGGGCGGCGCTCAGTCCGGCGATGCCGCCCCCGATGACCGCGATGTCCGTCGTCGGCATCCGCTGCTCCGTCCCGGTCCTACTGTGCGGGCGAGAACGGCGCCGGCACCAGGATCTTGTTGGTCTGGGTCAGGTAGCGGTCGCGTCCGCCGGGGACAGGCCACTTGCCCGTGGCGACCGCAGCGGCCCGTGTCTCGTTCCGCTTGTCCAAGCTGGGGTACGGCCACAGGTGCATGAAGCTGTTCGCGGCGGGCCCGATCTCGATGCTGCCGATGAGTCCGGGGCGAGATAGCTCCGCGCGCGCGGGCAGCGCCGCCTTCCACGCTTCCATGATCGCCGGAAGGGTGTTGCTGCGAAACGTGTACTGGCGCAGCTCGTAGAACGGGCCGTCGTTCCCGGGCACCCACTCCGGTGCGAACGGAAACGGCGTCACGATCTCGACCCGCTGGTTCAGGAGAAACTCGCTGAGGTCGGGTGGCCACTCCGGATCGCGTACCGCCGCCTCGCGGACCCGCGCCCGCTCCGCGAGGTCCGCGTACGGCCAGATCTGGACTACCTCGTTGAGCGGCCCGATCTCCGTGCGGAAGAACCCGGCGATGCGGGAGTGACGCTGGCGCGTGCGGTAGGCCTCACCCCAGAGCCGTTCGACGTCCGGCACCGTCCCCGGCCGGAGAGTGTATGTGCGGATCTCGTAGATCATGGTGCCCCCTAGTCCGCAACCTCGTCGATGCTCAAGCTCAACGGAACGCCGGCATGACCTCGCGCGCGAAGAACCGAATGTCATCGACGGTGAGTCCGCCGGTGAACAGCACCTGCGTGATCCCGCCCGCCTCCAGCCGCTGCAGCCGTTCGATGCATTCGTCTGGTGTTCCGATGATAGACGCAGCCTCGACCACTTCCCGTCGCGCCTCGGGCGGCGAGTAGAAGAGGTTGCGCCCACCCTCCTCGGGCGGGCGTGTGGCCTCAGCGAGCGCGGTCAGCGAAGCTACCTGGCGATCGATGAGCCCTTCGCGGTCCGCCGAGGATCGGGCGATCCGGAGACTCCGTGTCACGGCCACATCGTCTGTCGACGGCAGCAGCCCCGCTGTCTGCTTCGCCGATCGGTATCGTGCAGCGCGTTCGGCCTGTACCTCGAACGACCCGACCTGGTCCAGGAACAGCCGGTAACCCTCGCGGGCCGCGCGCTCGAGTGACTCCGGGCTTCCGGCCCCGATCCACAGCGGGGGGTGCGGTCGCTGCGCCGGCGAGGGCTCCACCACCACGTCCTCGAAACGCCAGTAGCGGCCATGATGGGAGAACCGCCCCTCGTTCGCCCACGCGGTGCGTAGCACCGTGATCGCCTCGTCGAAGCGCGCCTGCGCCTCCTCGAGCGCGATGCCGAAACCGCTGAACTCGTACTCCCGATAGCCGCGGCCGACTCCCACGTCCAGGCGGCCAGCGGAAAGCATGTCGACCGTAGCGATCTGTTCCGCGAGCAGCAGCGGGTTGTGCCACGGCAAGACCACCACGGCTGTCCCCAGCCGGATGGTCGAGGTGCGTGCAGCGAGATAACTCAGCAGCGTGAGCGAAGCGGAGAGTTGCCCACGGCCCGTGAAATGATGCTCCACGACGTAGGCGCCGTAGAACCCCAGCGCCTCCGCCTCCACGACCAGGTCGATGTAGGTGCGGTACGCGTCAGCGTCCGCATCGGCGTCGGTCGCCGTCCCTCGCGAAGGACCACCGAAGAGCCCGAATTTCATCCTCGGACGCTAGCAGAGACCGGCGCGCCAGTGGGCCGCGCTTCGGTGCGGTCAGAGAAGCCCATCCAGGGGCCATGGCAACTCCGGGCCGGGCTCATCCTCAGGGTCCGGCGTCGGTTCTGGCGTCGGTTCTGCCGTCGGTTCTGGCGTCGATTCTGACGTCGGCTCTGGCGTCGGCTCTTGCGTCGGTTCTGGCGTTGGCTCTTGCGTCGGTTCTGGCGTTGGCTCTGGTGTCGGCTCTGGTGTTGCGGTGGGGGTTGGGGTGGGTGCAGGAGTCGGCGCGGGCGTCGCGCTTTGGGTTGGTCGCGGCGTCGGACCCGCGGAAGGCGAAGGCGTCGCGGTGGGAGTCGGCCTCGGCGGCACCGGGCTCGGCGGCACCGGGCTCGGCGGTGCCGCGGTTGGCGTCGTCGTTGGTGCTGGTGGCGGAGCGGGCGTCGGCGTCACGGCGCCGTCGTCCGGCGGCTCAGTCGGAACGGGAGCAGGCGTCGAACCTCCGTTGAGGTTGGTGGCGGGCCCCGGGCCAAGCCCCGAGGTGACCGGCTGACCTCCTATTTGAGGCCTCGGTGGGGCGGTGACGTCTGTGTTCGAAGCTGTGGTACCCGGAGCGGGCGTGGAGATCGCCGTTCCTTCGGCGTCGACCGTCGGTGTGAGACGAGGATCGTCGTTCGCGGCGGTCCCAGGATCGACGGACGGGCGTTCGGTCGGGGCGGCACCTGAACTGGCGACCGCTGACGTTGACGAACCATCGGAGCCGAGCCTCACCGCAGCGAGCACGGGCATGATCCCGCCGAGGGCCACGCTCACGAGGAGGACTACCGAGGTGTTCCTCAAGCTCATGCGATCGCTGGCCGTCCTCTCCCGTGTGCAGGCCGCCCCTTCGACCGTACGGGTGGGTGGTTGGCGAGCGGTTGGTCAGAGGTTGCGTTCTCCTTCCAAAGGTGTTTCTGGGACTCGACGATTCACCGGAGGTGGACGCGGTAAGAGTCCTCCACCTGCGTGATCACGCGGTTCGTGGCTAATCAGCGAGGTCGGGTCTGATAAGCGGGGCTTCTGGCAGCCCAGGGCGGGCGACCGGACGCGATATCTGCTCCGAGCGGTCGCGACTGGTCGACGGCTAAGTGGGAGGGTGAGCTAGCGGCGGCGAGCGATGTAGTGCGGGCTGGCGTTGAAGAAGGTCTCGGCGGCTTCCATGAGGGTCTCGGAGAGCGTCGGGTGGGCGTGGATCGTCATGCGCACGTCATCGAGGCGCGCGCCCATCTCGACGGCCAGCGCGCCCTCGCCGATGAGCTCGCCGGCACCGGGGCCGACGATGCCAACGCCGATCACACGCTGCGTGCCTGGCTCCACAAGCAGCTTGGTCACGCCGTCGGTGCGACCGACGGTGGTCGCTCGCCCGGAGGCGCTCCACGGGAAGCGGGTCACCTCGACCTCGATGCCGCGCGCGCGCGCGTCGTTCTCTGTCAGTCCGCACCACGCGACTTCCGGATCCGTGAAGACGACGGCGGGGATAGCCGCTGGCTCCCATGCCGCCGGCTCGCCGGCGAGCGTCTCCACGGCGACGCGGGCTTCGTGCGTCGCCTTATGGGCGAGCATCGGCTCGCCGGCGACGTCGCCTATCGCGAAGATCGAAGGTTCTGAGGTACGACGCTGGTGGTCCACCTCGATGAATCCGCGGTTGGTGAGACGCACGCCGACCGTCTCCAGGCCCAGGTCCTCCGAGTTCGGCCGCCGGCCGGTGGCGATCAGGACGCGGTCATACTGCCGCGTCTCCGAGACATCGGAGCCGGAGAGTTCGACCTCGACACCGTCGCCCGCTTCTTTCAGCGAGAGCACGGTCGTCTCCATCAAGACCTCGTGCATGCGTTCATTGATCGCACCCGCCAGGATCTTCACAAGGTCGGCGTCTGCGCCGGGCAGCAGGGACGCTGTCATCTCGACGACGGTTACAGCGGTGCCGAGAGCGGCGTAGACCGTCGCCATCTCCAGGCCGATGTAGCCGCCACCGACGACCAGCAGCGTGCGCGGGATCTCCGTCAGCGCGAGCGCGTCCGAGGAGTCCCACACGCGCTTCGAGTCGATGCGCAGTGGCGGCGGGATCGAGGGGCGCGATCCGGTCGCGATGATCGCGTGGTCGAACTCGACTTCCGTCAGTTCGCCGTCTGCCTGCACGCGGATCGTGTGGTCGTCGACGAAGCGTCCGCGGCCGTGCACCAGCCGCACGCGCCGTGCGCGCGCGATCTGGCCGAGGCCGCCCGTGAGCTTCGCGACGACCTCCTTGTCCTTCCACTCGCGCAGCCGGTCGAGGTCGATACGTGGTGGCTCGAAGGTGATGCCGATCGCCTCGGCGGCGCGCGCGTCGTACAGCACGCTGGCGGCATGGAGGAGGGCCTTCGACGGGATGCAGCCCACCCAGAGGCAGACACCTCCCGGCTGCGCACGCTCATCAATCAGCGTCACCTCGAAGCCGTGCTCCGCAGCCAGGAAGGCGGCGGGATAGCCACCGGGGCCCGCACCGAGGACGGCGAGACGCCGGCCCTCACCGGGTGAGGTCATTGCCTAGCCCTCCAGCGCCATCAGCAGCGGGTTGCGGATCGCCTCGACGATCCAGGACATGAAACGGGCGCCGTCCGCCCCGTCCAGCACACGGTGGTCGTGCCCCAGCGTCATCGGCATCACGAGCCGCGGCGACCATTCGTTGCGTTTGGCGTCCCAGACCGCGGTTTGCTCGGCGCGCCCCAGGCCCAGCACCGCGACCTCCGGCCAGTTGATGATCGGCGCGAAGTAGCCGGTGCCCAGGCTGCCGAGGTTCGTGACCGTGAACGTGCTGCCGCGCATCTCCTCGATCGTGAGCTTGTTCGTGCGGGCTCGCTCCGCGATCTCGTTCAACTCCACGGAGAGCTCGATGATGTTCTTTTGGTCGACGTCCTCGACCTTCGGCACCACGAGGCCACGATCTGTATCGACGGCGACGCCGATGTGGATGTAGTCCTTCAGAATCAGGTCGTGGTTCTCCGGGTCGTAGGAGGCGTTCACCTTCGGGTGCGCGCGTAGCGCAGCCGCCACGACCTTCATCATCATCACGGAGATCGTGAGGTTCCCGCCGGCGGCGCGTGCGCGCTCTTTGAACTGCTGGCGGAGCTCCTCCATCTGCGTGATGTCGGCGTGGTGCTGCAGGTGGACGTGCGGGATCTCTGTCCATGACTGCGCCATGTTTCGAGCGACCGTGCGGCGCAGGCGGCTCAGC
>Ga0172380_10008084_pt1 | contig 11657 bp, 11 predicted proteins | sample Leawe162metaG_FD_119747 | JGI IMG/M metagenome (GOLD analysis project Ga0172380, IMG submission 119747) | Leachate microbial communities from a municipal landfill in Southern Ontario, Canada - Leachate well 162 metaG | ecosystem: Engineered > Solid waste > Landfill > Unclassified | place... | reverse complement strand
GGGGGGCATGCCCATGGTCCTGAAGCACGCCATTGCGGTTCAGCGTGTAGCCGTATCCCTTGTATGACTGATCTCTTGAGGTTAAGTTGACGAAAGTGTCCCAGCCTGGCGGGATGCAGTTCCTCTGCACCGAGGGACCTGCGAACCCATTGAGGTACTCGCCGAACAGGGATGTGTCCACGCCTGCGTCCTGCAGCCATGTCGGTAGACAATCTTGCCCAAACTCACTGTTGTAGAACGTCTCCCAACCGCCACTGGTCTGCGTAACATTGGAGACAAGCTTGCAGTTGCGCACGTATTGGCCGCGCAGCAATGACATTCGGGGAGGACAGCACAAGGAATTCGTCACGACAAAATGCGTCAACGTCGTGCCTTGGGTCTTCAATGCAGCCGAGCGTGGCACTGCGTTGAACGTGTCCCATTCCAGGTCATCGGCCAGCAGCAGAACCACGTTCTTGACGTCCGCAAGCGAACCAGAGACGTCCTGAGAACCAGTCGCCTTCCCATTGAACCCAGCCAGCACCGCTTCTGCGGAAGTTGCGGTGTCGGACTTCACGCTGCCTGGGGACATCCAGACCGAGCCACCGAAATCGCAACGCCAACAATCGCAACGGACGTGGCAATGCCGGCCACAATTGCGCCATATCGACTTCTTGCAGACACAGAAATGCGCGCGTTCCCTAACGTTCGCCGGAGGGGTTGAGTGGAGCTGAGGCCGAGGCCGCTTGGCGAACGCGTCGCACATTGCTCAGTTCCGTCGACCGATTACTGAGTACCCCATCACTTGCTAGTGCTCGGAGATTTGGCCATACCTTGACGCAACGTTAGAGTCTGGTGAGTACCGCGGTAGGCACCTGACGCGCCACCGTCCGATTTCGCAAGACCGGAGTCATCTCACGTGTCACTCGCAATACGTCGCCCTTCCCTTTCCCGCCCGACTTGGCTCAGCCCGCGAGTATTTCGCATCGAGTTTCTCGCCGGCTTGGTTGTCGCGATCGCGCTGATCCCTGAGGCGATCTCTTTCTCCATCCTTGCCGGCGTTGACCCGCAAGTGGGCCTGTTCGCGTCCTTCACAATGGCCGTGACCATCGCCTTCACTGGCGGGCGTCCGGCGATGATCTCTGCCGCAACCGGAGCTATCGCCTTGGTGGTGGCGCCGCTGGTGCGCGACTACGGCCTGGGCTACTTGGTTGCTGCCGTAATCCTAGGTGGACTCTTCCAAGTGGCTCTGGCTCTCGCCGGTGTGGCACGACTGATGCGCTTCGTGCCTCGCAGCGTGATGGTGGGGTTTGTCAATGCACTTGCGATCCTCATTTTCAGCGCGCAACTGCCCTACCTCATTGACGTGCCAGTCTTGGTGTATCCGATGGTTGCCATTGGCATCGTCATCATGCTGCTCCTGCCCCGCGTCACCACCATCATCCCCGCCCCATTGGTCGCAGTGGTCCTCCTCACCATCGCCACGGTCACCCTTGGACTCACCGTGCCAAATGTCGGCGGCGAGGGCCAACTCCCGACCAGCCTGCCCACCCTCGGACTACCCGATGTTCCTTTCAGCTTCGAGACTCTGGGCATCGTTGCCCCGTTCGCCCTGGCAGTCGCGCTCGTCGGACTCATGGAATCCCTGATGACTGCCAAGCTCGTCGATGACATCACCGACACCCACTCCAACAAGACCCGGGAATCCTTCGGCCAGGGCATCGCCAACATCGTCACGGGATTCTTCGGAGGCATGGGCGGCTGCGCCATGATCGGCCAAACCATGATCAACGTGAAGACCAGCGGAGCCCGCACACGGCTGTCCACATTCCTCGCCGGCGTTCTCCTGCTGATTCTTGTGGTCGCTCTCGGACCGATCGTTGAAGTGATTCCTATGGCCGCGCTGGTAGCCGTGATGATCATCGTGGCCTACTCCACCTTCGACTGGCACAGCCTGAAATCAGTGCCCCACATGCCCAAGAGTGAAACCACCGTCATGCTCGCCACCGTCGTCGCCACCGTCTTCACCCACAATCTTGCGATCGGAGTGGTCGTCGGCGTCCTGACCGCAACCGTGCTCTTCGCCCGCCGCGTCGCCCACCTGGTCACCGTCGAAAGTCAGCTCAACGGTGACGGCACCGCGATCACCTACTTCGTGCACGGAGAACTGTTCTTTGCTTCGAGTAACGACCTCGTCTACCAATTCGACTTCATCCATGACCCAGAAAGAGTGGTCATCGACATGACCGGTGCACACATCTGGGATGCCTCCACTGTTGCGGCTCTGGATGCGATCATCTACAAGTACGAGAAGCGCGGCAAGACAGTGGAGGTTAACGGCGTGAACGAATACAGCACTGCCATGCGCACCCGCCTCAAGGGCCGCCTCGGCTCAGGGCACTGATGACTGCAAAGACACCACACCAGCCCGATCTCGTGCAGATCGGCGTGCTCGCCGAGCGAGTTGGCTTGAGCATGCGAACCGTGCGCTACTACGAGGAAGTAGGACTCGTAGTCCCCTCCACCCGCAGCCCGGGTGGATTTCGCCTTTTCGGCCCTGCCGAAGAGGAACGTCTCCGAATCCTCAAGACCCTCAAGCCCCTTGGCTTCAGCCTGCAAGAGATGCGCAACCTCGTGCAGGTACTCGATGCAGCTGCCGACCCAAAATCCAAGCGAAGTGGCCGTGCTGCACTACTCGAGAGAATCACTGAACTTCACCGGGACCTCGACCAGCGCCGAACTCGGCTCCAACATCAACTCAACTCCGCCAAGGAACTTGGCCGAGCGCTCCAAGCAGCTGAAGGGTCACTCGGGAGCCCCTGACTCCGACCGGGCGCGCATTCCACGCGATTGTCACTCAACTCGCAAGCTTTGACCCAGACCACCCTATCGACCAAGTCGTCACTAAGGGAGTTGACGACTAGACAAATCAGCGCCTGGGTTGACAAGAGGTCGATATACGGCACCTTGATCGTGATTTCGCTGTAGCACATCTCCAGGTCATCTCGAACACCGTCGAGACATCCATCAAATGTCTCGAACAATTGCGCAACTTCATCTTCCTCAAGGTACGGGTATGCGATCGCAACCGTTATTGCGAATGGCAATTGACCAAGTACTTCCTGTGCGCGAACGTCCGGTACGGAGATGCGAAGAGTCGGACCTGATTTATTTGGTGACAACCGACGAAACTCATCGACTCCATGGGGCCGGTGTTGCAGGCCAAACTTCAGCGTGTCTCCATCAGAGGCGTCAGGCCTCGATCGCCACGTCAATGGATCGCTTCGAGATGTGCCTGGCCTAGGTATGCTCACCAATACTTGCAGGTCTTCCTCTACCAAGCTGAGTGCCTCAAGCTCAATGAGCTCGATCGTTGTGACTTGATCCGCGATAACTTCAGACTCCTGGGCGTCACGCATATCTGCCTTCCTGAGAAGTCGGTCAGCAAAGAGTCTCATTTCCCAAGCACCGTACGAGTGCGCGAGGAGTCGCAGTTCCGTCACAGAAACATTCGCGCATATGAACAGCCAGCGAGGGAGGAAGGCAGCCCGACGGCGAAAGGCGTCGCGACAGAGAGCTTACGAAGTCACATGAAGGACCCAGGGACCAGAACCGCAGGCCATCAAGCGCGGACCCCGCGATTCACCCCCTATGCTGCACATGGAGCGCCGGGAAGCCTGGTCGGCACGGCAGGAGACATGCCGTCGATCGATTGGAGCCGCGCATGCCTTCCCCGAGCATCCTGTTCACACGGATCCCCAAGGCCAATCGCCGTTGGCTGGAAGATCAACTGCGCGAGGAGACCATCGGCGGAGCCCTCCTGCTCACAGCCGCAGTTATTGCGATGGTCTGGGCGAACTCCCCGTGGAGCGCTCAATATGAGGCATTCGTGTCGACGGTCATTGGCATCCCTGCCCTCCATCTCGACTTGACAGTCGGCGAATGGGCAGCGGACGGCCTGCTTGCCATCTTCTTCTTCGTCGTGGGACTCGAACTCAAGCACGAACTGACTCTTGGCACACTGTCTCGTCCAGCAAGGGCCGCCGTTCCCATCGCGGCAGCCCTTGGCGGGATGGCAGTGCCTGCCCTGATTTATACAGGCATCAACGCGTGGGCACCGGACGGGTCATCCACAGGCTGGGGCATCCCCATGGCCACCGACATCGCCTTTGCCCTGGCCGTCCTCGCGATCGTCGGCCGCCGACTCCCCGTGGCATTGCGCGCATTCCTCCTCACCCTCGCTGTAGTCGATGACCTTGGAGCAATTACCGTCATCGCCGTGTTCTACACCGAACACGTCTCACTGACCTGGCTCGCCGCATCGCTGACATGCTTGGCTGCCTACGCTTGGGCCCAGCATCGCCGACTCACCGTCTGGTGGGTCTATGTGCCCCTGGCCATCCTCACCTGGGGATTCATGCACGCCAGCGGTGTTCACGCCACACTCGCGGGCGTTGCTCTGGGGTTGCTCACCCGTGCGCGCCCAGACTCCGGCGAGGAACAAGGTCCAGCTGATCGAATCCAACATCGCATCCACCCCATCAGCGCAGGCATTGCGGTACCCCTATTTGCCCTCACCGCAGCCGGCATCCCACTCGCCGGGATCGACGTTCTGGACGCACTCACCAGCCCCATCGCTCTGGGCGTCGCGATTGGACTCGTGGTAGGAAAACCAATCGGAGTAGCCGGGACCGCATGGCTCGTGGCGAGGTTTACTCGCGCTTCGCTGGCTCCATCGATCACATGGGCCGATGTCACCGCAATCGGCATCCTCGCTGGCATTGGCTTCACCGTCGCACTTTTGATCACTGAACTGGCATACGAAGGAACGGCCCTCCTCGCTGACGCCAAACTTGCTGTCCTGTTTGCCTCAGTCATTGCGGGAGTCCTCGCCTCCATCGTCTTGCTGTCACGAAGTCGGCGCTACGCGCAGTTGCCCGCAGACACGGAATGACACCCCAGCCCGGTGCGTATTCACCTACCATTTGAGGTGGCTCCGCTATCAAACCGTCCAGTAGAGTCGACCCAACTCGCCCCGCTAGGGCAGAACTTGACCTCTCAGCCGCAATGAGCAGTCAGTCTCTGTGCGAGAGCTAAAGGTGTCGAAGGCGTCCAACGAGAGCGTTGAGCGGCACAAGACGATGATCAGGAGTCGCCACCGGGTCATCTTCAATTCTCTCGCGAAACTGTCAAGCATCAGCCGTGATGCTGCTGACCTGACCCCGCTGGTTGAGCCAGGTGCTTTGTGTCCACGATCGCACCTATGGGCGAGGGGGACGAAGTGAAGCGTCGACTTCACACCCCTGAGCAGATCGTGCGCAAACTGCGCAAGGTCGATCGGATGCCCGGTGAAGGGACTGCGATGGTGGAGGTCGGTAAGCACTTGGAGGTCTCTGAGCAGACCTACTACCGGTGGCGCAATCAGTACGGTGGGATGAAGGAGATGACGCCAAGCGGCTCTAGGAGGTGAACCGGGGAAACTACCGACCCCGGCCAAACGCCGGGCCGCAGTCGAACACCTTCAGGCCACCTTCGCGGTGTCCCAGTGTCGAGCGTGCGCCGTTTCGATCAGCCACGATCCACCCAGCGCGTCGCTGCGCCCGCGCCAACCGCAGTTGAGCAGCATCTACGAGCCCAGTTGCGGACGTTGGTCGGCGTTCATCCCCGGTGACCGATTGAGCGTGCAACGACCCAACTACGTGTGGGCATTGGACTTCGCGTTTGACCAGACCAGCGAACCGGATCCTGAAGTTCCTGAACCTCACCGACGAGTTCACCAAGTGCGCCTTGGTCATCGAGGTCGAACGGTGGATGACCGGTGACTACATGGTCTGCGTCCTGGAACGGCTCACCAGCATCCATTGCAGTCCGGTGTTCGTGCGCATGGACAACGGCGCCGAGATGACCTCCAACAAGCGATCGCGGACTGGTGCAGGTGCAGCCCCACCGGCATCGCGTTCATCGACCCAGGATTCCCTTGGCAGAGCCCGTTCATTGAATCGTTCAATGGCAAACTCCGCGACGAACTGCTGAACGTCGAGCAGTTCACCACCCTGCTCGACGCAAAGACTATGGCCGAGGATTACCGGCAGCAGTACAACCAGCAACGTCCTCATTCCTCGCTGGGCTACCGAACTCCCAACGAGTTCACGCTGGATTGGCACGACAACAACCCCGGACTCGCAAAGACACTGGCTCACTAACCGGGGGCAGGTCACTGCCAGGAATATCCGCCGCTGGAATCGCCGAGCCATGTTGAAATATCGACACATACGTCGGTCCGCTTCGGATCCACCCGTCACTGGTGGTTTCAGTTGGGTGCGCTGCCGACTTCTGTTGTCCTGGCACCGCCCAGTGGCCGAACCTCAGCCCATCAACTACCCCACCAACTCGGACCGCAATGGCAGGACTCCTGGAACTATGCCTGCTCTAGGACTCCTGCCAAGGGAATTCTCAGCGCATCCGCACTGGGCCGCGAGACGTAGAGCTGGGCAAATAGCCATCCTGTGTCCTCGACTCCCGTTGGGTCGACTCCCTGTTCACGAAGGGAACTTGTCACGGCTCGCTGCTCTTCAGGACTGGCAAATCGACGCTGAGGGACGAGTTCGGTGAACCGCTCAGTGACATAGCCACGATGTGCGAGCTCAGCTGCGATCGGCTCATAGGGGAACATTCGCAAGACGTAGTGGGCCATCCAAGGCAGGTCAGCCTGGTCGCATAGTGCGGTAAGAGTGCGTCGCCCTACATAGCCGACGCAACCGGTGGAAACGATCAAGTCAACTGGTGCAACGAGGTCACGCTCACGTGCATTGAGAGACTCACACTCCAAGTCACGAGCAATGTGCGCATCGATGAGTCCAACACTCGTTGCATACTCTGCAGCTGACTTCGCACTATCGAGGCCGACGATGCGGTCGCGACTCACTACTTCCAGCTCTTCGAAGAATTCTCGATCCAGATCGGCGAGTTCTGAAGTTGAGAGTCCAGCTACCTCACGGTTGTCTACGTAGCGCGTGAAGAGTTCCGGCAACGTGATGCATTTACGAAGTAGCGCCCCATTGACCCCATACGAGCAGCCAATATCGAGTACGGAGAGCTGCTGTAGACCGCGATCAGCGCGGAGAACAGACGCGATTGCGGCGAAGGTGTTACTTGCACGTTGGGGAATCACGTAATCCATGGTTCCAAGCGCTGCAAAGTATGCACGTGGGTCAGGCTGGTCATAGACCGATGACAATTCGACCTTCCCAGTGCGATCAAGCGCGAAGTTTGAGAGTTCCGTATTCGTCGACATTCGTTGAAACTAACGGTCCAATTCTGATGAAACCCCATCCGAAGCAGATCGGACACAAACAGAACACACTTGCGACTGTGACACATCGGCAACCGCGATGAGTCGGCTGCTGTGTGGAACGCGACCTGAAGCCGCAGACGACAAGGCGCTCGGGTGGCACCAGGCCGAGATCCCCATGAGCAACCGAGGATGCCAGGCAGTGACGGCAGACACCCAAGAAGGCGATCTCTCCAGAACTAGGTGCCGCACTCAATGTCGCACGACGCGCCTGGCAAGAGTTCAGAGCGAGTGAATAGCAGTTCTCCCGGTGATTAGTCCTCGCCTGACGCCCACATCAACCAATCCTGCATTGTCCTGGCCAAACATTAACCAACGCTCCACAGATTTCAGTGCTCCTGCTTCGATATCCCGGCGAATCGTCCCCCAACGTGACATTCAGATACCAGGTGACATGGCTTGTCGACAAGTGCGAAGGTGGCAAATCTTGTCGCTGCTGGGCGCGTGTACACACTCATGCCTGGTCTGGCCAATTTGGATCCAACAAGCGCGTTTCACTGTCTCCAATACGTCGGACCCAGTTCAGTCCGACTTTCAAGCTGCCCTCTCGCACGGAGTCGAACCCGGACCGTGACCCACTTTTCCACGCCCACCACCAGGAATACGGCAACACCAAGAAATGCGACCAGGAGCCAGTCGCTTGCTGGAAGTGCTGCCGTCTGGAATGCCACGTTCATGAAGGGCAGGTATGTCAGCGCGATCTGCAAGGTGACCATGATTGCGACGCCTAGAAGCAATAGCCGGTTGCTGAGCACACCCACGCTGACCAACGACTTGTCGAGCGCACGACAATTGAACAGGTAGCCAATCTCCATGGCGACGAATGCGTTGACTGCGACCGTGCGCGCCTGGTCAAGGGTGGCACCGGAAGAAAGTGCGACGTCGTAGGTTCCGAACGCCCCCAACAGCATCAGCAAGCCCACTATGAAGATGCGCCGCACCAAGGCCCCAGTCAGGATCGCCTGCCGTGGCGGGCGAGGTGGACGAGCCATGATGTCTGGCTCTGCCGGTTCGAAGGCCAACATCAGTCCTAGCGCTACGGCAGTGGTCATGTTGATCCACAGGATCTGCACCGGCAGGATCGGTAGGGCGACTCCGGCAACGACTGCGGCCAGCACGACCAGTCCCTCGCCTAGGTTGGTGGGCAGCGTCCAGGTGATGAACTTCGTAAGGTTGTCGAAGACGCTGCGACCTTCCTCGATAGCGGCCTCGATCGAGGCGAAATTATCATCGACGAGGACCATCGCGGAGGCCTCCTTGGCGACCTCCGTGCCACCCCTGCCCATGGCGATCCCGATGTCGGCCTGTTTCAGGGCGGGGGCGTCGTTTATGCCGTCGCCGGTCATCGCCACAACGTGGCCCGCCCCCTGCAGCGCCTCGACTATGTGGAGCTTCTGCTCGGCGGAGACGCGGGCGAATACATCTACATCCTGGAGAGTCCTCGCCAGGAACGTGGGGTCCATCGCGGCCATCTGCTCCCCCGTCATCACCGTCGGATCTCCATCTCCATCTCCATCGGCGGTGTGGTGGAGCCCAATCTGGCGGGCGATTGCCTGCGCTGTGCGGGCATGGTCTCCGGTGATCATTTTGACAGCGATGCCAGCTCGATGGCAGGCCGCTACAGCCCGGATGGCCTCCGGCCGAGGCGGATCCTCCATTGCTTGCAGGCCAAGAAACGTCAAGGGCGCATCGGGCAGTCGCTCGCCCTCAAAGACCCACCCCTTGGCAGCCTGCACCGAGGAGAACGCAAGGACCCGCAAGGCTCGGGCGCCGAAGTCGGCAAGTTGCGCCTCCACGCCAGCACGGTTCAAGAGTTCGGTTTCACCTTGCTCTGAGCGTTGGTTGGCGCATAGTCGCAGGATCTCCTCGGGCGCACCCTTGACCAGAACCGTGTTGGTCTCGGCACCGGGGACCTCGTGGAGAGTGGCCATGAACCGTCGGTCGGAACTGAATGGAATCTCGTCTATGCGCAGCCACTGCGCTGCCCAGCGGTCGGGGTCGATGTCCTGGGCCAAGGCCGCGGCGAACAACGCGGTCTCGGTCGGGTCACCAATGCCAGCCGGCTGCCCTGCATGATCGGTTGCGTGAACAGCGTCATTGCAGAGCACCCCCGCAACCAGGCAGCAATCCATACCGTCATTCCGTGGTCCTGTGATGTCGTGGGTGGTTCCTGCAGCGTAGACGAACCGGACGGTCATGCGGTTCTGGGTCAAGGTTCCGGTCTTGTCCGTGCAGATCACCGTCGTGCTGCCAAGGGTCTCGGCTGCCGGGAGCTTGCGGATGATGGCGTGCCTGCCTGCCATGCGGGACACACCGATCGCTAGCGTGATTGTGACAGCCGCCGGGAGTCCCTCAGGGATCGCGCCCACGGCCAACGCGACAGCAGCCGTGACCATCTCACCCACGCTTTCCCCGCGCATGACCCCAATCCCGAACGTGAGGGCCGCCAGGAAGATGATCACGCCGGTCAGCCATTGGCTGAACCGGGTCAGTTTCAAGGTCAGGGGTGTGGCGACACCGGCGGCCTCGCCGACGAGCCGATGGATCCGGCCGATCTCCGTTTCAACTCCGGTGCCAACGACCAGCCCCCGACCGCTGCCGGATGTCACCAGGGTGCTGGAGTAGGCCATGTTGGATCGGTCCCCTAGCGACGTCGCGGCCGGCAGGAGAGCGTCCAACTTGTCGACCGGGGCCGACTCCCCCGTCAACGCGGACTCGTCAATGCGCAACTCTCGTGCCGACACCAGACGCAGATCCGCAGGTACCTTTTCGCCGGCCTCGAGCAGCACGACATCCCCGGGCACCAGATTTCGGGAATCCATGCGTATCGATTGTCCGTCACGGACGACGGTCGACTGAGTTCGAGTGAACTCCTCGAGAGCTTCCAGGGCCTGGCCGGCGTGCCGCTCCTGCATGAACCCGACGGCAGCGTTAACCAGGACAACGCCCATGATCACAGCCGCATCGACTGTGTGCCCGATAGTGATTGTGACAGCAGTGGCCGCAAGGAGGACGTAGATGAGCGGGCTGTTGAACTGCAGGAGGAACTGCACGACCGGCCCGTGACGGGCGTTCGAAGGCAGCACGTTGGGCCCAAAACGCACCAGCCGGTTGGCGGCCTCCTCGCGGGTGAGTCCGCGCTCTGCACTCGACTCAAGGAACAGCACCGTTTCATGAACCGGTCGCTCGTGGTGGGAGCAATTGGAGTAGTCAACGCTCATCGGCGTCGTTACCAACATGAGGGTCGCGCACCACCAAGACCGAGCTGCTCGCATGCCGGGCGACAGCGCTCGCGACCGATCCGACCCAGAGCTTCGAAAATCCCGTCAGACCGCTGGTCCCCAGCACCACAAGGTCCGGCATCTGTGAGTCCATCTGCTCAAAGATCGTCAAGAGCGGGGTGATCGTCAGGTCCAACTGATCCGGCTCCACAACAGCGGAGGTCGCCTGGGCGCCTGCCCCGGTCAGAGTTTCTCTCGCCTGATTGACGATGGTGGGCAAGTTGTTGTCCCTCTCTACCACGCCCAGCACGGTGACCGAGGTGCCCGCGAGCCATGGCAATGACGCGAGGAAATCGACCGCAGCGCTGGCATGACGCGAGCCGTCGACGCAGACCAAAATTGACTGCGTGGCCACCGGTCGGCGGGCGATCAACACAGGGGCGCTGGGACAGCGCAGGAGCCAGTCAGTTGTACTCCCAAGGAGAAGCGCTTTGACCGGTCCCCGGCCACGGGGACCGACAACGACAAGATCCGACTCAGGACGCATTCCCAGGATCAAGCGAGGGTCATTGTCGGCCGCAAGATGCGTAACCGAAGCGAAGCCGCAGGAAGCCGGAGCCAGGCGAGGGTCAGGCGGAGTCCACTCATGAGGCTTGGTGTAGCCAAGGGGCGAGGCAATAGACCGACTCTTGGGAAGGGTTACCGATACCACCTCGGCTGCCCAACCCGGCCACGCATGCGCAGTGATCCAACTCCAAGCCGCATCAGCCCCAGCAGACCGATCATCCCCGAAGGTCAGCGTCCTTGCCTTGGTGTCCATGCTTACTCCTCGCCGCGCAGTAGGCAACCCAGTATCCCCTCTGAGGCAATCACTGGTACCTCAGTCCTTCCATCTGCACCGCAAGGCGACTGTCACTGAGCGACGGATCAGTTTCTGATGTGCTGCCGCTGACATGCAACCTGCACGTCAGGACTGACGATGCGCCGACCTTGCTGAGACCAGGCGCAGCAACTAAGCGACCAAGAACGGATCCGAGGTCAGTGCCGACAGGCGCTCCTTGCCCACCGGTTCCAGGCTCAGCAGCGGCACGATCGCGACCCGGTCC
>Ga0172380_10008083_pt1 | contig 11657 bp, 6 predicted proteins | sample Leawe162metaG_FD_119747 | JGI IMG/M metagenome (GOLD analysis project Ga0172380, IMG submission 119747) | Leachate microbial communities from a municipal landfill in Southern Ontario, Canada - Leachate well 162 metaG | ecosystem: Engineered > Solid waste > Landfill > Unclassified | place... | reverse complement strand
TTTGCCCTGCTCGGTCTGCGGCGAACTGAGCTGATAGGGCATTTGTTCAAATGTACTTTTCTGAATTTCCGCGCCGGCGATATTCCCGGCAAACACCGCAACCCCCAGAACAGTCTGTAACACATTCATAACAGCTCCTTTTAATCAGTTTAGATGCCGATAACGTTACCAGACACGGCGGAGAAACAAAATAGACATCTGTCACCGCCTTATGTCATTTTGTCATGATGAAAACTGATGACCGCATTGCGGATCTTGAATGTGTCCGGTATGAAGCCATCGACTTCAACCTCGACCGCCCCGCCCCGCCGCCCCACTTGATCTATCATTTCACCCGCCAGCGCCGGAAACCGCAAATGGAAATCCGGACCGTTGACCGGCTTGGATTCTGCGCCGCACTGATTACAGAAGGGCAGGCCGTTTTTGAGCATCTCGGACAGACGGTTCAGCTCCGGCAGGGATCCGTCTTTTTGCGCCGGCATAACCGGCCCTATCGTTTCTATAAAACCGATCCGGATGAACTGGCTCTCACGATGATCATGTTTGATCCGTCGATCGAATCAATATGGAACCGGCTGATTAAGCCGGACTGTGTCGCCATTCATCCCGGTAACAGCGCGAAAGTTATCGAACTCACCAACACCTGCTTTGACCTGCTGGAACAGAACCCGGAAAAACGGATTGAGCGTGCCAACGCCTTTGCTCCGTTTTTTCTGGAAACCATCGCGGCAGAAGTCCGGCCGGCCGACGGCCTGCATACCCCGGAAAGAAAGCTGGCCGAACAATGCCGGCACTATCTGCATGAGCATTCCGCCAGAGTGCGCAGTATGGAGCAGGTCGCCGTCGCCTGCCGGCTCAGTCGCGGCCACCTTTACACCTTATTCAGGACACACTTCAAAACCACTCCGAAAGACTATCTGGAGCAGCTCAGAATCAGCGCCGCCGCCGATCTGCTGACACAAACCGACTGGACGATGGAACGCATTGCCGAAGAAACCGGCTATGCCGACGCGCCGACACTTTCCAAAGCCTTCAAACGCCGCAACGGCGTCTCACCGGCTGAATGGCGGCGCAACGCCTGCACCTTTGCACATTGATTTTGCATACATTGGAAAAGACGAGATCGCCTGCGCCGACGGCGCAGACGATCTCAACGGAACACTTTGACCCGTCATTTGTTACGGAAGATTGTTAAATATCATCCACCCCACATCTTCGTTGCCATGACTGACTTCACCGTTCGACCCGTCTTCATCCACTTTCACCTGAACATTCGTTCCGGTCAGGTTTTGGTAACGTAACGCACATGGTTGTCCCAAGTTGCAACTCTGCACGCTGCCCAAAAATCCCGGTTCGTTCCATGTTTCATTCGTATTCGCAACCGTCAATAATTTCCAAGCAGAGTCTGCACCCGGAGTTGTGCGATTAACCTCGAAGTACCGCCCTCCCATCCCCGGATCAATGGCGATGAAATCCACGGTTTCATTTGCATGTGCGCCGCCTCCCGACATCTGCTGCTCCTGGAGCATTACCTGAAAGCCGGTGGTTGTAACGTTGCGCACCCGTGTGCAGACGGCGGATTTTTCATTCGTCGACGTACACTGGGCGAACACGCAGGGAACCGCGGGGAAATTCGTACTGAAAGCTTTCGTTGTCCAGTTGGTGTTCACGCCGGTTATCGTTCCCGCTTCGCAGGTTCGTCCGCTGACTGTGTAGCACCCCTTGTTCACTGCAATAAAGCTCACCTGTTCTTTCCCGTGGGCTCCCGGATTCAGGTAATCCCACTCGTCGAGCTGGAAGTCGAATCCGGATGCCGTCACGTTCTTCACCCTGACCGTGAGCGGGTCGATATCGTTACAGCTCGGCCCGCCGGCAAAAACGGCAGGCACCTGCGGAAAGGGCTTAATGAAATCCGCATGAGTCCAGACGGCTCCCGACGTTTGGGTTATATCCATCGTTTCCCTGTCCATTCCTATGACGAGATCTCCGGCCAGAATGAACTGCCACAGTTCGTTGTCGTCGATCGGATTCACCCCGGTTTCCTTCACAGTGCCGCTATCGTTCCGGACAAAACTGCCTGCCGCTCCGCCCAGCGTATAATACCCGTCACCCCGGTTCACGATAAGCCATCTTCTCACCGCGTTCGTGTCAGAACCCTCACACCTGAGATTAGTGCCATCTCTCATAAGCCGGGCGGGCGATGCTGCCTTGCTCTCCAGGGTGTACCGGTCAGAGGCCCGGTCATATACAACTTTCCATTGCGAAGCATTATTCACATCGGTGGAGTTACAGGCCAGCGCTGTGCCTGATGTAACCCGCAGATATTTGCCGCTCGCCTTGTTTTTCAAAAGATAGTCCTGACCAACCCTTCCGTTTAAATGATACAGACGCGTCATCGCAATCTCACCCGGACCCGCTATATCGTCCACATCGGTTCGCGTGAAAACATTATTACTCACCGCCGGCGCGGCAGAGCCGGCATCCGTATATATATCTGTTGATCCCGGCTCCGAAAACAGGTTGCCGTAAATATTGACCGCCGTATTAGCGGTTCCTTTGAGCCAGATGCCGCGCCGCTGCATATTGGCGAACAGATCCGCAGATGAATCAAATACGGCGTGCCGGATATCGACATTCCGGCAGTTTTCCAGACGAAGCGCCGCCTGCTCCGGAACTTGAGCGCTATTACGGGAACAGAGCGTCGCACAATTCATCCAGGAGACGGCGGAGGCGTTGGCAACCTCCAGACACGCCGGCGCGTTGAAATGAGAGCCTTCAATCGCAACGCGTCCGCCCCCTGCGTTAATTCTGGCGCCAACCGCCGGGGGACAACCGCTGCTTTTCTTAAAAATCATCTCCCCGCCGCGGCTCGTGATGTCATATCCCCGCCACAATCCTGTGCTGGCGTTTACATTATCACCTTCAAAGCCCCAAACATTCTCCAAAAGAATGCCCGCCGTACCCGGAAGCCTTTCTTCCGCGCTTTTGTACATACGGATTCCAACATTCTCAAAAAACGGGCGCGCCAGATTCACGCCATGCACGGAATTTGAAAAATAAAAACCGGAAGCTGCCTTCATGTCAACATTATGCATATACAGATTGCGGGGCGTACCCGCAACCGGATTGCCCGGCTGTTTAATATAAATCCCGTCTCCCGCATTCCGGTAATCCACCGTGATTTTCAGGTTGTGGATATCGGTCCGCACCGGAAGAGGACATCCGCTGAAATTCAGCTTAAACACTCCGGCGGAGGAGCCGCCGGAACTCCTTTCGATCACCGAGACTCCCGGCCCGTCCCCGCAGATCGTCAGATTTGCCCCGTTAGCCGGCGCCAGAGATATTTGATCCGTCACTTTGTAAGTGCCCGCCGGGAAATAAAGGGCGGCCTTTCTGGCGGATCCGAGATTGAGCTCGGCGACCGCATCAGCAGCAGCACGCTTTATTTTGGCGGTATCGTCGCCAACGTATCCTGTCACATCAAAAACCTTGCCCATAGTATCGCCCCAATTAAACGTTTCCGTATCCTTAGCAGCGGCAGGGGAAACGAATAGATTCGGGGTTCCGGCTGCAAACCGGGTGTTGTCTCCGCTGTCAATCAATTGATTTGTCATATTGAACCGGTTGTTGAAAATCACAGTCCGGTTAACCCCGGCAGCAACGGAAACACCGGTACCCGGTGTCGATAAAAAACTGTTGTCGGAAATAACATTCTCTCCCCGCAGTTCCCAAGCACCGGGGGAGCCCGGAAGCAGACAGACTCCCGTCCGGGAAACGCTGCCCGCCCCTTGAAACCGGTTGCCGGTCACAAAGCAGTTACTGCAGTCTTTCAATTGAACATCCTTATACGCCGTGCCGCCCGGCAGCATGTTGAATGTATTGTCCGAAATGAAAACATGGTCTTTGACTTCCAATGATACGCCACATTCGCTGGCCGATATGGAACTGTGAAGAACCGTGCCCCCCGACGCTGACATAAAAAGTTCACCCCGGACATTCTGGACTTTGATACCCGTTTGAACATTGGTGATCGTCACGCGGTTGAAAAAGTTGGCTTCGCCGCCGATGTAATGGCTGATACCGGTTTTTGCCCCGTCAATCGTGCAATCTTTTATTGTATGTCCGTAAGAATTTGAAAAACTGATTCCGGCGTCTGTTGCCCCCGGCCGACCATTTATGGTAACGTCATCCATCAAAAGTCCGCTATGACCGTTGCCCTTGAATCCGTACGAGTAATAATTGCTTAAGGAGGCAGCACGGGCGATGCGGACATTGCGCAGCCGGGGTGTTGTTCTTTTCTCTAACGGTTTACCGTTCTTCATGTAAGGCGCAACTTCGACAGCCGGGCCGGCATTCGGAACCGCCGCCAGAAAAGCGATGTCTTCGATCTGAATCGAGATGCCCGTGAACGGAGGGCACTCATCCACATTATTGGTCAAGAGGAGAGCTCCCTGAATACTGCCCGACTGGATGATGGTGCCAAGCTGACCCTGTCCGCGGATCATGATGCCGCCGCCGGATGGCGGGCAGTTGGTCGTCTTGAAAACAAGCCGCTGGTTGATCACATAGGTTCCCTTCGGGAAGATCACCGCCACACCGTCATCGGATGTATTGAAAGCCCTAGCGGCGTCGTTCAAGGTGTTTTGAATGTTAGCGGTGTCAATAGCGGCATTGGTTTTAGCCGGCGGCACATTGAGGGTTGCCGCAAGGCAGGGCGGCGCAAAGGCCGCCAGCAGTCCGGCGAGGATTAACGGATGTACTTCGACTCTTCTGATACATTCCGGCAGTCTTTTTACAGTTTTCATTTCGTCCACTCCTTTTATTGATTATGGAAATGCCTGAAACCTGCCCGCAGAGTAATCAGGAAGTCTGATGTTGGGAATGGACATTCGTCCGTAAAAAATGTCATTTTGTCCAAATGGTGAAAGAAAAGAAAATCGAGAAAATCAAGTATCTGCAGCTTGAATCCATTGATTTCGATCTGGACCGTCCGGATCGCCCGGCCAACCTGATCTATTACTTCACCCGCCAGCGGCGCGGCCCGCATATGAAAATCCAGGCCGTGGATCGAATGGGATTCTGCGCCGCTTTGATTACCGAAGGGCAGGCGGTTTTTGAACATCTGGGCCAAACCGTTCCGCTCCGCCGCGGATCGGTGTTTCTGCGCCGGCATAATCTGCCGTACCGTTTTTATACGACCGATGAATGTGACTTGGAACTGACCATGATTATGTTTGATCCGGCTGTCAGGCCGCTCTGGAACCGGCTGATCGAACCCGCCTGCATTGCTGTCCAATTGTCCAACAGTATACAGGTTACTGAGCTGACGGATGCATTCTTCAACCTGCTGAACCGGGATCCCCAGAAACGGATCGAACGCGCCAATGCATTCGCCCCCTTTTTTCTCGAAACAGTTATGGCCGACAGAGCGCTGCTGTCAGACAGTTCGGGAACAGAAAAACAAATGGCGGAAAAATGCCGCCATCATATTCACGATCATTTCACCCGGATTCACAGCATGGACGAAGTTGCCCGGGATTGTCATCTCTGCCGCAGCTCCCTTTACACGCTGTTCCAGGATCACTTCCAGACCACCCCGAAAGATTACCTGGAGCGGCTCAAGATCAGTATGGCCGCCGATCTGTTAACGCAGACAGACTGGCCGATGGAGCGCATTGCCGAAGAAACCGGCTACGCCGACGCGCCGACACTTTCCAAAGCTTTTAAGCGGCGCAACGGAGTTGCTCCCGCTGAATGGCGGCGTAACGCCTGCACCTTTGCGCACTGATTTTTCCATTTGCGAGCAACCGGATTTACGGCCCCATCCCCGCAGGCAGAGTACGGCCGTTTGCTCGCCAAATGGCCTCCCCGTTCAAAAAATCATCCTCTCGCTCGCTTCCTTCTGTCGCTCAAGGCGCAAAGGCGCAGAACCATTGAAAAACTAAACATTATTTGGCGGCTTGGCGGCTTGGCGAGAAACAACTCCAGTCACAAAAAAAGCCCGGCCGGAGCCGGGCTCAGAGTGCTGATAAACCGATCCGTATCCAAAATTTCCTCTTCGACTGGAGCGGTTTTGAGTGCGGCGGCTTGACGCCGCTTTTTTCTGCAAGCTGTTGATAGTGAAAGCGTCGTCAAGCCGCCGCACTCCATATTTTTAAACGCAGCATCTTTTACTGATGTTGACGATTTCTGAGAATAGATACTTTTTCAACAATCTGAAACGAGGCTGGAAGCCTCGTCTACGATCGGCCCGCCCCTGTAAATTCTCCGTGGTAAAAAATTTCAATGTTTGGAACTCCGCCGGATTATTTCCGGTAGCGGCCGCAGGTGCGGGCGGTTTCGTACATGGCGACGACGTTTTCGGTCGGCGAGTTGTCCTGCAAAGCGTGCGTCGGCGCGAAGCAGTAGCCGCCGCCCGGCATGAGGATGTCGAGTTTTGCGCGGCAGTCGGCGACGGTTTCTTCAACGGTGCCGGTGGCCACCGGCCCGGCGGTGGAAATACAGCCGTGAAACGCCAGCCGTCCGCCGAAACGATCTTTCAGGTAGCGCGGCGACATGTTGACAGCTTCCGGCTGAAGCGTGTCCGCGACGCGAACTCCCATGTCGATGAAATCCTCAAAAGCCCAGCTGCTGGAGCCGCAGCTGTGAACCATCACCGGCAGATTATGCGCACTCGCCAGATCGACCAGCTGCTGATGACGGGGCCGCAGCAGCCGGCGGAACATGTCGAGGCTGATGAGCGGCGCAATCTGAGTGCCGAGGTCTTCGCCGATCCAGACCATATCCAGATGTTTTCCGAACCGGTCGATGGCGCGCTCGAGAATGCCGAGCTGCACCGCAAGGCGGCGGTCCCAGAAGTTGAAAAACTCTTCTTCCTCGTCGGCCATGCTGAAAAGCATCTGCTCCACGCCCATCAGCATGCCGCTGGAGTTCATGAAGTCGCCGAAGCCGGGACTGCCGATGGCCCAGAATTTATCCGGATATTTTTCGCACAGCGCGGCACCTTCAGCGTAATTGAAGTCGTCGGGATTGGGCATCGGCCAGTCCGCCAGCTTTTCCGCCGCGACACCTTTGAGCGGGAAGTCGCAGTAGTCCCAGTATCCGCCGGTTTCGTGTTCGATCCAGCGGGTGCGCATACCCCACTCGTTGGTGTGTTTTCCCGGCACCGGTTCAAAGAGCGGACGGCCGGTGTACATCGGACAGTAGTTGTAGATGTCGACTTCCAGCGCGGCGAGCAGGCCGTAGTTGTCGTCCGGTTTCAGCCCGAAATGTTTTTTGAGCCGTTCGGTGAGTCCCGGATTGCTCATGTAGCTGACCGGAACCCGGTCGGGTTCCTGAAAGTTGATCGCCGCTTTGGCCCGCTCTTTGGAGGTCATCATCACACCTTTCAGGTTTGAACCGAAGAATATCGAACAGGGAATGTCGAATTTTCAAGGAAATGACCCCTCTGCATTCTGCGGTTCCTTGTTCAATATTCGATATTCTTAATAGCCGCCCTGTTTCTTGTATTCGTTATCGCGCTCGATCCAGAAACGGGCCAGCTCGCGCAGCTTCTCCGGATTTTCTTTTGCCAGATTGTTCATCTCCGTGCGGTCTTCTTTGATATTGAAAAGCTCCCAGACATCCTTGTCGATTTTCGAGGAGGATATCTTCCAGTCGCCTTTGATCAGCGCGCGGTTTCCGTCGTGCTTGAAATAGATGTAATCGCGCGGCACATCTTCTCCCCGCAGTACCGGCGCGAGACTCTTGCCGGGGAACGGCGGAGCATCCGGTGACGCCGGTTTGATTTCGCCGCCGGCCAGATCAAGAAACGTCGGCATGAAGTCGACCACATGGCCGCGGGTCTGCACCAAACCGCCGGTCTTCTGCGTGATGCCTTTCGGCCAGTGAACAATGAGCGGCGTCGAGATGCCGCCTTCATGCGTCCAGATTTTGTGGCGGCGGAACGGCGTGTTGCAGACGCCCGCCCAGGCCGGGCCGAGCGCCAAGGCGGTATTTTCACTGCCCCAGCGCGCGGTGTTGTCGTGATGGTATTTCAGTGAGTCTTCCAGCTGTTCGTCCGGAACCATCTGGGTGCAGTCGGCACCGTTGTCGGAAAGGAACAGCACCAGCGTGTTATTGAGCTGCCCTTTTTCTTTGAGCAGCTCAAGCACCCGGCCGACTTGACCGTCGATTAAATCCACCATGGCGGCGTGGATTTCCATTTTGTCGGCCTGCTCTTTTTTCTGCTTGCCGGTCAGTTTTTCCCATGGGGTGTATTGGTAAACATCGTCGAAGCCCATCTTTTCATTCCGCAACTTGCGGGCTTCCTCGGTCTGCGGTGAATGCGGAGAAATCACATACGGTTCCGGCGCGGAAAGTTTCCAGCCGGACGGGAAGCCGAGCGCCTGCTGTTTTTCATAGCGCCGCTGGCGGATTACATCCCAGCCTTCGTCGTACACCCCGTTATACTTATCAATGAACTCCTGCGGCGCTTTCAGCGGATAGTGCGGACCCGAAAACGCCAGATAGGCAAAAAACGGCTGACTGTCTTGCTGTTTATAATGATCCTGAAGAAACCCGAGCATGTAATTGCAGGCCGCCTGATCCATAAAGAAGCCGTCTTCCGGTTTCGGCCTCGGAAGCATCTTTCCATCCAGTGCATGGTAGAACGGCGTGTAATAGAGCCAGCCTTGCGTGTTGTCATAGGCGCGGTCAAACCCGCCGGAATGTGCAGAATCGCAGCCGGTTGCCTGCACATGCCATTTACCGGCGTGGTAAGTGCGGTAACCCAGGGGCTTAAGCATCTGCGGCATGACCGTTGTCCATTTCACATATTTTCCCTCTCCGCGATTCGGATCGGAGCCGGTCTGCGGCGCGTAATAACCGGTCATGATGGACGAGCGTGTCGGCCAGCAGCGGGCACAGTTATAAAACTGCGTGAACCGCAATCCGTCTGCGGCGAGCCGGTCGAGATTCGGCGTTTTGATTTCGCTGCCGTAACAGCCGAGGTCGGAAAACCCCATGTCGTCGGCGATAATCAGAAGTATGTTCGGACGGGACGGCACCGGTTCGGCACGACCTGTGAGACATGCCGCGCCTAATGCCAGTGTTCCCAAGAGATATTTTTGTTTCATAGATATTCCTCTCCCTGTTCTTCTGCCTGATCCGCCATACCCTGTTACGGCAGCCGGAAATCATCCTACGATGCGGGGCGGCTGCTCCGTGCGGACTTCCACAGAGTCGAGCAGCAGTTCGCCGCTGCCGGTCTGATTGATCATGATCATTCCAAAATCCGGAACTTTTCCGGACGTCCATTTCAAGGTTCTGACTTTCATATTGTTCTCGCCGGTGCCGGTAGTTTTAATGCTGGCCGTTTTCCCGTCCGCATTTACAGTCAGTTCCAGCTTTACCGGATCACCCGGCGAAAACTGGATACGGCCCTCTCCCGCGTCGGCGGCATTCGTCACGCCTCCGACAACAGAACGTAAAGTGACAGCTCCTTCCGGATTCAACTGCACGACGAGATGGTCTGTCGTTTGATTGTTGAGCAGCGACTTGTCCGGCGCGGCGGACTGAATCCCGATCCAGAAGCCGCGCAATCCTTTCTCGCCGACACCGGGATAAAATCTTCCTTCGGCTTTAATGACTGTAATCCCGGAAACCGGATAAACAAACCCGACGGCATTTTGCGCGCCCTTCATCCGGAGCACGCCGCGACCGGAACCGCTTGCGCCGGAAAAAACGCTTTTGTCTTTTCCGGTGTCCCGGAAAACCACATCACCGAACCGGGCCAGCACGCCGTCAACCGGACTGCCCGCCGTGAACATTTCTCTTCCGGGTATACCTGAACCCCAGTCAAAATTTTCAATCGCCGGATCCGCATATACGCCGAGTCCCTGTACGGCAAGCATCATGACCACCATTTTTTTTAACATAACGATCTCCTGTTTTTTTGTTCGACTGCGTATTTCCACATACACCAATTACGGCTCCACAGGAATTTCAAAATTGCAGCTTCCTTTTATCGTCAGGACTTTTTGTGTCACACCGTGCAAATAAACCGGATGACCGGTTGTAACTTTCACACGAATCCGGTCTCCGCTCCGTTTCCACTCTACATCAACGGTCTGCCCGCCGCTTCCGTAAACCGGCAGCCTGCCGCGCGCCTGCTGTAAAGAACCGGGCCGCAGGTCAAACTGGTAGTGATTTTCACCCAGATCAAACCGGGGATGCAGCCCAAGCGCATACCGTGACAGCTGCCAGGTTGGCCCGGCGGAATACTGGTGCGAGTGGCTCCAGCGCAGATCAAAAGCCTCCGGCCAGGTGGTCAGACCCTGCTCCAGACACCAGCCCCAGCACGACCGGTACTGCTGCTGCACAAACTCCATTTCGCCGCGCTGAATCAGCGCATCGAAAATGTAGTGCGCAAAGTACGGCGTGAACACCTTCTGCGCCATGATGTTTTCACAGTAAACAACCGGCGCGTTCAGATCGTTCGGAAATGAAGCTTCAACATGTTTTTTAATAAACGAGACTGCCGCCTTGGCCTGTTCGTCCGTCATCACGCCGTACAGCAGACTCAGAACGGTCGCATGGAATCCGTAGTCGTACCACGTTTCCATCCGGTCGAGATTTTCCGTCGGCAGCGCCCGCCGGATAGCCGCGCCGCTCTCCGCGAAGGCGGCGCGGAACAGCTCAACCCGGTCGCCGGCTCCGATCCAGTCCGCCCAGCGCAACAGATCGTACAAGGCACGATGCCAATTAAGGCTCAGCGCCAGATCTTCTTTCAGCGTCGCCCGGAAGGCAGGATCAATTCCCGGAAACGGACTGCTGGGAGTCTGGTAGCCCCAGTCGATAAAGTTCCAGACATCGCGCACTTTCAGGAGCAAGCCGCCAGCGCTGTAGGACTTCATGGCGGTCATATTGGTCAACGCCGCCTCAAACAGCTCATCAAGCAACGCGCGGTCACCGGTCAGCTCGTAGTAATGAGCAACCGTGCTGACCCACTGTAACGAAAACGCCGGAATCATCATGCCCATACCGGGCACCATGCCGAAGATCGTGCCGTCCGGCTCGGGACACTGCGCAGCCTGAACAAGCATGCGGCGGATCGGCGCAAGGTCGCTGTAAGACACCGCTGTCACGTCCATACCGGCGGCAGTGACGTCGCCAAGCCATTGTCCGCGCTCACGCGTCGGCGTGTCGGTCGGAGAATCTTCGTGGCAACAGCGCATCGTTTCGACGCCGACCGACCATATCCGGTTGAGCAGTTCGTCGTCACAGGAAAAACTTCCCTGCGGCTTGCCGGTGTAATACGTCCGCTCCTGCGCCTCTTCTTTTATAAACCGGACTTCCCCCGGCTCGCACAAAACATGCACTTCCAGAAACCGCATACCGCGCGGTTCCGAAGGTTGGAATGTTTGCACTCCGCCGCGCGCCGCATAGTGATCCAGAAAACAGGCCGGACAGCCCGACTGGGAAACCACCGGACAGACCCGTCCGTGATCCAGATATTCGCTGTAGCCGAACTCAACGACGGTTCCGGCAGGGACATCCAGCGTGAGGCTTGGATAAGCCAGCCGGACGCGTCCGAGATCGTAGCGGTGCCAGACGCCTTGGTCGTGCTGGCGGACCGGCGAAAGATCGCGCATGAAAAAATTCCAGCCGGCATCTTT
>Ga0172380_10008082_pt1 | contig 11659 bp, 15 predicted proteins | sample Leawe162metaG_FD_119747 | JGI IMG/M metagenome (GOLD analysis project Ga0172380, IMG submission 119747) | Leachate microbial communities from a municipal landfill in Southern Ontario, Canada - Leachate well 162 metaG | ecosystem: Engineered > Solid waste > Landfill > Unclassified | place... | reverse complement strand
CGTTCCGACAACCGCATGGTGGAAGTTTTTTCCCTTAACTTTCACACAGAGGATTGCTGGAGTTGCAATCTCCATGCGAGCCCAAGGAAAGAACCTAGCACGATGCTTTACTTGGATACCGACCATCGTCCAGCCTAGCTTAGATAACCATTTTTGTGCTGCCTTAAGCTGCTGCTCGGCGTTTTTTTCCTTGGAAAAATTAGGCACAAGGCAAAGCGGAATATCTAGAATGGACGCAATGCAGCAAGACATGCAATCATCAGATTCGGCCTGATATATACGTTTCATATACTGCCTTATTCCACGTACAGTCTGCCGGTCATCGTCTTACCGCGCTTGCTGTCGATCCAGAAACATACTTGCTGTGGCGGCTCGTATGCCGCGCCAATCGAAAGCGCGTACGAATTAAACCCGATCAATGATCCGTTAACGATAAAGCTGCCGCCGTCCATGACTCTATGAAAATGACCAATCACATCTAGGTTAGCCGGCGCCGGACTTCCGCTATTCCAACCAGCGATCTTTTTGAGAAGTGGAATGGTTAGTCCGCCGACGCCGCCTCCGTAGCTGACAGAGTCGCCGTGATGAAAGCGGATACGGTAATTACCGAACAGGTCTAAGTTGTTGTGATAACCGTCGGCTATGTGCCAGTCTATGCGCTTTTCTTTCGCCCACTCACGCGCCATGGTCTTGTATAGCAGATATTCAAAGGAATTATCTGCGCCGGTCTGTATCCGACTCTTGATCGTCGTGCGCCCGTGGTTTCCGTAACAGGTCGGTATAATCAGGCGTTTCAGCTTGCCATACTTCAAGATGTATTCGATTCCAGCGCCAAGCAATTCCTGGCCAAAGAGAATGGCCTTGGCCGGACTCATGTAGTTTGATTCCATCAACTCATCGTGAATATAGCCTGTGATTATGTCTCCGAGTATTGCCAATATTGCAGTGTCGCACCTACCAACATGCCGCCATGAGTCCAACATAAATACATAGCTCTGAAACAGTTTAGCCATACGTGAGCGTGCTATGTCCGGGTTATATTCATTGCTATATCCCGGTATCGATTCCGGCGTAACCGACTCTTCGATATGCGTATCTGACACGACTCCGCAAAATATTCCATTTCCTGAAGTCTCGACGCTGACGGGTATTGGCGAACGGTTCCGTCGCCCTTCGTTTACATCACTCAGCAGATCCAGCCGCTTTTGTAATATTACGTTCTGTCGCTCAGATTCCTTTAGCATCAGCTTCAGTTCGCTTTCTTCCTCCCTTTCGCGCCTTGCCTTTCGTTCGCTATCCAGTATCTGTTCCGGCTGCTTTTCTATAGGCAGGAGTCCAAACCGCTTAGCCTCGGCGAATCTCGACTGATAGGTTGCGCGCGGAACATTTAAATCCCTTGCGGCCTCGCTCATATTGCGACCGCACGCCATGTAGGCGTCTATCGCTTCTTGTAATTGCTCTTTTGTATAAGGCTTGTTAGCCATAAAACCCCAATAACACAGGATGACATAAGAATGCCTGAAAATCCACTACCTACAGATCCGTTAGAGCCAGTGTTTAAATGCCTAGAATCCGGCGTAACGTTTGGCGAGTTGTCAAGAAGAAGTCATGTGCCAATGCCAATTATAAAATTTTGGCTGATGAAAGGCGTGCCGGCTGACGTACTTGCCTGGTCTGATGATCCGGTTCCGATGCAAGTGATTCACTTTAAGAATCTAACCGCTACCGCCGCGCAAATTCTGGCTGAGTAATTTGACATGCCGGCGGTTTGTGATGTATGCTTATGCATAGGGGTAGCAGCTATGGATAAGATCAAGACCGTCGGCTTTATGAATCGCTCGAATATCCTGCCGATTGCCGACGATCCGTACGAGGGTGGATCGTATCCTGCCGTGCGACGTTATATCAGCATGGAACCCAGGATCGTGGCGCCTAAAAAGCATGTCAACCGCACCAAGGCCATGCATATCGACAATGTTGTTGTGCGCGCCTCGCCAATGTCATGGCTGGTGGTGTATGGCGTCCTATGTCTTGTCGCGTCTATCTGTCTTTCTCTCGCCTACCTGGGAACATCACTCTAAATACCGAACCCCGGCACGTTCCATCCGGTAAACTCGTAGGCAAGATGGTTGCTGTCGGACAGCGGAATGGCAGACAGCCAAACGATAGGCAGTTTATCGCTGCCGCCTTGACACACGCCAATTTGTTTAATTGCTTCAATCGTTATTGTGTCATCGGTTAATGTAAGGTCTTGGTCTTCCCATCCGGAACCGGTGATGTCGTCCGTGTTGTCAACCTCGGTACTATTCCACGCCCAGCCGGTTTCGCCGACCCCGGTTATGGTGATCGGCCCGGTTAGCGCGTCCGTCGGTACGCTGTACGCGAGCACGCCGGCGGAAATGGTCCATTCAATTTCTGTCCAGTCGTACTTCCATCGGTTGTCTGCTACGGAAGTAGCTGCTGTAATCTTAGCCCAAAAACCCGGCTTATCGCCGCCTCTGGACGGAATGCGGGACAACGCCCTTTCTATCGAGTCGAGCCGTTGTCGTATAGAAAAGAGTCTATGGGACATGTGTAACGGTCCATGTATACGTTGCCTGCATAGATGATCCGGCAGCCGCCGCGAAAGTCATTTCCATACCGATAAAAATTTCAGGATTGAATGGCCCCGGACCAAACTCCGTAAATGATTCATCTTCGCTTATCGTAAACGTGCCTCCGCCCATGTTCTGATACTGGAATACCGTTGAACCCGGGGAGTTTGTGGTGGCAACCGTCACTCGGAAGTTTTCCACTCCGCCAGCATTAGCCCCCAGTGAGTTGATTACCCCCTCTATATGAACTTCAATTAAGTACTCGCACAGCTCGCCTGCCGTGTCGTCTATAATTGGACCTGCGGCCTCTGTGTCTGATACCGTTGTGCCAAGTGGACTATTAAGCGTCGGGAATGCGTATGATCCGCCGGCAAAGTCCGGACATCCGTCGTCTTCCCCAGGCATGGCTGACATTATCGGCGTGTTCCAGCCGCTGAAAACATACGCCAAGTGATTGCTGTCCTTAAGCTGAACTGGTCTGAGATAAACTAGCGGGAATTTCTCATGGCCGTCGTTCGCAGTACCGATTGGATTTACCGCGTCGAAATCAATCGTTCCCGAGTCTTCCTGCGTAAGCGTCAAGTCTTCCCAGCCTGAACCTGCAACAGCGTCTGTATTGTCCATCTCCAGAGAGTTCCACGCAAAGCCAGTGGATCCTATGCCGGTAATTGTCTGCGGTCCCGTCATGGCGTCCGTTGGAACCGAATAAGACAATACGCCAGCAGACATAATCCAGTCTACCTGCGTCCAGTCGTACTTCCATCGGTTGTCGGCAACCGAAGTAACGCCGGTAATCCTGGCCCAAAATCCGCCAGAGAAACCGCCTGAAGATGGAATGCGCGACAGTTCGCGCATGGCCGAGTCTATCCGTGACTGTATTAGCGTTAGTTCTTCCGCGTCTTCCTTATTGCTCACTGGTAAACACCGCCAGGGAATCCGCCGCCAGCAGGACCGTTGGCGCCGACTCCCATGTGGATTACGCTATCTATCTCAGGCAACGTAGGTTCGGCGGAATAAGACGTAGACGGACTTGCCGTCACGAAAGACCAAGACCGACGAGTGAGTACGGCATTTACAGTAGTTTTCTTTGATGAGCGAGCGCCGTATGGAACGTCTGCGGACTTAATCAGCAAACCCGGCCTAAATGATTCTTCCATTTCGACTTCGCCGTTAAGCGTCCATGATAGCGAACGTCTAGGCATTGTGTATCTAGTCTTGGCTAACTCTAGCGCCTGATAAATCGTTCCCGGCTTATAGACATCAACGCCAGCGTTTGTCCTTTTAACGGAGTTGCCGTCTAGCCTAACAACACACTGCCTGTCTATTCTACGCCATGTGTTCATGTCTCCAGACAGCGGAATTATAAGCGACCTAGCCAAGTCTCTCGGTGTAAGCACGGCATTACCGGTAAGCTCCGGCTTTGATCTGCGCCAAGACACGCGCCATGGCAGCGGCCACTCGTAGCCAACGGTAAAGACCATGTCTTTGCCGTCTTCAAGTAGCGCCTTGATTGCCAGTCCGTCTCGAGCGTTTCGGCCAATCTCTATAGACGATCCGCCATTGACCCAGATTTCGTACAGATCGTGTATGGCTCGCCAGGTTACGCCGTCTACCTGAAACGCCTGCAACTTCTCTGGCGGATCGGTATGTTTAAGGTCGGTTACGGTATAGCCAGTACCAAACACGCTCCAGTCTTTGCCGGCCGGAATCGGAAGAGAGCGGGAAAGTTTAATCGTCCTAGCGTCTGGCCACTCTGAATCCGTTGGCGACCAATTACCAGTTTCGTTTCCGTTGCCGTCAAGTTGCCGAGCAATGGGAAGCTGTAGCGTGGAAGTCGCGTGATATGGACCGCCCTTCCATAAAGCTCTTAGTCGATAGCGGCGGAATACATGAACAAGATTAGATTGGTTGCGTGTCTTATCGTCGGCAGCAAGCCATGCCGTTTCTTCTGCGTTGCTCCAGTCCTTCGTTAGCTGGCTCGTTGCCGTGCATGTTTCAGATATGGAATCTGGCGCCGTGTTTACGTCGGAAGACGGAAAGCCAAGCGTAGTAACATTAAGCGGCCTTGGTGCTTGAATAAAGATAGTGTCGTACAGGTCAGAGTCGTCCTGAGATATTGACCAGTCTTTGACTTCCGTTGGCGTAAGGTCAACGTCGTCCGTTCTAAACGCCGCCGGAATTACGATAGCTGCCGGCGCCGGATTGCCTTGGCCTGGCAAGTTAACGGCAACCGGCAGTCCGGTGCTAATCTCTATATTTACGGTCTGTCCTGATTTCCTCGGACTGCCACTGAGCGGAACACTAACGGTAAAGAACAGCGAACGGCTAGGCGATATACACGCCTGCAAAATATCGAACATGCTGGCGAACTCTAGACCGCCGCTGAATATATAATCGAGCGCCGATGTCTGTCCGCTCAGCGTCCAGATTGGCCCGCCCGGATACTGCACCGACATAGCCTCTAGCGCCGTCTTGACTATGTCGCTAGCCTTCCATGCTACGCCATTAGCTCGAGCTCTGTCGTGAATCCTAAAGGCTCCGCCACCGTCTCCGCCTAGATCAAACGTTGAATTTGTGGTCGTGTCGCCAGCTGGTCTATTATTGAATGGCAGTACCGAACCGGGGTCAATAACCGTTGTTCCGTTCCTTAGTTCATACCATCTATTTAACTGACACTGGCGAAGAACATCAACCAGTCCGACGCAGTGAAAGTTTACCTCCGGTCCCGATTCTGTGCCGGTTAGTGTTTTGCTGCTGACCACTCCCCACCAGATAGGCTTGGGGATAGAGTTAACCTCAGACTTGGCACGGATCTCGACCCATCGACCAAGGATGTCTAGCTCGTCTTCTGGTTGACCGCCAACCATACCTAACTTCTGGACAAAATCACATTCGCCGGCGTAGGACCCGCAACCTTCAGCGGCACCGAAACATCGCAGCTTGTGATGCCTGACCCACTGACCCCATGGCTTGCAAATCCAAACTTCTGCGAGTGTGGTCGTATCGTTGCCGCTGTTGTCCGTTTCCTGAATCGGAACAAGTTTCCATTTAGCGGTAAAAACATAGAAGTTTGGGCTAGCGAATCCGCCCACTCTTCGCCATTGGCAGTCTACAGAAGATATAAACTGGTTAGTTACAGTGGCGCCAGCGTCAACGGTAATCGTTACGACATATCCTACGATGGCGCGGCAGTCTGCGGCCATGTCGATACATGCAGCCTCGTCTGCCTTCTTGACGGTCGTTTCAATGTCGCCGCCGTCCTCTCTCGGACTCTCGGGATTTTTCATACCTATAGCGAGACATGCGGCCTGAACAGCTTTATATATCGACGGCGTCAGATAGGACTGTGGCAGTCCGGTCATAACATCAAAGGAAACCGATCCGACACTAGGCATTATGGTGTCCAGTTCACGCTAGCTGCCAGGCGCCATTCAGCGACAAGACACTTACTTGGCGTTGTGCCTTTGACGGAAGTGCGGCAGTCGATAACGAGAACGTTGCTTATTGATGTTCCGTTAATATCTGCCGCAACAAGCGAGCCGATAAGGTTGCGATACGATGCGGACGTAGAGACAACCGTAGCCATCGTCGCGCACTTCTTCTCGGTCGTAACTGTTCCTGAAATCGGAACTAACTGCCCTACTTGTACGCTTCCGCCGCCGTTGGAATACGTCACGGCAGCAGGGGCAAGCCTACCGCGCATGGCATCGAAAGTAAAAGCGCCGATAACTGCGGCCATTAGTTGCTCGACCCGCCCCAGCCGCCCCTTGACCAATGACTGCCAACTGGCCGGGGGTTAACTGCACGTGCCGCGTCTTTCAGCTTGACTTTAATCGCGCCCTCCGCGTCCTGTGCTTTCTTGAGAATCTCTAGCGTACCTTCCGCCGCCTTAGCTGTATTCTCTACTGCCTCGGCATATCGACCGCCAAGGAAGTCGTTTAACTTCTTTAATTCTGCGTCTCGCTCCACTTTGTCCTGGCTGTCAAGAACGTCCTTTTCTCGTTGTCCATACGGGTCAAGCCTCGGAGCGATGGCGCTCTTGAATTCGCCAAACAGACCGCTTTTATTTCTCGCTCTGGCTTGGATGCCTTGCGCGATCTCGTCAACGTCGCCGCCGAAACCTGCCATCTTGCCAGTTTGCTCAATCTCTGAGTCTGTAAACCCGGCCTGTTTAAGTTGTAGAATCTTGTCAGAGTCTAGCGCGGTATTCTTATGCCTGGCAAGCACCTGCTGCGGATCTTCGCCAGAGCCTAATGCCTCACGAAGCGCCTTGCCGTGCTTGCTGTTGATGCCGGACGATTCGCCAGCGGCTCTGCCTTCCGCTGACAGTCTAGCATCGCCCGCCTTCTCTAGTTCTTTTGTTAATTCCTTAAGGCGTTCCTTTGCCTCTTCGGAGTCGCTACCAAGCGCCTTAATTCCTGCTGACGCTATACCCATTGCAACGCCTATGGCAGCACCCCATGGACCGCCGACGGCGGCGCCTGCCGCGCCAAGACCGGCAACCTTGCCGATGGCTCCGCCGAACTCAGCGCCCATTAAACCTGCGGCCAGACCAGCGCCACGTAAAACCTTTGTGGCGATTGTGTGCGTCGCCATGGACTTTTCTTGAATGCGATTGAAGTTCTCGGCTGTCGCCCCGGCCTTGGCCGTTGACCTTTCCGCGTTGTCAATCTGAGCTGCGGCAGTATCGGCGTTGGTCGCAAACGTTACATCGATATCCGCCATAACCTACAGTCTCCACTTTGGACAACGTTCCTCGCGCTCCAACCATACAGCAATGCCGGCCATTTCATCTAAGCTCAGCATCGGTTCTCTCAAGATGCCGCCACACGCGAGAGCGAGGTATCGCTTGCGACGGCTACGGATTTTGGGTCGCGCCCACTGACCGCCAAAAGAATCGGCGTCATGTCTGCGTCAGTAACCCAACCAAGGTTACTAAGTAATTCCTCAGTTACTGAGTAGCACTGCTGGACAGCCAAGAATATCAGGCGTTTAATCTCGCCGTTAGTTGGCATATCTTTATTATCAATTCGGTTCCAGATCCGGTAAGCCTCGCGCCCGAACTCCGTAGCGTGTTCGCCTTCGCCGTCGCAATCAAACGCCAAGACCCTAGGCGCGTAGACGGCTATCGGGATTTCGATAACCCTACCGCTTTTGAGCGTCACAGGAAAGCGCGGTATCGTGTCGGACTTTGCTAGCTCTTCCTGGCTGGGGGAAGCCTTGTGGAAGTATAGCAAACCGTCCGAACACGTTTTCGCCTCGCCAAGTTCCGCCGGCAACTCGCCCTTGAACGCGAGCACGCCCTTAGCGCCCTTGTGGTGCCAGTCCTGCCACTTCCATGGACCGCCTAGGCGAATTCGGCTAAAACATTCCGCTTCGTCGGCAACCATGGCCGGGCACGCCTGGTTACTCCAGTAACCGTAGAACATAGATCAAGACCAAGTGGCTTGGCCGGCAGCGCGGAACGTGAAAGTTCCAGCTCCGATGCCGTTAGACCCTGCGTTAAAATCTTTAGAGATAAGCGCGGCGGTAATGGTCAGCGTCTTGTCGCCAGAGCCGGCGGCAGCTCGACCGGTTGCGCGTTTCTCAAACACGATGATAAGAGAGCCACTATCTCCAACTTCGTTAGAAGCTGCGCCCATGAGCGTACAATCGTTGCTCGATACCGTGATATCGGTGGCGATGCTATCGACGAAAACGTCAAGAACATTCGAGCTTGCATCACCGATTAGATCGTACGACGCCCCGCCCTGACGAACGGAAAGGTTAGTAAGGTCAGTAAGACCGGTTCCGCCGAAACTGGCGGTTTTAGCTCTGAAACCTAATGACATAAATTTCCCCCCTTGTAAATCTTTAGAACAAATACGTGTCGTTATACTTAGACACAGTGCGTCTATTTGATTGCCGCGCCAGTAGCCCGACGAATATAAGCCTTCATGTGCTCCAAGACCTGGCGTTTATCCTCTTCGCCGGGCTCTACAGGTGAGCGTTTTGGCATCCTTGGCGTACCCTCGTGCAGATAGGTGGCGTATTCTGTCAGATTACGGAAGGTAATGACAGCATCGCCGCCGCGCATGGTGACGGTGTGGCCCTTGCTGTTAGCAGTCTTTCTCAGGTCTCCACTAAGGACAAGCATGGGCAGATTTTTAGCCGTTCCTTCTCCGCGCTTTCCGTCTCCCAGGTCTGACCAGAAACCGGCGTTCTTATCCAGCTTAACGCCCTTGGCAGCAATCGTCCTAGGCGCTTGCTTAGGAGTAACCTTAGCAGTTACCTCACTAACAGCCCTCTTTGTCTCTTGGTCGAATTTGTCAACGGCTCTGGCCGCTACTACGTCTAACTTATCTCTACCCTTGAATAACTTACGCCGCATGGAGCGCCTATGGAACTTGACCGACTCTATAGCAGACCTAGCCGCCTTATTAAGACGAACCGGGCGACTTTTCAGCAACCCCTGTTTCCATAAGAAATAGGCTCGACTGAGCGGCGGCCATCCGTACCGCGCCTGATTTCCTGCCGTAAAATGTTGGTCAACAATTGGCCTGCCGCCTTTGCCGTTGGCGTACATGATCGCGCCGTGTCGTACGGCATCCAATACGGCCTGCTTAGCCTTGGCTATTTTCCGTAAAACTTTATTCGCGGCCATTAGATCACGCTCATAATCATAAACGCCTGATCGCGTGCGAGACTACTGGCCACGCCACCGTCTATCAACTCTTCGCGGATGAATTCTAGGCGATCCACTGGGCGCAGTTGCTTTGCCGCCTTGGCTATATTCTTCCATCCATCCGTATTGTCATTCAGCCACAGTTTAAAAGAGTCGTTCCGGTTGGACAGTGCGCCGCTTGCCTCGGGTAGAACCTTAGACGCCAAAGATTCTGGCGCGGCAATGTATCGGATAAAGCATCGGCAGCCGTAGTCAGTTGGTGGCGTCGGAGCGCTTGGATCGTCTGCGCGCCATCGTGTGCCGTGTAACGCCGCATGGCTAGGACGCACCCTGTCGTCTTCTTGCGTCAGATACTCATACCAGACATGATCGCCGTCTAAAGCGCCCTCGGACAGCTCGCCAAGCTCTTGCTTGGATAGGTCCTGAACTAGATCGCCAACTCTGAAGCTTACCTTAATGCCCACTCAGAGCCTCGCGCAAGGCAAGCATAGCGGCCTTACCGCCAGCAAAGAACGCTTCCTTAACCAGACTGGCCACGCCATTAGCGTGAGTATTTGCCGCATCAGATAGCGCGCCCGGAATAACAGCCGGATCAATCCCGCCAGTAAGAGGTTTGGCAAGTGCTTGGTCTATCGCATTCGACAGCAACATTACCGAACGTTTCGCCCACTCGTCTGCTGTCATGCCGGAAATCGGAAACGATTCGATGTCCTTTAATTCCTGCTCAGTCAATGCCACTTCGATCTTTAATCCGTCCGACTCAGCAACGATCAGTTTAGCGCGCTCCGTTGCGTCGTACTCGTAGCCGTATTTTAGCGCGTCTAGTAAGAGTTTCTTTACTACGCGCTCTGCTTGGTAAAGGTCGCTTGACTTGGCCTGGACTAATACTGGACTAACGCGCAACGCCTGTAGGTCCTGCGCCGGTTCCGATATGCGTCCGCGTCCGTCGTCTTTAAGTAGGATCTTAACCAGCGCCGTTGCTGTAGCGGTTAGGCTGGACGATAACGCGGATATACACGCAACCCTAGCCTCTGCCGCCAGTTCGTCAGCCACGCGCTTTTCGCGTTTGGCCAAGTCTTGATAAATCTTAGTCACGTCTTTACCCGCGATACATACGAACGGAACTTACCCCGGTATCGCCGTCGCGCTCTACTTCGTTCCAGTAGGTCAAGGCGCGGATTTCATCAGGAATCCATGTACCGGCCAGTGCGCGGCCAGACATGCCGCCCTCTACTGACTCAAACGCGCCGCGATAGCGCGAGCGATATTCTTCGACTAACTTCCATTCCTGTTGCGCGTCGGAGTAAAGCCGAGCGCCCATTTCAGCGGCAGCGCCTAACAGGACAAGATCGGCAACGCTCGGCAGGCTATAACTTGCGCTGGTCGTGTCGGTGTCGTAGCTAGCGTAAATTCGCTCGCCTTCAGTAAGCGCATTCAGAAGAACAACCGCGCCACTTGCCACGGTAACGGTGTAATCTGTAGTCAGGCGCAGTTCGCCGTAGCCTTTGACCGGCTTCTTATAATACCATTCGTTAGCCGGACTAGATTCGCCGTCAGTGCTCAGAGTCATTGCGGCAAGCGAAGGATAGCGCCACAGGTGAACGGTTCCGGCAAGGGCAGGAACTAATCCAAGGTTACATGTCGTCTGGCCGTTGCTGGCGAACCTAACAATCTCTTCGCAGTCAACCTGCGTAATCTGCTTATAGACTTCCGCTGTCATCGCGCTTGCGACTTCGCGGGAGATACGGCCTAGAGCGTCCTCAATGCGAGTTTGTCCGCTTGCTCCGCCGCCATCGTAGTCTGCAACAACGGTGCCTGGATATAGCGCGATAAGCTGAGAGTAGGTAGCGCCGAAATTATTGAACCTAGCCATATCAGCCTACCTCGTAATTCGTTCCGTCGTAACTGTGCTCTATTTCCATTTTCGCTTCCATCTGCCAACCGAACGGACCTGGCTGTATTGCCTCAATTAAATCGGTCCCCATGCGCTGGTAATGATCGCCGCCCAGGTCCCTAATCTCAGCCAGACTCGTAGCCAAGATACCATGCAACAATTCCTCAGCCGTCTGCGGATCCCGTCCGGTCCCGTGCGCGATAATGCGAACGGAAGTGGTCATCGTTCCGCCAGTGTCTACCAAGTTATCAAACGTCTGTCCGGCAAACGCTACCTCCACAAAAGGTAATCGTCCACGGTTGCGGCCACCAATATAACCGGCCTCGCCGCTAAACACTCTTGGCGTTGTGCTACTTGACCAAACACCAGAAGAGATACCGGCGGCAGATGCAACGGCGCTAGTCCGTACTGCCGCTATGACATCAGCGCGAATAACCGAATTGCTGGAGGTCATTAGATATTAGTGATAAGCAACGCTACGGCTTCAACGTCTGATCCGCCAGCGCG
>Ga0172380_10008081_pt1 | contig 11659 bp, 3 predicted proteins | sample Leawe162metaG_FD_119747 | JGI IMG/M metagenome (GOLD analysis project Ga0172380, IMG submission 119747) | Leachate microbial communities from a municipal landfill in Southern Ontario, Canada - Leachate well 162 metaG | ecosystem: Engineered > Solid waste > Landfill > Unclassified | place... | reverse complement strand
TATCACCGGTAGGGGGGGATTGTTGCACCGGACCCGAACTGTATCGAGGCCGGAGGGACAAGGAGAATTAGAGTCGTCTGTCACAGTAAGTATAGCGTAGTAAAGTCCAGGTTTTTCGTAAGCATGACTCACTTTCATGCCTTGTATAATACTGCCATCTCCAAATTCCCACCGCCATCCGGTCAGCTTACCATCTACATCATACGAAGCGCTGCCATCCCAAATCGTCGCTTCACCAGCCGAAACAATCCGGTCAGATCCACCGTTAGCAACAGGGTAAGCGTTCACAATTAATGGCTGAGGTTGAAGCTTCCGACTATTCGCCGCTCCAGTGCCATCATCGGTAGTTAGCGTCAGCAGGTATTTTCCCGGGTTTGACCAGATGTGCGAGACAGTCTCGCCTTCGGCTATCGAGCCATCTCCGAAGTCCCAACTGAAACGGACAATAGTACCATCCGAATCACGGCTTTCACCGGCAGAGATGGCAGTAGCTCGTCCGGCACAAACATTGGGATCGATGGAGATCATTGGAACAGGGGGGGAGTTAACGATGACCGTGACGGTGTCTGTGTCGCGGCTGTTTTCGAGAGCAACGTCGTCAAAAACCGTCAACAGCACTTCGTAACTCCCCGCCGAAGCAAAGGCGTGAAATGGCTGTACGCCATCGATGACAGTACCATCTCGGAAATCCCATTCATACCTGACAATAGCCCCATCAGCATCGAATGAAGTCGCTCCATCGAACAGGACTATTTCACCCGGTGCGGTCAACCGGTCAGCTCCACCATTTGCTTGAGGTTGTCCGTTGATGACAATTTGGCTCGAAGTCGATGTTGAATTACATTCGGTTTCAGAGTCGTTCGTTATTGTCAATTTGACGTGATACTTACCGGGACGAGTGAATCCGTGTTGTACCAATGCACCTTCAGCATAAGTTGAATCTCCGAAATCCCAGGCGTATTGGATGATTTTTCCACCACCACCACGAGACTTGGATGCATCGAAGGTGACAGGTAGCTCAGAAGCAGCTTTTGTCGGAGAAGAGAACGATGCCAATGGAGCTTCGAAGACGCTGACTGTCATGTCGTCTGTATGCGTATTGTCGCAATCAGCGACGCGATCACCTGTGATTGTTAGTGTTACGCGGTAATCCCCCGGAGCCATAAAGATATGAGTCGGCGTAGGTCCACCCGCAGTTGTCCCATCACCAAAATCCCAGAGGTAGTTATTCACTAAACCATCGACATCCCATGATTCCGAGCCATCGAAGAGCACTGGAGTACCTGCGCAAACGGTTTGATTGGGACCGGCTTCTGCGACGGGTGATTGAGCTACTCGCACAATCATTTCGTCGAAAGTTGTGTTGTTTTCCAGGAGCCCGGAATCATCCACTACTTTCAAGGTGACCCGATAAACACCACCAATCCTGTAAATCTTCGTAGGATTAATGCCTTCCACACCAGTCGAGTCTCCAAAATCCCAGAAATAGCGCAACAAACCACCTTCAGGATCGACCGAGCTACTTCCATCGAAGATAACGACGTCTCCTGCACAGACAGTTCGATCAGGTCCGGCATTGGCTAATGGCGCTTGATTGATATTGACAGTCATCGTCGAAGTGGCTGAGCTATTCGCCAGACCCAGACCATCATGAAGACTTAACATCACCGGATATCGACCACCCTTCGAATAGGTGTGAGTTACTCGTACCCCTTGTACATTGGGTGAGTCGTCACCGAAGTCCCATATAAGGGTTAACGGGTCTGCATCAGGATCGATAGACCCGGAGCCATCAAATGTGATAGTCTGATTTCCAGTGTGAACATCATCGCCCGCTTTGGCAATGGGTTGATTATTCACCCGAATAATCAGCCGATCAGTTGCAGTCGAATTACCGACCTTGTCATTATCAACGACCGTCAGGGTAGCGGTATAGATTCCCGGTTTGTCGAAGCTTCGGATTGCTTTGACATTCTTTGTCGTTGAACTTCCATCAGTGAATACCCACTCGTATTTATCCAGATTTCCGTCGAGATCATAGGATCTGCTGCCATCCAAAGCAACTTTCTGGCCAGGAGCGACAACTTGATCGGGTCCTGCATCGGCGACCGGTTGGTTATTAATACGAACGACCGACTGATCAAATCCAGTGGCTGATTTATGCCCGCTGTTATCAGTTACAGTTAATAAAATAGTGTAAATACCCGGAGTCTGAAAGGCGTGTGAAACCTGCTCACCGCTTGCCACACTACCGTCACCGAAGTTCCAGATCATACTATTGATATTGCCATCCAAATCAATTGAGCCTGAACCGTCAAAGCGGAGCAGTTGACCAGGGGCAGCGACGTAATCTTGACCTGCATCGGCTACGGGTGAGCGATTGATGACGACGATTTGTTCATCCCAAACCTTCTGTGTAGAGGTTTTGGAGTCGTCAGTGGTTGTCAACCGAACGGTATAAGTTCCCGCATTACCATAGACATGCTTCGGTTTTGGACCTTGAGCCGAAGATCCATCTCCAAATTCCCAGAAGAAGTCGGTTATCCAACCGTCGTTATCAAAACTCTTTCCGGCGTCGAAAAAGACTTTAGATTCCGTAAGCCATTGATCCGGACCTGCATCTGGCACGGGCGGATAGTTGATAATAACAAACGCACTGTCGATTTCCGTGTCAGTTGAGGAGCGCGAATCGTCCTGTACTTTGAGTACAACCCAGTAAGTTCCCGACGAGCCATAAGGGTGCGAAACTTTCATTCCATGAGCAGCGGTGCCATCCCCGAAGTCCCAGTAATAGTCGATAAGTTTTCCATCGTCGTCAATCGATTTTGCACCATCGAACGGAATTGGCTCATCGGTTGCAACACGCCAATCTTTTCCAGCGTTTGCAACAGGCGGTTCGTTAACGAATACGTGTAACGTGTCGGCACAAAAGCTGTTTTTTACGTGAGCATTGTCGGTGAGGCGAACTGTTACGCGGTAAAATCCAGATTTCTCCCATGAGTGGGATGTAAACATGCCTTTAGAGTCCGAACCGTCACCAAAAGTCCAGTGAAAATCGTCGATGTTTCCGTCGCTATCCCGGAAATTGGCGGCGGATAGGCTGACAGGCTCATCAATCGAAGTAATAAGATCAGGCCCTATTTCGACGATAGGAGCAGAATTTACCCATACATCCAACCAGTCGCGGCTATAGGGATTGGGTCCTTTTGAATCATCTCGCACGAGCAAGGTAACGCGGTATTTTCCGGGGGAGGAGTAGCTATGCTTTGCAATAGCACCTTCTGCGCGACTGCCGTCTCCGAAATCCCATTGGAAGTATGAGATCTTACCATCGGGATCGCGTGAGTCAGAGCCGTCGAAGGTTGCGATCTCACCCGGTGCGAGAGTTTTATCCTCTCCGGCATTTGGCTCGGGAAGTTTGTTGATGGTGAAGTGAATGGGAACTTTTGTAGCACAACCAACCTGACCCGAATTGTCGGTGATTGTTAGCCATGCCGTTTTTTCGCCACCTGAATCGAATTGGTATGTCAAACGACTATCATGAGAGTAGTCGATCTTCCCTTCGATATCCCAACTGAACTCGATGAAATCATTATCGTCGTCGTGACTCTTCGAGGCGTCAAGTAAGATAACATTGTTGGGTAATTCAGTCACTTCGATGACGGGAGTAGGTCGTTGGTTTGGCTTCCAAAGGTAGAACGGGAGCAGAATTTGGGCAGGTTCTCCTGACCGAACTTCAACGTAAAAGGTAGCATCGTTAGGCATTTCCCTACCCCCTTCGAAGCGAATCGCCGCGTCCCGGATTTCTTCCGGCAGCAGCCCGATCGCGCTATTCGCCCAGGCATCTTGCTTGGAAGAAATTAACGGGAGATTGGATCGAAATCTGGTTTCAAGCGCCAGAGGAGCTTCTGCGAGGTCGAAGCTTTTCACAATGATAGTCTTCTCATTTGCAGATTCACTTGCTCCCGGCTTTTCGGCAGTTGTGTCGGATATAAATCGAAGCTCCGCGAACATTCCGGGTCGGGGAACACGCAAGGTTGGGGAGTAGGTGAAGAGATTCAGCCTGGAGGCGTTGACATTATAATCGGGTTTGTCGCTGACTCTTACTTCATATAGGTTGGCGTCGTCACCTTCAAGGCCTTCAACGGTCAATTTGAAGTAGCTCCAGTCACCAAGGACCTCACCTTGATCAGCGGTGACACTCGCGAGGTTAACCCATTGATTGTCGTAAAAAGGATTGGCTGCCGTCTCAAGCTCTACCAACAGTGTACCTGATTGAAATGCATCTGGTTCGACCGGAAGCGATTTCAAGCCTTTGGCGCTGAACGCTCCCGTTCCTCCATAAAGTCGGAATCGAGTTGTCCCATTCCATCCGGTACCGTACACGGCATCGAATGTCCCGCCGAGATCGGGATCAAAAAGCCTGACATAGACCGAGTCAGTACGCGTCGCGGGCATTTGGATGAATAAAACCTGTTTGAAGTCGTCATCGCCTTCACCGGTCTTCGATCCGGGTCCATACGTAATCAGAGGTGCAGTTTCCTGAGCTACTGCCAAACCGACAATACTCAAGAAAAGCGCCACCGCCAGTAATGAGAAGACTCTGTCTTTACCGATCATCGTTGGTCCCAAGGCGGAAACTCGCAAGAATTTCCGAGCTGATCCGAGAGTTTCAGCATGGTTAATTTGACCGCACCTTTGGAATCCAAAGGAGCTTTGACTGTTGCCGAGTAGATCCCTTTATCCGGGTCGGTTAGAATAAGATTATCGGTAAAGTTGAATCCGCCAATCTGAAGGCTGAATGATGCCGCTTTACGTAAACGAGTAGCGTCTTTAGCCCATACTTGAACGGTGATCGATTCGCCACCATTCGCCTGCGGTGGCGTGATTGAAGATTTGACCAGTTCGGGTGCGTCGGTATCCGAGACGATTGACTGCTCTACGACAGTTTGATTACCCACCTGGTCATACGCAATCCAACGCAAATTATTCAGGCCCGCTTTCAATGGCAGGTTCAAGGAGAACCTTCCGGATGTCAACGAAACGGGAGTCGAGTTGCACTCGAGTCTTGAAGCGTCGGTCACTGAACCTGTAATGCTGATTGATTCTTGCGCAATGCTGGAGGGATACTCGTCAAAGGTGATCGAAGGAGGGGTATCATCCAATGAGACGACGAATTTCTCGCTTACCATGAGTCCAGTTGTCGATGTTGCTGTAATCTTAAATTCTTCCGTGTTGTCGGTTAGTTGTAAATTAACTTCGAAGTGGCCTGACTGATTGGATACGGATTTGAAATCCGCTTTACCACTCGTCAGAGCGACATTGATTTTTGCCTGAGGAGCCGTCTCGCCTGTCAGCAATAATCCCCTCGACGAAGTCAGGTAGGCTCCGTTGAGATCCCGGGGTAGATTGAGATTGAGTTTAAGCTCAATCTTATCATTTGAGTTGTAATCAACAGTTCGGGATAGTTGTGACACATTACCCGCACGATCTATTGCCTTGAGAATGATTGTATTTTTACCGGTGTTCAGTTTCCAATCGAAGTTAAAAGTACCGTCTTTTTCAGATCTTATGGTATCGCTCCCGGCGAGGAGAAGACTTTGTGTCTCGACGCTTCCCATAACTTTTATCGTGCTGGCGGTAGTCGAAATCTCGTTCTGAGGAGAAGTAATCGTCAAGAATGGAGGCGTACTATCCATAATAAACCGAAAAATTCTGCCTTCACTCGGGTTTCCAGGCATTCCATTGCCGCTGACGCCAGTTGCGCGCCAATAGTATAGACCTTCTTCGAGGGAAGTTGGAAGGCTTAATTTTGTTTCCTTCGTATCGCGCGAGGAGACCATTTTGGTGAACTCGTTTTCGGTTGCGATTTCGAGTCTGTAAGAAGATGCCCCGACAACTACACCCCATTTGAGTTCATTCTTCAGATCGAACAGTTCAATATCTGCAGAAGGCGAAAGCAGGGCAGGGGGAGGCAACAATTCTTTGGGAGGAGTCGGCTTTTGGCCTTTTTGCACTATCGAGCCCTCGTTCTCCTTGATCGTTACTTTACCGCCTCCGGCTGCGATCTCTAATTCTCCGTTAAAGTTAGCAAACTTGGCGGACTCTTCGTTCCTTCCAACCCAGAAGCGCTCGGAGTTGATTTTGGTTTCAACATTTGGCACTTCGAGCTTGAAACTGCCTGATTTTTTCCCGCCGGCGAGGAGTGCCATTACGTCGCCTTCGATCAGGCTTACAGAAGCTTCGTCGCTATTCTCAACCAAATTAGCGCGCATTTTCTTGATATGCGCTTGAGAATTGGCGTTAAGCCTGATTCGGCTGTCATCACGAAATAGGATTTCAGCATAAGATTCCGTCAATGTCCTGACCCGTTCTTCCTCCACGAGCATTCCGTGAAGGGGCAAATCTTTCCACGAATTTTCGACCGACTTTCGTTTCTCAACCGTTCCTTTTTTAAAAGCAAGCGCGGCATCTGCGGGCACATTTTTATTGGCAATTGAAATATCCAGCGCTTTTTTTGCCTCAACCGCCGCCGCATTTCCCAACCGGGTACATTCAGCCCAGTCTCCTGCCTTGCGTTTTTCGATCGCTGTATCGCGTAACTGAATTGCCTTGGATATTGGCTCTGCAGCAAAAATTCTTGCTCCTGTTTTAGTTGCCTCCTGAATTACGCTGCCAGCTTGATCTATCGCTTTGTTCGCATTGGTAATCGCCTGAACAGGAATGAAGATGGTCATTCCGGGCTTAACTTCAGCAATGCCATTCAGTTGATTTGCTCGCAGAATATCTTCCCAGAGGTCAGGATTTCCCAGATATTGCCTGGAGACGTCTCGCATCGTCATACCTTCCTTGATGACGACAGGCGTGCCTTTATCCTGCGCAAAAAGCGACGTCGAGGCAATAAGGAGGAAAAACAAGACGATCAGGCGTCCTCCATGTCGGAATTTGTGGCTGTGAGTTCTAATCGTCTTATGTGGTTGAGTGATTGGTCTGAATAGCTGTGAAGCGGTCAAGAAACGAGTGAGCCGACTTCGGTCTTACGTCTCAGAAGAACGGATACTACTTGAAGATCTCGTTGAAGAAAGTCTTCATCGCTTCCCATGATCTTTGGGCGGCGACAGGGTGATACCGCTCGCCCGCGTTTGGATTGGTAAAGGCGTGAACTGCGCCACCATATGCTACCAATTGCCAGTCAACTTTGGCGTCAGTCATTTCCTTTTGGAAGAGTGCCATCGCCTCAGCAGAAACCACTGGATCCGATGCCCCATGTAGAACAAGTACCTTGGCTTTGATGTTTTTCGCATCTGTAAGATCAGGAGTGTCGAGGTTGCCGTGGAAAGATACAACACCACGCAAGTCAGTGCCGCTTCTCGCAAGTTCTAGAGCAGCTCCACCACCGAAGCAGTAACCGATACATGCGAGACGAGAGCGATCGACGCCGGGTTGACTTGCCAGTACCTCCAGTGACGCTCGTGCTCGTTCTCGCATTAGAGAGCGATCGGAACGAAGTTTGCCTGCTTGGGCACCAGCGTCTTCATTGGTAGTTGGTCGAACTCCTTTGCCGTACAGATCTGCCGCAAAAGCGATATATCCGAGTGCCGCAAGCTGCTCGGTACGCATTTTTGCGTAGCTCTCCAATCCTTTCCATTCATGGATCACCATAACTCCTGGTCGAGGATTCGAGCCTTTATCATCCCAGGCGAGGTATCCATCAAATGTGATCCCGTTATGGGTATATTCTATTGTTTTGGTTTGAATTGCGGAATGTGTTTGGGTTGTCACGGTTAATACCGCCATGAAAATGAAGGTTGCAAGACGACGCATTAGGTTTCCATTCTATTTTAGGGGTTGCCCTCGTAATCGGGAAATCGAGTAGACGCTGGATATTTGGAATCATGCTTCAATCTGATGGCGTGACTAAACCGACCTCAGGTAAAAACAAATGGTTTGGCTGGCAAATATAGTGTTATCGCTAATCTCCGCTGTCTGTTGGCGCATTCTCAGTATTTGAATCGAGAGGAATAAAAAAGACGAAACCCGCCTGAATGGGCGGGTTTCGTACGTTTGCATAATCCAGAAATTTAGTAGCGATTTCTCCCGCCACCGCCACTTTCGCGTGGGGGACGAGTGTCACGCTCACGCGCTTCATTCACGATAATGTTGCGACCACCGATTTTTGCTTCGTTTAGAGCTTCAACCGCAACTTTGGCTCCATCTTCAGATGCCATTTCGACGAACCCAAAGCCTTTAGAACGGCCAGTAGCGTTATCGCTTATAACCGTGGCTTCTTTCACTTCGCCATGCTCCCCGAACATCTCCCGCAACTGGTCCCCGGTAACCGAGTAAGCCAAATTGCCCACGTAGAGTCTTCTGTTCAACTTTTACACTCCCTGGTACCATAATTGTCGTGCTGAGTTTCGGCTTATTGACTTTCCCGGGGCATAGCGAAAGCTTGGTCCCATTTCAGGTCACTCTGCCTCGAACTCTTGCCAGACGAACTTCCAATCCGCCGTAAGTGTCGCCCACACATTCCGGGCTTTAGATCGGTTTGTATCGGTCGATTTTATGCGCTACAGCATTGTCAGCATCGCAAAAATAATTGGTTGCTGTTGGGCGTATCCCTGATCGCGTATAATGAACCGATCCCAAAATATAATCCTGAATACTCCTTCGTGCAAGGGATTGCAGGATTATTTTTCATTCGACTTAACCAATAATTGCACTATTCGAGCAAATATTGCATAGTGTTGGTGCGCTAATTTCGGAGTTCGTCTGCGCTATCCTTTGAATAGTAACCAATTACGAGAAGCGCAATAAAAATTAGTGCCGCGATTGCCAGCAATATCCATCCTTCATATTGATAAGATAGACCATGCATACTGGATAAAGAAATACCCTCCTCTGCGATTTGTGCAATTAAGTAGGCAGAAACTATCGCGGCAAGCTTGCCAATGCCATATTTGTTCAATAAAGCATATACTACCACTATAGTTATAACGATTTGAACAATTCTCCAAATCGACTCCCCCGCAGTCCAGTTGCCATCGACATTGATAGCTTGGCTCGCGACGAGTAGAGCGAAGGCCGCAATCAACCATAGTTGATGTTGAACCTTTTTCGCTATCTGAGAGATAAGAAGAAACAACGTCACGATAGTACAACTCTTTATTATACTTGATCCCAACGCAGAAGACAGTACATAAAGAGTTGGTTGGCAGGAATTTAACGTGTCTGGCAGGTGGAGCGCCCAGGTATGGGTCGGTAGGTGGAAGGTCCCTGTCAACCAGTTGAATAGTGTTGGTAGTCCTAAGAGTGTTCCAACAGCCACGAATAAGGTGACCGCGTCGTCACGACGCCATTGTACTGTTTGTGGAGTGAAGCCAATCTGCCGATTTTGTCCCGATCGCAAATTGGAAAGATTCTCGGCTATTACTACTACCAACAGTGCGAATCCAAACATGAACAAGGCTGAGCCAATTGCAGGAACTACCCAGCCAACGTACACACTCCAGACCGGCTTGGCAGTGTCGTAACTGAACCAAAATCCGGGAAGATTCAGCACCAATGACACTAAAAGCGCTAAAGCAGCAATGAGTGCCATCCGTCTTCCTTCAGCCCAATTCACCTGACCGGCTCGCATTCCTGTTCCAAGCGAACGTAAGATAAGGTAGAGCAGGAACAACACCCCCAGTAAGCCGACCGCGCGTAGAATCGTTGTTCCAATTCGCTTTTCCTGCTCCTGTCTGCGCCATTCCTCCGGCACTTTGATCCATCGTGTCCCAATATTGGCCTCGTCGCCGAGTACTTCTACCGTCTCGCGAAAGTGCGCCTCGCCCGCAACCGGATTGATCGACTCATATGTAAAGTACCAGTCTCTCCTGTTAGGTCTTTTTATACTGCGTTCCTCAACCTGATGGAAATCAACTGCATCGGCGACTTTTACCCGAAAAACCGTTGCTGCCAATGCGCGAGCGCTGTCAACTGGAAGGTCAGCCCCGGCAAGTGAGTCGGCTATAACCTTGTATGAGTGGGGAGGTGAACCATTCATCGGCACCGATACGCTGAATTCATTTTGATCGAGCGGCTTTTTGAAACTTACATTCCAGCTATAGATTTGCCGTCCCGTTTTACTGAGGAGCAACTTTTCGGCGGTCTCGGTCGAGGCATACTTCTTCAGATAGGAAATAGAGTAGTCTGCGCCGTCGGAGTCCTGCCCAAGGCCAAACAGTTTCTTCTCAGATTTCCCTCGCAATCTTATGGCAATTTTGTAGTCTTTGGGATCGACAGAATATCGATTTTTAACCAGATCCGAAGCTATGGCAACCGCCTCAGATTGATCGACCTCCCATTCGAAGCCATCGCCAAATTGACGGGGAGACGGCAATAGTAGTATTACAAACCCTAATGCACCTATAATCAGCGCATTTCTAATGGTAACTGGGGAATGAGACTGGATTAACACAGGCACAACCGGAAGAGGAGTGTCCGCTGCAATTGGTATTGGGGTATCTTCAACGGAGGCATCCTCGCGAGCAGTAGCGCTGCCGTTGAGCAGATCATCGACCTCCTCAAACTTACGCTGTTTCAACCAACCGATCCCGGCTATGACTGCCGGTATCAGCAAGAAACCGCAAACGATCAAACCCGAAATCCAAAAATATGTGTTGTCCGACCGGAACAGAAAGAGCCCGATCAACACAGCATCATAAACATAGTGATAGACCAACGTTGCCCAAATACCGAAGCGAATCATCACAAGACCGGCGACGACGCCCACAATTGTCAGCTCTATTCCACGAGCGTACCCTGGCGTTTGCGGATAGTTCGAATGTAGGAATGCCCAGATCATTGCCGGAATGAGTACGGCGAGCCAGGTAGATTTGGTGATTCGTTTGAATAAAGAGATTCCAAACAGTCTGAACCAAAATTCTTCCGTGAGCGAGGCATAAAACGAGATCGCCAGAGGGTATATCCAGGGCAAGTAAGTAGAGACGCTCTCATCATACTTGATGTCGGCGGGAGACCAAAAACCGAACTTCGATCCGACCACATAGAACAGCGTGATAAAACCTATATCGAAGGCGCAGAGAATGTAGCCCATGATAGTTGCTTCGAAGAATTCTTTCGATCTCATTCCACGTCTTGTAAAGATCGACGGAAGGCTCAGCTTTCCCGGAAAATCAGTTCTATATAAATACTCTCCGGCTCCGTAAAGAAGTAACAATTCCGCTGCAAGAAAAATTCCCTGCAAAAGACTCTGCACTATTTGTCCAAGTAAAAACGAGCCGTATGTTTCTGTTGTTTCGGCCCAGGCGAGATCCAAGGGAATACTATTAAGACCCATGACAAAAGTGCTAAAACCTAATACGGCACTAAGCCATATACCAGTTTTCCATGGAATTTTGCCTTGCTTTACATGCCGGAAAAAGTAGTAAAAGACACCGATCAGAGTTAATAGCATCGCTCCGGTGGCGAGATCGCTGAAGAGATCGTTCTGCGCCCGTTGCTTATCCCAGTCGCGCCACCAGTCTTCAGGTTCGCGTACCTGGTAATAATAACGTGAAACCTCACTACCCTGTAACTCAACTGTCAGGCGATAGGTCGCCTCTTTAATCTTAAGGTCAAGCTTTTCATAGGTAAAGGTGTAATCCCGGCGGTT
>Ga0172380_10008080_pt1 | contig 11660 bp, 9 predicted proteins | sample Leawe162metaG_FD_119747 | JGI IMG/M metagenome (GOLD analysis project Ga0172380, IMG submission 119747) | Leachate microbial communities from a municipal landfill in Southern Ontario, Canada - Leachate well 162 metaG | ecosystem: Engineered > Solid waste > Landfill > Unclassified | place... | reverse complement strand
TTGCGGTAACCGCTGTACTGGCCGCGCACCAGGTCGTCGGGCGCGAGCGGGCGCATCGCCTGGAAGACATCGGCGGTTTCGCCTTGCGCGGGACCAAAGCCCCTATAGGTCGGCGGCTCCATCGCCAGCAGGGCGACGATCTGCAAGAGATGATTCTGTACGACGTCGCGCAGACAGCCGGCGGTTTCATAGAATGCGCCCCGGCCCTCGACACCGAACTCCTCGGACAGGGTTATCTGCACGCTGCCGACATAGTTGCGGTTCCAGATCGGTTCCAGGAAAGAATTGGCGAAGCGGAAATAGAGGATGTTCATGATCGCCTCCTTCGCCAGAAAGTGATCGATGCGGAAAATCGCGTCATCCGGGAACACCGACCGGGCGACGCGGTTGAGCTTACGTGCCGAGGCCAGGTCGCGTCCGAACGGCTTTTCGACGATGACCCGCGCCTGATCGGCCAGGCCAGTGCGGCCTAAGCCGTTGATGACCGTCCCAAAGAGCGCAGGCGGAATGGCAAGGTAGTATGCGGGGCGCCGGACATCGCCCAGCGCTGTCTTGAGCGCCTTGAATGTAGCGGGGTCGTTATAGTCTCCGCTCACAAACCTTAGCCGGGAGAGCAGATGGCGCACGGCTGGCTGATCCGCTATCCGTCCCGATGTCCTCATGCCGTCCTCGGCGCGTTGGTGCAATTGCGCCAGAGTCCACTTCGTTGAAGCGACCCCGACCACGGGAACGTCGAGGACGCCCCGCTTCGCCATGGCATAGAGCGCAGGAAATATCTTCTTATGAACAAGGTCGCCCGTGACGCCGAACAGCACCAGCGCGTCGGACGGTGCCCTGTCACCGTGGCTATTGTTCATCTCAGCTGTTGCCCTTCTTCTCGTCGTGCCCGCCGAACTGCTTGCGCATCGCCGACAGCACGCGATTAGCGAAATCCGACTCGCCGCGCGAACTGAAGCGCTCGAAGAGCGCGGCGCTGAGAACGGGGACTGGGACCGATGCGTCGATAGCAGCCGCGATGGTCCACCGTCCCTCGCCGGAATCCGACACTCGACCGGCGTAGTTCTCCAGACCCGGGTCGTTCACGAGAGAGGTTGCAGTAAGATCGAGCAACCACGAACCGATCACGCTGCCTCGACGCCAGACTTCGGCGATTTGCGCCAGGTCCAAGTCGTATTCGTAATACTCCGGATCGCGCAGCGGTGCGGTTTCGGCATCCGTATCGCGCGCGCGCTTTCCGGCGTTGGCATGGTGCAGGATGTTCAGCCCTTCCGCATAGGCCGCCATGAGGCCATATTCGATGCCGTTGTGCACCATCTTGACGAAGTGGCCCGCGCCGCTCGCGCCGCAATGCAGATATCCCTGCTCCGCGGGACCCGGGCTACCCTGCCTGCCCGGCGTGCGCGGTGCCGCCTCGACGCCGGGCGCGATGCTCTTGAAGATCGGGTCCAGGTAGTCGACGATCGCATCCTCGCCGCCGATCATCAGGCAGTAGCCGCGCTCCAGCCCGAAGACGCCGCCGCTGGTGCCGCAATCGACGTAATGTATGCCAATGCGCTTGAGCGCTGTCGCTCTCAGGATATCGTCGCGGTAGTAGCTGTTGCCGCCGTCGATGATGATGTCGCCGGCTTCCATGCGCGAGGCCAGTTCCTCGACCGCCGCGCCGGCGACGCCGGCGGGAACCATCAGCCAGACCGCGCGCGGTTTGGCCAGCTTCGCGACCAGATCGTCGATCGAGACTGCGCCCAGAATCCCGCGACCGGCGATCTCGTTCACGGTGGCCGGGCTCACGTCGTAGACGACGCACTGGTGGCCGGCTGTCGTCAAACGCCGCACCAGGCTGGCCCCCATACGCCCGAGTCCGATCATGCCGAGTTGCATCGCGAAGATCCTTCCTCAGCTGTGTAAAGGTGGCGTTTGCAGGAGGGCAAGGGCCAAGCTGCAGACGTTGTCGACGCTAAAGCCATACTCGCGCAGCAGCACCTCCTCTGGAGCCGATGCGCCAAAGCGGTCGACTGCGAGCACGTCGCCGCGGCTGCCGACATAGCGATGCCAACCCTGCGACACACCGGCTTCGACGGCGAGCCTGGCGCCGATCCCTGGCGGCAGCACCGCGTCGCGGTATTCCTGTGGCTGGGCTTCGAACAGTTCCCAACTCGGCATCGAGACGATGCGCACCTGGACCTCTTGCTCCAGCAATTTGTGCCGCGCCGCCACGATCAGCGCGACTTCCGAACCGCTGGCGATGAGGATCAGATCAGGATTGCCGCTCGGAGCGTCGGCGAGGATGTATGCTCCGCGCCGCAAGCTGTCGGCAGAAGAGAACTGCTCGCGATCGAGCGTAGGCACATTCTGCCGGGTCAACACCAGCGCCACCGGCCGATCACGCGATTCCAGCGCGATGCGCCACGCGACGGCCGTCTCGTTGGCGTCGCCAGGCCGAATGACGACAAGGCCTGGGATCGCGCGCAGGCTGGCGAGTTGTTCGACGGGCTGATGCGTTGAACCATCCTCTCCCAAGGCGATGCTGTCGTGGGTGAAGACGTAGATCACGTGCAAGCCCATCAGGGCGGCGAGGCGGATCGGCGGCCGCATGTAATCGGAGAAGACGAGGAAGGTTGCGCCGAAGGGCACCGTCCCGCCGTGCGCGGCCAGCCCGTTCATGATCGAACCCATCGCATGCTCGCGCACGCCGAAATGCACATTGCGGCCGGCGTACGACCAGCCGCCGCCGTCGGAGCCCTGCTTGTCGCTGGTGGCCGCGTTGGTCGGCTCGAAGTCGCCAAAGCCCTTTAGCACGGTGTAGGTCGACGGGTCCAGATCGGCCGAGCCGCCGATCAGCGCCGGCAGTCGAGGCGCGATGGCGTTCATGATCTTGCCCGAGGCGACACGGGTGGCCATGCCTTTTTCGTCGGGCGGGAAGCGGGGAATATCGGCGTCCCAGCCGGCGGGGGATTCGCCGCGCATGCGCTCTTGCAGTTCCCGCGCAAGTTCGGGAAAGGCTTGCGCATACGCGGCGAATTTGTCGTTCCATGCTGCCTCTGCCCGCGCACCTCGCTCGACCGCCTGGAGAAAATGCGCGCGCACCGCCTGCGGAATGTAAAACGGCGGCTCCGCCGGCCAGCCGAGCTTCTCCTTGGTCAAGCGCACTTCCTCGGCGCCCAGTGGCGAACCGTGCGCTTCGAAGCTGTCCTGCTTGTGCGGCGATCCGTAACCGAGATGGGTTTGCAGCAGGATTAGGGAGGGTCGCCGCGTCTCAGCCCGTGCGCTGGCGAGCGCATGTTCGACCGTTTTCAAGTTGTTGCCGTCTTTGACGGTTCGTGTATGCCAGCCGTAGGCCTTGAAGCGACGCGCGCAATCCTCGGTGAAGGCGATGGCGGTGCCGGCGGAGAGCGTGACGTGGTTGTTGTCGTATAGATAGATCAGCTTGCCGAGTTGCAGGTGGCCGGCGAGCGAGGCGGCCTCCGACGCAACGCCTTCCATCAGGTCGCCGTCGCTGACGATCGCGTAGGTATGGTGATCGACGACTTCAAAGCCCGGGCGGTTGTAGCGCGCAGCCAGGTGAGCTTCGGCGATTGCCATACCGACGCCATTGGCGAACCCTTGGCCCAGCGGCCCGGTCGTGGTCTCGACACCCGGCGTGATGCCCCGCTCCGGATGCCCGGGGGTGATGCTGCCCCATTGCCGGAAGCGCTCGATCTGCTCCAGCGGCAAGGCATAACCGGTCAGGTGGAGCAGGCTGTAGAGCAGCATCGAGCCGTGCCCGGCGGAGAGGACGAAACGGTCGCGGTCGAACCAGCCGGGGTTGGCCGGATGGTGTTTGAGGAAACGCGTCCACAACAGGTAGGCCATCGCCGCGGCGCCGAGCGGCAGCCCGGGATGCCCGCTGTTGGCTTTTTGCACGGCATCGACGGACAGAAAGCGCAGCGCGTTGATGCAAAGTTCGTCCAAAGAAGTCGCGGAAATGATGCTCGGGAGCTCGGGATTCATGAGGGATTTCCTTGGCGTTGTTGCACGCGGCCGATCGTCTGTCACGCCTTAACCAATGCTAAGACCGCGTCTGGATCCGACAGTTTCGCCGCCGCTCGAGGTAACGCACGGTGCCGTCACGCCTGCGCGATCCGGCTCTTTGTGTCGCAGCTTCTGCTGAATATCTTCGCCGATCGAACGGAGCGTCGTCCGACGTATCGCTAATGTGCAATGGGTTTGTCGGTGAACAAGTAGTCCTTCAATTGCTTGGAAAACGCCGGGTCTTTGCGCCGGATCCACTCCAGCACCATGGCAGCGTGTTCCTTCTCCTCATCGCGGTTGTGGGTCAGGATCGCCCTGAGCGCATTGTCCTTGCACGCCTGCGCACGCTGGTTGTACCAATCGACGGCCTCCAGCTCTTCCATCAGCGAAACGATAGCCCTGTGCATGTCCCGCGTTTCATCGGACAGTTCCTCAACGGGCTCGTGGTAACCGACGCTCGCCATCGCTTTTCCTCTCTCAAAGGCTGGTTACAACCGCCCCAGCAACAGCAGCACGATGCACCGGAGCCGGTCGCTCTTCCGTTCGGTAACGCACACAGGTCACAGAAGATGGGCGTACGCCGCTTCGCTGCCGATCCGCGCGTCGACCACGGCTTTGCCAACCGTGAAGTGATAGAGGTCCTGGAAGCGTGCGGTGTCGAGACCCAGCGCGCGATGCACCGCGTCGTCGAAGTAGCAGCCGATGCCGGTGCCCTGGACACCGGCAGCTTCCGCCTCCAGGTAGAGCACCTGACCGAGCATGCCCGCCTCCCAGAAGCGCTGGCGGTAGAGCCAGGGCTGCGCTGGGCCGATATCGTCGAAGCGGGCCAGCATGGCCAGCGCAAAGGCGGAGTCGGCGGCGATCTCCTGATGGCATGACACCGAGGCGGCGAACTGGCGCACATCCATTGGCGCCAACAGGTAGAGCGGAAGGTGCTGCGGGCACCCGGGAACAGGCGCCCAGAGCCAGTCCGCTCGCATCGCCGTGCGCAGTTCGCTGAGCGCCGCCGGGGAGCGTGGCAGGCAGTAGATGCCGGGCTCGAGGCCCTCCACGCGATGCACGAACAGCACCGGATGCACACCGGGCGCTGCGTCCAGCATGGCCCACGGCGGTTGACCGACGCGTGGCAACAAGGCATCGAGCGTGCGGTAGAAGCGCTGCGCGCCAACGCCGGTAACCCCGTCGAAGGCCTGCGCGGAACGGCGAGCGCGGATCAGACGGCTGACGGGCTCGCGCGAAGCGGGTGACAGGGTCGGTAGCAGCGCCTGCGGGCCGACGGGCAGGAGTGTGCCGGCGGGCTTGCGCGTGGCGGCGGCCACCGCGGGGATGTCCGGCCAGTCGCGATGCTTGTGGCTCAAGGCGTTGGCAGATCCGGTCCACACCGCCCCAGCCAACTCGTGCAGTACCGCCGCAGCGGCGGGCGCAACACCGGGTCCGATCCACACGAGCGCCTCGGCCGCCTCGATCTCGTTCGCCGGAAACTCTTCGGCGCGATCCACTCCGGTGAGGGCGGCGATCTCCGCGTCGCCCCAGTCGGCGAGAAGGCGCACCTGCCAACCGAGAGCGGCGGCGGCGTAGGACAACGCAGCCAGGGCGTGGCCGCAATCGTGCTGGCAATAGCGGAAGGCGCGCAGGCCATATTTCCACGCCTCGCGCCAGTGGATGCCGGTCAAGGCCAGCAGGACGCCGTCTGCCCAGACGAATGGCGCCGCGGCGCGCGCCTCGAGGCAATGCCGGTCCGGCCGGTAGTGGTGAACGCCGGCAGGAAGTCCCGGCAGATCGGGGCAGATCAGGTAGCCCTCGGTCGGATGCAGGTTGCCGCTGGAAGGGTTGCAGCGCAGGGCCCAGCGACTGCCGGCATGGGACTTCCAGGCCGATATGCCGAGGGATAGTTGCAGCAGACTGGCCAGGCTGTCCGCGTTCAGAGGCTGCGGCGCCACGCCGGAGGACACGAACAGTTGGTCCCAGCAGACCGCTAGCTCGCCCTCCAGCAGCGGCAGCTCGAGTTCCGGCGCGCCGGCGTAGCGGCGGAACGGATCGGGCTGACTAGCCCAGTCCAGTTCGCCCGGCCCGGGAGCATAGCGGTCAAGATGATGCTTGGAACGTTCGTGGTAAGCGAGGACGGGATCCATGAGCGCGATATTAAGCGACATACGACTTACGGTGTTAAGACCACTCGCGCCGTCGGGTCGCTATGTACGCCAGCGCACAGCGGGCTTCGCGACGGAAAGGCTATTCTTGTTTTCTAGCCAATTGCGAAAGAAATAACCATGCTGCCCAGCGCCAAGAGCCTCGAAGGCAAACCCGTACCCAATGTGACTTTCAAGACCCGCAGCGATAACCAGTGGAAGGACGTGACCACCGACGACATCTTCAAAGGCAAAACCGTAGTGGTGTTCTCCCTGCCCGGCGCCTATACGCCGACCTGTTCGAGCACCCACCTGCCGCGCTACAATGAACTCGCTGCGACGTTCCGGGCGAACGGCGTCGATCAGATCGTCTGTTTGGCGGTCAACGACGCCTTCGTCATGACTGAATGGAAGCAGGACCAGGAAGCCGAGGGCGTCACTTTGATTCCCGACGGAAACGGCGAGTTTACCGCTGGCATGGGTCTGCTCGTCGACAAGTCCAACGTCGGTTTCGGCAAGCGCTCATGGCGCTATTCCATGCTGGTCAAGAACGGCGTGATTGCGAAGATGTTCATCGAGCCCGAAAAGGAAGGCGATCCGCTCGAAGTCTCGGATGCCGACACCATGCTCAACTACATCAACCCGGCAGCGGTCGCGCCCGAACCCGTGCTGATCTTCGCCAAGCCCGGCTGCCCGCATTGCGCGCGCGCGAAGGCGCTGCTCGAGGCCAAGGGTTATCGCTACAGCGAAATCAGCTTGGGCGGACACATCACCTCGAGCACGCTGCGCGCGGTCTCGGGCAGCGGCACCTGGCCGCAGGTCTTCATCGGCGGCAAGCTCATCGGCAATGCAGACGCGCTGGAAACCTATTTTGCCACGCGCAAGGCGGCGTGACGCCTGCCTTGAGAGGCTTGGCGTCCACCACTGCAAGAAGGAGAAAGCATGAATACCCTGCAGGTTGACGTCGCAGTCATAGGTGCCGGCACCGCAGGCTTGGCTGCGTACCGCGCGGCCAAAGCCGCAGGTGCGAGCGTCGTGATGATCGAGAGCGGCGACTACGGCACGACGTGCGCGCGCGTCGGCTGCATGCCGAGCAAACTCCTCATTGCCGCCGCTGATGCTGCGCACAGCGTCGGCAAGGCTACGGGCTTCGGCATCCATGTCGATGGCGCCATCCGCGTCGATGGCCGCGAGGTCATGGATCGCGTCAGGCGCGAGCGCGACCGCTTTGTCGGCTTCGTGCTGCGCGATGTGCAGAACATTCCCCATGCGGAGCGCATCCGCGGTCATGCCCGTTTCGTAGATGACCATACGCTGGCGGTCGCCGACCATACACGCGTCGTCGCCAGAAGCGTCATCATCGCCACCGGCTCGCACGCCGCCGGCCTCGATGCGCTCAAGCATCTGGGCGACCGCGTGATCATCAACGACGACGTGTTCAATTGGCACGACCTGCCCAAAGCCGTGGCCGTGATCGGCCCGGGGATCATCGGCCTGGAACTGGGTCAGGCGCTGCATCGTCTGGGTGTGCGGGTCGCGGTGCTAGGTCGCGGCGGCCGCGTCGGCCCCATCAACGACCCGGAGATCCGCCGCTACGCCATCGCCACGTTCAACGAGGAATTCCTGCTTGCGCCCGACGCGCACATCGCTGCCATGGCGCGTAACGGCGAGAGTGTCGTCGTTCGCCGCAGCGGGCAAGACGGCGCCGGGGGATCCGAGCATTTCGATTATGTCCTGGCTGCCACAGGCCGCGCGCCCAATGTGACCGACATGGGCCTCGACCAGACCACGCTCAAGCTCGATGGCAAAGGCGTGCCGTCGTTCGATCCAGCGACCACTCGGACCACAAGCACGGGCGAGGCAAGCACGATCTTCATCGCTGGCGACGCCGGCAACTTCATCCCCCTGCTGCACGAGGCGGCCGACGAGGGACGCATCGCCGGCGGAAACGCCGCACGTCTCGCGCTGGGCATGGAGGTGAAACCTGGACTGCGCCGCGCGCCTATCGGCATCGTGTTCACCGATCCGCAAATCGGCATCGTGGGGGGCGGATTCCATGCTTTGAAACCCGGTACCTTCGCCACCGGACAAGCGAGCTTCGAAGACCAGGGCCGTGCGCGCATTCTGCTCAAGAACAAGGGCCTGTTGAACGTCTACGGAGATCTTGCCAGCGGCCGCTTTCTGGGTGCCGAAATGCTGGCGCCTGCCGCCGAGCATTTGGCGCATCTGCTATCCTGGGCGCTGCAGAACAAGATGACGGTCGCGCAAATGCTCGAGATGCCGTTCTATCATCCGGTCATCGAAGAGGGATTGCGCACGGCCTTGCGTGACCTCAATGCCAAGCTGAGCGCGGTGGGCAAGGCCGCCTGAGCACCTCCAAGACAATAAGATTCCTGCGCATCACGCGGTACCGGCCTCGACGTCGGGCAGATGCGGATAGCGCACGCTATCGACGAAGAGATTCTCCGTTGCGCTCGGCGGCTTGGTGAGCAGGCTGACGACGATGATCGCGGCGAAGCCGACCGGCAGCCCGAAGATACCGCAGGCGATGGGTTGAATCTCGAACCAGGATGCCGCCATCGAACCGCCGAAGAAGGGGTGGGTGATGACGGAGTAGTAGATGGTCACCGCGACACCACCGACCATGCCTGTCACCGCTCCAAAGCGGTTGGCGCGCTTCCAGAAGATGCCGCAGGCCAGGGCCGGGAAGAAACCGGCCGCCGCGATCGAGAAGGCCATTCCGACGAGAAAGAGGATGTTGTCTGGGCGGAGCGATGCCACCCAGGTCGCGACCAGGGCCGCCACCAGCAGCATGGCTTTGGAAACCACCAGGCGCCGCTGCGTCGAGGCCTGCGGCGCCAGCAGCTTGTAGTAGAGATCGTGGCCGAGCGCGTTGGCCAGGGTGAGCAGCAGGCCGTCGGCGGTGGACAGCGCCGCAGCCAGTCCCCCCGCGGCAACCAGGCCGGAGACCACGTAGGGGAGACCGGCGATCTCCGGTGTGGCCAACACCACCACGTCGGAGTATAGGGTCAACTCGGACAGCTGCAGGATCCCGTCGCCATTGATGTCCTCGACTCTGACCAGGCCGACCTTGCCCCAGGAGGCGATCCAGCTGGGAAGGTGATCGATGGCGACACCGACCACGTCGTTGTACACCGACCACTTGGCGAATACGGCGTAGGCCGGCGCCGTGATGTAGAGCAGCGCAATAAAGAAGATGGCCCAGAAAACAGAATTGCGCGCACCGGAGACCGAGGTCGTCGTGTAGTAGCGGATCAGGATGTGCGGCAGCGCCGCCGTGCCTATGGTCAGGCAGATCATCAGGGCGATGAAATTGCGCCTAGCCACCTCGGCGCTGGCACCCGCCCGGTCAGGGAAGGCCTCGGCGTGGGCCAGCGGTCGTTCGGCCTTGTCCAGCGCCACGCGGCGTGCCGAATCCCACTTCTGTCGCGCTTCGGCCTCGCTGTGTGGCAGATCCTTGAGGGCGCGCTCCGCCGTGAACAACTCGCGCGCCGGCGTCGCGTCGCTCTCCTTCAGCGCCTCGACCCTTGTGTTCAGGCGCTGGCGCTCCACGGTCAGGGAAGCCGGCAGGGTTCTGAGCTTCTCTTCGAGGTCGTCGGCCCGCGTTTTGTAGAGACCCCGAACCTCGATCTCCTTCGGGCTGTCGAAGAGTTCCTTCTCCTTCGCCCCCAATTTCTCCAGAACGACGCCGTAGGTCAGTTGTGGCAGAGGCACACCGGTCACCTTTTGCGACAGCATGGCGACCGGGATCATGTAGGCGATGATGAGCACGATGTATTGCGCCACCTGAGTCCAGGTGACCGCGCGCATGCCACCCAAGAAGGAACACACCAGGATGCCGGCGAGGCCGACGAAGACGCCGACCTCGAATTCGACGCCGATCAGGCGGCTGGTGATCAGGCCGACGCCGTAGATCTGCGCGACGACGTATACGAAGGAGGCGAGTATGGCCACCAGGGCGCCGATGAGACGTGCGAAATTACCGCCGTAGCGAGCGCCGAGAAAATCGGGAATGGTAAACTGCCCGAACTTGCGCAGATAGGGAGCGAGGAGCAGAGCCACCAGGCAGAAACCCCCGGTCCAGCCGATGATGAAGGCGAGGCCCTGGTAACCGTCGAGGTAGAGCGTTCCGGCCAGGCCGATGAAGGAAGCGGCACTCATCCAATCGGCAGCCGTGGCCATGCCGTTGAACAGGGCTGGCACACGGCGGCCGGCGACGTAGTACTCGACCATGTCGGCGGTGCGGCTCTTGACGCCTATGCTGGCGTAGAAGGCGATGGTCGCGAACATGAAGATGTAGCCGATGACGCGCGGCTTCATGCCGAGCTGTTCGGCACCGGCGAGCAGCAGGATGAACAGGACGAAGAGACCAGTGTAGCCGGCGTAAAGAATCTTCAGTCGGCGAGTGAAGTTGGGCTCGTCCATGGTCGATTAACGGCTATCATACTTCACTTGAAGGCCGCACAGTGGCGTTGGCCAGAAGCGCATCGAGGGAGATATCATGAAGAAACTGACCGTCCGCATCTACGCCGAACTGGAAGTTCCCGACGACTGGGAAATCATCGAAGTCGACGAAGGCATACAGGTGCTGAAGGTTGCCGGCACCTACGTCGACTTCGACATCGCTCCGCTGGCGAGCGCCTCGACCGGGCCCGAGGCCACCTGGAGCGACGAGGACGAGGAGCTGACAGCCGCCATACTCGACACCGTCATCGGCCTCGACACTGAGCTCAGCCTAGAAGGCTAGAACAGACTCGCCACCACCCAGCGGTCGCGGTTCTGCAGGCGGCAGAGCCCCTTGATCACGGCCCCCGAAGCACCGCGTCGCGCCGCGTGTCGCTGGAAAGTGGCGAGGGCTTTGTGGAGCGGATAGTTGGTCGCGTACCAACGCTGGCGAAACTGCACGAAGGGTATGGAGCGCACCGAGAGCTTGCCGTTCTTCAGTGGGACCAGGGTGACACTGAAACCGTCGTTGCGAATCACGATCGCCGTTGTTCTGTTCTCGTCGATGACCAGCATGAGTCCGTCCCAGCGTTACCCTCTTGAAGGAATAACGGCAGGGTCGTGAAAATCTTCAGCCCTGGGCGCCTAAGCACGCGACCAGCAAATCTTCAGCCCTGGGCGCGAAAGTGCGCGACCAGCGCGCGCAATTCGTCGGCGGTCGCCTTGAGTTGCGCGGCGGCATCCGTGACCTGCAACATCGAGGCGTTGTTCTGCTCGATCAACTGGGCGATCTGCTCGGTGTTTCCGGCAACATCGCTGGTCGCGACCGACTGCTCGCGGGCAGCGCTGGCGATGCTCTCTGAAATCTCCGTGACGCGTTCGCTGGCGCGGGTGATGTCCAGAAAACCCTCGTGAGTCTGCGCGATGAGCTCGCGTCCCTCCTGGGCGCTCCTGACCGCATTGTCCATCGCCGTCACCGCGGCTTTGGTAATGGCCCCGACATCACCGACCATGCGATTGATCTCGGCCGTGGTGCTGGCGGTGCGCTCCGCCAGCTTG
>Ga0172380_10008079_pt1 | contig 11661 bp, 6 predicted proteins | sample Leawe162metaG_FD_119747 | JGI IMG/M metagenome (GOLD analysis project Ga0172380, IMG submission 119747) | Leachate microbial communities from a municipal landfill in Southern Ontario, Canada - Leachate well 162 metaG | ecosystem: Engineered > Solid waste > Landfill > Unclassified | place... | reverse complement strand
GCGCTCATGGTGGGGACCGGCCGTCGGTCTCTCCGGCCTCGGGTTCTACGCCGCGACCACCGTCCCGGAGCAGGCCGGTCGTGAGATCTACTACAACGTCGCCCACCCGTGGGCGGTCTACGTTTTCATGGCGGCACTGCTCGGCCTGCTGGTCTACGGGCTGATTCACCACATCCGTCTCTGGGGCATCGGCCGCCCGACCCCGGGGATGCTGCGCGATGTCCCGCGGCGCTTCAGCAATGCGATGCGCCTGGGGCTGGCGCAGGAGAAGGTCCGGCGCGACCGCTACGCCGGGATCATGCACTGGTGCATCTTCTCCTCGATCGTGGTCCTCGCGTTCGTCACCGCCCAGGTCGCGATCGAGGGCGACTCGCCGATTCACTTCCTGCACGGCACCTACTACCTGATCTTCTCGTTCTACGGCGACCTCTTCGGCCTCATCGGCCTCGTCGGGGTCGCAATGGCGCTCAACCGCCGGTACTTCCAGGACTTCCACCGCATCCGCTGGGATGAGCGCCTCGAGGATCACCTGATCATCCTCGGGCTCGGCTTCGTGCTGCTGAGCGGCTTCGTGGTGGAATCCGCCCGCATCATGGTCACGGAGCTGGTGCAACACCCGGACTGGGCCCCGTGGTCATTCGTCTCCTTCGGCATCGCCACCGCCATCGCGTCGCTGCACCTCGAGGAGTCGACCATCCTCGCGGTGCACACGTGGAGCTGGTGGGCGCACATCGCCACCGCGTTCGCGTGGCTCGCGCTCATCGTCTTCACGCGCCTGGACCACCTCTTCTTCGCGCCCGTCAACGCCTTCTTCCTGCGCATGGACTCGCCGGGACGCCTCACGAAGATCGAGGACATCGAGCAGCAGGAGGTCTTCGGCGTCGGCTACGTGCAGGACTTCACATGGAAGCAGCTCTTCGAGCTGGACGCGTGCGTGCGCTGCGGACGCTGCTCCGAGGTGTGCCCCGCGAACATCGCCGGCCAGCCGCTCTCGCCCATGCACCTGATCCAGGACCTGAAGGCCCACCTCGCCGACGTCGGTCCCGCGATCCAGACGCACCGCCACCAGACCGGCGACCCCGGTCGCGAGGTCTCCGCGGTGGCGATGGTGGGCGAGGTGATCAAGGACGAGACGCTCTGGGCCTGCCGGACGTGCGGCGCCTGCATGCAGGAGTGCCCGGTGATGATCGAGCACGTCCCCACCATCGTGGACATGCGCCGGTTCCTGGTGATGAACGAGGCCCGCATCCCCGGCACCGCGCAGATGGCGCTGGAGAACCTCGAGAGCCGCGGCCACCCGTGGCGCGGCACCTCGCTGGAGCGCACCACGTGGATGGAGGGTCTGGGCGACGTCCCCATCTTCGACGGGTCACAGGAGTACCTGTACTGGGTCGGCTGCGCAGGCTCGCTGGTGGAACGCAACCTGCCGGTGACGAAGGCCGTGTTCCGCCTGCTGCGCGAGTCCGGTGCCTCCTTCGGCGTCCTCGGGCAGGAGGAGACCTGCACCGGCGATCCGGCTCGCCGCCTGGGCAACGAGTACCTCTTCCAGATCCTCGCGCAGCAGCTCGTGGACACCTTCAAGTCGAAGAACGTCCAGCGCGTGATCACCAACTGCCCGCACTGCTTCAACACATTCAAGAACGAGTACCCGCAGTTCGACGGGCACTTCGAGGTGCTGCACCACACGGAGTTCCTGCGTAACGCCCTGCAACAGGGCACGCTGAAGCCGACGCACCCGGTGGGCGCCTCCGTCACCTACCACGACTCCTGCTACCTCGGCCGGTACAACGGCCAGTACGACGCCCCCCGTGAGATCATCCAGATGGTCCCCGGCGCGAACCTGGTGGAGATGCAGCGCAACCTGAGCAAGGGCCTGTGCTGCGGCGCCGGTGGCGGCAACATGTGGCAGGAGGAGATCGGCGAGCGGCGCGTGAACCACGTCCGCGCCGAGGAGGCCGTGGGCACGGGCGCCACGCAGGTGATCTCCAACTGCCCGTTCTGCATCCAGATGTTCGAGGATGGGGTGCCCGCGGTGCACCCCGAGGAGGAGGGGCGCATGCGTCCCTTCGACATCGCCGAACTGCTCGAAGCATCGGTGTTCGGCAAGGAGTAGCAGCCCGCCCCACCCCGGTCACGCCGCACGGCCGGGCAGGTCAGGCGTCATCACGCAGGTTGCGCATGCCCGCCACGCGCGGTATGCACAAGTTCAGATCTGGGGCGGCGGCGCCCCTGCAACGGAGGCAACGACATGCACATCGTGGTCTGTGCGAAGCAGATCCCTGACCCTGAGACTCCGCCTTCGGCGTTCCGCATCGACGCGGCGACCAACAAGGTCGTCCCGGCCCAGGGGATCGCCCCGGTCCTCAGCCAGTTCGACGGCATCGCCGCCGAGGCCGCCCTCCGCATCAAGGAGGCCAACGCCGGCAGCAAGGTCACGGTCATCTCGCTCGGCGCGGACAGCGCCGCGGCCGCCATCAAGCAGGTGCTCGCGATGGGCGCCGATGAGGGCGTGCTCCTGAATGACCCGGCGTTCGAGGATGGCGACTCGTACACCACCGCGAAGGCGCTCGCCGCCGCGATCAAGAAGCTGGGCGACGTGGAGGCCGTGTTCTGCGGGCGCCAGGCCGCCGACTGGGACATGGGCCAGGTCGGCTTGCTGATCGCCGAGGAGCTCGGCTGGCCCGCCTCGATCATCGCCAAGAGCGTGACCACCGGCGGCGCAGGCCTCCAGGTCCAGCGCGTGCTCGCCGACGGCTTCGAGAACGCCGAGACGCCCCTCCCGGCGGTCGTCACCGTCTCCAACGAGTTCGGTGAGCCCCGCTACCCGAAGCTCCCGCAGATCATGGCGGCGGCGAAGAAGACCGTGACCCAGTGGAAGACCGGCGACCTCGGCCTCGACCCCTCGCAGGTGGGCGCCGCCGGAGCGCGGCTGAAGCTCGAGCGCCTGGCCACCCCCACCCGGGGCGCCAAGGTCGAGCTGATGGAGGGCGACACCCCCCAGGCGCAGGCCGCGGCGCTCGTCGCGCGGCTCCGGGCCGACAAGATCCTGTAGCCGCCGGCAGTCGACCCGTCACGCTACGGGAACGGAGAGCAGAACATGGCACGCAACATCCTCGTCGTCGGTGAACTGTCCGGCGGCCAGCCCACTCCCACCACGCTGGAACTGCTCAACGGAGCGGCGGGCCTCGCTGCCGGCGGCGTCGTGAGCGTCACCCTCCTCGGCACCGGGGCCACGGCAGCCGCCGCGGCCGCTGCGGGCGCCGCCACCGCATACGTCAACGACGACGCCACGTACGACACGTTCCGCGCGGAGCAGTGGCTGCCCGCGCTGGGCGCGGCGCTGGACCAGGCGAACCCCGACCTCGTCCTCATCCCCCAGTCGGCGTCTGGCCGCGAGATCGGCCCGCGCCTCTCGCACCGCCGCAACACCGCCGTGGCGATGGACTGCATCTCGATCGTGGACGAAGGCGGGGCGCTGAAGGCCACCCGCCCGGCGTACGGCGGCAACGCCCTCGCGACATACTCGTTCGCCACGGCCCCCGCGATGGCGACCGTGCGCTCCAAGTCGTTCGACCGTGCGACGGGGCCCGGGGCCTCCACCACCGTCCCGCTCCCCGCGGCGGGCGAGAGCCGGACCCTGGTCACCGGGTATGAAGCATCCGTCTCGGAGGGGCTCCAGATCCAGGACGCCCCCGTCGTCGTCTCTGGAGGCCGTGGCCTTGGCAGCGCGGAGGGCTTCCAGCTCATCGAGGCGCTCGCCGCCGCGATCGGCACGGACAAGGCTGCCGTGGGTGCCTCGCGCGCCGCGGTGGACCTGGGCTGGTACCCCCCGAGCCAGCAGGTCGGCCTGACCGGCAAGGTCGTCTCGCCGGACATCTACATCGCCATCGCCATCTCGGGCGCCAGCCAGCACCTGGCGGGCTGCTCCGGGGCGAAGGTGCTGATCGCCGTGAACCGCGACCCGGACGCCAACATCTGGTCCTTCGCCAAGTACGGCATCGTCGGCGACTACAAGAACGTCGTTCCGGCGCTCATCGAGGAATTCAAGAAGGGCTAGCGGCCGCACGTGCGGCCGCGGCCCGGCGGTCGCAAGACTCCGAACGAGACGGTGGGGGCGGACGGCCGCCCCCACCGCTTTTCCACACTCTGTCCCTCATATCCAACGCGCACGGTAAGTTTTGTTGCGCCTCCCGCTCGATGGAAATACAATCGGGCTCTCCGCAGGATCTGGGAGAACATATGACCGTAATCGGTCTGACCGGGGGCATCGCCTCGGGGAAGTCGACCGCCGCTGAGCACTTCCGGTCGCTCGGTGCGACGCGCATTGACGCGGATATCGTCGGCCATCGCTCGTACGAGCCAGGCACCCCGGGCTTCGAAAAGGTCGTCAACGCCTTCGGCCACGACATCGTGGGCAAGGACGGGTTCGTCGACCGCCGGATCCTGGGCGGCAAGGTCTTCGGCGCCCCGGGCGAGATGGAGCGCCTCAACTCCATCCTCTGGCCCGAGATCCGCCGTCTCATCTCGGAAGACCTCCGCGACCTGAAGCGCCGCGACCGGGACCAGGTCATCGTCCTGGAGGCCGCCGTGCTCATCGAGGCCGGCTGGACCGACCTCTGCGACGAGGTCTGGGTGGTCACCACCACCCTTCCGATCGCGGTTCAGCGCCTCATGACGCGGAACGGCCTGAGCGAGGCCGCCGCGATGGCGCGGATCAACTCCCAGATGTCCTCGCAGGAACGTGCGGCCCATGCCGACGTGAAGATCGACAACTCGGGCACGGAGGAGCAGTTCCGGCAGCGCCTTGACCGCGCATGGAAGACCCTGACGAAGCGGCTCGCCGAAGAGCGCGGCGTCAAGATGCCAGCGAGGCCCGCCGCGAAGCTCGTCGCGAAGCCTGCCGCGAAGCCCGCCGCGAAGCCTGCTGCGAAGCCCACCGCGAAGCCCGCCGCGAAGCTCGCCGCGAAGCCTGCCGCGAAGCCCGCCGCGAAGCCCGCCGCGAAGCCCGCCGCAACGGCCGCAGCGAAGCCTGTCGTGAAGTCGGCAGCGAAGCCCGCCGCGAAGCCAGCTGCGAAGCCTGCCGCGAAGGTGGCGGCGAAGTCCACCGCGAAGCCCGCCGGAAAGCCAGCTGCGAGGCCCGCAGCAAGGCCAGCCGCAAAGTCTGCGGCGAAGCCGGCCGCGAAGGCCGCTGCGAAGGCGCCCGCGCGTGCGGCGGCCTCGGCCCCCCGGGCAACAGGTCGTGCCGCGGCGTCCGCGAAGGCCCCAGCGAAGACCTCGTCCCGGTCCGCGACGAAGGCGTCGGCAGCCGCGCGCCGGCGCTAGACAGGCACCACGCGGGCGCAATCGCGCGGCAACGCGCTAACCTGCACGAAGAAGCACAGGACTTGCCCGCCGCCAGGCGCGGCGCATGGTGGGGTGATGGCATTGGCGACTCAGCAGGCGGGATTCAAGCAACTGGCGGTCGAGGACTTCCGGATCACGGAAGAGCCGTACTACCTCCCCATCAGCGACGAGGTTGAACTCTTCGAGACCGCCTATCGCGAGAAGCTTCCCGTGCTCCTCAAGGGCCCGACCGGCGCCGGGAAGACCCGCTTCGTCGAGTACATGTCGTGGCGCCTCCACAACCGCGAGGGGCGCGGCCACGAGGAGGGCGTGCCGCTGATCACGGTCGCCTGCCACGAGGATCTCACTGCCTCCGATCTCGTCGGCCGCTACCTGCTCGAGGGCGACGAGACGCGCTGGATCGACGGCCCGATCTCCCGCGCGGTGAAGAACGGCGCGATCTGCTACCTGGACGAGATCGTGGAGGCGCGCAAGGACACCACCGTCCTGATCCACCCGCTCACCGACTACCGCCGGCTGCTGCCGCTGGAGAAGCGCGGTGAATTGTTGGAGGCCGCGGACGGCTTCCTGCTGGTGATGTCCTACAACCCGGGATACCAGTCCGCGCTGAAGGACCTGAAGCACTCGACGCGCCAGCGCTTCATCGCCATCGAGTTCGGGTACCCGCCGCGCGACCAGGAGGCGCAGATCATCGCGCGAGAGTCGAACGTCGACCCCGCGATCGCGATGGAGCTGGCGAAGCTCGCGGAGAAGGTGCGCAACCTGAAGGAGCACGGGCTGGGCGAGGGCGTCTCGACGCGCCTGCTGGTGTACGCGGGCAAGCTGATCCACGACGGCATCTCGCCACGCCGCGCCTGCCAGGTCGCCGTGGTCTGGGCGTTGACCGACGACCTGGAGGTCCAGCGCTCGATCGAGGAAGTCGTGTCCTCGATCTTCGAGTAGCGGCGCGCGGGATCGCCTGACGCGCCTGCCAGACCAGTGCCGGGCACGCCGTTCGTTCGGCACGCTGACGGCTGGGGGAGTGCGATGAGCCGCGCGACCGACCTCTCGCTTCGCTACGCCGCCGAGCTGCAGGGCTACGGCGCGTCCCTGCCCGAGGATTTCCTGACCGCAGCCACGGCGCTGGAGTCGCGTCTCCCCGCGGAGGCGCTGGACGCCTGGGCGCAGTGCGGCATCGACCTGGCCGGATCATCGCTGCGCGCCTGGGAGGCCGCCGCCGAGTACTTCCGCGCCAGCCCTGTCGTCGTTGACCGCCTGGGCTTCGAGGGCATGCGCCAGTGGTCGGGCATCGCAGCCGACCTCTCGCAGCGCTCCTCGCTGATGGCGACCGCGTTCCTGAAGTCCACCCCGGACGCGCTGCACGGCCTGCGTGCCGATCAACTGGATGCCTGGGCGCAGCAGGGCGATCGCCTGTGCCGGGGGAACTGGAAGTCCATCGCGCTCTCCTCGCTCTACTTCCAGGTCAGCCCCCGCTTGCTCCAGAGCCTCTCGCTGGAGTCGCTCGGGCGCGTCGTCGACATCGTCGATCAGCTCACCGAGCGTTCCTACGAGCTCGCGACCACGTGCCTCGAGACCGCGCCGCTGATCTTCGCGTCGCTCCCGCCCGCCGACCGTGACCCGTTCCTGCGGTTCGCGCGCGCCGTGGCCCGCGCCTCCTGGGCGGACATCCGTCTCTACTTCGAGCGCGGATCGAAGCTCATCGAGGGCATCGCGCCCACGGAGCGAGCGCGCTTCCTGGACCTCGCCGCGCGCGTCACCGCCGAGGTGGGGCGGCAGGGCTTCCCGCTCTTCTCCGACTCCGCGCAGGCCCTGGGGTCCATGCCCTTCGAGCTGCACCCGGTCCTCCTCGCCTTCGGGGAGCGCCTCGCCGAGGGCAGCCCCACGGCCTCCATGGAGTACCTGAAGTCCGCGCCGTTCGTCGCCAGCCGCCTGAACGAGGCGCAGATGGCGCGCTGGGCCGAGGCCGGCGCGGCGATCCTCACCGACGAGCGCAACCCGGAGGGCGCGGAAGCGTACTTCCGCCTGGAGTCCGCCCGCGCCGAGGAGATGCTGGCCGCGCTGTCCGCCCGCGTGGAGCTGGGCAGCGTCCACCAGCTCCTGCGCATGTACGCGCAGGCGCTCTCCGGCGAGGCCGTCGCCGTGCAGTCCGCGGAATCACTGGTCGATCGCAACATCGGCTGGGTGACGGAGTCCGCAGCGACCACGGAGGGCAACGCGATCTACCTCCCGCCCTTCGTGGCCACGTTCGAGGATCAGGCGGCCAACTTCCAGGTCTACAAGGTCTTCACCACGCACCAGACCGGCCGCATGGAGTTCGGCTCGTTCCGGTACGAGTTCGGCACCGGCGGCGCGCACATCCCCGCCACCGCCGGTGGCCGCGAGCAGCGCGTCGAGATGGCTCGCGCCCGGCGCGCCGCCGCCGAGGGCACGGCGCTGAAGGAGCGCGTGGCGCCGGTCACCGCCATGCAGCGCTACTTCAACATGTTCGACGATCGTGGCCTGATCCTCGGGCTGTTCACGATCGCCGAGGACACCCGCATCGACGCCCGCACCGGTCGCGAGTACGGCGGCATCCGCCGCTGGCTGCGCACCCTGCAGGAGCACGAGGCGATGCACCGCCCCCCGATCGAGGCGATGGGGCTGCGACAGGCGTTCATGGAGAACATGCTGCGCGCCTCGCTCGGCGTCCCGCAGACCATCCGCTGGCCTCGTTCGCTCAACGAGTTCCTGAAGCGCGGCCTCGCGGCGCTGAAGATGGTCGAGATGGCGGACGCCACCGTGCAGGACTCCGCCGAGGTCGCGTGCGCCCTCTACGACATCGCCATCGCCATCCCGAACGTCCCGGAGTCCTTCGCGGACGGCAAGTTCGAGGCGATGTCGGAGGACATGTACCAGATCGCCCCCGGCATGCCCGGCGAGGGCGATGGCGAGGGCGCGCCCTCGAACCTGCCCGCGGGCGACGAGATGGAGTTCGAGGCCCCGCCCCAGCCGGAGTTCCGCGGCGACTTCAAGCCGGAGCTCGTGCAGCTGATGGCGCGCCTCCGCCAGTTCCAGGACGGGCAGGACGGCGCCGACGTCCCGCTGACGAAGGAGCAGCTGATGGAGCTGCTCCAGAACTCGGCCGAGATCTCCCTGGACGACATGGGCGACGGCGACCTGGACCAGAGCCTGTACACGTTCCTCGACAACCTCGAGCAGGAGGCGAACAAGCCGATCAACCACCAGCCGCCCGTGCAGCCCTCCGACGGCACCGAGGGCGATCCCGGCGGCAAGGGTGACGGCGAGGACAAGGAGCTCCCGCCGGAGATCAACTGGTTCTACTACGACGAGTGGGACTTCCGCGCCTCGGACTACCGCCCGCGATGGACGCGCGTGGGGGAGCGCTTCTCCGAGGAAGGCGACGGCGAGTTCTACCAGGACACGCTGCATCGCTACCACGGCCTGGTCATGGAGACGCGCCGCCAGTTCGAGCTCATGCGCCCCGAGTCGTTCAAGAAGATCAAGCGCCTCGAGGACGGCGACGACCTCGACCTCGACCTGGCGATCGAGTTCCACGTGGACAAGCGCGCCGGGGTCGGCCCGCAGGCGCGCATCTACAACCGGCGCAACAAGGTGGAGCGCGATGTGGCCGTCGCGTTCCTGCTCGACATGTCCGCGTCCACCGACGAGGAGATCGACAAGCAGCCGCCGAAGTACGACGACCAGGACGAGTTCGACGGCGACCCGCGCAAGTACTTCACCTGGCTCGCGGCGCGCCGCGCGAAGATCGCGATCGACCCCCCGAAGCGCATCATCGACCTCGAGAAGGAATCGACGGTGCTGATCGTCGAGGCGCTGGAGGCGATCGGCGACGCGTACGGGATCTTCGGCTTCTCCGGGTACGGGCGCGACAACGTGGAGTTCCACGTGATCAAGAACCTGGACGAGCAGATGTCGGATCGCATCCACAAGCGCATCGACAAGATCGAGCCGATTCGCTCGACGCGCATGGGCCCCGCGATCCGCCACACGATCCACAAGCTCGAGGAATACGACGCCAAGGTGAAGATCCTGATCCTCGTCTCCGACGGACGGCCGCAGGATCACGGGTACGGGCGCGATCGCACCGAGAAGGAATACGCCGTCCACGACACGAAGCAGGCGCTCCTGGAAGCGAAGCGGAAGAGCATCACCCCCTTCCTCATCACCGTCGACAAGGAAGGCCACGACTACCTCAAGCAGATGTGCGACGACATCGGCTACGAAGTGGTGGACGACCTGGAGACGCTGCCGCGGCGCCTGCCCACGCTGTATCGCCACCTCGCGTCCGAGTAGGCGGGCGGCAACATACGCGACTCGTCCGGGCACGCCTCGACGCTGACGCGCCGAGCGATCCGAGGTGCCCGGAGCAGGGGAGCACGTACAGCACGCACAGGAAGTACGCGGACAGGAAGTAAAGGGAGGCCCCGCTCGGCGGGGCCTCCCTGCGTGTGTCACGCGTCCGGTCTCAGCCGGATGAGAGCGCGGCATATCCGCGCAATGATGTGCCTGGGGAACGTCTGTCGGCGATCAGCGCCGACCCGGTGCTCGGTTCAACGGCGGATCCCTCCGGGGACTAGAGCTTGGCGCCCATTCCCTCTCGGAAGCGTTGGACTGCGATCATCTCGCCTCCTTCCCTCTCCGAATGACCTCATGATACTCGCAGCGCGGAAGAATGGGAGCATGGATCCTGCCGTGCAACCTCCGCATTTCACGCAGCCGCGCACCTACCCGGCGCGACCCTGCTCGGTGCGACTGCGCGTACGCACGACGCCATCCGCATCCGCCGCCTGCAGCGCTTCGCCGCGCTCCTGCAGGACATCGAGGTGACCGATGATCTCGGTGAGCGCCTGGCCGATGCGCGCGGCGGGCAGGCGCGGGAAGAGCCCGCGTGCGACCTCGTAGGAGGTGACGCCCGCGGTCTCCGCGCGGGTCAGCAGTGCGGCGACGCGCCCGATCCGGCGCGCGTGATGCTCCGTGAACTGCGCGAACAGGCGCGCGGGATCCTCCACGACCGCGCCGTGTCCCGGCAGGATGCGACGCACCTCCAGCGCGCGCAGGCGATCGACGGATCGCAGGAACGGCGGCAGCGAGGGCCAGCGCGGCGCGTCCGTCGCCGGTTGCTTGCCGGTTTCCGCCGCGAACTCGATCGCGATCGCGGGAAACTGCAGACCGGGCGTCGGGATCGTGTGCGGTAGCAGCGTGTCGCCGCTGCAGAGCTCGCCGGCCGTCGCACCCTCGCGCGCGACGAAGGCCACGAGGTTGCCCGGGGTGTGCCCCGGCGCGGCGATCAGGTGCAGCGTGCGGCCGTTCTCCAGCGCGAAGGTATCGCCGTCCTGCGCGGCGACCAGCGCCTCACGCGGGCACGGCGTCCAGTCCAGCGTTGGCACGCGCCGGTCGCGCACCCGCGCCGCAAGGACCTCGAGGACATCCGGGGGGCAGCCGTGGCGCCGCAGCTCCCTCATGCGGCGCGCGCGCATCGCCTCGTACGCCGGGTAGCCCGCGACGAGCATCGGCAGCGCTTCCGGCATCGCGACGATCGCCGCACCTGCTCGCGCCCACCGCGCGGCGAGCCCCGCGTGGTCGATGTGCTCGTGCGTCACCACCACCACGCGCACGTCTTCCGGCGCACACCCGATCGCGCGTGCCTGCGCTACCAGCGCGTCCCACGAGGCCGGGTCCCCCTCGGCCCCCGCGCCGTGCTCGATGCCCGCGTCGACCAGCAGCCAGCCGCCTCCGTCTGCGCTCGACAGCCGGAACGGCCAGACGTTGTTGTCGCCGAGGACGAGGGGTGTGGCGTCTATCATGCGGCTCTCGCGGCTCTCCGTATTCGTGTGGCTGCGCGGCTGTGACTGTGTGGCTTTGGCTGCATGGCTGTGCGTGTGTGGCTGGTGAAGGGGATGCGCCCATGAAACCACGGATCACGGTGCTGACGCTCGGCGTCGCCGACCTGCGTCGCGCCGTCGCCTTCTACCGCGACGGCCTGGGCTGGCCCACGGATGGCATCATCGGCGAGGAGTTCGAGCACGGCGCAGTCGCGTTCTTCGACCTGCACGGCGGCCTGCGCCTCGCGCTCTGGCCGCGCGCCAGCCTGGCGCACGACGCCGGCGTCCCGCTCGTCCCGCCGAGCGCCACTGAGCTGTCGATCGGCCACAACGTGTCGAGCCGCGCCGAGGTGGACGCCGCGATGGAGGATGCCCGCCGCGCTGGTGCCTCGATCATCCAGCCCGCGCACGACACCTTCTGGGGCGGTTACGCCGGTTACTTCGCGGACCCGGACGGCCACCTGTGGGAGGTCGT
>Ga0172380_10008078_pt1 | contig 11661 bp, 9 predicted proteins | sample Leawe162metaG_FD_119747 | JGI IMG/M metagenome (GOLD analysis project Ga0172380, IMG submission 119747) | Leachate microbial communities from a municipal landfill in Southern Ontario, Canada - Leachate well 162 metaG | ecosystem: Engineered > Solid waste > Landfill > Unclassified | place... | reverse complement strand
TGACCTCGCTGGTTACTTTGGGTGTGGCTGTCATCGTGTTTCTCCTTGTTGGGTTGTGCTGATGATTTCGACTTGTTTTGCCGACCGTGGTCTCAAGCGACTTGTGCCTTGATCAGCGCATTGACTTCGCCGGCCTTTTCCATTTGCACCATGTGTCCGGCACCGGCCAGCACCGTCACCTTGGCGCCTTTTATACCCTTGAGTGCCAGCGCCGCATGACCGGCCGGAATGATGCGATCCTCTTCGCCCCAGATGACCTGCAGCGGAATGCCGCCTGCCGCAAGCGCTGGCACGGGCAGTTCGCCCTGTTGTCCGCCGGGAAACAGGCCTGCAGCGAGTTCGGTGAGCGCCGCACTGACGCCGTCGAGCCGCTTGTACTTGAGCAGGTCGTCGAGTAATTGCCGGCTCACCAAACTGGCGTCGGCAAACAGTTGCTCGACCACCGGCTTGAGTTCGCGCCGCGAGTTGGCCGCCACATAGCCGGCCAGATACTCGGCGTTGATCTCCCGACCCAGACCGGCGCTGCCAATCAGGCTCAGCGATGCCACCCGTGCCGGGGCGTCGAGTGCGAGTTGCGCCGCGATGGCGCCGCCCATGGAATGTCCAACGAGATGCGCGCGTGGCACTTCGATGGCATCGAGAAATTTTGCAATGAAACGTGCCAGATCCTTCAGCGTCGTGCCCGCGAGTGTCAGCGATGACTGGCCGTGCGCGGGCAGGTCAAGAGCGATCACGGGATTCTGGGCGCCGACCGCGTCGATGTTGAACAACCAGTTGTCGAGATCGCCGCCGAAGCCGTGGATGAACAGCACCGGCAACTTGCCGCCCTCCGCATTGCCGCGGCGCGCATAACGCACCCGGATGCCGTCGATCTCGATCCACTGCCAGGCTTGTTCCGCTGCGCCGTCTTCATCGTCGTCCGCATCGACCGGCGTGACGAAGCTGGCGACATACGCGTCGATTTGCGCTTCGGTCACTTCCTCACCGGCCATCACGCCGAGCAGCGCCTTGACCGGAAACACGTCGCCGGGATTGGCGATCTTGCGACGCAGGACGCCCGGATCGGGCGCCTCCACGTCACTGGCGATCTTGTCGGTTTCCACTTCCATGATGGGTTTGCCGACGCTGATGCTGGCGCCAACGTCCACCAGCCACGACACCACGGTGCCCTGCTTCATCGACAGCCCCCATTTGGGCATGATGATCGGCGTGATGCCCGACATCAGGATTTACCTCCCTTGACGGTCTTGCGCACTGCGGCGGCAATTTGTGCGGCGCTCGGGATGTACAAATCCTCCAGCGTGGGCGAGAACGGCACCGGCGTATGCGGCGGCGTGACCATCTCGATCTGCGCCTTGAGCGCGCTGAAGGCCTGCATCGCAACCTGGGCGGAAATGTCGGTGGCGATATTGCAACGGGGGCTGGCCTCGTCGACGCAGACCAGGCGGCCGGTTTTCGTCACGCTGTCGAGCACGGTGTCCATGTCCAGCGGCGAGAGGCTGCGCAGGTCGACGATCTCTACCTCGATGCCTTCCTTCGCCAGTGTCGCGGCGGCTTCGAGAGAGCGATGCACCATCAGGCCATAGGTGACGATGGAGCAATGCTTGCCTTCGCGCACGACGTTGGCTTCGCCGAGCGGAATGGTGTAGGAGGCCTCGGGAACTTCGCCTTCGATGCCATACAGCGCCTTGTGTTCGCAGAAGATCACCGGGTCGTTGTCGCGGATCGACTGGATCAGAAGCCCCTTGGTGTCGTATGGCGTGCTCGGACAGACCACCTTGAGGCCGGGAATGTGGGTGAACAAGGGCGTGAGCATCTGACTGTGCTGAGCCGCTGCGCGGAAGCCGGCACCGACCATGGCGCGGATCACCACCGGCGTCTCCGCCTTGCCGCCGAACATGTAGCGGAACTTGGCGGCCTGGTTGTAGATCTGGTCGAAGCACACGCCCATGAAATCGATGAACATCAGTTCCGCCACCGGCCGCATGCCGCAGGCAGCCGCACCGATGGCGGCACCGATGTAGGCGCTTTCCGAAAGCGGCGTGTCCATCAGGCGATCGCCGTATTTGGCATAGAGTCCCTTGGTGACGCCGAGCACGCCGCCCCAGGCGTCCTTTTCGCCATCGGCGCCGGTGCCGCCGACAATGTCCTCGCCCATGCAGATCACTGCCGGGTCGCGCGCCATCTCCTGATCGAGGGCTTCGTTGACAGCCTGCTTGATGCTGATTTTTCTTGCCATGAATTTCTCCTGGTTTCGGTTCAGTAGCTGATATATACGTCGGTGGTCAGGTCGGCCAGTGTCGGCAGCGGCGCTGCCTTGGCCTGCTGGACGGCGTCTTCGATAGCCGCCAGCACCTGCTGGTCGATGGCCTGCAGTTCGGCGGCACTGATCACACCGGCCGCAGTAACCTGGGCGTTGAATTTTTTCAGGCAGTCGTGATTGGCGCGGATGTCGTCGAGTTCGCCGGTGGCACGATAAGTCTGCGCATCGCCTTCGAAGTGCCCGTAGAATCGCACCATTTTGCATTCGAGCAGCGAGGGACCACCGCCTTCGCGCGCACGCTGGATGATTTCACCGGCAGCTTCATACACCGCGAAGAAGTCCGTGCCGTCCACTGTGATGCCGGGCATGCCGAAGCCGGCAGCGCGATCGACATAACTGTCGACTGCCGTGGCGTAATCACGTGCGGTCGATTCGGCATAGCCGTTGTTTTCCACCACAAACAAAGCCGGCAGGTTCCACACCGCAGCGAGGTTGAGGCTTTCGAGGAAGGTGCCCTGGTTTGAGGCGCCGTCACCGACGAAACTGATCGCCACTTCACCCTTGTTGCGGAACTTGGCAGCCAGCGCCGCGCCGCAGACCAGAGGCGCACCGGCGCCGAGGATGCCGTTGGCGCCCATCATGCCCATCGACAGGTCGGCGATGTGCATCGAGCCACCCTTGCCGTTGCCGGTGCCGCCTTTCTTGCCGTAGATTTCTTTCATCATCGCCACGACATCGACGCCCTTGCTGATGCAATGGCCGTGGCCACGGTGGGTGCTGGCGATCCGGTCGCCGCTGTTGAGATGCTTCATGATGCCCGTGGCGGCTGCCTCTTCGCCGGCATACAGATGGACGAAGCCGGGAATGTCGCCGCGGCTGAAGTCAACGTGCAGCCGTTCTTCGAATTCGCGGATGGTGCGCATGGTGCGATAGCACTTGAGCAACTCTTCCTTGCTTAAAGGAAAGGGGTTCTTGCTGGTCATGGTTGTGGTCTCCTCTGTTGACTACTGAATGTGGCAAGCTAATTTTTCAAATGAGTGGGAAGATAAGTGGGAAGATGAGCGGAACAGACCCGTGCTTGCGGCGATCTGCATGCAGCGGGCGACGTCCAGGGTGGGGAAGGCATTTTCGCGTAATGTGATGGTGACACGGTCGCCGGTGTCGAAAGTCATTTCTCGCTCGCCGTCGAGTGCAACTACGCCGGAGGCAAGTTTGACAGCGAACGCCTGGTTGGCGGGCATGGCCTCCCAGCGGCGGATATCGACGTCGCGCACCATGCCGGGCGCGATGGGCACCTGCAACCGCACCTGCGGCACCGATTCGGCCTGGCACAAGTGCACGGCCAGACCACCCGGATCGCGGCGGCCGAGTGGATGCAGCAGACCGCCGATGGCCGACAGGCCGATCGCCTCGGGTTCGGCGAAACTCAGATAGACGGCGGCGAGGTTCTCGGTCTTCCAGAGTGCACGCGCCCCGATGTAATGGTCGGTCGAGATGACCGCATCGACCAAGGCAATGTCGCGTCGCTGTCCCTCATTGATCGATACTTCGAGCAGTTTGTTGGGTGCCAGCGCCTCCTCGGCACTCAGGCGTCCGGTGAGATAGAGCCCCATCGCGAGGGCAGTGATGGTGGGCTCGCGCATTTCCGGAAAGGCGTTGTTGGTTCCGGTCGACAGACCGGCAATCGGAATCTGTGCGCCGAGTTTCATCAACTCGCTGACGACGGCGCGATGCGTTCCGTCGCCGCCCAATACAACGATCGCCTTGACGCCGGCGGCATGCATCAGGCGGACCGCCTGCAAGGTATCTTCAACAGTCGATGTGGGGTGCATGTCCACAAAGTCGACCTTGGGAAAAGTGTGATGCAGATTTTTTTCGCGCTGCAGGCTGCGCAGCAACAGGGCAGCAATGCCGCCCTTGTCCGGCATCATGAGCACCTGCTTCACACCCAGGCTGGCCACGCTGGTGAGGACGCGCAAGACGATGTTGACCCGGTCGGCGATCTGCAGATTGCTGGCATTGGCAATGATGCGCCGGATGTCGCGTGCGGATACGGGATTGGCAATGATGCCCAGGCTCGGCGACGAGGCAGAAAGACTCTCGACAGCACCTTGCTGCAGGCTCATGCAGTGCCTCCTCCACATCCAGAATTTGAAGGCACTGAAATGCTGCGAACAGGTGCCGAGGGTTTGAAATTTTTTTGCATTGTATTGGATTATTTTTGCGCGTGTCGAAAATCTTGCATGTGCCGCACAGGTCTTCGGCAGGGACAGCGCGCAGGAATCGCTCGACGGGATTCTCACTGAAACGCCAGCCCACACCAGCATAAGAACGCCAGTGGTTGCGCTGCAATATGAATCAGGCATGGGACTGAAAGTGCCTGGATGCTGTGGCAGAAGCAATCGGATTCAGGTTGCCGATGGCTCCCGGGTCGGCAATGCTGCCTTGCAGCAGAGGCAGTGGATTTCCTGTACAAGCCTGTACCTCAACGCGTATTGCTTTCCTAGATACATTCTTGGCAGGAAAATCATTATCCTGCCCCGCTTGCATCGCTTGATGCCGACACCAAAACATCCAAGGAGATAGAGAAATGGCCAACGTAAAACTGGGACCGCTGGGAGCCGAACCGGAACTGCCCGAGATGATGCAGATGTTTCAGAGCAGCGTGCACAAGTTTGCCAAGGATGTCTTGCGGCCGATCGGTCAGAAGCTGGATCGCATGACCCCGGAGCAGGTGATTGCACCCGACTCTCCGTATTGGGAGGCGCGCGCGAAATACCTTGAGCTTGGCGTCAATATCGACGCACTGGCGGAGTTGACGCCGCAGGAACAAGCCAAGATGTTTTGCATTCTTTACGAGGAACTCGGCTGGGGCGATTCCGGCCTGGCCATCTCGTTTGGCGCGGGGATCCTGCCGGCCTATCTGTCGAAGATGTTCAAGAATGACTATCTGCGTTCGCTTGCCCCGGACGACGTGATCGGCTGCTGGGGAATTACAGAACCCGACCATGGCTCGGATACGCTGGACCCGAATGGCTTGATGTTCCACCCGGATGGAAAGTACGGGCGGCCGAATTGCGTGGCGACCATCAAGGGTGACGAGGTTATCCTGAATGGGCAAAAGTCGTCCTGGGTATCCAATGGCACGATCGCCAAGGTCTGCATCCTGTATTGCGCGGCCGATGTTGGCAACGGGCCAGATACCAAGAACGGCTGCACCTTGATTTTCCCGATGGATACCAAAGGCATCTCGCGCGGCAAGCCGCTCGACAAACTGGGACAGCGTGCCTTGAACCAGGGCGAGCTATTTTTCGACAATGTCAAACTGAGCAAGAAAAACATTCTTGCCGGTCCAGATACTTATCATGACGCAGTTTACGCAATTCATACCATGGCGAATGGTCTGATGGGGGCCATATTTACCGGCGTGGCGCGCGCCGCATTCGAGATGGCAGTGGATTACGCTCACGAGCGCAAGCAGGGCGGGGTTCCGATCATTCGTCACCAGTCGGTGGCGCAGCGACTTTTCCACATGTTCCGCAAGACCGAGATGTGCCGCGCCCTGACCCATCGGGTGGTGCATTACAACCTGTCTTCGCCGCAAATCTGCCTGCATGCCGCGATGACTTCCAAAGTCACCTGCACCCAGGCCGCTTTCGAGGTTGCCAGTGATGCCGTGCAGATCTTCGGCGGCAACGGCGTGACGCGCGAATATCCGGTCGAGAAGCTGATGCGCGATGCGCGTTCTTCGCTGATCGAAGACGGCTGCAACGAGATTCTTTCCATCAAGGGCGGCTTTCACCTGATCGATCAAGACAAGCTGTGAGTCTTGGCTTTACTCGCATAGGAAAGCGAACTCGATGAATCACGCCGAATTTATCCTCGCTCACCAGATCGCAGCAAAGGCTGCTGAAGAGCCGGATCGCGATGTGGTGACTTTTGAGAACCCGGATGGTCCGGACGAGATCCGGACTTACCGGGATCTTTGGGACAACGGCCGCCGCGTGGCCAAAGGATTGCTCGCTGAGGGCATGAACAAGGGCGACAGTTTCGGGCTGCTGCTGCAGAATCACCCCGAGTTCATCGACACCATGGTTGGCTCATCAATCGTCGGCACCGTTTTCGTTCCGATCGACCCCCGCACCAAGGGCGACAAGCTCGAATACTTGCTGCGCCATGCCGAATGCCGCGGCATCGTCTGCGGCGATTACAGCCTGGCTTCAGTGGTCGAACTACTCGATCGTTTGCCCAAGCTTGAGTGGATCTGGGTACTGGACAGCGGCAGGACTGCTGCGCAAGCAACCGCTGGAAGGCGCCTGCGCAGCTTCGCCACTGTCCTGAGTGGCCCCGTTCCCGAAGTGACCATTCAGGTCAATGACGCCAACGACCCGATGGAGATCATGTACACCTCGGGCACTACCGGCGATCCGAAGGGTGTGGTGGTCCGCTACGTCCGTTGGGGCACAGTGGGAAGCTGGGCGCCTGTGCTTGGCTTCAAGCGCGAGGACCGCCCGTATACCGGCTTGTCATTGACGCACGGCAACGCCCAACTGGTGACCCTGGCTTCCGGGCTCAGGCTGGGCATGCGTGAAGTGTTCAGTCGAAAATTCACAAAATCGCGTCTCTGGGATATCAGTCGCAAGTACGGTTGCACCGTGTTCAATCTGCTCGGCGGCATGACCACCGCCATCTACAGCGAGCCGGTGCGCCCCGACGATGCCGACAATCCGGTGCGTTTCGTGGTAAGCGCCGGCATGCCTGCGGCGATCTGGAAGGATTTTGAAAAGCGCTTCGACCTGCAGGTCATGGAGTTCTATGGTGCGGTGGAAGGCGGGCTCACCATCAATCCGATCGGCGCGGGTCCGGTGGGCAGCATCGGCAAGCCGCCACCCAGCGTCAAGGTGCGCATCGTCGACGAGAACGGGCGGGACGTAAAACCTTTCGAGCACGGTGAAATCATTTTTCAGGCAGCAGACGGCACGCCGCCCGTGGTGGACTACTTCAGGAACCCCGAAGCCTCAGCCAAGAAAACCCAGGGCGGCTGGTTGCGTATGGGCGACATCGGTCACTTCGACAATGAAGGCTGGATGTATTTCGATTATCGTGTCGGCGGCGGAATTCGCCACAACGGCGATTTCGTCAATACCGCCTTTGTCGAGAAAGCCATCGCCGAGAACCCATCCGTGACGGACGTCTTCGTGTATGGTGTGCCAGCAGCATCGGGATCGCCCGGAGAAAAAGATGTCGTGGCGGCCATCGTGCTGGAAAAAGACGCGCAGCTTGATTCCGCGGCATTGTTTGCCTGGTGCCGGCAGAAGCTCGAAGCCAATTTTGTTCCAAGCTATTTGCAAGTAGTCGACGAAATTCCCAAGACAGCGTCGGAGAAACCTCTGGAGCGTTTTCTGTTTGAAGCCTTTGCGCCAGACGCGGCGAATGTCTACGGCGCATAATCCATCAACGAATAATCAACAAAAAATCAGAGAGAGAGGATCACCATGACTCAGAACTATCAAGCCGTCGTATATGGGGCGAGCGGTTACACCGGCAAACTGATTGCCTGGAAACTGGCGGAGCGCGGCATTCCCTTCATTGCCGCCGGCCGCAATCAGAAGCGTCTCGAGAAAGAGATGGCCAAGGTGCCGGAACTCAAGGGGCATGATTACAGTTGCGTGGAAGTTGCCCATGAGCGCAAGGCCTTCGCCAAACTGTTTGCCGGCAAGACAGTGGTCATCAATGTCTCGGGGCCTTTCATGCAGCTCGGCCGTCCGGTGGTGGAAGCCTGCCTGGATGCGGGTTGCCATTATTTCGATACGACCGGCGAAGTCGACTGGATGATGATGTTGAAGAGGGAATTTGGCAAGAAATTTGCCGCCAAGAAACTGGCACTGGTGCCGGCCAATTCCTACATGTGGGCAGAAGGCAACCTGGCAGCCGAAGTTGCACTGGAGACGCCCGGCATCGACACGCTGGAACTGGTGTATTTTGCCGACTCGCAAGTCAGCGTGGCTTCGACACTGTCGTTCATGCGCATGTGCACCAAGGCACAGTACTACAAGCAGAACAACAAGCTGGTCGAGTGGCCTGCTGCCACCGCCTACACGGTAAATGTGCCCGGCGAACACCAGCCGTTCCTGTCGCTGCCCTGGAGCGGCGGCGGCGAACCGCTCTGGTACGAGGATGACCCGCGCGTGCGCAACTGCAAGGTGCTCGTGGCTTTCCGCAACCAGGAAGCGATGAAGGCCATTCTTGGCATATTGCAGAAATTCGAAGTCGAAGCGAAGCACCTCAGCACCGAAGAACAGGAGGCCTGGACCAACAACTGGGGCAATGCCATGACCCAGGTCGAACCACCCCGGGAAAACCCGGACGAAAATCGCTCGGTGCTCTCCTGCTACGCGCGCGGCAACACCAACTCGGTATCCGTGGTTTTGCGCGGCAACAGCCCCTACATCCAGACCGGCGTGATTGCCGCGGAAGCGGCGCGGCGCGCGCTGCTCGGGCAACTCAAGGCCGTCGGTTTCTGCTCGCCGACCGCGCTGGTCGGTGCGCGCAATCTGATGGGTGTTCTGGTGGAAGAGGGCTATCTGAACTGGGATGCAAAGAGTGTTTGAGGCTGACTTCGCCAAGCCAATGAGGGTAACAGTATGAGTGAGCAAGCATTCGTTGCCGGCGTGGGCATGACCACGTTCGGCAAGCATCTCGACAAATCGATCAAGGATTTGACCCGGCAGGCTGTCGAGCAGGCGCTCGCCGATGCCGGTTGCGACAAGTCCCAGTTGCAGGCGGCTTTTTTCTCGAACTGCACCCAGGGGCATTTTGAAGGACAGCACATGGTGCGCGGCGAGATCGCCTTGCGCGCCATGGGCATCCAGAAAATTCCCGTGGTCAATGTCGAGAATGCGTGCGCCAGTGCCAGCACCGCATTTCACCTGGCAGTCATGTATGTGCGTTCGGGAGCGGCGGATATTGCCCTGGCGATCGGCGCGGAAAAAATGCTCTCGGAAGACAAGGCGCTGATGTTTGCCGCTTTTGACAGCGCCTGGGACGTGCATGACGTCGAGAAAATCAAGAACGACCTGCTGCAGATGGGCGGCGGCGTGACGCCGCCGGCGGGCAGTACCTCGCCCAAGCCCTACAGCGTGTTCATGGATGTCTATGCCGCCATGGGCCGTCAGCATATCCGCGAGTACGGCACCACGCAGCGCCAGTTCGCGGCGGTGGCGGCAAAAAATCACGGGCATTCGGTGCATAACCCTTTGTCGCAATATCAGAAGGCTTTTTCGATCGAGGAAGTGATGGCGTCGCCGCCGATCACTTTTCCGATGACCTTGCTCATGTGTGCGCCGGTCACCGATGGTGCGGCAGCCGCCATTGTTTGCAACGAGGCCGGCTTGCGTCGCCTCACAGGCAACAAGCAGCGTGCCGTCAAGGTGCTGGCCTCGGTGATTCAGACCGGCAGCGACCGTCCCGCCACGGCCCTGGAACTGCACGCAGTGCGCCAGGGTTCGCAGAAAGCCTATGAACTGGCGGGCATCGGGCCGAAGGATGTTTCCGTGGCGGAAGTCCATGATGCCACCGCCATCGGCGAGATCGTTCAATCCGAGGTCCTCGGTCTTTGCGAACTGGGCATGGGCGGCGTCACCGCAGAGCGAGGCGAGACGACGCTGGGCGGGCGCATTCCGATCAATCCATCCGGCGGACTGGAGTCCAAGGGGCATCCGATCGGCGCCACCGGACTGGGGCAGATTTTCGAACTGACCACCCAGTTGCGCGGCGAGGCGGGTGCACGCCAGGTTGCAGGCGCGCGCATCGCTCTGGCGGAAAACGGCGGTGGCATCTGCGGCATCGAGGAAGCCGTCGCCTGCATCAACATCCTGGGCAAATAAGGAAGAAACGATGCGTGCAGCATTTTATGAAGCCAACGGCGCGGCGCGGGATGTTCTGAAAGTGGGACAGGTTGACACCGTGATGCCGGGAGAAGGACAGGTTCGTGTGCGTTTGCGCACTTCCGGAGTCAATCCCTCAGATGTCAAAACCCGCGCCGGCCGAATCATGAAAATGGCCTACCCGCGCGTCATACCGCACAGCGATGGCGCCGGCGAAATTGACGCGGTCGGTGCGGGTGTGCCGCAGGCGCGCGTAGGCGAACGGGTCTGGATCTGGAACGCGCAATGGCAGCGTCCATTCGGTTCTGCGGCGGAATACGTCGTGCTGTCGGCAGAGCAGGCCGTGCCGCTACCCATGCATGTCGGTTTCGATGCCGGTGCCTGCCTCGGCATCCCGGCGCTGACCGCCTATCATGCCGTAACCATGGATGGACCGGTGCAGGGCCAGACGGTTCTGGTCAGCGGTGGCGCCGGTGCGGTATCTCACTACGCGATCCAGATGGCCAAGGCACAGGGCGCCAAAGTCGTGACGACGGTGAGTTCCGCCGAGAAAGCCGAACTGGTCAAGGCGGCAGGTGCCGATTGCGCGATCAACTACAAGACCGAAGACGTTGCCGCAGGCGTCAAGGAATTCACGCAGGGGCGTGGCGTCAACCGCGTTCTGGAACTCGATATTGCAGTGAATGCCAAATTGCTGCCCGGCGTCCTTGCTCGCCGGGGCAAGGTGGTGGCCTACGGTACCAGCGGCTTGGAGGCGCCGATCCCGGCAATTTTCAGTCTGCTCAACAGCATTGCGATTGAATTTTTCCTGGTCTATACGCTAGACGCCGCCCAGCGTGCAGCGGCGGTGGCGGGCGTGAATCAAATGCTGGAAAAGAATCAGCTGATCCACAACATCGCCGCCAGATTGCCGCTCGATCGGGTGATCGATGCCCACGAGGCGGTCGAAAGTGGCAAGACGGTGGGTAATGTTGTTCTGCTGATCGATTGATACGGACGCCCAAGATGAACGGCACCAAGTAAAGTTGCAATGTTGCATTGTTGCACTGCACTACGTCACTTGCCTACAGCGCTAGGGAATTGCGCCTATAGACGTAATTGCTGCGCGAGCCATAATGCAAGCTTGGGCGTTGCCATCGATCTGGCCACCCGGCCACCCGATTACCACCCTTAAGGGTGGGGTTTGAAAAGTTGTTTTTTTGTATTGTGATGTGTCTTTTGTGGGAAATTTGGAATGAGCCCATCTTGCACTGAGCGACAAGCAGTGTGATTTTTTGGAAGATCAAACCGCGGCAACAGCGGTGACGGCAAGGCCGAAGAAATAACAAGGCTGGGCATACTGGAAAACGATACCTGTCGTGATGAGTTTGACTCTGCGGACAGGTCACAGGGGGAAGGCATTGGAAGCGACGAAGAAGAAAGAGCCGTTGAGGCACAAGATAGCGCGGTTGACGGTGAGGAACGCGTGGATATCGCTGGGGGTGACCTTGGTGATCACGGCGATATTTGGGT
>Ga0172380_10008077_pt1 | contig 11663 bp, 8 predicted proteins | sample Leawe162metaG_FD_119747 | JGI IMG/M metagenome (GOLD analysis project Ga0172380, IMG submission 119747) | Leachate microbial communities from a municipal landfill in Southern Ontario, Canada - Leachate well 162 metaG | ecosystem: Engineered > Solid waste > Landfill > Unclassified | place... | reverse complement strand
GGAAATAGGCGGTCGGCACCACCACGTCGTAACCGGACTTGCCGGCCAGGAGCTTGGTCTCCAGCGGATTATAAACGATGTCGAAGACCACTTGGCCGGGCCGGAACAGTTCCGCCGCGACCAGGGAGGCGTCCTCCTTCGGGTGCATGCCGATGGGGGTGCAGTTGATGATCACATCGGCCTCAGCCATGGCTTTGGCCAGGGAGCCGTCGTTCAGCACAACAGGCTCGATGGGCGTGGAGGTGCCCTTTTGCAGATCGTTTGCCAGCCCCTGCAGCATGGCCTCGTTGATATCCATGATGATGACCCTGGCCGGTCGGGCCTGCATGGCCAGGGTAAAGGCAATAGCCCGGGCCGCGCCCCCGGCCCCCAGCATGAGGACGTTCTTGCCGTCGATCTCGGCCCCGTTATCCAGCAGGGCCTTCAATGCCCCCGGTCCATCGGTGCCGAAGCCGATCAGCCGGCCATTCTCGTTGATGATGGTGTTGATGGAGCCGATGGCCTGGTCCACCTCGGCGATCTCATCCACGCACACCATGGCCTCGATCTTGTGGGGGATGGTCACGCTCATGCCGCGAAAGTTGTCGAGCGCCCGCATCCCGGCCAGGGCGCTCTTCAGGTCCTCCACCCGGAAGGCCACGTAGACGAAATCCAGGTTCAAGGCGTCGAAGGCCGCGTTGTGCAGGGCCGGCGACAGGCTGTGGCCCACCGGATTGCCGATCACGGCGCAGAGTTGGGTGACGGGGGAAATGGCGTTATTTTTCATGGGATCTCCTGACGGAAGGTTGGGTATTATGCAGCAGTTACCGTTGTATCGATCCTAACCTGCAATGTTTTTTTAATGGTGGCAAAGATAGCTGATAAATTCTCCATAGTGGGATTGCCGGAAGCAGATAGCATTCTGTGCAGGCTTTTACTGGGTTTATGAACCTCTTCAGCTAAGCGCTCAAATCCGACCGTTGCATTGATAAGATCGCGGAGAATGAGCTTGGCGGTCACAGAGTCACCATCCAGCATTAAATCAATCGCCTCATGAAGCAGCGACTTGGCAAAATCAGGGTCACACTCAACGCGTTTTTTAATGGTTTCTTTGAAGTTTCTTGTCAGGGCCATTTTATTAACTCCTCAAATCTATATTTTTCCGGTTGGCCTTTCGTTCCTTGTATTCTTTCCACATGGCTTCTGCTCTGTTGATATCCTTTTGCTGCCCTTTTTTTATCCCTCCACCGAGAAGAATAATCAGCCTATCCCCGTCCTTTCCAATATAGACGCGATAGCCAGGCCCCCAATCCAGCCGGTATTCTCCGATTCCGCCAAACCATTTTACGTTGGAGAGATTGCCTTGCTCCATTTTGAGCTTCACAATTGTAATTTTGGCTGCCGCAACGGTATCCAAACCCATAAACCACTCTTCATAAGGGCTTGTTCCATCCTCACGGATATATTCTTCAACGTTATAACTCATACGATAGTATCTTATGTGTTACCATTATTCAATTATTATTTGGCCAACGGGCCGGGAGTTGACCGGGCCTGGTTCTAGGACCGGTCTAACTTCCTTGTTGGCGCTGGTTTTTTTCAACATCCTTCAGAAGCCGACTTAATCGAATGAGCTCATCCCCTTTACTCTCAGAAAAGAGCTTATCAAAGGCGAGAGACCGCTTAAGCGCCTTCTTTAAATCAAGCACATCTCCAGGGTGGTTGGGAACCATGTCTCCGAGAATTTCACCAAAAGCTGCTTTATGTAGCAGATTACAAAGCTGTTCCAGCACCTCCAACAGGCGTTTGTCTTCGCCTTCAGGGAACCCGCCGAGTGGATTGCTGGCCATGACTGTTACTTTGTCGTAATGAGCAAGTAGGCTATTCCTTGCAGGTTTTATGTACTTCCGAAACGAGTTGACATTCTCGTTTAGCTTTTTTACCTCCTCCAAGCAGTCTAATGGCCATTCAATTGTCTCGATTAGATTTGCTACTGTAAAATTCTCCCGTCTTTCACGCCCTACCGGGCTTGTAGCCGGATCAGTTAACTTAGCCACTTCGAGGAGAAAATAGTCGGCGAGAATGTTGCTGATATCAGAAAAAAATGCTGGTGCCGTCCGCTTCATAAGAAATTGGGCACTATCATCTTCAAACAATTGATAAAAACTATAGTGTACCTGCTTCAGCCAAAATATATGGTCACAGAAGGTTTTGATTAGTTCGCGAGTTGATTCGTCATTTGGATGCAATTTCGCCACTTGTATCTCTTTCGTTACTCTTAAATTCTTCAATGCGACCAACGGCTCGGGCCATGACCCGCCCGCCCAGCTTTATCGGGCGGTCGGAGTCCATGGGCCTGGTTAGCGAATTCACAATTTAAGGAACATGTAAACGATCATTGCTATCATCGCTGTCGCAATAACGATGATCATCCACGCCCATGATTTTTCTTCACTTGTCGTCTCTGGAGCATCTTGTGGTGCGGTAAGAAGGTTGTCAGCAGGGAGTGTTTGGATCAATTTCTCAGCATCGCGCAACCTGTCACTTGTCGTATAAAACTCCCACGGTCCACTCTCCTGAAAAATAGCGTTTCCTTTTAAGTGCACTGGAGCATCAATTTGAAATTCAATCTCTGCTTCTCTTAACGCCTGTTCAGCAAGGATTTTGTCTTGGATGTATTCTGTCCTGAAGAAAGGAGTTAATCTTTGTTTTGTCATTATTTTTTCTCGCTAACTCGTAATTGACCGGTTCATACGCGTACGCGCGCGAACCGGTGATCATCCCCGAATGGAACATTTATCTCGGAAAAAATATATGCAATCAGGACTGGCCTGTTTTCTACCCGGCTGAACCGTCGCCACCCGAGCGCCGGACAAACCCCACCTTCAACCCGAATGGCCGGGCAACCTTCTCCAGTGTCTCCAGGGTCGGGTTCCCCCGGTCCTTCTCTATCTCCATGAGCACCCGCGGGTAGATCTTGAGCACCCTCTCGGCGTACTCCGCCTGGGTCAGCCCAACAATCAGGCGCATCCGGCGCGTGGCCTGTCCCAGGGTGAGCCTGCCCGCCTCCAGGTCGGCATAGAGCGCCTCCTTTTCCCTGCGAATCTCCTCCGGCGTCCGTTTTTTGACGACTCTGCGCGGCATGTTATCCCTTTTCCCCGCTGTCCCGCAAATCCGCGGCAATTTCGGCACACCGCCTGGCAACCCCGTCAATTACACGGTCCTCAACTCCGCATTCCCGCATGGTGTCAGGGAGGCTGGCCACGGCCTCCGCATGTCCGGCCAAGAATGAGCGGGTCTCCTGCGGGTCAAGGTGGGGTTGCAACATATCCGCTATCCTGCCCCAGCACGGCCGGCCGATAACCGGTTCCAGCTCCCCTTCCCAGCGGGAAGAGCGGGGAATGCCTTCAGGATCAAGAAACATGGGGGCAAAATCGTAAAGGGGGGACAGCATGACCGCGCCGCCGACGTATTTGATAAGTGCGCTGTTGCGTCCGTGGTTGTCGGTGTTGCGTAGGGCAACGCTCAGAATATCCCGCCGCAGGTATTCATGGAGTTCCGCCCGGACATCGCCGGCAAAAGCAGCGATAACGGCACAGAAGACAGCATGATTACCCCGGCGGCCGTATTCGGCAATGCCTGCGGCTGAGGTAAGGCTTTCCAGGCCGTGCCGGACAAGGCCCCCTTCGTTGGCCTCCCGGTCAAAACGGGGGATGAACAAGGCATCGTGAGTGTAGTCCAACTTCTGCCCGGTGCGAATGCCGAAGCGCCGCGCCACCTCGTAATAGGGAGCTTCATTCCGCAGGACGGTCCGGTCCGCCTCGGTCTTGCCTCGCGGGAACTTGACCAACCAGCAGTCCAGGATATCCCGGTCCTCCAGGGCACCATCGGGATGCCAGCGCCGGTTCCGGTCGCGCACCAGCAGGAACTTCGGTGCATCCCCGGCAACGTCGCTGGCCCCGGCGACCACCGCTCCCCGCGCCTCGGCATACTCGATGAAATCGGCTTGCTTTTCGACGATCTCCTCTTTTGTGAAGCCGGGATGGGGTCCAGCCGGCGGAATGACCGCCTCGGCCACCCGCAGATTGCCCGGTGGATTGCCGGCGCCATGCAGCAGAAGCTGCCAATCGGCTTTTTCGTTATCGGGAAGACTGAGTCTGCGCAACCAAGCGCGCCGGCCGGCTCCGGAAGGAAGGATATCAAGGAGGAAAGGAGGCCATTCGTCATTGTCATACAGTTCGAAATTTATCGGATAACGTAAGCCGGCTCGATACTCCGCCGGGTTATCCATATGGTCGAGGACGTATTCCGCGGCATACTCGAAGTAGCCGCTACCCGCGATTCCCTGGGCGATCTCTCCTTGCCTTGGCTCGAATGTGCCGGCGTTTGTCCATCTACCGTTGATATGTATCTGTATTGTGGCAATCATGCTATTCCAATAGCATCATATTGATAATATCTCAACTAAATATGCTATTAAAATACCTAGCTAACTGATTGGGGCTAAAAATAAGTTCCAGTTTTATGCTACTGTAATAGCATAATAATTCCTATTTAAGCCATTTAATAGTTATTGCAATAGCATATTATAACATAACTTTTGCGTGGAGGGCGGGGGTGAGGAAATCGGCCTTGAAATCAAGGTTACTGCGATGGAAACCAAGGTAGAGCGTATTGCTGATGTCGTTTTTCTGGTGGACCTTGGCGCCAAGACTAAAACTCCGGGAGAGCTTGTCGTCGTTAAAGACACGTTCACGCTAACCGAGGAGCCGATAACTGCTGGCGGCTGCGTTTCAATGCGGACGAAGCGGATTTGGGAAAGTTACGGTGTATTCAGGTATTCCAAGGCCTCGTCCCCCAGCACCCGCTCGACAGCCAGGGGGAGCAGTTCAACGGCGTCCGTTCCCTGGGCATGCATCATCTTGAGGGCATAGCGTGCGATGTTGATGCCGTCGCGCACCGAATAGGCCTCGTCGGCCGCATGGGCCCGCTGGAGGAAATCGACCACGTATTTCAGGATGCGGCCGGTGCTGAAAGGGAGATTCTCCTTGAGGATCAGCAACTCTTCGTCCGCTTGGGGGAAATCGATGTAGATCTGGGGCTGGAGGCGGGAGTGGATGTATTCCGGCACCTCAAAGGTGGAGGCATCCTCGTTCATGGTGACCACAATGCGGAACTCCGGGGCAGCCGGGATGCGCAGGCCGGTGACAATGGATTCCACATAGCGGCGGTCATCCAGCAGCGGCGCCAGGGAGGCCCAGGACTTCTCGCTCATGCGGTTTCCCTCGTCCAGGATCAGGACCCCGCCGGTCAGCATGGCCGAAACCAGCGAAGAGGCCGCATACTGGATCTTGCCGTCCGGGCCGATTACCGGCGAGATGATCAGGTCTTCGGGGCGAGTATCCATGGTGGCCTGGAACAGGTAGACCGGGCGGCCGAGCCGCTGGGCAGCCGCGTAGCCCAGGGTGGTCTTGCCCACGCCCGGTTTGCCGATCAGACGGGGATTGAACGGGATGTCGCGTTCATCGATCACCAGCCAGGCCGCCAGGAGCTGGGTAAGCAGTTCCTCCTGGCCGACCCATTTCAACGGCAGGTTAACAGGGGAAGCCAGGGTCAGGGTGATACCTTCGATGGTGGTCTGCCTCATGCTTGGACACCCTTGACTTTGCGGGCGCCTTGTTTGGCCTTGGGCTTGGCAACAACTCTGGCACCCGTGCCACCCGGTTCCAGCAAATCCAGGTACAGCTCTGTCCGGTAACCGGCATGGGCTGCCAGTTCGGCCTGCTTTTTCAGTTCCCGGTCCGTTCTTGCCAGCCATGCCGTCAGGGTGCGGACAACAGGATGCTGCGCCGCCAAACCTGCCAACTCCAGCAGCTTAAGCCATTCCGACAGTTCCTCGAAGCGCTCCTTGTTGAACCATTCCACACCACCGCTATCATGGACCTGCATGAAATCACGGCCGGCGGCCAGGGAAAACTGTCTTGGTGATGCCTTGGCCGAAGCCTTTTTCCCGGCTTCGCCAACAGGGAGCCGGCCATAAGCCAGCAGCACCTTCAGCAGGTGGGCCTGGCGCTGTACAGCAGCCTTGTCACTGCCTGCCAACGAATTCCTCAGGGTGTAGTCCAAACCGAACTCGTCCGGCATGACCCCTGTGTCACCCAACAGCAGCCAGGACAAAAGAAGCCGGATACCCGCTACTGAACCAGTCAGTTCCAGCGCCCTGGCCTGGAAGGCCCGCGCCTCCTTGGAAGCGGGTTTGATTGCCGGTAGCGCAGCGAGGCAGGCAATGCACCCGCGTATATTTTCCAACGTGGCGGCCTGCTTGGTGCCCTTGCCGGCCAACTGCGCCTTCAGCACGGCCAGGAAACGCTGGGCCGCCTGCACGACATCGTCCACCTTCCCCATAACAGCGACCAAGACATCTGCCGGTTTTTCCGGGACCAGTTCCAGGAAAGCCCGGAAAGCGCGGTTCAGGGAGGCATAGCGCAACTGCTTGAGCTCATCCTCCAGACACTCCGCGCCGCGACCGTTCAGGGCAGCGCAGAGCTTGCCCCAATTGCCGTCCTGATCGTCGCGTATTTCGCGGAAATCGACGAACACATGGAACTGGTACTCGCCCAACTCGGCGTAAAGCCCCTTGTCCCCCAGTTCACCGCCGCTACGCAGATACTCCAGCCCCTCGGAATAGTCGCGAAAGGCGTAGTAGACCCCGGCAGCGCCGGAGAACCCAAGCGCCTCGGCAAGGCTCGTGCGGCATAGTTCTATTTCTCCGTTGACCGCCTTCACGGCAAAGGCGGCCGAATCCCTGATCCAGCCGGCTGTGGTGGCATGGCAGTTGTGGTAGAGTACCAGCGCCCGCTGCTCGCCCGTCCGGTTGGAATAGGCAAAGACGTTTTCATCCACCGCTACACCGGCATGGAAATCGTACAGCACGAAATTCTCGGATCCGGAGAACAGGCGGCGCCGGCGCAGAAGCGGGAATATCCACATTTCGTGCCCCTGCACCAAGCCCTGATCAATCGCCTCGTCCCAGTAGGCGCGCTTGTATTCCATGCCGTATTTTTCTTTGAAACCTTCGATCTGGCCATGGCCGAACATGGGCAGGCCCGGCATGGTGGCCAGGAGCACGCAGGCCCCAAAGTATTTGCCCTGGGTACCAAACTGCTCCACCGCGGTCTTCTCGTCCGGATTGTTCATGAAATTGACGAAGCGTTTGAGCACCTCTGGGTTGAACTCCAGCACATTCCTGATAGTCTGCCGGTACTTGGCGTTTTCCTCGGTCTTCAACATATTCATGAAGGCGCTGTTGTAGACGCGGTGCATCCCCAGGGTGCGCACAAAATAGCCTTCCATCAACCAGAAGGCTTCGGCCAGAAGCAACGTACCCGGCACCTCGGCCGTGACCCGGTCCACCACCTCGCGCCAGAACTCGACCGGGAAGACCTTGTCGAACTCCTCGCGGCTCATGCCGTGCTCGCTCCTGGAAGGGATGCCGCCTCCCAATCCCCGAACCGGGAACCAGAGACGCTGGAAATGCTTCTTGGCCAGGGTCATGGCCGCATCAAAGCGGATGATCGGGAAATTGCGGGCCACGTGCAGGATGGTTTGGATGACCGCCTCGCGCACCTCCGGGATCAGGTAGTTGAGCTGGGCCGTGTCGTTCCAGGGGATGCTGGTGCCGTCGTTGCCGTGGTAGATGTACCGCGTCCGTCCGTCACGGCGGTCGTGATGCCGGAACACCACGGCGGCGTCGCTCTTGCTCCAGTAGCCGTCCTCGATCCGGATGCTGACATTGCCGTCGTTTGAGAGATCCTCGCCGTTGAATTGATAGGTGGGAAAGGGGGGGTAATCAGTCTGCACGAACCAGTCCGGGTGTTGAACAACCCAGCGGGAATAGATGCCGGTGTGGTTGGGCACCATGTCGCTGGCCAGGCGGATGCCGCGTTGCAATGCCCTTTCCCGCAGGTTGGCCAGGGCCTCCCAGCCACCCAGGTCAGCAGCGACCTCGTAGTCCAGAAGCGAATAGGCCGAGGCGATCGCCTCGGGATTGCCGCACAGCTGCTTGATGCGCTGGGAAGCGGGAGAACGTTCCCAGATGCCGATCAGCCAGAGGCCGCTGAATCCCCAGGAGGCCAGGCGGTCCAGTTCGCCATCGGGAATCTGGTCCAGGCGGGTAATCGGATAACCGTGCCATTGGCTTAGCTGGTCAAGCCAGACGTAAACCATCTTGGCCATCATGACCACATTGGACATCCAATCGGCATCGGCGGAAAAATGCTCGTATTCGGGATAATCATAGCCGCCGAAAACCGAACTGCCACCAGTACTACTCCGGCCGGGGCCGCCGAATTCCAGTACCGGGGGCGGGCCCGGCTCGCCGGCGCCGCCCCACTCACGTTCCTCCTCCAGCAGGATGTCAAACGCATCAGCCACTTCTTCCAACATCTCCGGCGGCAACAGGGCATACCAGTGTTCGCGTATGAAACCCACCTGGCCCGCAAGCGATCCGGGCGAGGCCGCGATGGGGGCCCGCAAGGCATCGACCAGCGTCATTTCGAGTTCGGTCAGCAGCGGGCCGCTAGCAAGAGTTGAGACAACGCCGGTGATCAGTCGCTGGTAGGACGAGCTTTTTGCCAGATCATCCTCCGAAAGGATCTCACGGAAATTGTCGATGGCCGGATTTTCAGCGGCGATCCTGAGCAGCAGCAATTCCCGCAGGACCGTCCGCTTGCGCGCAAAGGAAGAATCGGTGCGGCTGAGCCAGCCACTCCTGGCGTCAACACCATTGATGACATCTGCCGGCGGGAATAATTCCACGAAACGACCGTAAACCTGTGCGGCCTCAGCGCCAACAGGGTCCGTGCCGCTGCGGCGCAAGGCATCCATCAGCAATCCCGGTGCCTGCCCTTCGGCCAGTTCATCGATCAGATAGCGGTAAATTTTCTGCAGCGTGGCAAACAGATTGAGCTGGCCGGCATGCACCGGATCAACCCCTGTTTTGCGCTGCCGGTTCAGCTTGAAGGCCAACTGCCGGTAGAAGATGATGGCTGGAATAGCCCGTTCGGTGATGCGGCGCGATAGCGCCCCCAGATCAAGGGAGCGCCAATGCTGGTCGGATATCTGGATCGAGTAGGGAAAGTAGGAGGTCGTCTTGCTTAATTCTTTCATATCTGTGTCCAAACATAGGCTTAGGGTAGTGGTGCGTGGACAAAACTGATTATCGAGCGTTGACCTGACTGGGTATCACTGGTGCTTTTTTGTCTTGCTTTTGCTGGTAGCCTTTGATTTTTTCACTTTTTTACCGGACTTGGAACTCTTTGATTTTTTCGATGATTTTATATGTTTTTTACTCTTTTTGAGTTTGCTCTTTTTATAAGACTTGATCTTTTGCGGTTCCGGATTGAATTCGTCACGGATATTATTCAGGAGTACCGAGGCCTCCTCCAGTCCCGGGTCGGCCTTTCTTGCCGCCTCAAGGGCCTCCTTGGCCTCTTGCAGCTTGCCGGTCTTCATGTAAAGGCGTCCCAGGGCATTCAGGGAACGGGCATAGTCGGGCTTGAGTTCCACGGCTTTCTTGTAACTGGCAATGGCATTGTCATAATCCTTTTTGAATTCGTAAACCAAGCCCAGCTTGTAGTGGTTGTTGGGGTCGTCCGGAAACAGTGCCACTGCTCCCTTGAGCAGGTCGGTAATCTCGTCGTACTGTTTGTCCTTGACATAGATCGACACCATGGCGTTACGCGTCTCCATGTCGTCTTTCTGCTGTGCCAGCACCTTTTTGAAGTGCTCCAGGGCCTTTTCGTTCATCCCTTTGGCTTTGTAAAGGAGTGCGATCTCGCGGTTGGCTTCGATGTTGTCCGGAGATTGTTTCAGCACGGCCAGATAGCCTTCTATGGCCAGGTTGGTCTCCTTGTTGCGGGCAAAGATCCGCGCCAACTTGAGCTGGATGTCCGGACTTTCGGGCTTGAGTTTGAGAAATTCAACGTACTGTTCCACGGCCTGTGGCTGGCTCCCCCTTGCCAGGTAGATATCGGCCAGTCGCAGGTGGGCATCGGCATTGTCGGGTTTGGCCTGGATGGCGCGCCGGTAGGCAACGGCCGCCTCATCCAGCAAAGACCGTTTCTCGTAGAGGATTCCCATATTGAGGTAAATATCGCTGTTGGTGCTGTTGAGATGGGCTGCCTCCCGGTAGGCGGCAATTGCTTCGGTATCTTTTCCGGCCGTCTGGTACAGGCGCCCTAGCTTCTCGTAGGCTTCTACATCGTCAGGATGGTCCTTGACTTGGTCCTGCAACTCCTCTATGGCCTTGCCGCTATCACCCGGCACCACCGCTGCAACGACCGGCGGCGGGACAACTGGGGTCACTGCTGCCGAAGACTTGGGCTTGCCGCCCAACAGGTTTTGATATTCCGCCTGCTTGGAATCACCCATCTTTTCGTAGATACCGGCCATCATCAGGTGGATCTCCCGGTTTTGCGGGTTGGCCGTTTCTGCCTTCTTGAGTTCGTCCAAAGCCTTGTCCTGTTCGTTACGGGCCAGGTGAATGGTGGCTATGCCGATATGGGCCTTTTCACTGTTGGGATCGGCCGTAAGTGCCTGGCGGTACTCATCCAGGGCCTTGTCCTGCTGTCCGGTGGCGGCATAAATCTCGGCCAGCCCGGTAAACACACCGGCATCATTGGTCAATGCACGGGCTGCCTCGTTGTAATGGTAGATAGCCAGGGGATAAACCTTGCGTTCCGCCAGGATCCGCGCCATGGCCAGGTGGTAGTTGGGATTGGGGATGGCGGAAAGTCCGCGGGCCAACTCAACGGAAGCCTCGTCGTTCATCCCTTTCTTGGCGTAGAGCAGCCCCAGGTTGCCGCTGGCCAGGGGAAAAGAACGCTCCTCCTGCAGCGCCTTGCGGTATTCGGCAATTGCGCCGTCGATATTGCCCACTCGTTCAAGTTGCAAGGCGGTCACTAAATGGGCGGCTGCGCCATCGGGACAGAGCGACATGATCTTCGCTTCTGCCTGGCGTTGCTGGGCATTGTCCCCGGCTGCATCCAGCTTGCCGGTGAGATTCATTGCTTCCTTGCAATCATTATTGCTAAAGCCCCACTTGAAGCCGGTCAGAAGCATTGCTGCGCTTAGCAGGATAAAGTAGGTGCGAAATATTTTCATAGGGCGTATTTCCTTAATGAAGATCAGAGATGGTGGCAGATTATACATGCCATTCTGTAAAATATCAATTATTTAGGCTAATATCTTGATTATTTGGAGTGTTATGCGATAATATTAAACCCTGGCCTGGGGCTGCACGTAAGCAGTAATTACGCGCCCTGGAGCAGCAAGGAGCAATAAATGAATCGGGAACTAGAACGGTTGATCATGACCGCGGGAGATCTGCCGACCATTCCGGTAGTCGCAACCAAGGTCATGCAACTCATCGAAAGCGAAGCCGCAACAGCCGAGGAACTCGCAAGGATTGTGGCTTCCGACCCGGCAGTAGCGGCCCGTGTTCTGAAAATCTCCAATTCGTCCTTTTACGGATGTCAACGGCAGATACAGACCCTGTCCCACGCCATCATGATGCTCGGCTTCAGCACCTTGAAAAGCCTCGTAGTGGCGGCATCGGTAAAACAGGTCTACAAACCTTACGGACTGACCGAGAAAATGCTCTGGGAACACTCATTCGGAGCAGG
>Ga0172380_10008076_pt1 | contig 11663 bp, 16 predicted proteins | sample Leawe162metaG_FD_119747 | JGI IMG/M metagenome (GOLD analysis project Ga0172380, IMG submission 119747) | Leachate microbial communities from a municipal landfill in Southern Ontario, Canada - Leachate well 162 metaG | ecosystem: Engineered > Solid waste > Landfill > Unclassified | place... | reverse complement strand
TATGCTCTGAGTGCATCATTATATCCAATGAGTACAGATTTAGCAGGGATTACGTTACCAGTAGCGTTATTAGTTGTGATTGAGGTTGTGATATTCAATCTCGCTGAAAGCAATAGGTATAATTCTCTGTCTACAATAATAGCAGGATTTGGAGGTGGGGCAGTTATTTGAATCTGGGAATTAGAATATGATGTTGATGTTACTGGTTTGAACGAAATATTTTTTCCTCCTCGAAGAATGTTATAATGTCTTTCGGATTGAATATTTAATCTTGGTTCTAGAACAGCTTGAGTTCTTAATGCAGGTACACCTAATGACATAGTATATTATATTATTAACAGCTATAAAATAATATAATTAATTTATTAGTTTTCAATTTTTCTATCGAACAATTTATTTATTTATTTAGAATCTTATTCTACGAAATAGCATTTTAACAGTAACCAAATCAAAAGCACCTATATTAATTGGGTACAATCTTAATCTAGCGTCTTGCCAGTACAAACTTAATTGTATTTTTCTGATAGGTTCGTTAGACGTTAAATCAACCATTCTATACTCAGCTGACGGATTATAGATGATAGTCGAACGATTCTCAGTACCGTCGACAGTGTTAGGCACAAAATCAGTAACAATCGGTAAAAAGTTTTGCGCACCAGTGTTATTTAATATACCGGTTGTTAAATCGACTGATGGCGTGTATTCTTTTCTTGTTGGGAGCAAACCAGTGGTAAAAACAATTGATTTCAAAGAATTCCAGTTATATAAAACGGCATAGTCTTGCGTTATTGCGTAAACGGGCGTGTTTGCGGTTGGGTTTGTGTTTGCTACATTTGGAGTTGTGTATGCGTTTTGCAATGTAGTTGGTTGATTTTCATAAGTATATCTAAAATCTATTAAGACGTCACCACCTGATACGGTTGGATTTTGGATTAGTGTGTTATTAAATGAATTGAAGAAGAAAAACAATTTTTGATTCATATATATGCTTATTGGTGCGACAACTGAATTTACATATGTTTGTTGCGCTACCAATGTCATCAATTTTGTTACTGGATTATACACAATATACGGTGCAGATGTTGAATTGATAGCTGAATCACCTCCTACTAGTGGTTGAGCTGCCAATAATGTGAAACATGTGGCAAAAGCAGTATTTACAATGTTAACAAATGCTTGATAATTATACAATGAATAGTATTGAAAACTATACGGACTTGTGGAATCGACAAAGTCGCCAGGAGTAGGTATATTACTTTCTGGTACCCATTGTAAATATGTTTGTTGTTGATATAATGTGCCTGATACGTCACCCACTCTTGATAATGAAACAGAGTAAGCTAATGTTGAAACGTCAATACCAAGTGTTTCCACAACTGTGATAGGAATTGTATAACCTGGTATTGCAAATCTGACTATAGACATTTGATAATCGGATGCTTTTGATATAATATCCTGATTACGTTCCTCTAAAAAAGTAGCTGGTTTAAGTGTTGACGTCGCATTTTGCATTACAATATCATAATAAACATTATTAACGTCTTTTGTAATTTGTGATGTCATATTAATATATAGTACATTATTATATTAATTCTGAATGAAAAAACAAAATATCGGTGGTATAGTTGATAAGCCATTAAGTGGCAATGATATTATTAGTGTTGTGCAAAAAAATGGCGGTGATACTGGTTTAATCAAGTACGGACAGTTAAAAAAAGTAGGCGACATAATGAATGTGTTAAAAAATGATTGTTGTGTAATTTTATATGAAACTAAAAAGAATTTTGGTCATTGGTGTTGTTTAATTGAAACTAATTTTGGAAATGAAAAAGTACTTGAGTTCTTTGACCCTTATGGTATGATTATGGATGACGAACTAAAATATAGTAGCTATAGCGGTAAAAATCCGAGGTTGTTACAATTATTATATGATTGTGATTTACCAATTAGTTATAATCATCATAAGTTTCAAAAAATGAAAGATGGTGTATCAACTTGTGGCGCGTGGTGTGCTTTGAGAATAATAAATAAAGGTTTATCATTAGAACAATTTAATAATAAATATGGTAAAATAGGCGATAATGGTGTAGCTCAATTGATACATCAACAATTATAATTTATTGTTTGTTATTTATTTCTTTTTTTGTTTAAGTAATTTTTCAATTCTTTTGATTTTAGCTTGTTTTTTTTCAGCTAATGTCTTTTTTGCTTTTGCTTTTTTAACACCTGCACCAGCTTGAACAGTTGTTGATGCTGTGTTGTTCGCTTTTTTACATAATAGAGTAGCAAGGTTACCACCTTTGTTTTTCTTTGGTCGACCGAAACCAATTTCTTCTTTCCCGTGGAATGGTGCCCTTGATTGTGCTTGATTACGTGCAACACGTTCATCTTCGACATGTATTTCCTCTTTTTCTTCTGGCATGTATGGTATTGCTTCCCTGATTCTAGTCTCGTTTGAAACAACATTAATAGGATTTGTTTTGAGCTTCTTTTTTGCCTCCACAAATGGTTTCTCTGAACCTGATGGAAATTTAGGAATACGTGCCAATTTTGCTTGTGCTTCGTCTTCTTTTTGTTTTGTTTCAAGTTCTGTTTTTTGTAAGTCACGTTCTTTTTTAATTCTTTCGAATTGTGTTGGGTCAGTTGTTCCATATTCTGCGAACTGTTCAGATTGCAACAGCGATTTAGATTGCATTTGTTGTTTTGTTGTTGGCGGATACATGGATGACATTCTTTGATAGTCCATTTTTAACAATGGATTTTTTGACAATTCATAACCTAATTTTTTATAATCGTCTGAGCCTACTTGTGGATATAATTTATCGCCAATTCCTAAACCAGAATTGTAAGCCAGTCGTTCCATAGTCGTGTTAGCTTCTAATTTTTGTTGTTGTCTTGCGTGTATTTGTTCAACTCTAGCATTATATAATGTATGGACACCTTCGTTATATGTATTATATTTTTCTATCTGTTCGAGTGTAACGGGTTCACGTTTATAATTTGATTGTCTATTGTCACACATTTTATAAGAATCAATGACACGGTCATATCCAGCTGATACACGGTTAATTAATTCATGATTGTCGTATTTGTACATACTTGATTATATAGTATGAACATATTTATTAATTTATTATTTCTATTATTTATTAATTTTTGTTTTATTCATATTCATACTCGGGAGTTATTCCGTATTGCATATCAAGCATGTTGACAAAATAGTTAACCAGTTCATAAACATCGTTTGTCACGTTATTCTCCATGATGTCGTTTTTCATCTCATCAAGATTAATCGTTATTTCTTCATGTAAATCAGTTGTTAATATATTGTCAAAAGTGTATTCACCTGTAGATTTGTCAATGTATGAAAATATTTCTTCTATAGCGTGTCGTTTTTCGTACAAAGAAGCTTGATTATTATTTATTCTATCAAGTAAATCAAATAATTTTGCTAATTCTTTATAAGCTTGTTTATATTCGTCGTCGAGCGTGCTTGATAATGATTCATGTTCTCTTCTCTGTTTTAGAATCAAATCAACAAATTTAGCAGGCGATTTGCGGAGTAAAATAATAATATCGGTATAACCGTATTTATGTGATAATTCAGATAATGCGATGTTAACGGTAGCGCTTATTTTTGATGCTAGTTTAGGATTTTGTTTTTTGATTTGTTCTATCTCATTTTTGATTTTGTCATTGTGTTGTTCAATCGTTTCATTGTCGTGTTCTTGTGGTTGTTCTTGTGGTTGTTCTTGTGGTTGTTCTTGTGGTTGTTCTTGTGGTTGTTCTTGTTCTGATTCTTGTTCTGATTCTTGTTCTGAGTATATTTTTTGTCCTCGTTGTTTCATTTGTTCAAAATGTTTATTCATTTGCTGTTCCATTTGTTTAATCTGTTCGTTTTGTTTACGTATAACTTCATCTTTCGGGTCAACATTTACTTTTACATTTGGTTGTGTGTTTTGTTGCATGGTTTGATTTGATACTTGTGTCCCATCAGCTGGGTGACCTTCTAGCATTTGTTTACGTAATCTTATTTGTTCGGCTACATAATTAAAATATCTAGTTTTAGTCGTCGAATATGGTAGGTTACGTTCTATTTCTTCAAGTGTCAAAGGTGATGGGTTTACTGGTATGTATATTTGTTTTCCAAATCTTAATTTATCAAGTAAGTCAAAATATTTGTAAGTATTACGATACTGTGTATTTGACATGAATTTAATATATAATATTATAATATATTAAATATGACATCTGAAATACAATCAATCATGTTTTCAAGAGAATACTTTGGCATCGCAAAAGCAAACGCGTGGATGAAAGAACACGGTTTTGCCCCAATTAAAAAAATACATGTTACTAAAAATTATTTGAGGGCTAGAATAAATGACCCTAAAATGTATAAAGAATTTGATACAAAACCAATAGCTAAAGGTTATGACCAAATCAAATTTGTAATCGGAATGAAATAATATGTTTTATTTTCGTCTTAATTCCTTTTCTATGCGTTTTAATTCATACAATGGTAAGTTCATCATAGAAGCAGAACCAGACGAAGCGCTTACGTTTGCTACTGATTTTGTTACCTCTGGAATCGCTAAAGAAGCGCCAGCTATGTCAATAACTGGCGTATTGCATGATTCACAACCACCTTTCATTTTTTTTACATTTTTTGCCTTTTTTGCTACTTTTGGTAGTTTTTTAGGCAGTGGCTCAGGTTTATGTTTTGTTGTTATTCGTCGGTCAACCGCTTTGGCTATTTCTGGGACTGGTGCCAGTTGATTATTTATTTTTCTATGTTCTTTGACATAATCATTATGTTTTGTTAAATTATCTTTGTATTTATTTTTGGCTTCTTCTGCCTTTTTTTTGTTGCCTACTCTGGTATATGTTTGATATTGTGTCTTTGCTTCAAGTGCGTTTTTTTTGTGTTTTGAGATTAGGGCGTTTAATTTGTTTAACCTGTTTGTCGCTTTAATGGTCGATTGTTTAATTTTATGCGCGTTTTCTACAGTTACGCTATCTACTTTGTTTAAACCATAAAGGCCTATTCTGCCTTTCTTTACGCATTCAGTTGAATTGCCTAATTTATGACCTTTTGGTAACTTTTTTACTCCACAGTAAATTTTTGCGTCGTCGTTGTCGCTCATTATTATATTATTATTGATTATTATTATTATTAACTATTTTGCGTATTTAGTTTTATGTCAATAATCATATCTAATATAAACAAAATCAATAAACTCAAACGATTGGCTTGTTCTGTTGCATGTTTAGTGACTTATTATATAGTAAATAATGCGTCTAATTTTTTCAAAGGGGTATAGTCATTATCGATTTTTGTTAATTATGATAGATGTGGCATACTTTGCATTTTACATAAATTTTCGACTGTTTGCCCCAAGTGGAAAAAATGATTATGCTTCCTATTGTTTTGCTGTTTAGGGTATTTATTATACATCATTATTATTATTAGTTTTTGTATAACAGTCAACCAATTGAACATATATTAGGGGGTTTTTTGTGTCTTTATAACTGGCTCCCAAGAAATTACAAACAAACCTTCTTAATAGTTTCTTATTTTCTTTGCCTTTTTGCCCCAAAAATAAAAAAAGAGATACAGTGGCCTATAAAATGTTGGGGTAAAGTTAAGTGTATAGCAGGGGCAAAAGGGCAAAATAGGGGATTTATTAGGAAAATTTAGTAAAAAACATGATAAATCGCTTGTTTTTATCATATTTTTTTGATATCTGATTTGTGTGAATTTACTTAAAGATATAATAATAATAATAATGTATAATAATAACGAATGACCCAGGAACAAGTAAAAAACATGTTGAAAAGTATGACAGCAGACCAAAAGACTCAATTAATAGAAACCGGAATCAAAACTGGTAAATTACCTAGTAAATATGTGACAAATGACATAACAAATTTGATAACCGACTTATTAAATAATATGGAAAAAGACAAAGAGTCGGCCATTAGCGAATCCAATAAAGACATACTAGACGGACAAGTAGGGCATTCCAGATTATTCATCGACTGTTACAACGACAAACTAAAAATAATCAATAATGGTGAATGTTATTACTACAATTATATGAGTTCATTGTGGGAGAAACGTGACATCAGTTACATGTTAACGCTCGTTAGTCAGTGTTTGACTGACGTTTTAACAGAAATTAGGGCACATAAAAACTACAATAAATTAACTGGCGATATTGTCAAGAAATTAGACAAAATAAGTTCACAATGCAACGGCGTATCTCATTGTGAAGGCGTATGTAAAATGTCAAAAGCCGCTTTATTGGACACAAATTTTATTTCTACCCTAAATAGAACAAAACACTTATTGCCAATCAAAAATAAAAAAGTTATTGATTTGAAAACATTAAAAGTGCGTGATAGAATTCAATCTGATTTATTCAGTTTTGAATTAAAATGTGAATATCTACCAAAATCACAATTAACGCATGCAAAACAATTTTTTAAATCGATATCCAATAATGACGATGGTGTTATGACTTACTTGCAAAATGTATTAGGTTACTGCATGACTGGCGAAGTCGACCAAAGATGTATTTATTTATTTTGGGGTGTTGGTAGTAATGGTAAAACTGTCCTGATTGAGTTGATGAAAGACATTCTAGGCAATTTTTATATGACAGCCGACAAACATATGTTTATTGAAACAAAAGATATGTCATCCCATACGTCATTCATGGTACCGCTAAAAGATGCAAGATTAGCCGTATTTTCTGAATCAAAAAAGAAAGAACGGTTAGATATGGAAATAATAAAAAAATTAACTGGTAATGATACTATTTCAGCACGTGAGATATATGGTAAACAATTTGAATTTAAACCGCAATCAAAATACATATTTTTAACTAATAATCTACCATGGTTTAACCCTGACGAATTATCTGAAATTGATAGAATACGAGGAACGCCATTTTTAGCACGATTTACAAATAACCCAACAGGCGACGAAGTTAAAAAAGATAATTTGTTTATTGAAAATTTGAGAACAAAATATTTAGATGAAGTATTTACTTTTATTTGTCAAGGTGCTTGTGAATATTATAAATATAGCGCTAAAAATGAAAGCATACCAATGCCGACGGTTGTATTAAAAGCGTTAGAAGCGTACAGAATTGAATTAGATACAGTTGTGTCGTTTACTGAATCAAAGTGTAATAAAACTAATCCTAAAAAATATATACATCGTAGCGTATTCTACGATTATTATGTTAAATGGTGCAAAGATGAGAATCGTCTAATTTTGAGTAAATCGGACTGTTTTAAAAAATTAACATCGTTAAAATATGAATTTGTCAAGCATAATGGGAATGTTGCTATTAAAGGATTACAATTTAATGATATTGATGAAATGGAATAAATTTTATTGTTGTACGTAATATAATGATATGCTTATATCTTTATATGATTAAAATGTTATTATTTTTATTTATCGTTCATTCTTTCTTGTTTACTGTATTTAGCCAACAAATCCAAATTACCGTTTAAATTAGTTTTTAATTCTTTTACCAATTCAGCTTTATCTCTTTCGTTATCAATGAATGACAAAACAACTTTATATTTTTCTACTTCAGCCAATAATTTACGTCCGTTAATTTTCTCCTTCTTTTCCTTAACTGCTTTCTCCTTTGTTACTTTTTTCTTAATCTCATTTTTGCTTTCTTCCTTCTCTTTTAATTTCTTTTCTTTTTCTCTTAATTTGGCTTCCTCTTTTGCTTTTTGTTTAATTTCGTTCATAACTCGCTTCTCTTCATCCTTTTTTGCTTTTTGAGCTGCTGCAATGTTTTTCTTTTTTTCTGCTTCTGCTTGTTGCCAAGTACTAACTTCCGACATAATAAAATAAATAGATATTATATTATTTTTGATTCAAACTAACATATTTTAAAATAAATTTAAAACTAATGAATTTTAAAATAAATTTTAAACTCGTAATACTTTAATCACGGGTTTATCCAATAAATCTCTTAACACATAGAACACTGCGCGCTTATATGACTATGGGTAATCAATATCTATGACTACTAATACTTTATTTATTTCACGACCTAATATAAATATACCAATATTACTATATACTTTATTTTACACACTTTTGTCGCACTTCATTCTTTGACTTTATTAATCGTTGATTTGCTTTCATAATTTCCAATTTGTACTCAGCACTACTTTTGTCCATATTTAATATTACTACTTTGTCTATTATTCTTTGTTTCATTAATACATGTTCAATTTTCATCTGACTCATTTTATATTCTATTTTATTTTTCATACGTTTTATATGGTTAGCCTGTCGCTCATGTCGACGTATGTTTAATATGCTCGGTTTTAATCCACATGGACATTCAAATGTTTTACCATTATACTTTTTCTTTAATAAACTACTTGCTTTCAAATATTTTGCTCGATATTTACGGTAATTTTTTCGTTTTGATTGTTTAACAAATTCATGATTATTTTTAACGTACTCTTGTGCACATAATTTTCTTTCTTGTTCGTTGACATATGGTCTTAATTTATTTAGTTGTGGTTTTAATAAATCACAGTAATGTCTTTCTCTTTTTAATAACTGTGTTTTGTTTGCACATGGATACAATTCAACTAATTCATATTTAAATTTATCCCAACCGTGCTTAGCAACATGTGCATATAATAGCCTTGTCGGGAACTTTTTACTAGTGTATTTGTGTTTTCTAAATCTAGTTTCTAATTTGGCAGTCGTACCACCAATATAAAATAAATCATCGACTGTATTCGTAATCTTGTAGATTTTTCCATTTCCGTATTTGTTCATTTTTGCTATTTTTGCTTTTGGCATTTTATACAATTACTATATACTAAAAATTGAAGGTTTGGACGAATAACTTAAGTCACACTGTATGGCTAATTAAATTACTTCAATTTTAATTTTAATTTTATCACAATCACCACTAATTTTTTTAGTCACAAGTTCATATATTAAACTGTCGTCAGCATATATTATTTTTTTGCAAGCATCCAAAATGCTTTTTGTTAAATTGTCTAAATCTCGCTTCCTTTTATCTTTAAAACAAAATTCAATGGCTACTTTTACGGGAACGGCATGACAAATTTTATTAGGAATATTGTTAAACAAATTTAATACATTTGTTCTAAAATCTTTTCCTACTTTACTAATCACATATCTATTTCTAAATATTCTATAATACATGTTGTGACTGATACCCTTTATATTTAATTCGTATTCTTGTATATTCATAGTATAATATTACCACATTATAATATAATATATCATAAATGAACTTTGTATTTTCATATTTGACAGGCTTAACAAACTACAATGTTCAAAACATAAATAATCATCATAATTTTAATTACTTAATAATGAATAAACTACCTGATGACCAAAAAAAAGAATATATTGATACTATGAAACTCACAATCGGAATGAGATACACAGATGACTTTAAATTGTACATATTCCGCAAAATGCAAAATAGTTCGTTACTGATTTATTTTCAATAAAATTGTTAATTGTTCGATACATTTGAAACATAACATACAACTAGTATTCTCAGTAGCTGTTAAATTATAATGCATTAACCTGCAACCGTCACCATTTCCAACACAATTACAACATATATTTCTAAAACAAACATCACATGAGTCATACATGGTTATGGCTGGCGATTCTAGTGCAAAACATACTATACATGTAGTTGTAACGTCGCTCATTTTTTTGATATTATATTATGTTATATAATATAATATGATATTAAATAAAATATTTGTTTACGCGCGAAATCTTGCAATATTTTTCATTTCTATTGCTATTTACACAGCACAGAAACAAGAGATAATCAATAACTATTTTTAACGATACAATACATGTAAAAATAAAAATCATTATCTTTTTTTATATTCACAACTTGCAATTTTCAACAAATCTTTTAACGCTACTCCTGGATTTGCTTCCCTAGCTTTCTTAACTGCTAATCTCCACGCATTTTCTACGGTTGTGTTATCTGCTTTACTTTCTTTAATGTATTGTTTACGCAACTGTGTTTTTTCAATCTCGTCAGCTTGAGCATTTTTTACTTTGCCTAATTGTTTATTCATTTTGCCACCAACAACAGGGACCACATCAACATTAGGCGCCATAGCACTTAATACCTTATTTTTATCACTTTGTTTTTTTGCCACAATTCTTTTAGCGTCGGCATTAGCTTGTTGCACCATGGTATCAACGTTCTTGATTTTATTCATTGATTATATAGTATGCGAATATTATAAAAATAATAAATTATGTACAGTAATTATATTAATGGAAACAAAATTTGACATCCCAGTAGACACTGTATTAGTTGGCGAAGTAGTGGCAATAAGCATGAATGACCAATATATTAGAATTAAATATAACTTGGCTTTTGGTGATGTTTACTTAGGCGACAAAGGAAATAAATATAAATTAGGTGATAAAGTAGAATTTATCTATTATGGTAACAAACACGTCGACAACTTACCTATTTTAACATTATTTGACGGTGATTGGTTCGGTAGAAAAAAGAAAATATTATAAAATACAATTATATAACCAATGGAACAACATCATAGACAATCAGATTCACAATTACAACTAGAAATAGCATGTGAAGAAGAATTTATTAAAAACCAACTGTTAAAAGAGTTGGTTACCAAATATATGAATATATCATTAACACAAGAATTAACTATTAGAGTGTTAGAAGACAAAATCAATCAATTCATGGAACGCGAAGACCGATATAAAACTATGAGCGGTAAAATTATAAATAACGAATAAAATTTATGTGTTTTAATATATAAGGCAAATATATATTAAAAATGTTAACATTTAGCAAGAAAGGCAGACAATTAGCATTAGTTAAAGGAGGTGTGCATGACGGTAAAATTATATATGTCTATAATCCTGATGATAAAAATAAAAACAAAAAAAAAGCATGTTGCGACAAATGTACAATTAAATGTTCACAATCAGACAATAAATGCTGTGATGCATGTGGTGGCTGTATCACTGATGACAAAAATAAAAAAATTGATAAATATATTGATACATTCAAAAAAACAAACGGATTAAAAATGACAAATGCACAACTAGATGAACTAGAAACAGCACTCAGAGGCGTTGCCACTATTGCCGATGATGATACAGACAAACAAAACGAATCATCCGAAATAAAAATAACTGATGGTACTTTAATACCTTTATTTAATAACGATAAAAAACAGTGTGACAGAGGTGTTATTTATGGTATTTCTGGTTCTGGTAAATCTACACTCACGGGTAAAATGGTCGGTGAATTCTTAAAACACAACAAAGATACCGATTTCATTGTTTTTTCCAGAGTTACAGAAGATGAACCACTTGATAAACATAATCCCATCAGAGTGCAAATTGATGAAACTTTAATTACTGACCCAATCGCTGACGAAGAGTTAAAGGGTGCTCTAATTGTGTTTGATGATATTGAAACTGTTAAAGATAAAAAAGTAAGAGAAAAAGTATTGTCTATGAGGGACGATATGGCTGAATGCTCACGACATGATACAATTTATTATATATCAACAATGCATCAACTTAATTTTACTAGAAAAGAAACGCGTAC
>Ga0172380_10008074_pt1 | contig 11664 bp, 13 predicted proteins | sample Leawe162metaG_FD_119747 | JGI IMG/M metagenome (GOLD analysis project Ga0172380, IMG submission 119747) | Leachate microbial communities from a municipal landfill in Southern Ontario, Canada - Leachate well 162 metaG | ecosystem: Engineered > Solid waste > Landfill > Unclassified | place... | reverse complement strand
GCCGGTGGTTCCCGAGGTGTACAGGATGAACAGCGGATGCTCGCTGTCGAATGACTCGGGAACATGCACCTCTGACTGGCGGTCGACGATGTCGTGCCACCAGACATCCCTGCCCTCGACCCAGGCGACATCGTCGCCGGTTCGCTTCACCACGATGACATTGCGCACCGGTGTGGCTCCCTCCAGGGCCTCATCGACCGCAGGCTTGAGCGGCATCGATGCGCCACGGCGATACTGGCCGTCGGCAGTGATCACCAGTGATGCTTCGGCGTCTTCAATGCGACTGTGCAGTGCAGTCGCCGAGAAGCCGGCGAACACCACCGAGTGTGGCGCCCCGACGCGTGCGCACGCCAGCATCGCGATGACCGCCTCGGGAATCATCGGCAGATAGATGGCAACGCGATCGCCGGCCTTGATGCCGAGCTCAGTGAGGGCATGCGCAGCCTTGCTCACCTCGCGCATGAGTTCTGCGTAGGTGATGTCGCGGCGATCACCAGGCTCCCCCTCGAAGCGCAGGGCCACCTGATCGCCGAAGCCGTTCTCGACGTGGCGGTCGACGCAGTTGTAGGCGACGTTCAGCCTGCCGCCCACGAACCAGTGCGCAAACGGGGCATTCGACCAGTCGAGCACCTGCGAATAGGGCGTCTCCCACGAGAGTTCCTTCGCCTGCTCATCCCAGAAGCCCAGTCGATCGGCTGTTGCGGCCTCGAAGATGCCCGGCTGGGCATTGGCCTGACGGGCGAATTCAGGTGAAGGCGGGAAGACCCGGTCCTCACTCAGCAGATTGGCAAGGGTTTCGGTCACCTGCCTACCTAATCACGATGCATGTCCTATCGGACGCCATTGGCTCACACGGTGACGGCGGCAGCGCCCATGGCAAGGGCAGCGGAGAACCACACCACGGACTCGGCAACGCCATCAAGGGTGCCGGACCCGTAGTTTCGGATCGCCTGCACATACGCCGGTCGGCCCGACTCGACAATGCCGTGCTCGGGAATCGTGAAGAGTGACGGATCGAGCCCGCGTTCGGCAAGGACGCATCGCACGAGCGAACGACCCACCAGTCCTGATCCCCAGGTGAAGGGGCGCAGCCACAGGATCTCGTGGTGAACGAGGGCTGCGGTCAGCAGTCCGGGCAGATCGGTGCGCCTGGTGACCAGGCTCGACAGTGCCATCAGGCCAGGTGCCAGGGCCGAGGTCCCGGGAAGGGAGCCGATGCGCAGGGCATCGTCGGCCTCTTCGCCACTGCGTGGCCTGCCAAGGGTCTCTGCTGGCTCGAAACCCGATGAGGCGAGGGCATGCAGATGAGCGATGACCTGCAGGGGTGCGCGGCCCCAGGTGTCGACCTGACTGGGGATGGCCTCGGTGAGCATGAGTGCACTGCCGAGCACGCGCCCCATCGGCGAGTCATCGACCACCACGATGTCGGCTCCGTCAATCGTCGCCGATGCGCGAGCGCCTCGTTCAGCAGATGCTGCGGCAACCTCATTCGCTGCAGCGCGCACATCCCGGCGCCAGAGCACGGCGTCGATGTCGTCACGAGCCGCCTTGAGGGCGGCGGAGACATCGTCACGGGCGAGCAGCTGCTCGAGGAATTGAGGTTGGAACACCTGGCTCACTGTGGGGTGCTTTCTGTAGCGATCATGAAGCCGTGGTCGTGCGAGACAGGCGCCGGATGGCGTACCACGCCAGACCCAGCGCAACAGCACCGATGACAATGCCTGAGCTCGTCGCCGCGATCTGCTTGGAGTGGGTGCGCAGGCCGACCGGTCGCTCGAAGTCCTTGATCGGCCACTCGCGATCGACAGCAACCTCGCGCAGCTCGTCATCAGGATTCACGGCAACCGGGTAGCCGACTGCCTCGAGCATGGGCAGGTCGGTCTGCGAGTCGCTGTACGCGTAGCTTGCTGAGAGGTCATAGCCACGCTCTTCGGCGAGCTTGCGGATCGCCACTGCCTTGTTCTCGCCGTATGCGTAGAACAGGATCTCTCCGGTGTACCTGCCGTGCTCGATGGCGACCTGGGTGCCGATCGCCACATCGACGCCGAGCCTGACGCCGATCGGCTCGACGAGATCGGTGCCGGATGAGGACACGATCACGATCTCGTGGCCAGCAGCACGATGCTCGGCCATGAGATCGACCGCCTCCTGGTAGACCATCGGATCGATGACCTGGTCGAGGGTCTCGGCAACGATGGTGCGAACCGTCTCGACATCCCAGCCGGTGACCAGGTTGGAGACGTAGTTGCGCATCTGGTCCATCAGTTCGTGATCTGCGCCCGAGCTCACGAAGACGAGCTGGGCGTAGGCGCTGCGCAGCACCTCCCGTCGGCTGATGAGGCCGCCGCGGAAGAACGGGCGCGCAAAGGCGAAAGCGCTCGACTTGGCCAGAATGGTCTTGTCGAGGTCGAAGAATGCTGCCGTCGACATATGAGGAACGGTACTTCAGTTGCCCACAACCGCCAATTTGCCGCTCTTCGTCCACAGCACCCGGATCATGCAGTCATCGCTTGGAGCAGCGGATGACTGTTGCCTTCATGAACACCACGACCCTGCTGGCGTCAGCCGACCCGATCCTGATCGAGCATGTGCGCTCCCTTGCCGCAGCTGGTGGCATGCAGATCGACGTGCTCTCTGAGCCGCAGCAGATTCGCGAGGAATGGAACGAACGCTCATGCGTGCTCGTCGGGGCCGATCTGTGCGATCACCTCGTGGGCGTCCCGAAACGGCGGGACCTTGCCGTGCTCCTGTGGCAGTTCACCGTGCAGGAGGCCATTCCCGCACGTCTGTGGCAGGCCGCCGTGGCCCTGGGTGCTGAGCACGTCGTGGCGCTTCCCGAGGGTGATCATTGGCTGGCCGATCGGCTGACCCAGGTGCAGCCGGGGGAGCCCTCGACGGGTCGACTCCTGGGCATTGCCGGTGCGTGTGGTGGCGCAGGCGCCTCGTCCCTTGCTGTTGGCCTGGCAGCTGCCTTGGTCGACTCGGGCAAGCACGTGCTGCTCATCGACGGTGACATGTCCGGCGGGGGCATCGACCTACTGCTCGGTGCCGAGGCCTCGCCCGGTGCGCGCTGGCCTGCCTTGGCGCAGACCAGCGGGAGGGTGAGTGAGCAGACGCTGCTGCCCTCGCTCCCGACCCCGCATGGGATCGCCCTGGTGTCTGCCGCCCGAGCCGAGCTGACCGCTCCCACGCTCGAGGCATGGAAGGCGGTGCTTGGCTTTGGCCTACGCGGCTTCGACGCCGTGATCGTTGATCTCACGCGCGAGCGAGCAGCCTCCTTCGGCCAATGGGTGCCAGACGGCAGCCACGCTTCCTTGTGGTGCGTGACCCCGAACAGGATTCGAGCCATTGCGGCTGCTGCAGTGGTGCTCGAGCAGCTTGAAGACGTCTGGCCGAGGGTGGAGGTGATCACAAGACAGGCGGATCGAAGCATCGCTGTGGGCGATGTCAGACGAGCCCTCGGCAAGGAGCCTCTTGGCTGCCTTCCCGAGGATCCAGGAGTTGTCATTGCAGGTGAGCAGGGACTCCTCGCGCAGGGTGCCTATGCCAAGGCCTGCGCCAGTCTGGCCCGAAGCTGGTGGCAGTCGTGAGGCTGGCTGAGCGTGTGCGCAGTCGTCTCGTTCTTGCGCACGGGGAGGTCACGCCTGCGGGTGTTGCTGCTGCCCTTCGCGATGAAGGCCTGGTGCTTGGTGACGGAGCGATCATGTCGCTGGTGGCGCAGCTCCAGCGCGAGTTCGCAGGGGTGGGCGTCCTCGAACCTCTTCTTCACCAGCCCGGCATCACCGACGTTCTCGTGAATGGTCCAGGTGAAGTCTGGATCGATCGAGGGTCCGGGCTCGAGCAGGTGCCGATCGCCTTCGAGTCCGAGGCCGATATTCGTGAGCTTGCTCAACGTCTTGCAAGTGCGGTGGGGAAGCGCCTTGACGATGCGAGTCCGTATGTCGACGCGCGACTGAGCAACGGGGTCCGGCTGCACGCGGCACTTGCACCCATAGCCGTTGACGGCACGGTCATCTCGCTTCGCATTCCCCAGCGCCAGGCGTTCTCGCTCGGCGACCTGGTTGACAGCGGCACAGTCGATGCGCGTGGTGCAGCTTGGCTGCAGGCCCTGGTCGAAGCCCGACTCTCGTTTCTCATCAGCGGCGGGACTGGCAGCGGCAAGACAACGGTGCTCGCGGTGCTCCTCGGCCTGATTCCGCCCGATCAGCGCATCGTGATCGTCGAGGACTCGGTGGAGCTCGCACCGCTGCACCGGCATGTTGTCCGGCTGCAGGCACGGGTGGCCAATCTCGAAGGGGCTGGAGCGATAACGATGCGCGACCTGGTCCGTCAGACCTTGCGCATGCGCCCGGATCGTCTCGTTGTCGGTGAGGTGCGCGGTGCGGAGGTCATCGAGCTTCTGACGGCACTGAACACTGGACATGAGGGTGGCTGCGGCACTGTTCACGCGAATTCGGCGAGCGATGTTCCAGCCAGAATTGAAGCCCTGGGCCTGACGGCTGGGCTGGATCGGTCTGCGGTGCACGCATTGCTCGGCGCCGGGCTTGATGCTGTCGTCCACCTGAGTCGCACTGCGTCGGGAACTCGCGTGGTCGAGAGCATCAACGTGGTCGCGCTTTCCGACGAAGGCCGGGTGTGCACGGTTCCTGCTCTCGTGCGCAAGGACGAGGGACTCGCACCGGGGCCTGCGCTGGAGCAGCTGCGATCACGACTCTCAAACCGGCTTGCGATACTGCCTGCGGTGCTCGAATGACAACGCTTGGCATCACGGCACTGACCGGCCTGGCGGTGCTGCTCTGCTTTCCATCCGAGGCGATTCATCGATTGAACCGAGTGCCTCTCCACAGGGCTGCCGCGGGCAACATTGGACTGATCGAGCAGGTTCGAGAAGTCGTTCATGCGAAGAGGCAGCGCCAGGAGCGAGCGCAATTGGTCATCGATGCCCTCGCATCGCTTGATGCCGAACTGCGCTCTGGACAGGCACCGTCAGCAGCGCTGCGCCAGGCATCCGGTGCAGCGTTGGTATGGCCGACGGCGCTGTCGGCCGTGGTGATCGGCGGCGATGTGTCGATGGCGCTGGCTGTTGATGCGCGGACGGCGCCTGTCCTGCAGCAATTGGCGGCCTGCTGGAAGGTTGCTGCGCACGCTGGCAGCGGGATGAGCCAGGCCGTTGAACGGCTGACGATCGCAGCCAGGCATTCGGAGGAACTGCGTGCTGTTCTTGATGCTGAGCTGTCAGCACCGCGCGCGACGACGAGAGTGCTCAGTGCCCTGCCTCTGGTCGGCGTCCTCCTTGGTGTGGTCATGGGCGCCGATCCGCTCGGCTGGCTCATCGGAGGCCCCTTCGGCTGGGCGTGCCTGTTCGCAGGACTGGCGTTGACTGCGATTGGCATCGCCTGGTCACGAAGGCTGGTGCTGGCCGTGGAGCGCCAACTGTGAGCCTGCTCATCGCAGGCCTGATGGGAGTGAGCGTCTGGCTGGCCATCCGACCACCAGCACATCGTCGTCTGTTGCGCATCGGATTGACCGAGGGTCGCGTTCGCGCGAAGGGAGCCTTCAGCCCCGCCGTCGCCGCTTGGGTCCTCGGCATCGCAGTGGCCCTGCTGATGGCTTCGCCAATAGGGATCGTGGTTGCAGTCCTCACGGCACTGGTCGCCCGTCGAGCCGTAGCCAGACTCGAGTCGCGAGCCAGTCGCGAGCGTCGGCTCAGGCTTGTTGCACAGATGCCCTCGGTCTGCGACCTGCTCGCAGCGGTGCTCGCCTCGGGGGCACCAATAGCCCAGGCGATAGGCGCGGTTGCTGATGCAAGCGGAAGTCCTGCAGCAGACTCCCTTGGTCGTGTCCACGCGGCCCTGCAATTGGGTGCCGCGCCACCGGCGGCCTGGCAGCAGGCGGGAGTCGATGTGGAATTCACCAGAGTCGCTGCAGCCTTTGAGCGGTCTGCGCGTTCGGGGGCACCAATCGTCGATGTGCTCGTGGGGCTTGCAGACGACGAGCGGCTGCGCAGACGCAGGACCATCGAGATCGCGGCGCGGTCCGCAGGAGTTCGAGCAGTGGCACCGCTTGCCGCTTGCTTCCTGCCGGCATTCATCCTTCTGGGCATAGTCCCCGTCATAGCGTCAATGGCAACGCAGATGTTCCACGGCTGATGGCCATCCCCAGCGTTCGATCGCATTTGACCGCATCCACAGCAGCATTTCCGGGCGTGCGAAGGAGGGCCCTCTCCGAGCACGGTGGTCACTCATCGTGGACAGCGGGTCCAGGGTCGAGAGAGGAATACCAATGAAGCAACTTCTGCAGCGCGTGCGGCTTGATGAGCAGGGCATGACGACGGCCGAGTACGCCGTCGGCACAGTGGCAGCAGCAGGGCTGGGTGGAGTGTTGATCAAGATTCTTACAAGCAGTGAAGTGCGCAACTTGATCTGGAAGGTCATGAGTTCGGCACTGTCGATCTTCTCCTAGATGGCGATCAGATTGGGGTCGAGTCGGCTTCGTGCCGACTCGACCCTCGCGCAATCCGGCAGTGCCGTGCTCGAGACGGCGCTGGCACTGCCAGCGCTATTGGCGGTCACTGGCGTCTTTCTGACCGCCATGCAGGTGGGGATTACCTCCCTCCATCTCACGGATTCGGCGCACGACTACGCCCGAGCACTTGCTCGCGGAGTCACAGCTGAACAGATCGAGGACCAGGCCAGGCGCGAAGTGCCTCTCGCTGATCTGACCCTTGAGCAGGCGCCTGGCGTCGTCACGGTGACGCTGGCTCAGGACATCGATGTACCGATCCCCTTGCTCTCCCGCTTTTCGATGACCATCGAACGATCAGCAAGCCTTCCCTCGGAGTCGTCATGAGACCGTCGATGTCCGAGCAAGGCAGCGGCACGGTACTGGGGTTGGCTGCAATGGCCGTGGTGGCCATGTTCGGCATGGTCGCCCTGGCTCAATTGCAGGCGGTGAGTGTCACTCATGCCTTGCAGGGAGCAGCAGATCTCACCGCAGTCGGGGCTGCGCAAGCAGTCGACGATCAGTGCGCAGTCGCAGCCCAGATCGCCGAGGCCAACGGCGCCAGGCTCACTGCCTGCAGTCCCGTTGGGCTCGATGTCGTCGTGCAGGTGGAGACAGATGCCCCGTCGTTGGTCGCGAATCTGCTGAAGCGTTTCGGCTTCGAGGCGAGTCCTCTGCGAGCACGGGCCCGGGCCGGACTCCCGGAGTCCTCGACGTCTGGATAACCCGTCGCCACACCGCACGATGATCGCCTCACACCAGTGGCCTGCTATCATTTGATCGTAAGAGAACGATCGAATGGAGAGTCTGATGGCGGTAGCTGTCCGAGAAGTCCGGGCCTACAGCAGCGCCCCCGCCGACGCCGCCGGCACCTTGGTCGACCTGAGCGATCCTGAGGTGCGCCGGCGGCTCGCTCCGGCCGCGGTCACCGGAGTGCTCGCAATCGCTTCCCAGTGGCAGATCACCGACAAGGACCTCGTTGCCCTGCTCGGCGAGAGCATCTCCATTCCGACGCTGCGCCGTTGGCGCAAGACCCCCCCAGCCAGCATGAGCGTCGACCAGCTTGAGCGGTGCTCCCTGCTCGCCGGGATCCACCTCGCGTTGAACATCATCCTGTCCAGTGAGAACGCCAACCGGTGGGTCAAGACCCCGAACAGCGGACCGTTGTACGGTGACCGACCGCCGCTGGAGTTCATGATCCACGGCCGGATGGCAGCCCTCCAGGCAACACGGCGGCACCTCGACGGCGTGCGAGGCGGACAGTAGGCAATGCCCGTTCACGTTGCCCATGTGACCGCAACGGACACCGTCCGTCTCGTCAACTCGCGGTATCGCACACCACTGATCCCGCACAACGCCGAATCCGTGGTCGGCACCGACCCAGCGATGCTCACCGCATGGATCGACCTGGCCAACGCAACCAATGAACGAGTGCTCTACGAACACGACCAGCACACAGTCACGGGAGCACCCTCGCCCATCTTGGGAGTGTCCTTCGGGCCAGTGCTCAGGGCTGCCTTCGCGCACTCCCCAGGAGCCGACAGGGGCGGCGCCAGGTTCAACGGGCCCGATCCAGGCCACGGCGCCTGGTACGCATCGTCCGATACGACAGGGGCAATAGCCGAAGTCATGCATCATCAGGGCCGTTTCCTGACCGAGGCACGAGCCCTCGACCAAGACTCGGTCTATGACCGATACCTGGCAGACATGAACGGCACCATGGTCATGATCATTGCGCCGGAGCCCGTCCTGCTCGACGCTGACGACTACAGCGCATCACAGCAATTCGCTGACAAGATCCGTGCGGATGGCCATCCCGCAATCCATTACCCCAGCGTTCGATCCAGCGGCGACAACCTGGCATGCCTGGTCCCCGCGATCGTGCAGAACATTCGCCGCGACGGCCAGGTCACGCTGCAATGGCGCAACGGGGCATGGGCCTGACTCAGAAGCGTCACCGAGACCACCACTGTCACCTCAGCGAGGTCCGCAGGCACTAATCCGTCGAATTGCGCAGGAGCTCGGTGAGTACGCGCACCGCTGCAAGCTTGTCCAGCGGGTTGTTCCCATTGCCGCACTTCGGTGACTGGATGCACGACGGACATCCATCGCGACATCTGCATTCGCGAATCAGATCGCGAGTTGCAGTAAGCCAGGTGCGGGCGATGTCGAATCCGTGCTGGGCGAAGCCGGCACCTCCCGGGTAGCCGTCGTAGACGAACACGGTGGTCATACCGGTATCGATGTGCAGGGCGGTGGAGACGCCACCGATGTCCCAACGATCGCAGGTGGCGAACAGCGGAAGCAGCGCGATCGATGCGTGCTCTGCAGCGTGAACGGCACCGGGAATCTCCGTGACTTCCAAGGAGGCCGCTGCGCATTGGTCATCGGTGACGGTCCACCACACTCCTGTGGTGACGAGTTCTCGCACGGGCAGATCAAGACCCTGCTCTCCGAGATTCTCGCCAGTCAGCAGGTGGCGTCGCTGGAAGCTGGTCACCTGGCTGGCGACCAGCACTTGGCCGACATTGATCGTTGCGTCGCCCCAGGGCCGCGTCTCGTAGACGTCGAGGATGCGGATGTCACTCACTTCATGCGCTTGAGTCGTGTAGTCGACGGGCTCGATGACGACCGTCGCCACTGCGTCATCGAGATCCAGGGCCGTGACCACTGACGTGACTCCTTGATGCGTGTACACGGCTCCGGGATGCACGGTCGAGTGTGACGAGGCTTGGTCGATCGTGCCCAGCAGTCGGCCGGTGTCCTCCTCGATGATGCGGATGGGTGCGCCACCGGTGCTGCGAAGATCGGCGAGATCGCTTGCCCGCTCGCGCCTGGTCCAGAACCAGCCCGCGGCGCGCCTGCGCAGAAAGCCCTGGTCGGCCAGGTCGGCGAGCAGGTCGAGTGAGGTGGCACCGAACCATCGGACCGCGTCCTCATCGGTGAGCGGTATCTCCGAGGCTGCCGCACACAGATGGGGCCCAAGGATCACCGGGTTCATCGGGTCGAACACCGAGGCCTCGACGGGTGCATCGAGAACCGACGAGGGATGCTCCACGACAAAGGCATCCAGGGGATCCTCGCGGGCGATGAAGACGGCCAGTGCTGGGGCGTCACCGCGGCCAGCGCGGCCGAACTGCTGCCAAAGCGACGCACGGGTCCCGGGCCAGCCTGCGATGACGACGGCATCAAGGCCACTGATGTCGATGCCCAGCTCAAGGGCATTGGTGGAGGCCAATGTGCTGATCCGGCCATCGCGCAATGCGGACTCCAGTACTCGGCGCTCCTCGGGAAGGTAGCCGCCTCGATATGACGCAACGGTGTCGACGAGTTCTGGATCGATCTCGCGCAGCAGGTCTCGCGTGAGCGCGGCCACTGCCTCGGCTGCCCGTCGGCTTCGCACGAAGGCCAGGGTCTGGCGTCCGTCGGCGACCAGATCGGCGAGCAGGTAGGCCGCTTCGGTGGTGGCGGTCCGATGCACCGGCTCGACCTCGTCGTTGCCGATGTCCATCGGCTGCCAGAGCGCGATCGTGCGTTCGGGAGTCGGTGAGGAGTCGTGGGTCACCTCTTGGACGGCATCGCCTATCAGTCGCGCCAGCGCGATCGCGGGATCTGCCACCGTCGCCGAGGCGGCGATGATGACGGGATCAACGCCCAGATGCGAGCAGATGCGACGCAGCCTGCGGATGACGGCTGCGACATGGGCTCCGAAGACACCCCTATATATATGGGCCTCGTCGATCACGATGTAGTGGAGGCGCTTCAGGAAGGGTGCCCACCGGGCCTGATTGCCGAGCAGTGAGTGATGCAGGAGATCCGGATTCGTCAGGATCAGGTTCGCGTGATTCTGCGCCCACTTGCGCTCATCGGTGGAGTTGTCGCCATCGACCGTTGCGGCCCTCAGCCACGGGAGATCCCGTTCGGCGAAGGTGCGCAGTTGATCATGGGCCAGGGCCTTGGTCGGTGCGATGTAGAGGGCGGTTGCACCCCGACCATTGGGAGCTGAGATGCCCTCGTGGATCGCGGTCAGAATCGGCAGTGAGTAGGCGAGGGACTTGCCTGAGGCCGTGCCCGTCGCGAGCACCACATGGTGACCGTCATGTGCCAGGCAGGCGGCCTCGACTTGATGCTGCCAAGGCCTGGCGATGCCTGGGTACGAGGCGCGGATCTCATCTGGCACCCATGCAGGCCAGTCGGCGAAGACGGCCTCACGAGCGGAGCGCACTTCGACATGACGGAGCCGCTCCTCGCGCCCTTGGGCCAGGCGTGCGAGAACTCCCTCAACACTCGCGCTCATTTCCCCCACGGTAACGCGGGCGTGTGTCAAAGTTCAGCATGGAGTTCGAAGTCTCCAGTGAGGTTCGGGACGCAGTCGTGATCGTGCGTGCTCGCGGTGAAGTCGATCTGGCCACTGCCCATCTGCTCGATGAAGGTATCGCTGAGGCATGGACGCCGCCGGTGCCTTTGATCATCGATGCGCTCGAGGTCGGCTTCATGGACTCCACCGGCCTCGGCGTGCTGGTCAAGGCGGTGCAACGAACGCGCATCGAGGGTGGCACCGTGGCAATCGCCGTGTCCGCAGATCGGGTGCGCAAGGTGCTCGCCATCACGGGGCTGGATACGTTCGTCTCCGTGCACGGATCGGTCGATGAAGCCGTCCGCGCCACGAAAACCGGGTGAAACGGACAATTTCCCAATTCCGGCCGATTTCCCCCGCTGCCCTCATAGACTCCGCGCGGTTCTGTGAACGTCGGTTCACCCTTAGTCAGGAGACCCATGATTGAGCTCAGTGGAAGCAATCTGACGACAGTCGTCGTCGTTGCTGTCATCGCACTGCTCGCGCTTCTTGTTGCGGCGGTGCTTGTTCGCGAAGTCCTCGCTGCGAGTGAGGGCACCCCAAAGATGCGCGAGATCGCAGCCGCGATCCAGGAAGGCGCCTCAGCCTTCCTGAACCGACAGTTCAAGACCCTTGGGGTCTTCGCGGTGATCGTGTTCTTCGTGCTATTCCTGCTGCCCGCTGACAGTTCCGGTGAGCGCATCGGCCGAAGCCTCTTCTTCCTGGTCGGTGCTGTCTTCTCCGGTACGACCGGCTACATGGGCATGTGGCTCGCCGTTCGCGGCAACGTCCGCGTCGCCGCCGCTGCCAATGAGTCCGGGGAGAAG
>Ga0172380_10008073_pt1 | contig 11666 bp, 11 predicted proteins | sample Leawe162metaG_FD_119747 | JGI IMG/M metagenome (GOLD analysis project Ga0172380, IMG submission 119747) | Leachate microbial communities from a municipal landfill in Southern Ontario, Canada - Leachate well 162 metaG | ecosystem: Engineered > Solid waste > Landfill > Unclassified | place... | reverse complement strand
TGAGCCAGCGCCTCCTGCTTCCAGCCGAAGGCGACGGCGCGCAAGAGCGCGATCAGCGTCGTCGGCGTGGCGAGGATCACCTTCTGCTCGACCCCGTACTCGATCAGGCTGGGATCGGCTTCGAGCGCCGCCGAATAGAAGGTCTCGCCGGGCAGAAAGAGCACGACGAAATCCGGCGAGGGCTGGAACTGGTCCTGGTAGGACTTGCGCCCGAGCTTGAGCAGATGATCCTTGACGTGGCGCGCGTGGTCCGCCAGCTTGCGCCGGCGCGCGCCCTCGTCCTCGGTCTCCAGCGCGTCGAGATAGGCGGCGAGCGGCGCCTTGGCATCGACCACGATGTTCTTGCCGCCGGGCAGCTTGATGATCATGTCCGGACGCAGGCGGCCCTCCTCCGTGTCGGTGCTCTCCTGTTCGAAGAAATCGCAATGGTCGAGCATGCCGGCCATCTCGACGACGCGCTTCAATTGCAGTTCGCCCCAGCGCCCGCGCGTCTGCGGCGCGCGCAGCGCCTTGACCAAGTTTGCCGTCTCCTGCTTCAACTGTCCCTGGGACTCGGCCAGCGCCTTGACCTGCTCGGTCAGCGTCGCGTAGGCGCCCTCACGGGTCTTCTCGACCTCGCGTATCTGCTGCTCGAATTTCTCCAGGCCGGTCTTGACCGGGGCCACCAGTTCGACGATCGCCTGCTCGCGGCGGGCCAGCTCGCCCTTCGCACCCTCCTGAAATTTTCCCAGGGTGGCGTGGGCGAGTTCGAGGAAGGACTGATTGTTGCTCGCCAGGGCCTCGACCGAGAGCGCCTTGAAGGCGTGGGCGAAGGACTCGCGCGTAGTCTCCAGCAGCGCCAGTTTTTCCTGCATGCCGGAGCGTTCCTGCTCGAGCGTCGCCAGCAGTTCGGCTTCGCGCGCCCGCAGCCGGGCGCTCTGCTCGCGCAGCCCCTCCAGCAGCCCCGTCTGCTGTGCCAACTCTCCGCGCAGGCGCGCGGCCTCTTCCTCGCGCCCCTTCGCGCGCTCGGTCGCAGCCGCCAGCGCAGCCCCCGCTTCCAGGCCGCCCTGGGCCCTGAGATCGCGCATGCGGCCGGCGAGCAGCCAGCGCAACAGCAGAGCACCGAGGATCGCACCGAGGACAGCGCCGCCCAGCGCCGCAATGATCGTTTCCATGGCCGGATTCTAACCCGCCACTGGCTCAGGAATTGACCCACATGATGGCCCTCGCGCACGGCCAGGCCTATGTGGAATCCATCACTAGCAGACCCAGCGGCAGGCGCTACGAGATCACCAATCGGCCATCGGTTTGTCGGCATACCTGTCATCGCGGATCCGCAACTGCGCGATCAGTTCCGCCAATGAGGTGTCGAGAGTCAACAGCGCTTCCTTTGGCAAAGCCATCAAGGCTTTCGGCAGGATACCTTCCGCCGGCCCGGGCGCGTTTGCCAGAAGCGATTTCGCGGTTTGAGACAGCGTCAAGCCAACGCGGCGTTGATCTTGGCTGCTGCGCTCCTTGACGATCAGATCACGAGCCACCAGTTTTTCAACCAGCTGGCTGCAGGTGGATTGGTGGATAGACAAGCGCTCGGCCAGTTCCGACACGCCGACGCCGGCTGTTCGCGCCACTTCCTGCAACAACCACAGCTGTGACCCAGAGACGCCGCAGGTCTCCTCCACCTCTCGGAAATGGTGGCGGATCGAGCCGTAGATCAAGCGAAACTTCTTGAGGACTTGTGACGGCAGAGCATCGCGATCCCGTTTCTTCATTTCGGCGCCCCATATTCTGACGAAGTCTCGTGAGCTGCACGATTTGCACTTGCTATTGCAATACACATCGCCATCAATTATATTGCCATCAATGTTGTAAGGGAATAGGGGAAGTCCGAAATGCGCTCGGCGAGACGATGGCCCTGACGATCCTGCTGTCCTGCGTGGCCATTCTGCTCGCAACCAGCGCGCTAGCCGTGGCAGGCGCGCGTAAGAGCGCGACCACGTTCTGCGTATATTCGGTCGCGCTCGCCGTCTCTGTCGCTGCGTTGTCAATTGCCTGCTGGATGCTGCTGACCAATCCGGGATCGGCCGCCACAATGCAACTGCCCATCGGCTTGCCGTGGCTCGGCGCGCATTTTCGTTTGGATGTCCTCGCCGCGCTATTCCTCGTCGTCATCAACTTGGGCAGCCTCACCGCGAGCCTGTACGGACTCGGCTACGGTCGCCACGAACCGACGCCTGGCCGCGTCCTGCCATTCTTTCCGGCGTTTCTGGCGGGAATGAATCTGGTCGTCCTCGCCGACGACGCATTCACCTTCCTGTTGACCTGGGAGTTCATGTCGCTCACCTCCTGGGCGCTGGTCATGGCCCACCACCGCGACCGCGATAACGCCAAGGCGGGTCATATCTACCTGGTAATGGCGAGCTTCGGGACCCTGTCGCTGCTCCTGGCCTTCGGTCTTCTGGCCGGCCCCGACGGAGGCTACGGCTTCGACGCCATCCGCAGCGCCACCTCCTCCCCCGGCGTATCGGCCACCGTCCTGGCCCTGGCGCTGATCGGGGCCGGCTCCAAAGCCGGACTCGTGCCACTGCACGTTTGGTTACCCCTTGCCCACCCGGCTGCGCCGAGCCACGTATCGGCGCTGATGAGCGGTGTCATGACGAAGGTGGCCGTGTACGCGTTCGTGCGCATCGTCTTCGACCTCCTCGGCCATCCCTTGTGGTGGTGGGGTGCCGTGGTTGTGACGCTGGGTGGGATCAGCGCCGTGCTGGGCGTGCTGTATGCGCTCATGGAACACGACCTGAAGCGCTTGCTCGCCTATCACACGGTGGAGAACATCGGCATCATCTTCATCGGGCTTGGCCTCGCGCTGGCCTTCCAAGGCAATGACATGCCGCTGGCAGCGGCACTGGCGCTGACGGCGGCCCTATTTCACGTGTTCAATCACTCCGTGTTCAAGAGCTTGCTGTTCTTCGGTGCCGGGGCCGTGCTCACGGCGACCGGCGAACGCGACATGGAGCACTTGGGCGGGCTCATCCATCGCATGCCGCTCACCGCCATCGCATTTCTGGCGGGTTCGACGGCCATTTCCGCGCTGCCGCCATTCAATGGCTTCGTCTCCGAGTGGCTCACTTTTCAGGCGATACTCTTGAGCCCCAAGCTGCCGCAGTGGCCGCTGAAGTTCCTCGTGCCGGCGATTGGCGCCATGCTCGCGCTGTCCGCCGCGCTCGCCGCAGGCTGTTTCGTCAAAGCCTTCGGCGCGACCTTTCTCGGAAGACCCAGAACGAGCGCTTCGCAACGCGCCCAGGAAACGGACGCCTTCTCCCTGACCGCGATGTTCATTCTCGTCCTGCTGTGTCTGATCGCAGGGATCTTGCCGGGCTATTTCATCGATGCGCTGGCACCGGTGACACAGCAACTCCTCGGCGCGCAGCTGCCGGCGCAGGAGCAACTCAGATGGCTCACGATCGTGCCGATCGCCGAGAGCCGAAGCTCCTACAACGGCCTCCTCCTGTTCGTTCTCATCGCCACGGCAGGCTGGCTGGGTGCGTACGTCATTCACCGTTGGGCATCGCACGCGGTGCGGCGCTCCGCCGCCTGGGACTGCGGCTTTCCGGATGCGAGTCCGCTCACGCAGTACTCGGCCGGCAGCTTCGCCCAGCCGATTCGTCGCGTGTTCGGCACGCTGGCGTTCCACGCCCGCGAGCAGGTGTACATGCCGGCGCCAGGCGATACACAGCCGGCGCGGTTTCACGTGTCCATGCGCGATCTCGTCTGGGACAGCTTGTATGCCCCGGTCGAGAGGATTGTCGGCTTTGCCGCGGACCACTTCAACAAGGTGCAATCCTGGACCATACGCGCGTATCTGAGCCTGGTCTTCAGCTCGGTCGTGGTACTGCTGGCGGTGCTGGCGCTATGGAATTGATCGTCGACGCGCTGGTCCAACTCGTCCAGCTGCTGCTGGTGCTGTCGATCGCGCCGTTGCTGACCGGCTATGTCCGGAAACTCAAGGCGCACCTGCAGCGGCGTCGCGGACCGCCCGTGCTGCAACCCTACCGCGATCTGCTCAAGCTGATACGCAAAGAGGCCGTGCTGGCGGATAACGCGTCATGGGTGTTTCGTACGGCACCTTACGCCATCTTCGCCACCACGCTGATCGCGGCCGCCTTGGTGCCCACCTTTGCCACCGGTCTGGTGTTCAGTCCGGCAGCCGACCTCATCGCCATCGTCGCGCTCCTGGGCAGCGCGCGTTTTGCGTTGGCGCTCGCCGGTCTGGACGTCGGCACCAGCTTCGGCGGGATCGGCTCGAGCCGGGAAATGATGATCGCCTCGCTCGCCGAGCCCGCGATGTTGATGATCGTGTTCACCGTGTCGCTTCTGGCCGGCTCCACCCAACTATCCTCGGTTGCGGCTTACGTGCAAGGCCCCGAACTCGGCCTGCGCGTGTCCTTGGGGATGTCGTTGGTGGCGCTGATCATCGTGGCCATTGCCGAGAACGCCAGAATTCCCGTCGACAACCCCGCCACCCATCTTGAACTGACCATGATCCACGAGGCGATGATCCTCGAATACTCGGGACGGCATCTCGCGGTCATCGAAGCGGCCGCCTCGCTCAAGCTGCTGCTCTATTTCTCCCTCATCGCTTGCATGTTCGCACCCTGGGGTCTTGCCACCGCCGGCCAAGGCTTCGCCGACTTTGCCATCGGGGTGGGAAGCTACATCGTCAAACTGGCGGTTGGCGGCTTCCTGTTGGCCGTCTTCGAGACGGGCACCGCCAAGATGCGCGTCTTCCGCGTATCGGACTTTCTCGGGGCAGCGCTGATGCTCGGCCTGCTGGCGACGCTGCTTCTTTTTGTTTCGCAGAGGGGTTGATGGACCGCCTGGCACTCGACGTCGCGCATCTCTTCGCTGGTGGGCTCGTGCTCGCGAGCTTCATGCTGCTGTACCAAGACCGCATGTTCGGTCTGCTGAATATCTTTGCGCTGCACGCTCTCATCGTCTCGCTGTCGGTGGCGTGGCAGGCGCACATCCAGCTCGCGCCGCATCTCTACGTCACAGCCGCCATAGCGCTCGTGGTCAAAGCCATCATCATCCCGGTGGTGCTCCACCGTATCATCGTGCGCTTGGGCATCCACCGGACGATAGAGACCGTGGGCGGAATCGGGCAAATCATGCTGGCCGGCATCGCGCTCGTGGCTCTGTCGATCCTGGTCATGCTGCCGATCACCGCCCAGGCCGGGACGCTGACCCGCGAGGATCTCGCGTTCTCCCTGTCGGTCATCCTGCTCGGCCTGCTGATGATGATTTCGCGGCGCAACGCCGTAAGCCAAGTCATCGGTTTCATGTCGATCGAAAACGGACTGATACTGGCTGCGACCGCTGCCAAGGGCATGCCGCTCGTGGTGGAGATCAGCGTGGCGTTCTCCATCATCATCGCGTTGATCGTGGTCGGCATCTTCCTCTTCCGCATCCGCGAGCGCTTCGACACGATGGACGTGCACGCCATGGGACGCTTCCGCGGGGGGCAGCCATGACCGAGTTTGGCCCCATACTGGTCATGGCAATCCTGGTGCTGCCGATAGGCAGCGCGGCGCTCCTCGCCTTGGTCCCTGACACCCGGGCTACGGGCCACCTCAACGCTTTGGCATCTCTCCTCACCTTTCTCGTCTCGACCAGCTTGTTCTTTGTGCGGCCCGAGCCCGGTCCCTTCCTCATCGTCGATGATGTGAACGTGGTGTTCATCGTGCTCACCACCTTTGTCGCTTTTACCACCAGTGTGTTCAGTTCGAGCTACATAGCGCACGAACTCGACACGACGCGCTTGACCCCGACCTATCTGCGCTTCTACCACGCCATGTACCAGACGCTGATGTTCGCGATGAACTTGGCGCTGCTCTCGAACAATGTGGGGCTGATGTGGGTTGCCATCGAACTGGCGACGCTCACCACGGTCCTGATGGTGGGCCTCTACCGGACGCCTGCGGCACTCGAGGCGGCTTGGAAGTATTTCATACTGGGCAGCGTCGGCATCGCCCTTGCCCTGTTCGGGACGATACTGGTCTATCTCGCGGCGAGTGCGGTGGTCGGCGAGGGTCTCGACGCGATGGCCTGGAGCGTGCTCGTCAAACGGGCAGCGTCCTTCGATCCGCATCTGCTCAACCTTGCCTTCGCTTTCCTGCTGCTGGGCTACGGGACAAAAGTCGGTCTCGTCCCGCTGCATGCCTGGCTGCCCGACGCGCACGCCGAAGGGCCGACACCCATCTCTGCCGTGCTGTCCGGCCTGCTGCTCAACGTGGCGCTGTTCGCGGTGCTCCGCTTCAAGATGGTGATGTCCGCAAATCCCGGAGCGCTGGCGCCGGGCCCTCTCATGGTGACGCTCGGCTTGCTTTCCGTTCTGTTCGCTGCGTTCATGCTCTTTCGGCGTCACGACATCAAGCGCATGTTCGCCTATTCCTCCATCGAACACATGGGGATCATCACCTTCGCCTTCGGCATGGGGGGACCGCTCGCCAACTTCGCCGGCTTGCTGCACATGACCTTTCACAGCCTGACAAAATCGGCGATCTTCTTTTCTGTCGGCCACATCGCGCAAATCAAGGGTACGCAGACGATGTCCGAGATTCGCGGGCTCACCGTTTCGCATCCGGTGCTCGGCTGGGGGCTGGTGTTGGGCGTGATGACCATCGTCGGTCTTCCACCCATGGGCATCTTCATGTCGGAGTTCCTGATCATCACCTCCACCTTCCCACGCCAACCGGTACTCGCGGTGGCATTGGGACTCGGCTTGCTCTTGACCTTGGGCGCGCTGCTGCTGCGCCTCAACGGCCTGGCGTTTGGCGAGCCCTACGGTAACGAAGCGCCGGCCCAGGCGTCCTTCATACCGATGTTCGCGCATCTGGGACTGGTCTTGGCGGCCGGAATCTTTCTTCCGCCCGCCCTCGTTTCCTGGTTTCAGTACGTCGCGGGTCTACTTGGCTAGCCGATGGAAACCATCCAGAGCGCGAGCACTTTGTGCGGCATCATCGGAGAGGGCCGAGTCGCCCGGGACCATCACCCCTGGCCGCGCGCCGTCGTGGGGCGCGAGAGCTGGCAGCGTGCGATCGGCCTGCTTGAGGCGCAAGAATGCACGCTGCTCGCGCTCTGGAGCGAGAACGCCATCGTTCACATGGCGCTCATCGACGAAGCGCGCAACGAGCCGGGAATTCTCAGCTTCGAGTGCGACGGAAATGGCTTCCCCTCCGTAGCGCGTGTGCACGCGCCCGCGCTCCGGCTGGAGCGGGCGCTGCGCGACCTGTCGGGGCTGGAGCCCGAAGGTCTTCCGGACGTACGCCCATGGCTGGACCACGGCAAGTGGACGATGCAGCGCCCGCTGGGGCAGGCAGATCGCGCTGCTGCGACGCCCGAGCCCTACCGATTTCTGCCGGTGCAAGGCGAGAGCTTGCATCAGATTGCCGTCGGCCCCGTTCACGCAGGCATCATCGAGCCAGGTCACTTTCGCTTCACGGCGAGCGGCGAGACGATCGTGCGTCTGGAGGAGCGCCTCGGCTACGTGCACAAGGGAATCGAATCTCTGCTGGCAGGGGCGGCCATCGACCGCGCTGCGGTACTCGCCGGGCGGGTATCCGGGGACAGCACCGTCGCCTACGCTTGGGCCTTCTCACGCGCGATCGAGGCAGCGCGCGGCGCCGATGTGCCGGCCCGCGCGGTCTGGCTGCGGGCACTGATGGCCGAACTGGAGAGGCTGGCCAATCATTTTGGCGATATCGGTGCGATCTGCAACGATGCCGCATTCGCCATGATGCACGCTCAGTGCGGGCTGCTGCGCGAGCGGGTGCTGCGCGTGGCCGACAGTTGTTTCGGTCACCGGCTGATGATGGATCGCATCGTCCCCGGCGGGGTGCGCAACGACCTCTCTAGCAGCGGGCGGCAAGGAATAAGCGAGCTCGTCGCTCACGTGCGCAAACGCTTTCCCGAACTCGTCGAGTTGTACGACAACACCGCCTCCCTCCAAGACCGCACGGTGGGCACGGGAATACTGGCGCCGAAGCTCGCGCGACAGTTCGGATGCGGGGGCTATGTCGGCCGCGCCTCGGGGCGCGCCTTCGACGCGAGACGCACGCCCGGCTATCCGCCCTACGATCAACTGCAGTTCGACGTGCCCGTGCTCGAGGAAGGCGACGTGGACGCTCGTGTCTGGATCCGCATTCGCGAGGTCGAGCAGAGCCTATCGATCATCGACCAGGTCGTAAACCAGCTCCCGACCGGGCCGGTCTGCAAGCCATTATCCAACGAGCCCAACACGGAAATAGGCGAAGGCGTGGCGCTGGTCGAGGGCTTCCGCGGCGACATTCTGGTCTGGGTCAGAACCGGACTCGATGGCCGCATAGCGCGTTGCCACCTGCGCGATCCTTCCTGGTTTCAGTGGCCTCTGCTGGAGGCCGTGATCGAGGGTAACATCGTTGCCGACTTCCCGCTTTGCAACAAGTCCTTCAACTGCTCCTACTCGGGGCACGATCTCTAGGCTAACCGCGAATGCGCAGACTGCTTTTCAAGAGCCTCGTCCACGGGCCACTCACCGAAGCGGCACCGGCCGCTGACGCTGCCGCGATGGCCGAGATTGCGGCGCAGATCAGCGGCGCCGCCCGGCGGCGGCTGGGGCGAACGCTTTCCATTCGCGAGGTCGATGCGGGCTCCTGCAACGGTTGCGAACTAGAGATCCACGCGATCAACAACGTGCTGTACGATCTTGAGCGGTTCGGCATGCGTTTTGTGGCATCGCCGCGCCACGCCGATGTGCTGCTGGTGACGGGACCGGTGACCACCAATATGCGCGAAGCCCTGGAGCGCACCTACCAAGCAACGCCGCACCCGAAATGGGTTGTCGCGGTCGGGGACTGTGGGCGAGACGGCGGCGTATTCTCGGGCAGCTATGCTTGCGTCGGCGGCGTCTCCTCCGTCCTGCCGGTGGATTTGCACATCCTCGGTTGCCCCCCTTCCCCGATCGTTCTGCTCAAGGGCCTGCTGGGGCTCCTCGAGTGCGTCGACCACGGCGTCGGCGCGGACGCTGAGAGGAAAGAAGTTCGGTCGTGAACGCGGTTGCGCCGCGATCGCCTTGCAGGGCCGTCTACAACAACACTGAAATCAAGACGAGCCCCAGAACGAGCGCAATGGCGATGACGAAACCGGTGACCAATACCGAAAACGATTGCTCCCTTATGATGGCCATGTCCGTGCTCCCCCAGCTCTTGATCAAATGGGCCTGGGTGTCGGACGCCAGAAAGGTGGATTGGCACTAGCGCCCAGGGCGTTTGTGGTCGATCGATACAGCAGATCGACCATGCTCGAGTCATTCGCACACCAGATTTTCTTATACCCCTTCTATTCGTAGTTGTAAAGCTGGAGCGAACGGCTGAAGGGGTCGCCTAAAGCGTCCGCCATAGCGGCGAAAACCACCCTGCTGCCATTGCGGCCGAGCTGAATTGTCCAACAGTTCCATCTTGGACTGAAATAATTGACCCACATCATGGCTCTCCGTTGCGACCGGCCCTATGTTGACCGCCATCATGACGAGACCGAGCGGCGACATCGCCAGCGGCACCCTGCGTGACCGCGAATTCAAGACCATCGCCGCCATGCTGCGCCTGTATTGCCGCGCCCACCATAGCCCGGCGAGCAAGGGGCTCTGCCCGGACTGCGCGGCGTTGCACGACTATGCACGGCGCCGCCTCGAGCGCTGCGTTTTCGGCGATGCCAAGCCCACCTGCGCGAACTGCAAGGTGCATTGCTATAGCGCCAGCATGCGCAAACGCGCGAGGCAGGTGATGCGCTGGGCGGGACCGCGCATGCTGCTCCGCCATCCCGTGCTCGCCCTCTACCACCTACTCGATGGACGTCGGCGAGCCTAGCCTCGCGCCCGCCTGCTGAGGAGGCCGTCGAGCCGGTTCGCAAACGCCTGCCGGTCAGCGGCCGAGAAGACAGCAGGGCCGCCGGTGTCGACGCCGCTCGCGCGCAGGCCGTCCATGAAGTTGCGCATCGTCAGCCGTTCCTGGATGTTGACCGCGTCGAGCAAGTCGCCACGAGGATCGATGACGCAGGCGCCTTTGGCGATCACCAGTGCGGCCAGCGGCACATCGGCGGTGATCACCAGATCGCCGGCCGCAGCCTCCTCGACGATGCGCCGGTCGGCGACGTCGAATCCGGAAGGCACCTGCAGCGCGCGGATCCACGGCGATATCGGCACGCGCAGCATCTTATTGGCGATGAGCGTCAGCGACACCCGCTCGCGGTCCGCGGCGCGGTAGAGGATGTCCTTGATGACGGCCGGACAGGCGTCGGCATCGACCCAGATCTTCATGGCAGAGGCTATGCTTGCGGAACTATCAGGGTATCCGCTTTTCGCGGTTGATTGTCTATTGCGCGGAACATTAAAGAACCCAAGCACCATAAGTCCGAAGAGATGAGCGTCCCAGTCCAGGCCACAAACTTCCGCTCGAGATTGCCATTCCGTGTGAATAGTGGCACGATGCGACCAATCACATTGCGGCGGCCCTGCAGTTGACCAATCAGGCTAGGCCACGCAAGAGTATCGCGTGACGACGCCAGCGCGTTCAGCTTCTAGGCACCACTATATCGACTCAATCTACTGATGAATATTGGATGACTCCATCGGCTATCTTATACACCTCCGATGATGGGATGCTTTCGATCAATTAGGCGCCACACTTATCGGTGGGCAGCTAGCTTGGTGAGTTCTGCTCAATTCTTATCCCAAGACTGCACTTGTGTTGTTCCGAAAGACTTAGATTAGGGGCTACCACCATGACGTTCGGCGAATCCATTAGAACCTGTTTCTCAAAATATGCGGCGTTCAACGGCCGCGCCTCTCGATCAGAATTCTGGTGGTGGTTCCTTTTTACGTTCTTGGCCTCGGCGGCATTAGGCATCGTAAGCCAGCCGTTAGCAGGGCTCTTTTCGTTGGCGGTTCTGCTACCGTCTCTGGCGGTCGGTGCGCGGCGGCTACATGACACCGACAGAAGCGGGTGGTTTCTTCTGCTCTGGTTTGTTCCAATTGTCGGATGGATTGTCCTAATCATTTTCGCGGTACAAGAAGCCAAAGAGCCAAATCGCTTTTCACCTGCGGCGTGAAAGCAATTGCCCTCTCAGTGGAAACCGTGCGAACGAAGGTCGCCTTCCCAGTGCCCAACCCATCAATCCACCGGCCGCTGCGCGATGAAACCGCGCACCGCCGGTGATTTCAAACGTTCGGCTTCATTTCTTCACGCCCTCTGGCATAGGACATTCGTCAGCGTTGTTTTCAGTCGCGCTATGACAACTTGTTCATCTAAGATAGTTCTGCGAGTCGTCAGCGTCACACTTGCATGCGCTCTGTGTCTAGGTCCGGTGGCTCGTGCTGAAGCGGACCGCTCACTTATCCAACCACTAGGCGCAAACGAACTGGAAGCGGTCGTCCAGGAAATCAAGGCGATGGTGAAAACCGACGAAAGTCGTGTCACCAGTTTCGTTGTGCGGGAGGCTACGCCCGAGCGCATCGACACTCTGTATCACATGCCGGATTTGGCCCGGCTGCCGAAGAACATCCGGGAAAATGGGCTTATATTCGCCGGCCGGGGGTCGACGCTACTCACCTTCGACAAACCCTCCGACGTTATCGCGAAGGTGTCGTCCTGGTTTTC
>Ga0172380_10008072_pt1 | contig 11668 bp, 17 predicted proteins | sample Leawe162metaG_FD_119747 | JGI IMG/M metagenome (GOLD analysis project Ga0172380, IMG submission 119747) | Leachate microbial communities from a municipal landfill in Southern Ontario, Canada - Leachate well 162 metaG | ecosystem: Engineered > Solid waste > Landfill > Unclassified | place... | reverse complement strand
GCAACCGTTTTGATACCGCATTCTTTTCCTTCATCGATATCGCCGGAGGTATCTGCGATGATGAAAAACTCATGATCCGGATAAATTTTCTTGATTCGATTGATTTTTTCCACTTTGCTTGTACTTTTGTCGGCTCCAAGGATCTCCTCGAAGATATCCAAACCATTGCCTGCCAATTTGTTTACAACTACCTCCGTGATGCAGGACGTCACAACAAAGAGGTGGGACTTTTGCGCTAACTCCAGTATAACCTCTTTCATAGTTGGGAAATAGGGAATTTTATCGCTGTTTGTTTCCAGAATCCGCTGGAAGTCAGCCAGGAGAGGCTTTATTTTTTCTTTTGGGAATCCGAGTTCTAGAATACTCGCATAAAAGTTTTTATTAAAAAGCGATCGGAATTCCTCTTCTGTGGTTTTTCGGAATCCGAAGTTATTGTTATTGAATCCTTCGTAAACTATTTTAAAAGAATCAACTATCACCCCATCAAAATCAAAGATCAGGACTTTTTTCATAAGATTTTTCTTTCTGGTTTTCTACTAACTAATAATACGCCGATAAAGGCAAGGATCCCGCCAATAATAAAACCGGGAGTTACTTTTTCTTGGAGAAGGGCTACTGCCCAAAAAATGGTGAAGACAGGCTGAAGATATGAAGCTGTTGCTGCAATAGTTGCCGTAGCATGCTTAATAATATACTGAATTGATAAATAGAATATCACTGTTCCAAAGATACTAACATAAATAATTCCCAGAATGCTGATTAGCGGGAGATCGCGATATTCTAAAATTTTAGAAGCAGTATCAAAAGGTAGGACAATGAGGGAGGCAAGAGTTGCAGCAATCGCAAAATAAGTCATCAAGGCAAGAGGAGAGTTGTCTTTCTGGTATTTCTTAGACACAACTGTATAAAGAGCATAAGCACAAACTCCAGCGAAAACTGTCAAATTCCCAGCAAAGGCGCCCAATTGGAGCCCCCCGCTTATCGCTGGTAAGAGAATAATGAGTATTGCTCCGGCAAAGCCGGTCAATATGCCAATAATCTTTAGATAGTTTAATCTTTCGTTTAAAAGAAAAACTGAGAAAATAATTGCAAGCAGTGGTGTTGCAGCATAGAGCATTTGAGCAGAAGAAGCAGTAGTATGGCGTATACCAAAAGCAAAAAAAATAACATTCAGTGTTCCCATGATTGCAACAGGCCATGCTCTCAAAAATTTTTTTAAAGTAATTTTTTCTTTCTTAAACAGAAGAATCGGCCATAAAGCCAGCAGCGCCAGAGAAAAGCGCAAGAAGGTAAAGAGAAATGGCGGAAAATCTCGAAGAGATATTTTGGTAAAGACTGCAACTCCTCCAGCAAGAAAGGCAGTTAAGACAATTAATATAATAACCTGATAATCATTCCATCGTTTCATTTCATTTATCCCCAAAACAACAATTTTATTCCCATGATGAAAGTGATAGAGACAAAGGCCCAGCGCAGCCATTCGCCGTCCCTTTTGACAGCAATATGGGCTCCCAGATAGCCGCCGATAATCATTGCGACGAAGAGGGTAATGCCTGCTTTGAAATCAATTAAGCCGGTGGCCCAAAGCATTGAAGCTGAAATTATAGTCGAAATAAGTCCTGGCATGAAATCAGAAGCGTTCGCATCCACAATTCCAAGTTTAAAAGCGAGCATCAGATCGTATCGCGAGAGGGTTCCGGTGCCTGCCCCAAAAAACCCGCTATACAATCCGATCAGAGCATAAATTATATATCCGATAACTTTATGGTGCTGTTTTACCTCTTTGCGCAAAGCTAATATTTGTTTCTGGAAAATTATCAGCGGCAGCATCACCAAGATTATTATGCCAACAGCTTTTGACATTGTCTCTTCATTCACACTAATCAACAGCCTTGTGCCAATATAAACGCCTGGAATACTGAGAAGCGAGAGGAAAAGTGTCAGTTTCCAGTTTATCCTATTCTCTCTCCAATACTTGGAGATTGCCCCGAGGCAAAGTCCGATTCCGCCGAGTCGGGAAGTGGCTATTGCTGATTGCGGTGTGAAACCTAGAGTCACTAATAGCGGGATGGACAACAATCCGCCGCCGCCTACCATTGCCGAGATTACCGAAGCGGCAAAACCGATAATAAAGATCAAAACCAAAGACATTTTTCCTTAGAAATTAGCTCATTTCTTCCGCCAACCTTGCTTTAATCAATTCAACTTTCCCCATCTTACCAGTGTTTGTGTATTCAGCCAATTCTTGGTTGAGAGAAAGAACAGGAATTTCCATCCCCTTATAATCTAAAGTTAAAGTTTTGTGCAATTGATTTTGCTTTGACCAGTTGCCATTCAGCAATTTGTATTGAAAATTAGCCATAACTTCAATTTGCATCTTGCCAATTTGATAAATACCAAAGATTGATCGGTATTTATCGGTTTCCGAGAATTCAGGTTTTTTGGTTCGGTATTGGTGCAAAAGCTGATCAATTTTTCTGGATCCTTTTTCGTCGGTCAGGATATCAATGTCATTACTTGGAATAATATCTACTCCCTGAAGACATAGCGAAACACTGCCGCTGAGAATCCAAAAAACTCTGCTTTTCTCTACCAAACTATAAAAGAGTGCCAAAGTTTTAAGTAATTCATCTGACATGGGTTCATGAAATTTTTATTTTATACTTTTCTTTGAGCTCTTTTTTAACTTGATCAGGGCTTTGGAAGAGGATCGCCTTCAATTTGGTTGCTTTGGCACCCTGGATATTATCGGCGTTATCGTCGATAAAAATAGCCTCTTCAGGCTTGACCTTAAGTTTTTTAAGCGCATGTTCAAAGATCCGTTTGTCTGGCTTTGCCAGTTTAGTCTCGCAGGAAAAGATAATCTCGTGGAACATATCGTAGTTTTGTTCATGGAAAAATTCCATTGCCGCTGGCTCAGCGTTTGAAAGAAAACCAATCTTGTAGCCATTTTTCTTAAGTGTTTTTACAAGCGTAAACATCTCTTCCTTTGGGTGATAGAATTTATTAAAAGCTTCTTTCCAGAGAGAAGTTTTGGCGGGCAGAGGTTTCCCTAATTCCTCAGCCATTTTCACCCATATATCTTCTTCGGAAATGGCGTCGATCTGAAAGTCATTTTCATACTTTTTATGCATCGCTATAAATTCAGTTCTGTCATGGGAAAATTCATCTGCACAATATTCTAAAATATCGGTCAGAATGCCGTCTATCAGTACCCCGCCCCAATCAAAAATTATTGCTTTAATCATCTATTCTCCAATATCTAATATTTCTGCTTGGTGATCCATTGTATTATAAATCGCGATTGTTGTAGGTTGGCCCGAGTTCGGGCCTGAGAGACCAGAGATTGAACCAGGATTGAGATGGAGAGTCTTTCCTTTAGCCTCGATTAGTGCGTCGTGAGAATGTCCGGTGATTACCAGGTCGTATTTTTGACAACCAATCAATGCATCGGTCAGCGGCTGTTCGCTTCCATGGTAAAGAACTATCTTTTTACCGTCCAATTCAGTTTCATAACAGTTTCCAACAAAATCGATATTCCAATTTTCCTTTTTTTGCCGAGTCAAAAAACGATATTTGTCGCCTTCATTGTTGCCAAAGACTGAGATTATCTTACATTTTAAGTCGAGCGCAAAATCAGGCATAAATGGGGAAACCCAGTCGCCAGCATGAAAAACTAGTTCAACCTTCTTTTCATTAAAAATTCTTACTACTTTTCGCAAATTTGAGGCGTTATCATGAGTATCAGAAATAATTCCAATTAGCATAAAATCCTTTCTCAATCTAATATTTTATCGTTTTTCAAGGTTTCACTTTTATCAACGCCAGAAAGTAGCTGTTTAATAACTATAAATTTAACAATCTGATCTGACACGTTGGCGAAATTATGAGGCGTCCTTTCACTCCTTATCAGGTCGCCAGCTCGCACAATCTCTGAATTTGTCTGACCGTTTTCTCTCCATTTCACTAGTAGCTCGCCATCAACAATTACAACAGTTTCTTCAACTTTCTCATGGTGGTGCCAAAGCTGCGAAGTATTCGGCGCTTGGGTGTCCAGATGGACTTCATACTCCGGGAACAAAAAATAACTGACCTCTAAGCCTTCTGGTTTTTTCGCGTGCAACGCGTTCTTGTTAGGAATAATTTGCATAAAATAAAAAAGAGATTAAATCTCTTCCTATTATATCTTCATTAGTTGAATGCTGTAAATTAATGGAAAACAGAGAAGTCGGCCCTATGTTCGCAGTCGAGGAGCGCCGCGATATATATTTTCTGATTTGGTTTAATCTTTTCAAGCATATCCTTGATCGGGGGTATTGCTCTTCCTTGCCAGATTACATCTTCGATAATCACGACGGTGCCCTGGTATTTATCCGGAGTAAAATCAGTTTTTGAGATCTCACGCTTACCATCAATTAAGTTTGTCCAAACCTCAAAACAATCAACTTGCTTACCGGCTTCACCTAGTCTTAAAGCGATCTCTTTCGTTAAAGTCATCCCTCCTGTGCAAACAGCGAGAAGATGGATCGGACCCTCGAGGACCAACATCTTATACGCCAGTTGGTCGATCAATTTTTTTAACCCCTTTGTCATAAGCTGAATTTTTATCGTTCCAGTGATGCTTCATCGCCAAATCAGATAAAAACCATATTATGTAATATCTGCTAACAGATCATTTTTTATTAAAAAGACGACTTCTTAATACCACTTTTTCAATAAAAATTCAAGTGTTTATTGATTATTTTACTTTTTGTTAAGCCGGTAGGGCATTCCAAAGAAGCGTTCGCTATTTATTATCGCTTGTATCGTTTTTCTCGTTTCCCTGGATCTATAACTAATCTTAACCTCTCCTTTTCCGTTGCATCTTTTTCCGATATTGAACTCGATACTTGGATCGAGGCTTTTGATGGCGCTGATTTCGAGTCCATGTTCAGTAAGTACTTTTTCAACATCTTCTTTTACCGGTAGTTCTTTGCAGGAAAGATAGTTTGCTTTACCATCAAAGATCCGGTCTCTGATTATCTTATCTAAAGGATGATAAAAGAATTCCATAAGAGAAACTAACAAAACTAAGACTATTATTGAAATCCTGACTAGTTTTAATTTGTTAGGTGTTTTTTTCATTTATCAATTCTTGCATTAGGTCGCCATACTTTTTAGGTTCAACTTTTGCAAACGGATCAATCTGCTTTAACAACTCTCGGCATTCTCTCAGTGCTTCTTCTTTCTTGCTAATTTCATGGGCAAAATGCTCAATTTCAATAAAGCCACCCAATCTGTCTACTTTATCCAGCGATATTTCAAAGTCATAGATTTTGTATATTTCTCGCTCCTTGGCTATCTCAAATGCTTTTTCAAAACCAAGTTTTTCCAGGAATCCAACGCCTTCATCAGCTGATTCAATCTGAATGCTGTACTCATGGCCGGCTCCAGTCCGCCTGATCTCCTTAAAATCGATCTGAGCAGTTCCACCTGTTTGCCGTATCCTGGCGCTGAAATGACCTTCGATTATCTTATTGTCGCTATCCAAATCTTCACTTCGGCCAAAAACCAAGTCGGTCTGTTTTGCCTGGCTAACTCTCTTGGCGCCCATAGCTTCCAGTTCAGCTCTTGTAGTGTCTATATTTTTTAACTTAGCTCTAATTTCGATCTCTATCATTGTTCTCCTTACACTCATATTTTAACATAATTTAACGAATGAAAGAAAAGCCTCCCGTGCTTAGAAAATACCGGCAGCTGCCATAGATCATATTTAATGCAAAGTATACAAAAACCAGGGCAAATATCTTGAAAACTTTAGCCATTATCCGCGGATTTGCTAAAAGTTTTCGAAAGAAAGAAAAGATGAGGGCAACCAACAAAGTTGAAAACAGCCAGCCAATTTCGACTAATCCAAGAAAAAGATATTGGCCGAACCTTATCTGTTCGCTCAGAAAGATTGCTTTAGGAACGCAAACAGTGATCCAATAGGTCCAAAGTACGCCGTTTGCTAAAATCATCGCCGAGATTGTGGCCAACCTGAAATGGACCTTTTTTTCTGTTTCAATGCCTTTAATTTTCCAAATCGAGGTAGCGATCCACACTAGAACCCCGGCTCCGATAAAGGATATACCCCGGAAAAAGGTCTCATTTAGATCTAGTGATGAAAGGATAATAAGACTAGAAAGAGCTACCAATGTTTCGGTTAACATGGCCCAGAATATTATTCGCAAACTTGCTGGAAAGCCGGATTGCAATATCTCTGTAAAAGTGGCTGCTAAGACTGGTCCGGGGATAACTCCTCCGACAAGTCCAAGGACGACAGCAGTGACGATTTCGTTGTTCATAGGCGAGTAGGTCGGTTATTTTTAGCATCACTGCCAAATATCCACCAAAGGGGCGTTTTCTTGAAAACCGCCATTGCTTCTTTCTCGAAGATACCAGAAATAACCTTGGGGGGAGTGCTAAAAAATGGTTTGAATTGAGTGATCTCGTCATCCTGCAAGATATCCCATTTTGAATAGCCACCCATGAAAGGCGAGGGGATTGCGAATACAACTCTGGATACCTTGTACTCCCTAGCCATAAAGGAACACATTGGACAGGGCTCGCAGTTGGAATATAGCGTGCAGCCGGAGAGATCAGACGTTTTTAGTTTCTTATGGGCAGAATCCAAGGCAAGGACCTCGGCATGATTAGAAACGCGGCCCTTCGAATCATTGGCTGATTCGGCGATTATTTTTCCATCTTTGACTATCAGAGCGCCAAATGGAGCCCCATCATGTTTTAAGGCAACCTCTGATAATGCGATTGTCCGTCGTATGAATTTTTGGTCGATTTCTTCTTGTTTCATTGGAGGTTGGTTTTTATTCAGGGAAGCCCTCAATCACTGCACGAACCTTCTCCGGATCTTTCTCATTTTTCAGAAAAATAGCAGTTTTGGCAAAGAGCATTCGCATCGCGTCTGAAACCGATTGATCATTCGCGAGACTGGCAGTCATTGCATCAACAGCTCCGGGAATGTCTCCCTGATTTAAAATGGCAAGCGCATTAGTTTTTGCCGATTGGAGGCCGCCCTCAGAATTTGAACTAGCTTCTGGATTCATCTTTCTCCTTTGATTAGTTAATCATTTGTAATTTAGATACCCATCTAATTCTTGATTGAATAATAGCTTTGATTCTGCTAAAATTCAACTCATTGCATGAATTTGGAGAGGTCGCATAGTGGCCTAGTGCGCACGCTTGGAAAGCGTGTGTGGGCGCAAGCCCACCGAGGGTTCGAATCCCTCCCTCTCCGCCAAATAAAAGTCTGGAACTTTTTCAGAAGATTGCCAGAGTTTATATATAAAAAAAGGCCATAACAGTTGTTTAGGGTCTTTTTTGTTCATCAATTCAAATTGTAATAGCAGTCTAGAACATTGAGACTAGGGGTGGTGATACCGCCACCCCTGCAGTTAGTCGAATCACCTCATAGGAAGATGATTCACGGTTTATGGGTTTTACTCATCAGGATGGTTTGTCTTATCAATGGTGATATTGATTTTGATCAATGTATCATTAATTCCCTCCAACTCCGCCATCACACAGAGAGCAACCGCGATTATGACAGCAGACTGAAACAGCGCATCGCCCCCAATGATTACCGTCCCTGTAAAAAGCACGGCGAGAGAGTTTGCTACAATCACTCCCAGGTAGCAAACAACTACTAATATTTTCACTTTTTTTCGGAGCGCTTTAATATTCAGGTCATCTTTAATCCACTCCTTAATCCACTCTTCAATATTCACCATTAGATTCCCCCCTCTCAAGAAGAAATGTTATTCTAATTTCCGACAATTTATATCGGTTTTTTCTACAAATCAGATGAGATATCTGTTTCTAGTAGCTAGTTCAGCTCAACTTTGGAACAGTCTGGTCTATCGAGATCAAAATAGGTGCCAAGTTATTGCTTTTTACTCTATTTAAAGTAATATTTTAGTATCGGGAAGTTCTAGACCGGAACGTTCCACCATTAATAAATTTGTTTAGGCATAACCATTATGAATAAAGAAGAAATCGCTAAATTTTTATTCAAAGGACGCCGCCTGACTAATGCTAAGGCAGGTGGTCAAGTCAGCCCTGCTATAAATGGAACTGAACAAACTGAATATACCGAAGGTGATTGGCTTTATCGAGATATCTATTTTAATGGTAAGAATTCTTTTTCAGGAATAGATGCAGTTTATTATCAAGGTCAGCCAGTTTGGGCCTCTAGCTATTTTGGTAAATTTCAGGGAATCACAGAAGAGGAGTTGGATAAGATTCTAAGACAGACTATTGTTGACCATCCGGATACAAATGCTTGGCAGGAAGTCAAACGACAGAAATATAATGATTATGAGTACGAGAATATCCCAGGTTCAGCGAGCCAAAGTATAGATGAAGTTTCGGGAGTCGAACGAGTTTTAAAAGACGGCACAGAAGTTTACGTTCTTCGTTATAATGGCGGTATGCTAATCTAGTTATAGGCCTGAGTATGCTGCCAAGTAATAAGAGAAAATTATGAGAATAGCGCTTATACAAATTGAGTCTGGTGAAGATAAAGAAGCTAATTTCAAGAAAGCAAAAGAGTATCTAGCCAAGGCTGCAGAACAGAAATCCGACATAGTTTGTTTATCGGAAAATTTCTTATATCGAGGAAGCAACATGTCCAAAGTGGCAGAAAATTTGGCATCGCGATATATCTCATCGTTCCAGGAATTAGCGAGGTTTCATAACTTGAATATTATTCTTGGAAGTATTGCACTATCAACCGGAACTGGCGAAAGGGTTACTAATTCATCTTTAATCATCGACAGAACGGGCAAGATCATTCATCGGTATGACAAGATTTATATGTATGATGTCGAGAACGCCGATGTGTCCTACAGAGAATCTGACACTACCAAACCTGGCGACAGACCGGGAATATTTGAACTTGATGGCATAAAAATGGGTGTGGGCATTTGTGTCGACCTCCGATATCCTGAGTATTTTCGCGAGTTGGTGAAGTCTGGCGTGAAAATAATCTTTCTCCCATCGAATTTCCGCAAAGTCACCGGCAAATTGGCTTGGGAAATATTAACTAGGTCGCGGGCTATTGAAAACCAGGCGTATTTTTGCGCTTGTGGACAAACTGGTGGTTTGGGAGCTCTCGAAAGATGTGGTAATTCAAGGATAATTTCTTTTGATGGCAGCATTATATCTCAACTTGGCGAAGAGGAGGATGTTGTAATAGCCGACATCGATTTTGAAAGTTTGAACAAGTTCAGAAAAGAATTTCCGGTTTTAAAACAGATGAAATAGTTTTGTTGCAAGTTCCAGGCCGACATATCTTTTCATCCGGTGCCGCTCAAAGTGGGCCATGCTGGCTGGTAAAATAAAGTTAGGATCCGAGTTTTCCTCTCTGGACGTGGTCCAAAGCTAGGTTCTTATCAGAAGTTTTTATAAACTAAACACTTAATATGCGACTATTTGAAGCCGGAGGCGAAGCGAGACAATATCTCGCCGATCAAATACCTCCAAAAGACATGGAAAAACAGGTTAATTTGGCGCCTCTAATGAGGCGGCTCTTCGACATACCAGAAAATCTTTCACCTGGGCATTATGAGTTTACGGGTGAAGGCGGCCTAAAAATTATCTTTGACCTAGTTGATGCAAATCATTCTTTTGATCGTTGCTGGTTAATATATGGAAATGATTTTGGTCAGGCCGAGACTGGCCCAGTTTCTGGCAACATGCGACCAATTTATGCCGTAACCAATATAGCCATTCGAACAAATAATTTTGAATTCAAAAGAGATGCTGGATCGAGGTATAATAGTACCTTGTGGCTCCCAAATTTAAAAAGTGTTGATTCTGAGTTATTGCATAATAAAGCTGACGTAGACCGTGGGTATATGTATCTCATTGGTGAAACAGGACTTCTTTCGCGGCCAGTTGACTTATTGGGCTTCTTCCATGAGCTGGGCCATATCGAGACAAGAACAGTTGAGTCGATTAACGCTGAATATGCTACATACTCCAATGCAGGAGATCTGTCCGAGAAAAAAGCTGCCTATGAGTTGCAACGGGAAAAGGATGCAAATGCTTGGATGGTAGAGGGGACACACAATCTTTTTGAAGATCTGGATATATCGTCTGAGCTTGTTGAGGGCTTTACTCATGCGCAATTGAGCTCATATCATGAGGTATTTCGAAAAAAATTTGACCAGACAGGAATCGAGGGCATGCAAACAAAGAAAGAGATTTAACCAGGAGGGAATAATGGGTGAGCAAGATTTTATACCAGCAGGTGCAGCAGATGCCAGTGAAAACAGTTTCACTCCGGCAGCAAGTTTTGTTTTTGAGGGTAGGGAACAGACAGTTTCCTTTGCCGAAACAAGTCATGTTGCGGACGGAGTAGATTGCGAGGTTTATGCTGTCACTGAAGATACAACGAAGGATCTGGGAATTATCCGAATAGACGCTGGCAAGAAAACCCCTTTGCAGAGAGTTCTTCAGGGGGAAAGAACTGTTGAAGGATATATCTCCGGCAAAGGTAAACTTACAGTCACTAAACCAGATGGTGAGCAGCAGGTATTTGTTGCAGATGGCATTTCCGCAAGTCCAGTAGTTAGTGTTAATATTGGAGAGACAATGCAGTGGGAAGCGGACAGCGACTCAAGCCTGGTAGCTTATGAGGTTTGTTTCCCACCTTATGAAGATGGCCGCTTTCAAAATTTAGATTAATTTTTCTAGGGGCTTACTTGATTTAAGCTCGGAATAATAAAAGTATATGACTAGACCAACTGGCGTTCGAACATGGATTGAGATTGACACAAAAGCACTGAAAAACAATTATGATGCTTTCAGAAATTTTCTAAAACCTGATTGTAAAATAATGGCTGTTTGCAAGTCAAATGCCTACGGTCATGAGCTGATGAGCTACGCCAAAACCTTTGCGGAATTCGGGGCCGATTTTCTGGGAGTCGATTCTATCACAGAAGCGATCAGACTTCGCAAAGAAGGCGTCGAAATCCCGATCTTAGTTTTTGGCTACACTCTGCCGGAGATGTACGAAAAGGCAGTGGAAAATAATATTAGTTTATCTATTTCAAGTTTTGATTCTTTGCGACAAATTGCAAAATTGCAAATTGCAAAATTGAAAATTCATATAAAAGTCGATACCGGCCTTCACCGGCAAGGTTTCCTGCCAAACGAGGTTAAAGAGGCTGCTAATTTCATCAAACAATATCTGCCGGATATTATGGTAGAAGGTATTTATACTCATCTTGCATCAGCCAAAAATCCTGAATATAAAAATGAAACCGAAAGCCAGATTGAACAATTTAAAAGAACGGTGGCTGAAGTAAAATCATTTGGCTATAACCCCATCCGACATGCTGCGGCAACACCCGGCGTAATTAATTATCCCGACTCACATTTTGACATGGTCAGGCTCGGTGAGGGTCTGATGGGAATCTGGTCAAGCGAGGAGATGAAAAGAGCATCAGCCGGAAAGTTAAAATTAGAACAAGCGCTGACCTGGAAGACCATCATTTCCGAGATAAAACAATTGCCGGCAGGGGAGAGGCTCGGCTATGATTTTACGGTTCAGTTATCTCGAGATTCGAAGATTGCTGTTCTCCCGATCGGTTACTGGCACGGATACAATCGGTCTCTGTCCGAT
>Ga0172380_10008070_pt1 | contig 11670 bp, 11 predicted proteins | sample Leawe162metaG_FD_119747 | JGI IMG/M metagenome (GOLD analysis project Ga0172380, IMG submission 119747) | Leachate microbial communities from a municipal landfill in Southern Ontario, Canada - Leachate well 162 metaG | ecosystem: Engineered > Solid waste > Landfill > Unclassified | place... | reverse complement strand
TTCCAGGTCGCGACGGGTGCGTCAGTCGGCGTCACGCCATCCACCAAGGTTGCAGCGGAGGAAAAGACTGCGTCGTGGCTGCCATCTCGTTGCACATAGTTGACGATCGCGGTATTCCCATCATCGGAAAGCGCGGTACTCAACTCATTGCTCGCTGCGCTGCTGCCGTCACCGGAGATGTACTGAACGTCGGCCTCCCACGTCGTCGTTCCGTCTGCGGCAACTCGCGCCGTCTTAGTGGCGACGGACTGCAAACGGGGTGGGTTAAGCACATCTCCGGTGGTGGTAGACCACGCCACGACGGCCCGTGTTCCATCTGCGGACATTGCGACGTCTTGCTTGGGGCTCGTGCCGCCAGCAAACTGGATCACTTCGTACGCCGCCGGATCGGGGTCCCAATTTCCTTGGTTGCCCGTGATGGCAGCGGACTTCGACTGAACCTGCGCTGTTGTGCCGTTGATCTGCTGATTCCATACCGCGACCGCTCGGGTGCCGTCTGCGGACAAAGCGATCGAAGGATCCTCCATGTCACCGCCAGAGCAGTCGGTCAGCGTGACTGGCGTGCCCCAGGTTGCGGCGTTTCCGATTATCGTCGCGGAGGCCGTCAGGATGTTGTTACAACTGCCGTTGCCGCTCTTCCAAAGCGCGGTGGCCATTGAGCCGTCGGCCGAGAGCGCAAGCGCGGGTCCTTGCGTGTCACCGTCGTAGATGGGTTGCGCCGGAGACGCCCACGTTGTGATTGGAGCATCGGCGGCCACACTCGGGTTCGCGGCTAAACCTGTGCCAACAAGAGCCACTACCAATGTTGCCGAAAGTGCCCTGAATTGAATCCCGCTGCGCAACATGGGCTAAGCGAACCACGCGGCCAAGGCGCGGGGCGTCCTCAACGACTGGATTGGCCCCACGACTTCACGGAGGCAAGTTGTCGGCTTCGCGCGACCCAGCACGTCTAGCAGTGGCCGCCAGGCAGTTCCGGACAATTACGCAGTGCGTGGCACCAGGGACTAACCTCGCTTGACCCAGCGACCGAAACCGTTGGGTGCGAAGTCATACGCACCCGACTTGTCGGCGTCGTAGGAGTTATAGACCGACGAGTAGGAACGGATTCGCTTCGGCATATTGCCTTGGGAGTCAACGAAGCAGTGGCGTGGCGCGCTGAGCCTTGCCCACCCACCCTTGCCGTACTTCAGTTGGACCTTCGCGTTGCAATGCGGCGCCATCGCGCCATCGCCAGCCAGATAGACCTTCTTCGAGTACGGCCCACCGTCGCGTCGAACACTCATCGCGATGTCGCTATACGAAGAGTTGTCGTTCGACTGACTTCCCACGTAGATCGTCGACCAGTTGGTCTTTGTGAGGTTCTTGAACTTCACCACCGCAGTGAAAGTTGACTTGCTGTGCGTAAGCCGAAGCTTCTTGATGTCAGCGACGCCGTGACGGGCTCCCCCGTACACAACGGCATCCTTCGAGCGGTCGCCGATGCTGACGGACTTCGCATTTGCGGGCCCGGCGATCGGAACGACGAGCGCCGCTGCGACTGCTACCGCCGCTCCTGCGACCAACGACTTCGAAGCAAACGAATTCATACATCCCCCCAGATGTCATTGCATGCCGCGCGATGCACTCAGCGCAGACAATGTTCGGAACTAGAGTAGCCCGCATCGCGGGATACGCCAGACAATCTGCCTGCCAATCACGTGACATGCCCAACATCGCCGGAAGGGAACACGATGGAACACGGAAACTGGAAGAGCATGTACGAAGCAGCATGTGCGGGCGATCTCGAACTCGTCCGCTACTACGTCGAATCCGGAGTCGACGTTAACTACGTGCATCCGGAATTCATGTCGACTGCGCTGGTCTCGTGCATCTTGGCAGATCAAGCTGAGGTCGCCATCTACCTGCTCGACAACTCTGCCGACCCGTTGCTGCGCAGCCCTTGGGAAGAGATGAACCCCGTCGAAGCCGCTGCCCAGCGCGACTTGCCAGACGTTTCAGCGCGGCTAGCCCCGGCACAAGGACTCGCGGGCTGATTCCTACAGCCCGTCGATCCCCTTCAGACAGAGGGCGACACCGATCACGATGACCACGATCGCCAGAACCGCTGCGTTGTGGCGTTCAAGCCAATCTCGCACTTTGCCGAGCGGACCGAGGATCGCCGAACCACGAATGAGGAAGAGTGCGACAGGCACGGCCACAGTACTGGCAGCAATCACTGTAAAGATAACGATGGACAGGGCACTCTCGGCCGTTCCCGCCTCAAAACTCCCGATCGCGACACCTGCTGCAGCGGCCAATAGCAGGACCTTCGGATTGGCCAACGACAACACCAGACTCAGCCGTGCCGCCCCAGCAGGTTCAAGCGCGTCGATCGAACGCATCCATGCTGGCGATGCGTCATCAGGCGAACGCCCAAACCACTTCTTGATTCCCATTCCGACGAGCACAAGGCCCAGCATCAACCTGGTCCAGGAGGCCCACGTCGGTGGTTCGTCAGCCAGCTCGATGACTGAGGCGAGCAGCACAAACGCTGTTGCCCCGAGCAGAATGCCGAGGAACCAGCCACCCAAGAAGGCGACGCTGTTGGCTCGCGCCCGGGCGGTGAAGAGCAACAAGATCGCCGGGATGATGGGGAATGGCGACAAAGCGATCGCCAATGCCAGCGGCAGGATCTCGGCGATCAAGGAGCTCACGCCGCGATCCTAGTCCGCAGGCGCCACCTCGACGGTTTCGTAGAAGGGTCGGCCTTGATCCGGCAGCCAGGCCTGGCTGCCCGACGGCCCCAAATACTCTTCGGCCCTAAATGCTCTGCCACTCAGGCTTGTGTGCAAACGTCCACTTGTAGTGCTCGGCGTTTGCTAATTGTGAGGCAGCGGCTTCGTCAACGACCACCGTCGCATGTGGGTGCAGTTGCAACGCGGTGGACGGGACCATCGAGGTCACTGGACCCTCAACCGTCGCTTTGATGGCCTCCGCTTTGCCTTCGCCCCACGCAAGCAGAACCAGGTGCTTCGCCCGCAAGATCGTCCCCACTCCTTGAGTCAAAACGTGAGTGGGAACCTGCGAAATGTCGCCATCGAAGAAGCGTGCATTGTCTTCACGGGTTTGGGTCGTCAACGTCTTGATCCGGGTCGGCGAGGCAAGCGAGGAGATCGGCTCGTTGAATCCAATGTGACCGTCGTTGCCAACGCCAAGAATCTGCAGATCAATTCCGCCAGCTTCATCGATCGCACGTTCGTAGCCCAACGACGCCTCGATGATGTCATCTGCCCATCCGTCAGGGCCGTGTACCGATCCGGGCTCAAAGTCGACTCTGTCGGCGATCTCACGCTTGATCACTGCCCGGTACGACTCTGGGTGGTCTGCAGGTAGACCAACGTACTCGTCAAGGGCGAAACCCTTCGCCTCCTTGAACGAAACCTCTCCGGCTTCGTAGCGCCTCACGAGGTCGTCATAGACGCCCAGCGGGGTGCTGCCAGTCGCGAGTCCGAGGACTGTTGTCGGCTGACGATTCAACAGATCCGAGATCGCCTTCCCGACGAGTTCGCTTCCCTGCGCCTGGTTCGGGACGACAACAACTTCCACTGCACTCTCCAAAGATCAGATACTCGCCGGACTGAGTCAGGCTAGCGAGTTCGCGCGGGTGGGGCATGTCGAATCCACCCAGCTGTCGTGCGCAATCTCGGGTGAGCCCGGCGAGGTGCTCCCTGGCGAGTTTGCCTCGCGCGCTATTGCACCGGTGCACGACGCGGCACACCAAGGCGCCCTGTTCGCAAAGCCCACATTTCGAATAAGAGGGTGAAAAACGGCGGAATGGCTGCGGCCAACGCCAGCAACGTCGTGCCTATCCCCCACTTCAGCGGGCGAATGCACAACAGCACTATCAGAAGATAGAGAACGAAGATCCCGCCATGGATCGGTCCGAAAATCTCTACGCCGATGGGGTTTTCCGCAGGGCCGTATTTGAAGAACATTCCTATGAGCAAGCCGAGCCAAGAAAAGGCCTCAGCGATGGCGGCGACTCGAAACGCCACCGCAATTCGGGGCATGGACGCTGGTTCATCGGCAGGCACCGAAATCGCACTCACCCGAGCATCGTAAGCGGGCGGCAGTGAACAATTGCAGGCAGCCATCGTGGCGCTGGCGGGTCTGAAACCGAATCAGCGCGCGCCCGGCTCACGACGGGCGTAGCGTCGTCATGTGTTCGAAACGATGGCCCAATGGCCGACGCTTGCGCTTGTTGCCCTAGGTGCGTGTTTCCTAACCCTTGTTACGTTCAGCACGCGGGCTGCAGTCATTCGGTGGACGAGCAAGGAACGGCAGTCGGACCTCATCGATCTCGCATCGTCAATGAATGCCCCGGTCGGCACCACTCTGGCATTCCTCATTGGATTTGCCGTGTCCATCACGTGGGGCACGATGAGCGCGGCGCAGGTCGCGATCGAACAGGTCGCTAGTTCGTCGCAGCAACTGAGTTGGCTCACTTTGAATCTCAACGACCAGGCGCGGGCGAACGCGATCAATGAAGACGTCGTCAGGTACCTCAACACCATCGTCGAGCAAGACCGAAAAGTCCTGCCGTCCGGGGACATCGTGGAGCTGCCCTCGTTTAATGCGCTCGATCAACTCGAACGACAGATTCACCAGGCTGCCCAGGGTGGATCAGCAGTGAACCCTGAAGTTGGCCCCATGCTCTCGGCGGCCGCGGCGCTAACTGGCAGCCAGGCACAACTCAACGCGGTCGCGCGGCGGCAATTGCCCTCCGTCGTTATGTGGCTGTTGCTGTTCACCGCAACGCTGTCGGCTGCCGTGATGGGCATTGTCGCGACCAAAGTACGTCGGCCGTATTTGATCGTCGGGTGGGCATTTGTGGCAGCGATCGGGATCGCTGTCGTCCTGAGTCTCTACAGTCCTTTCGCAGGCACGGTTGCTGTCGACTTCCAGCCCATCTCTGACGCGTCGCAGCGAATTCAAGACGGCCAGCAAACACTGCGACGGTAGATGACCGGGCCTGGTATGACGGGCACCCCTAGCGGAATCGAATGTCCGGTGCGTACGCCTGTGGGATTCCGACAATGCCGGTGTAGAGCAGCGTCGTTCGGATGTCGTGCGGGACCCGCCAGTAACCACCGTGAATCCCGGCGCGAGTCAACCCCAGCTCTGGGTGTTCGTCAGGCGCGGCGACGTTCAGATCGTGCACCAGCAGCGCCGTCATCAAGACACTCATCGTCTCTGGCGAGAACACCTCAAGACCCGCACTTCGAGCACCGTAGTACCCGGCTGCCAGCACCTTGTTCTTCGTCACCGACGTCGTCCAGGTAGGTGGTGCGACGTTGAATGACGCGGCCTGCCCGTGGCTCCACGAAGCCTCCGTGCGCCAGCGCTGCAGACGCTTAGCCAACGAGTAGTTCGGCCCCTGCTGTTGAACAATCGCGTCGACGATACCCATCTCTTCACCGTCTGAGCTGGTCAGCATCTCGCGATAGGCGGGCGCGTAGAGCTTGCCGAAGCTAAGAGTGCGAAGCGGCAACTCAATCGACCGCCACGAACGCGACCGCCGACGTGCATTGCTGTCATTCACGACGTCAGGAGCAACGAGGAAACAGTCGCTAGGGGTGCCGGCGTATGCCATGGTGATGTCAGCTCCACCTGCGGCCAGGCTTGTACCGAGTGCGTCCGCTGCCAACGTAGCTTGGACGTGGAGTGCGCCATCGGCGTAGATATACACCCCGAGGACCAGCGGGGTGTCGGCGAAACCATCCAACCAGCGCAAGAGTTCAGGAACGTCTTGGATGACGTTGGCCCCCGCGCGCGCAGCGATGCTGCCCTTGGCGTCGGGATGGAGCGGAATATGAACGGTCGAAGCGCCATCGTTTGCTGTTGTGATGACCCGTTCCCACAGGTCCTTGCGCGGCAAATCGACCGCGACAACCTCCGCACCCCACGAACACAGCGTTGGCAACGGGCTTGTCTGGGCACCTGCACCAAGGACAACAACGCGGCGCCCCTCAAGTCGGAGCCAGTCAGGATTGTCAATGACGGTGTTGAGCGCAGAGGCCGCAGACGGCTCGATGATGCCCCGATGCACCCAGTCACCAAGTTTGCGGCGAAGAGCGTCGCCGCTGAGGGTCTTGCCATCATGGGTGATCTCGAGTTCGGTCGCAGGCTCACCAGCCCCGACGATAGTCTCAGTTCTGAACTCAAACAACGACTCAACTGTGCTGAGTGAATCAAGTTCCGTTACTTCGCCCTCGCGTTCGTAGCCAATCCGCGATCTCGCGGAAGCCAAACCCGCCTCAGCGATCGCGACCGCGTTCTCGCGCGAGGTCGAGCACAATGTGGTGATTTCGTGAACGAACTTTGCGTAGTCCTTGCGCCAGGCAGGGCTTGCGTCAATTCGGGCCGCAAGATCTGGATCGACGCCGCGAACCGAGTCGGCCCAAATGGCCCGGTTGGTCTCGAGTGACCCGCGCTTACCGGACTCGTCTTGCGGGAATAGGACGCCTACGTCACCAGACAATGTGCACCTCCGCCGAGCGCGTCGCCGAAGGGGGTTGCGGGCAACGCGGAATGTTTGCGAGCGTAGCGCGATGGGTGCGCCCATGGGCCGGTTGTTCGGCCAACCCGGCGATTGTTGCGTTGCCGACCGGGAGGCGCTGGCCCGGTGGGGTGTGTCGAGCCTTCGAGGGTGAAAAACCTATGCCGGAGACGCCGAAGGCGGGTGTGCAGAGCCCGAGTTCGGGACTCCCGCACACCCGCCTTCGGCGGCTTGAGTAGTTAGCAGTTGCCGGCAGCCTTGACTGCAGTCAGCGCGGCGCTCAGCGCAGTGGTTGCCGCCGAGATTTGCTGGCCTGCCTGACCAACCGTTGAGTCTTCCGGAATGCTCTGAAGAGCCTGTTCATACGCGGTGGTCAACGTGCCAACCGCTGCCTTCTGGGTTTCCTTCAGGTTCGTCGCTTCAGACTTGAGGGCCTCGAGATCTGACTTGACCTCTGCACGCTGGGCCTTCAATTCGTCAACTGTCGTGTTGGAGTTGGTCGCCAGCGTTGCGAGTTCTCCAGTAGCGGCGGCGGTGGCGGACAACTGTGAGCAATACGACGAGGCGGCATCGCTCACCGATGCACTTGCATCAGCGACAGGGTCACCGCTGCTGCACGCAGCTGTCGAAACGAGTGCAAGTGCACCGATTCCACCGAAAATCAACTTACGCATGAGTACTCCAATTCAACAGGGAAAGATTGTCGCGTCACCCTAGCCGCCTTATGGTCGAATCCACGGACATCGACACGTGCCTCCGACCAATGTTGGAGGCACGTGTCGATGTGGATTCCTAAAGCTTGCCCGCTGAACAACGGTAGTGGCTGTCGCGACTACCGACTGTCGCGCTTTGCTTGCCGCTTTGCACCAAGCGCCTTGGTTCCCGCACGGTTCTTCTCACTCGCCGGTGTCCGCAGCTTCGACTTTCCGGGGGTTCTCTTTGATCCACGCTTCGCGGTTGCCTTCTTCGCCGGGTCCTTCGCCGTCGACTTCTTCGAGGCAGACTTCTTGACGACTTCGACTGGTTGGCCTGCCTTCGCTGCGCGGGCAGCTTCGAGTCGCTGCGCCTTCAACTCACGCGCGCTCGCTGCTGCGAGCACACCAAGGCGACGGCTGACGCGCGCAAGAGCTTCTTCAAAGACCTCGGCCTTGTCTGAGGCCCGCTTGTTCTTGGGCCGTGCCACGCCTCGCCCACCCTTTTGCGAAACGCGCGCACTGGCTTGGCGCCGGTACTGCCCGACGTACTTATTCCGCGCCCTACGAATTCGATCGTGCAGGGCAACGGTCGCATCCTCATCGAGCGTTGCAAGCGCAGCAGCCTCAGTGTCGGCCACGAGGAGGCGTTCTGAATCGTTCAGTACAGCGAGCAAGCCCTTATCCACGTCCGTGTCTCCCTTGAGTAGGTGCCGCATGATGGCAACGTTGATCGAACATACCGCGATTGGCGTCGACGAAACAGCAACCTCATCACCCTTCGCTGCTCAGTGGAGACGGGTGGACATGGTTGTGGGCCCCGCATTGGTGCTCTCGGGGCCCACGACGTCTACGCCTCTGCAGGCACGCTCATTTGCACTATGACTGGGAGATCGCTGCCAAGATGTTCAGCTTCGATGCCCTAAACGCCGGTCGTAGTCCAGCCAGAACACCTGCAAGAGCACCGACGACCGCAATCACGACAAGCTGCCCGTAAGGCAGCGCAAACACCGCGAACGATTCTTGCGCCGAGATCGCTGTCAACATTGCCCACCCAAGCAGCGCGCCAAGGATCAAGCCGCCCAAGGTGCCAAACACTGCAATGATCACCGACTCCCACCGCACCATCGAGCGGGTCTGTGGCCTGGTTTGACCGACTGCGCGCAGCAAGCCCAACTCGCGGGTCCGCTCGAACACCGATAGCGACAACGTATTCGAGATACCCATCAACGCAATGATGATCGCAAGGATCAACAAGACGTAGACGATGTTCAGGAGCTGATCAATCTGACCGGCCGCCTGCTGAACGTACTCTTCCTTGTCGAGGGCATCACCTGCGCCAAACTTTGCGCCGACCGCATCCACAGGCGCCTGCGCATCGGCGACACTCACCCCGGGTGCAAGCGCGACGAGAACGAGGATGTTGCCTGATTGCGGCACCCACGTGTCCCACAAAGCACGCGGCACAATCACATCTTGCAGGAAGTCTGATGGCTCGATGATCGCACCCACCGTTGGCTCCACGACCTTCCCGCTCGACGTCGTCATCGGGACTTTTGAACCCATCTTCCAGCCGTTGTCCGTGGCCGCGGTTTCGCTAATGACGATTTGATCTGCACCAAGGTCGGTGAGTGAGCCCTGTGCTGCGGTCACATCAATAACCTGCGGCAACCCTGCAACGTCTGCGACCTCAACTGCCTGCTGACCAGATTCGGTGAGCACGGCACCCTGACCAAACCCAACAGCCACCTCGACCTCTGATAACGCATCGAGTTCCACCGTCATCTCAGGGCTGTACCCAGTGCCGCTGAAGTTATCGCTACTGAAGATCAGTTCACCCTTGATCGAGCCAGCGACGCCTTGTTCCACAGACGCCTTAATCGAGGCGCCAAACACCGTGATGAGCGTGACGATGCAGACTCCGATCATCAGTGCCGTGGCAGTGTTTGCCGTTCGCTTGGGATTTCGAACGGAGTTGCCGCGTGCCATTTGACCCGACACTCCACGTAAAGCCGCGATCGGCCAACCGATGACCCGGCAGGCCAAGCCCACCACGACGGGTCCCACCACGATGAAGCCGATGAAGGTGGCCACCGCGCCGAGGCCAGCCCGCGCCAGGACATCGTCACCCTTGGCGAACAACGGAGACGCAACGAGCGCGAGACCAATCACCAGCAACGCGAAGCCAAATATCTGCCGTTTGCGTGAACTGGCTGAGGTGTCAGCATCGGTCTCCCGCAGCGCCGCGAGCGGTGGAACGCGAGAAGCCCGAACAGCGGGCGCGATACTTGCGACCACCGTGACGACGATGCCGATGATGACTGACCACACCACCGAACTGGATTCCACAACGAGCCCACTGTTCGGCAATGCGAGGCCACCAGCACCAAGCGCGGCGATCAACCCGGCGGCAACGAAGCCACCCAGGACGACGCCGATTGCCGACGCAATCACCCCGATGAAGAGTGCTTCAACGGTGATCGAACGAAGCACCTGAGAACGTGAAGCGCCGATTGCCCGTAAGAGCGCGGATTCGCGAGCCCGCTGCGCGACGATCACCGAGAACGTGTTGTAGATACTGAAGGTTGCGACGACCAAGGCGACACCAGCGAATACCAGCAGGAAGGTCTCAAAGAACCCTAGGAAGTCTTGCTGGATTGACTCCTCTTGGTTCGCGGTGAGTTGCGCACCTGTGATCGCTTCGACTCCGCTGGGAAGCAGCGGAGAAATCCTGCTCACAAGTTCGTCCTCAGTGACATCCGAGGCACCTTGAATGAGGATCGTCGAGACGTTCCCTGGTGTTCCGAAGAGCTTCTGTGCCTCGTCAAAGGTAAACGCAGCGAACGTCGGCCCTGTCGAAGAATCGAGCACACCGAATGACGCGATGCCCACAATCGTCACTGGCACGGACTGCGGCACAAGCACTGTCGTCTTGTCCCCGACCTTGAGGTTTCCCACGGTCGCAGCGCCTTCGTTGATGACGACCTCGCCCGGCGCTGCCGGGGCTACACCACTGGTGATTCGTGCGGTCGTGAGCTCAGGGTCGTCGATCCAACTTTGCGCAAACGTCGGCGGACCTTGCCCGCCGATCGGTTTGCCGTTACTTCCGACGATCTGTCCGGCCCCGTCAATCGTGGGAACCGCAACCTCAACGCCATCAACCTTGGTGACCTCGGGGACGACGGATTCAGGCACCGGTGCACGCTGCTCACCGGCCGCGGTCGCGACTGACGTGGACCCTTGAACGACCACACTGAGCCCAGCGTTCGCTTGGGCGAATGCCGTGCTGAACGAGGCGCGCATCGTGTCGCCGAGCAGGAGGGTGCCAGCCAAGAACGCGACACCCAAAATGATCGCCGAAGACGTGCCGATGAGGCGCCGCTTGTGCGACGCCATCGAGCGAAAGACAATCCGGAGCACCGGTCTCACCCCTCCAGGTTCTTGGTGCGGTCAATGACGGCCTCGACCGTCGGATTGTCGATCTGGTCGACGATGGAACCGTCCTTGAGGAACAGCACCGAATCCGCGTAGCTCGCGGCCGATGGGTCGTGGGTGACCATGACGATGGTTTGACCGAAGTCGCGGGTTGCTGATTGCAGGAACGTGAGCACCTCTGCGCCACTCACAGAGTCCAAGTTGCCCGTGGGCTCATCAGCAAAGATCACGTTGGGTCGAGCGACAAGCGCACGGGCGACGGCGACGCGTTGCTGCTGACCCCCGGAGAGCTCGGACGGGCGATGCTTGAGGCGGTCGCCGAGCCGAACGGTCGAAACCACTTGGTCGAGCCATGCCTGATCGGGCTTCTTGCCCGCCAGGCTCAGTGGTAACACGATGTTCTCGATCGCCGACAACGTCGGAACCAGATTGAAAGACTGAAAGACGAACCCCACACGCTCACGGCGTAAGAGCGTCAACGCCTTATCCGACAGCGCGCCGAGCTCTACGTCGCCGATGTAGACCTCGCCGGAAGTCAATGAATCCAGCCCGGCTGCGCAGTGCATCAGGGTCGACTTTCCTGAACCAGACGGTCCCATGATCGCGGTGAGCTTTCCGCTGGGAAATCCCACGCTGACGTTGTCGAGCGCGGTCACGCGGGTGTCGCCTTCACCGTAAACCTTCACGGCGTTGCGAACAGTCACAGCACTGGTCGTAGGGGCGGGGGCGGGCGCGGCATCTGGCGTTGTCGTCATAGGGAGACGGTATTCCCACGATCAACGTCGTCGCCATTGGGTGTACCCGAATCTTTTAGGTACGGGTGGCCACACCTACCCTGACGGCGGACACGCCGACGCATCAGTGCAGGCGGATCGCGCTCGCTGTTCCCGAGAGCCGGACCTCATGGGGACTCCTGGAATTCGTCGGAACTGATACCTCAACCTCACTGAGTCGATTCGCGTCGGTCGCGACGTCAAATCCTTCTGGCACCGGGGGCACACTCAG
>Ga0172380_10008069_pt1 | contig 11671 bp, 4 predicted proteins | sample Leawe162metaG_FD_119747 | JGI IMG/M metagenome (GOLD analysis project Ga0172380, IMG submission 119747) | Leachate microbial communities from a municipal landfill in Southern Ontario, Canada - Leachate well 162 metaG | ecosystem: Engineered > Solid waste > Landfill > Unclassified | place... | reverse complement strand
TAGTATTTTTAATGCCTTTGAAAGAAGAAAACTTTTAAAAGATAAATTGCGTTCAAACCAAAAATTAAACAAAAATGTTAATGATGTACTTGCTACTAAAAAAATTATTGGCGTAAGTAAGGTTATTGAAAACTTAAGAGACCAGATTGATAAGTATGCAAATTCAAACGTAAATATTCTTATATCAGGTTCTTCAGGTACAGGTAAAGAATTAATAGCGTATAATATTCATTACAGAAGCTTAAGGAAATATGAAAATTTTGTGCCTATTAACTGTGGGGGAATACCGGATCAATTAATTGAGAGTGAACTCTTTGGTTATGAAAAAGGGGCTTTCACAGGAGCTGATAAAGGAAAGTTAGGTCTATTTGAATTTGCTCATCATGGTACAATATTTTTAGATGAAATTTCTGAACTCCCATTAAATGCTCAAGTAAAATTATTAAGAGTGATACAAGATGGAGAAATTGAAAAAATTGGTAGAACAGATAAAACAAAAGTTGATGTAAGAATTATATCTGCATCAAATAGAGTTTTAGAAGTTGAAGTAAAAGAAAAAAGATTCAGAGAAGATCTTTATTATAGGTTAAATGTTGTTCCCATTTATGTTCCACCTTTAAAAGAAAGAGTTGAAGATATATCCGTATTAATTAATCATTTCTTAGATGAGATTGCAATTGATATGGGGAAGGAAAAACCAAAGATACAACCTTCGGCAATGAGAGTATTAGAAGAATATTCCTGGCCTGGTAATGTAAGAGAATTGAAAAATTTTGTTCAAAGAATTCTTTTCTACGATGAATCAAACGTTACGTCTGAACAAATTAATTCAATGCTTTTGTTCTCACAAAAATTTGTTTCTAATTCTCAAAGTGGCAGCATTGTTAATTTTGTTTCTGAAGGAATGCTTCCATTAAAAGAGATGGAAAAAATCTTCCGCGAGAAGTATTTTAAGTATATGAGAGATTTATCAGACTCAGATGCAGAAGCTGCAAAAAAACTTGGTTTAGCTCCTCCAAACTATTATCGAATGAGCAAAGAGCTTGGACTAAAATAAAAATCTTCTTTATATTATCTCATTATATTAAATATTACTTAGAGGAAAAATTGAAATACACAAAATATATATTTATTCTACTGCCATTTATTTTAATTTCAGGATCATTTAACAAAGTATTTTCGCAGACAAATTTAGCAGAGCCAACATTAGAAATAAAGGAAATAAACGGAATAGCTGTCCCATTTCAGAATCAAATTCCATTGCCGACATTTGAGATGCAGGATCGTACACGCTATGATCTCGCTGGTCAATGGAAACGAGAGAGAGTGCCAAGACCTTGGCCTGATGAAGCAACCTCAGCAGCTACATTTGTAAAAAGAGATACAGATGGGATAGCTTTAATTGAAGCAAATTCTGGAAATAGATTTAAATTAGACTATGATGATTCAAATTGGGAATTAAATCCGGTTCCTTTCCCTGATAATAAATTCAATGAATATCCAATCCGACCCGATTTTTACCAAGACCTTGTTTGGTATCGTAAATCATTTATTGTAAATGATCCTTCAATTACAGATTATGTAGTTCGGCTAAATTTTCTTTCTGTAAATTATATGGCAGATGTTTGGGTAAATGGTGTGTGGGTTGGCTATCATGAAGGCGGTTATACTCCTTTTTCGTTTAATATTACACCTTATCTTAATTCTTCAGGCAATAATGTAATTGCAGTTAGAATTGATAATCCGGGTTGGGGGACTACTAAATATTCAGTACCAAACACACCTTCAGATTGGTATAATTATACCGGGATTATCCATGATGTATACTTAGAATTTGTTAATCCGGTTTCTATTGTTCGGGCTGATATAACCCCTTTAAATGTTAATGGAGAAATTAATTCCAAAATTGTAATTTCAAATAATAAATTTTCCTCAGCTAATGTTTCGATTTCGTTTCAGGTTTATGAACTTGAATTTAATGAGGGTAATATTGGTAGTGAGAATTTATGGAATATGTTAGGTAATGAATCGATTATTACGGGAAATAAGGAATTATCAGCAAATTTAGATTTTGGAATGGTTTATCCAATTGAGACAACACTTAAAATAGAAAATCCTCGTCTTTGGACACATAAAAATCCTAATCTGTACGTAATGAAAATAACACTTTATGATAATGGAATTAAGACCGATGAATATTATACACAATTTGGAATTAGGACAGTAAAGACAGTTGGGCAGAAATTTTTATTTAACGATCGTTTAATGTATCTCCCCGGAGTAGCACGTCATGAAGACCATCCAAATTTTGGGAGAAGCGTCCCAAGAGAGCAAATACTTGAAGATATGAAAATTGTGAAATCTTTAAATGCTAAGTTGCTCCGCACTGCACATTACCCAAATCACTATTATACATATTTAATGGCAGATCGACTTGGAATTTCAATAAAAGAAGAAATTCCTGTTTTTTGGTTCAATGATTCCGAATCTTGGCGTATTCAAAATGAAGTCAGGCAAATTCATAAACAGATGTTCCGCGAAATGGTTTATAAAGATTATAATAGACCATCGGTAATTATTTGGAGTTTGTCTAATGAATGCAAAGACATTCCCGGAAGATTAGCATATAACGAGATGATGATGAAAGATCATGCAGACAACTATTCAGATGGAAGACTTGTAACACAGTCGGCAGCTGCTGATTCTCCAGGTGCTTCTGACCCAACTATTGCTCCTTTAGATTTAGCTTCCTGGACAATATATTTCGGAATATTTTATGGAAAGAATGGTGCTTATTATGGTCCTTCATTTAATTTTCTTCGTGATGCTAAGGCTGCTTTCCCTAATAAGCCAATACTTTGCACTGAATATGGGTATTGGTCGAGTGAAGATGGATCAACTGCTAATACACAAAGTACAGTCTTTAGCGATATGATGAATGTCTTCAAGATTTTTGCCCAAACAAATATAGATGGTTCAGAAAATAAAACATTTGGTTCACTTATGTCTGCAATATGGTGGACTGTATTTGATTGGTATCGTATGGATAATGCGGGTGGATTCCAAAGCATGGGCTTATATTCCATGCAGAGAATCGCTAAACCTATCGCTAATAGTCTGTCTGCTACTTATCTTCCATATTATAACCAGGATGGTGTTTTAGTTGGGGTAGACAATGACGGTGAATCTTTTCCTGTGGAATATGATTTAAAACAAAACTATCCCAATCCATTTAATCCTACTACAAATATTAAGTATAGTTTGCCAAAGGGTGGTTTTGTAAAAATAGAGGTTTTTGATATTCTGGGAAATAAGATTTCCACTCTTATTAATTCTTATCAAGATTCAGGTTCGCACCAACTTGAATTTGAGGGTGATCAGATATCAAGTGGTGTATATTTTTATGTTTTAAGTGTGAATGGAAACTCATTTGCAAAAAAAATGATGTTATTAAAATAATAACGGCAGAATTATTAATTTAATAATTATTAATAATACTTAGAGAAAGAAACCATTAAAATGAACTGTATTATGTGATTATTTTTGGTACTAAAATTGTGTGTTATTAGTATATGCCAGAATCATTTACAATATTAGACAGCTTAGTTATTTTACTATATCTTGCAATAGTTATATTAATTAGTTTTTATAACAGCAAGAGAAAGGATCCAACAGTGGAGAGCTATTTCTTAGCTCGACGAGATTTGGGATGGTTTGCTATTGGTATTTCGTTATTTGCAACCAATATTTCAAGCGAGCACTTCATAGGACTTGCGGGTTCAGGTGCTTCTCGTGGTTTGGTAGTTGGTCATTTTGAATTATTTGCTATCTTTTTTTTAATTATCCTCGGTTGGTTTTTAGCACCTATCTATCGAAATTCTAATTCATTTACATTCCCTGAATTTATTGGGAAACTATTTGATCAGAAGACCAGAAGATTATTTGGGTCTTTATCTATTTTTACTTATCTCGTTACGAAAATACTTGTAACTCTTTTTGCAAGTGGAATATTGTTTAATAAAATTTTTGGCTGGAGCATATTTGTTTCAGCAGTTGTGATTGTTTTGATAACTGGTATTTATACATTAGTGGGCGGATTTGATACAGTAATTAGAACTCAAATCTTTCAAGGTATTTTATTATTAGTCGGTGGCGGATTAACAGTATATTTTGGATTAAATGAAGTGGGTGGGATTTCAGCATTGAAGGCAAAATTGCCTGCTGATTTTTTCGTTATGTTTAAGGATATAAGTGATCCTGATTTTCCATGGACAGGTATTATTTTCGGTGCTCCGATAATTGCTTTCTGGTATTGGTGCGCAGACCATTATATGCTTCAGAGAATCTTTGGAGCCAGATCAATAAAAGATGCTCGAAATGGTACTTTCTTAGCCGCTTTCCTAAAACTCTTTCCTATGATAATTTTTGTTTTACCCGGATTAATTGCAGTTGCTTTATTCCCTGAAATTAGAGGAGATGAAGCATATCCTCAGTTAATTGCAAGCGGAATCCTTCCAATAGGTATTAAAGGTTTGGTTGTATCAGGTGTGCTTGCGGCTATTATGTCATCTCTCGCAGCTTCATTTAATTCGATCTCTGCTATTTATACTATCGATTTCTATAGAGTAAAAAATCCGGATGCTTCTGATAGGACTTTAGTTCTTGTTGGAAGAATGACTACAATATTTGTTGTTGTTGTAGTAATTACTCTTATACCTTTTGTTAAATTAATCAGTTCACAATTGTTTATCTTCCTTCAAAGTACACAAGCTTATGTAAGTGCACCAATTACAGCCGTCTTAGTATTTGGTTTTATTCTGAAGGAGATTAATGCTAAGAGTGCCTTTGCCTCAATCATTGTCGGAGAGGTGGTTGGGCTTTCTCGCTTCTTATTAGAAGTATTAAATCAATATTCAATTCTTAACAATAAATTTTTGGTTTCAATTTTACAAATTAACTATCTCCATTTTACAATATTCCTTTTTATAGGTACTGCCGGATTGTTGCTTTTCTTGAATTATATTGTACGTTACGGTGAGAATGTCAATTTGAAAAATTATTTAAATATATTAGAGGCAGATAATAACGGATCCTCAACAGTAAAAATGAATTTATTATATTCAGGTCTATTGCTGATCTTAACGATCGGCTTATGGACAGTATTAATGTAACAAAACCAATAGTTCAACAAATTAATTGTAGTTATTAACAAACAAAGGAGAGGCACAATGAAAAAGATGTATTTACTTTTTCTATTCCTGTTTTTAGCAGGAACAACAAATGCTCAGTGGGTTTTTCAGTCATTTGATAACTCAGTAGCAAATGGTTTTTGGTCCCCAACACAATATGACAATGGTGCAGGGAAAGCAATTATGGCTTTATCCGACGATCCAAGTGGTGTAAATGGCGGCGGGGCAGTAAAAGTTGATTACACAGTTGCAGCTGGTGACGGATGGGGTGGTTATACAGTAAGAACTACTCCAAATCCATTACCTTATTATTTAGATCTTTCTGCCGGTAATGAAATTCACATCTGGTATAAAGTCAACACCCCAGCTGTTCTGTCACAAGACGGACAATTCTATATGGAATTTAAAGCTGGTGATGTAAATGACTTAGGTCAAAGAGATTTGTGGTATTTCCAAACTACAATTGATCTAACAGATGCTTCCGGTCAATGGATTGAATATACAATCCCTTTAGTTCAATCTGATGATAAAACATTAGGATTTGCAGGTCAAACGTTAGATGGCGATGGTGAACTCCAATGGGATAAAATAAAAACATTTGAATTTGCATTAGTTTACATTACAAGTGGAAATAATGTTACTCCTCCAACAGCAATGGGTTCAATATCTTATGATAATTTAACTCTTACCGGTAATAAATATTCACCAATTTTCACATTTGATAACTCAGCAGCAAATTGGGGTATCGATTGGATGGATTGGGCTGGTGCTGATAAAGGTGCTATCGCTGTTTCAGATGAATCAACTGATAAAGTTGAAGGCGAAGGCGCTTTAAAGATTGATTATACTTTAAGTGCTCCTTATGATTGGGGTGGTTTCCTTTCAATCGATCAAGCAGTTACAAAACCAGAAAAATTTGAAGAAAGAACCAGTTTAGTTTTGTATGTTAAAAACGTTACACCAATTGTTGCTGAAGAAGGTAGAGCATTTATTAGATTCTTCATTATGGAAAATAGCGATGGTGCTGGTGAAGAATGGATCATTGATGCAGACCTAGATTTAAGCAAACCGTTTGATTGGACGAGAGTAGTATTACCATTTGTTGAAAAACCAATGGGAGCAAACGACCGTTTCCCTCCTAAGGATGGTTTTGCTTCAAAAAATAATGCTGGTAATAAACTTCTTGACCCTGATTTTATAACAAAAATTAGAATTGAAATATTTGGAAGGGGAACAGCCGATGGATTTGCAGCTCCATTAAAAGGAACGGGAACAGTTTTATTTGATGTATTGCAGCAAGCAGGATTTAAGATTTTCGATAAAGAAGCTCCAGAAGCTCCAGGTGGATTTGCAGTTATCCCCGGTAATTATAGCAATTTAGTTACATGGCAGGACGTAACAAATGAAGGTGCTTCAGAAAGATACAATATCTATTACAGTAAAGCTCCATTTACAAGTACAACAACTCCGGGAGTTATGTTACTTAAAAAAGGTATTGAAGAAAATTCTTTAATTTATGATCACCTTTTAAATTCTCCTCAAACTGATAGACAAGAAACATATTATTATGCAATTAATGCAGTTGATAAAGCAGGTAACATTGGTGCATTATCATTTTCGGATGCTGTTACAAATAATGCTAAAGGTATTCCAACTGTTTCTTTAAGTACACCTAATTTTACAGCAGACGGTGATTTAGCTGAATGGACATATATTCGTCCATTTAGAATGTTCTTGTCAGATGGTTCCGGTTTCTTATCACCTAACTTCAAAGTTGATGGTGATGCCGATTTATCAGCAGAAGCTTATATAGCTATGGATGGACAGTATCTATATGCAGCTTTCGATGTTAATGATGATATTGTTGCTCCAGATGAAATTTTCAGAGATTATACAGATGCATCATATGCACTTGATTCACCTGATCTTTTATTTGGTCTTTATGATTTAGCTAAAAATGAACCTCATAGTGTTTACCAAAGAGGAAAAAATTCAGATCAATTTATTAGATTTAATAAATTACGTGCAAGAAATGATCACTCTTCTAATGGTGAGGATACATTAATGGTTGCCGGAACTCAAGACTATTACTGGGGTGAGAAATTCACAGGTGGGTATGTCGTAGAAGCAAGAATTCCTTGGACTTTATTAGAAACAAGAAGAAATAGTCTTACTGTTCAGAACAGAGATACAATCAATGTTCATGCAGGATGGAAGATCCCTCTTGACTTTAACATTAATGATAATGATGGTAGAATTTCTCCGGATTATGTTGGTGGTGATAACAGACAAGGAATGCTCCACTGGTCACCATTTAATAGAGGTGCAGGTTGGAATAATCCTTCTTTATGGATGTACACATGGATTGGTGATACTGATGAAGTAAGTACTGATATTGCTGATAATCAATTACCAGAAACATATTCGTTAGCTCAAAACTTTCCGAATCCATTCAACCCTACAACTCAAATAAAATACAATCTTGCAAAAGCAGGAATGGTTTCTTTAAGAATATTTGACGTTTTAGGTCGTGAAGTTTCTCAATTAGTAAATCAATATCAAGAAAAAGGAAGCTATACAGTTAATTTTGATGCTTCTCAATTAGCAACAGGCATGTATATTTACAAAATAGAGAGTGGTTCATTCTCTAGTGTTAAAAAAATGATGTTAGTAAAGTAGAAGCTATTTTAGATGCAACTCCGAATAGGGGTTGCATCTTTTTGATTTCATAATCAGATGTTAAGATAAGATGGTATGAAATATTTTAATAAATGGAGGACACAAATTGAGACGAATTATATTTGCACTATGTGCAATAGTCTTATTTAGTACAGCAGTTTTTGCGGGCACTACCGGAAAAATTGCGGGTAGAATTATTGATGCTGAAACTAAAGAACCTCTCTTTGGTGCGAATATAGTTCTACAAGGAACCAATTTCGGTGCAGCTACCGATTTTGAAGGAGAGTATTATATTAATAATATATCTCCGGGTTATTATACTGTAATTGTCAGTTCAGTAGGTTACCATAAAATAACTATTGAAAAGGTTATGGTAAGAATAGACCTTACAACAAGAATTGATGCTGAATTAACATCTACTGCTATTAATCTTGGTGAAGTTGTTATCCAAGCAAAGCAACCGCTCATTACAAAAGATTTAACTTCATCTTCGGCAATTGTTTCTTCCGAAGATATCAAAATGATGCCTGTTGAAAATATTCATCAGGTAATTAATCTTCAAGCAGGTGTAGTTGGTGGTCACTTTAGAGGCGGTCGTTCCGATGAAGTTGCTTATTTAATTGATGGTATTTCAGTTACTGACGTTTTTAATGGCGGTATGTCTGTTGAAGTTGAAAACAATTCTATTCGTCAAATGGAAGTTATCAGCGGTACTTTTAATGCAGAATATGGACAGGCAATGTCCGGTATCGTTAATATTGTTACAAAGGATGGTGGATCAAAGTTTGAAGGATCGGTTTCTGCCTATGTGGGTAGTTATTTAACAAATCGCACTGATTTTTTCCCAAATTTGGATAAAATAAATGCAGACGGACCAAAAGATGTTCAGTTTAATATTGGCGGTCCAACAAAATTAGTCGATAATCTTACATTCTTTATAACAGGTAGATATTATAAAGATGACGGATATTTATATGGTCAAAGAGTATTCAATACTTACGATGATAGACCAATATTTCCAAATCCACAAGACCCAACTTTCTATATAAATAGAAATACAGGTGATAGTGCTTACGTACCGATGAATCCGAGTGATAAATATTCAATGAACGGAAAATTAACATATAGTTTGGAAAATTGGAAATTCAGTTATAGTATTTTCTGGGATGACAATTGGAATAAATATTATAGTCATGCTTATCGACAAACTCCTGATGCTATAAAAAATCACTATCGCACAAATACTATAAATAATATTCAGATTTCATATTATCCTACACAAAGTACATATACTACATTAAAAATATCGAATAATGTGCATAAATATTGGGGTTACTTATACGCAGATCCTTATGATCCTCGTTATGTTGAACCAAATCAAGGCACTTCTATTACAGGATATACTTTTAATTCCGGCGGAAATGAATCCGATAGATATGAAAGACACACAAATACATTATTAGCTCAATGGAATATTGAATCACAGATTACAAAAGAACACAAAGTAAAGCTTGGTGTTGAAGGTAGATTCCATGAACTCTATAACCATAGTCAATCAATTAGAAACTTGACTGAAGGTCAATTGGATTCATTGGGACGGGCGATATTCACATTAGGATATAGCGCTGAAAATACAAAATACAATGGAACTTATACACGCCGTCCTATCGAAGTTTCGGCTTTTATTCAAGATAAGATGGAATATGATATAATGATTATAAATGCAGGACTCAGATACGATTATTTTAGTGCGGAAACTGAATTACCTGTTGATTTAAGAAACCCATTGAATAATCCTAATTTCCCAAATGCAAATTCGAAAAGAAAATCAGAAGGAGAGTATCAGTTTAGTCCTCGTCTTGGTGTTTCTTTTCCTATTTCAGATAAGGGAGCAATTCACTTTTCTTATGGACACTTTTTCCAAATTCCTACTTTTGAAAATTTGTACTCAAATTATGCTTATATAATTGATCAAACTACTTCATTATCATCAATTATTGGTAACCCTGAACTAAAGGCACAGAAAACTGTTAAATATGAATTAGGACTTCAACAAGTCGTTTTCCCTGATGTTTCTGTTGATGTTACTGTTTACTATTCAGATATTAGAAATCTTCTAGGTATGGAAATCAAAAGCACTTATGAAGGCTTTATTTATGGCAGATATGTAAATAGAGATTATGGTAATGTAAAAGGCTTAATTCTTACATTAGATAAAAGATATTCTGATTTCTTTAGTGCTAAAATAGATTATACTTATCAGGTAGCGGCCGGAAATGCATCTGATCCTATGACTGTCTATAATAATAATTCATCAGATCCACCAGTGGAAGTTACTAAAAAGACAGTGCCACTTAACTGGGATCAAAGCCATACAGTTAATCTATCTTTAACAGTTGGTGATATAATGGATTGGACAGCAAGTATGGTTTTCACTTATGGTTCAGGTATGCCTTATTCAGAAGACCCTCGCTATTCTCAGGGTGTAAGATTTGAAAATGGCGGTAGAAAACCTTCTACTATGAATGTGGATTTAAGAGCAAATAAAAATTTCAGAGTATTTGGTCTTAATGTAAGTGCATTCTTACTTGTATATAACCTATTCGATATTGCAAATGAATATGGTGTATATAGTTCAACCGGTAGAGCAACAACGGATCTAAATACTAAATTTGCTTCACCAGTTATAGGTCTTAATACAATTGATCAATTCGTAAAAAATCCTACATTATACTCTTCTCCAAGAAGAATAAGTGTTGGATTCAATGTAGGATTTTAATACATGAAAATGGAGTTTATAATGAAACGCAATTATTTGGTAATACTATTCTTCTTGTTTTCTACCATCCTAATTGCTCAATCACAGGATCAGATCATGAAGTATCGTTCTGAGCCCTATGGAGACAAGACATACCGAAAAAAAGGTATAATGGATGGTAATTTAATCAGAACCATCTTTAGGAATGATGGACAAGTAGGAAGCTGGCCTGATAGACCATCAGGTGAATGGCCTGCCGGAAGTGATCATCATTACTTAGATGGTGTTACGCCAATTTTTACATCAGCAGTTATAGCCCCGCTGAATCAACAATTAATTCACCCAGTGGCAGCTTCATATCGTGAAGAAGTCGATTTTGATCCTGTTACAAATGAATTGTGGGTAAATGAACCGGTGCCTGGGTATGCAGCGTCTAATTCAGAAGAACCGGCAATTAGTGGTAAAAAAATTACTTGGCCGGATATTTGGCCAACAGTTCTTCCTAATATTGATGATACTTGGAATGGTTATTGGTTTGGTTATTTCGGTAGAGGTGTAATGAATGCCGATTATGAATCATTCTACGTGATGGATGATTCAAAGGATAAGGAATTTACTCGTGCTCCCTATGGTTATTATCCTGTTGCTTCAGACCATGATAGGGGTGGACTTGGTTATAGAGTAGAAGTAAGAGGTTTTCAATGGTCCCACGTTTTAGCCGAAGATATTATTTTCTGGCATTATGACATAATTAATTTATCTGATGTTGATTACGACACAACATTTTTTGGTTTTTATTGTGATACAGGTGTCGGTGGTGTTAATGATAATGGTGATGATAATGCTTCTTATGATATCATAAGAGATATTGCTTATGCATTTGATAAAGATGGAAAAGCACCACCTGATAACTGGAAAACCGGTTATGTCGGATATGCATTTCTTGAAAGTCCCGGCGATGGTTTCAATGGTATTGATGATGATTTAGATGGTTGGACAGATGAAAAAAGAGATGACGGAATAGATAATGATGGTGATTGGCTAT
>Ga0172380_10008068_pt1 | contig 11672 bp, 10 predicted proteins | sample Leawe162metaG_FD_119747 | JGI IMG/M metagenome (GOLD analysis project Ga0172380, IMG submission 119747) | Leachate microbial communities from a municipal landfill in Southern Ontario, Canada - Leachate well 162 metaG | ecosystem: Engineered > Solid waste > Landfill > Unclassified | place... | reverse complement strand
GTCATCTTCGGGAATTCCCGCTTCGACCTTGCCGACGAGGTCAGCGCCGACGTCCGCGCCCTTGGTGAAGATGCCACCGCCCAGTCGCGCAAATATGGAAATCAGCGAGGAACCGAAGCCCAGACCGATCAGCGGGTGGATGAGATGGGAGATATTGGCATCGACTCCGGCAGTGCTCTTCAGATAGGCGTAGTAGCCAGCGACGCCGAGCAGGCCCAGTCCGACCACCAGCATGCCGGTGATGGCACCACCCTTGAAGGCGACGTTGAGAGCCGGCGCCAGACCTTGGCGGGCCGCCTCCGCGGTGCGAACGTTGGCTCTAACCGACACGTTCATGCCGATGAATCCGGTGGCTCCGGAGAGCACCGCTCCGATGAGGAAGCCGATCGCCGTCGACCAGCCCAGCGCAGGGACAATGCCGATGATCACGAACAGTACGACGCCGACTATGGCGATGGTCCTGTACTGCCGGCTAAGATAGGCTTGTGCACCCTGCTGGATGGCACCAGCAATCTCCTGCATTCGCGCATTGCCGGCTGGTTGCGCCAGAATCCACCTGCTCGAAATTGCGCCATAGACAATCGCCACGACGGCGCAGATCAGCGCAAACATTAGTCCAGACATTTATAGCTCCTTGATCGTCATTTTTTTGATGGCGAACGCCACCCCCCCATACCCGCCAGCGCGCCAAATACAGCGTACCGGCACTTCGCTTTACCCACCTCAAATCGCATATTCGGGCAACTTCTTGGCCACCGCCACATTCTTCAGCCGCACATAGTCAGGAAGCCCATTGCGGTATGGTGGATAGTCTTCCCCCTCTATCAGCGGCGCAAGATAGGTCCGGCAGGCGGCGGTGATGCCGAAACCGTCGGGTGTGATGAACTCGCGCGGCATCTTCTTCTCGACATTCGCGACATCCTTCAACTCCACTGAGCCGACCTGCCAACGATAGGGCCGGTCGGCAAGGCGCACGATGCTGGCCATCACCGCGTTCTTGCCCGCCAGCGCCAGTTCGACTGCAGCACGCCCTACGGCGACCGCCTGCTCGACGTCGGTGCGCGAGGCAATGTGCCGTGCAGCCCGCTGCAGGTAGTCGGCAACCGCCCAATGGTATTTGTAGCCGTGGCGCTCCTTGACCAGTTGCGCAATGTAGGGTCCTACGCCGCCCAGCTGCGCGTGACCGAAGGCGTCGACGCTGCCGGCCTCAGCGAGAAACTTTCCGTCGACGCCGTGCAAGCCCTCGGACACGGCTATGGCGCAATAGCCGTAGCGCTCGACGCACTGCTTGACGCGGGAGAGGAAAGCCTCAGCGTCGAACGCGATCTCGGGAAAGAGCAAGATATGCGGCGCCTCGCCCTCGACCTCGGCGGCGAGGCCACAGGCGGCGGTGATCCAGCCGGCGTGGCGGCCCATCACCTCCAGCACAAAAACCTTGGTCGAAGTCTTGGCCATGGAGGCGACGTCAAAGCCCGCCTCCCGCATCGAAACCGCAACATACTTGGCGACCGAACCGAAACCCGGACAGCAGTCGGTGAACGGCAAATCGTTGTCCACCGTCTTGGGCACATGCACCGCGACGATGGGATAAGCCATGGCCTCGGACAATTGCGATACCTTGAGACAGGTGTCGGCCGAATCGCCGCCGCCGTTGTAAAAAAAATAGCCTATATCGTGCGCACGGAATACTTCTATCAGGCGCTCGTATTGAGCGCGATGGGTATCGAGGCTCTTCAGCTTGTAGCGACAGGAACCGAAGGCTCCGGAAGGCGTATGGCGCAGTCGGGCGATGTCATCGGCCGTTTCGCAAGAGGTATCGATCAAGTCTTCGGTCAGGGCGCCGATGATGCCGTTGCGGCCGGCGTACACCTTGCCGATACGGTCGGGATGCGCGCGCGCCGCCTCGATGATGCCGCACGCCGAGGCATTGATGACGGCGGTCACACCGCCGGATTGCGCATAAAAGGCATTACGCTGGACCATCAAACGATCTCTCTCAGCCTAGTGCAAGGAACACTCTATTGCGAATATCTTCGACTGTACCGACACCAGCCACCTTGATGCATTTCGGCGCGTTGGCGTCGCCGCTCGCCGCCCACTTGTTGTAATACGCAACCAGCGGCAGCGTCTGAGCGCGATAGACATCGAGGCGCTTCATTACCGTTTCCGCCATGTCGTCTTCACGTTGGATCAGTGGTTCGCCGGTGACATCGTCCTTGCCGGGAACCTTGGGCGGGTTGAATTTTACATGATATGTACGGCCAGAGGCAGGATGGACGCGGCGTCCGCTCATGCGTGCAACGATTTCGCCGTCCTCGACGTCGATCTCCAGCACACAGTCGATGCGCACCCCGGCTGACTTCAGTGCCTCGGCCTGGCCCAGGGTGCGCGGGAAGCCGTCGAGCAGATAGCCCTTCGCACAATCGGTCTGCGCCAGGCGGTCGCGCACCAGGCCGATGATGATGTCGTCGGACACCAGTTGTCCCGCATCCATCACCTTTTTCGCCGCCAGACCAAGAGGGCTGCCGGCGCGTATCGCGGCGCGCAGCATATCGCCCGTGGATATCTGCGGAATATCGTAGTGCTCCGTGATGAAAGCCGCCTGCGTGCCCTTGCCCGCGCCCGGTGGTCCGAGAAGTATCAAACGCATATCGTATCCAATCCTTCGTTGAATTTTGAGCGAGAAGCCATGCAAACGCGCAACCGATGCATGAGTCGACAAAATAGGTCGGAAAAGTCTTCCTGTGACCTAAACAACCGATGTCGGCCAGGCGCGGCCCTGCATTTTATCCTCCGCTCTCATTCCGGCGCACAAAAATCTGCCGCACACGAGCCAGATCCTCGTCCGTATCGACCCCCGCTGCCGGTGCCTCCGCCCAATCGACAACGGTGATCGGGTAGCCGTGCCACAGCGCACGCAACTGCTCCAGGGATTCCTGGCGTTCTAACGGTGTCGACGGCAAAGCCCGGTAACGCCGCAGAAAAGCGCTGCGGTAGGCGTAAAGGCCGATATGCCGCCGCGCGAGAAGGTCTGGCGGCAGAGCGGCGCGGCTGGCTGCGAAACCATCCCTGTGCCAGGGGATCGGCGCGCGAGAGAAGTACAGGGCGCGCTTGTCCGCACCTGTGACCACTTTCACCACATTAGGATTGAAGAAATCCTCGGCATCGGCGATCACGCAGCTGGCGGTGGCAATCGTCGCTCCCTGATCCCGGTCCAGCGCGGCGGCGACCGCGCTCACCAGCGCCGGATCGATCAAAGGCTCGTCTCCCTGCAGGTTGACCACGATCTCGTCGTCGCGCCACGCGAGTCGCTCGGCGACCTCGGCAACGCGATCGGTGCCGCTCGCGTGATCGTCGCGGGTCATCAGCGCTTGGTAGCCGTGATGCTCTACAGCCTTGAGGATTTCCTGGTGATCGGTGGCAATCCAAATGTCAGCGCGATCGCAGCCGACGCGCGTGGCGACTTCCGCCACGCGCACGATCATCGGCTTGCCCCCGAGGTCGGCGAGCGGCTTGGCCGGCAAGCGACTGGAGCCGAAGCGCGCCGGAATGACAATGCGAAACGACACCGCGGGCGCCCGAGTCAGGCTTCGGCAGCCGTGATCTGCCTCGCCTCTTCCTCCAGCATCACTGGTATGTCGTCCTTGATCGGATAGGCGAGCCGACAGGCGCCGCAGACCAACTCTCCTTGCGTCTTGCGGTAGTCCAGACCGCCTTTGCAGACGGGGCAGACGAGAATTTCAAGCAGGCGAATGTCCATAGAGAGTCTCCATTACCAGGCTGGCGAGATCGGGTGGTTCGACCTCGGCGTTGACGGGCAACACCCATACCGGGCGATCCGTCAGGCCGGCGCATTTTACCGCGTCCTTCTCCGTCATCAGCAGCGCGTCGGCTTCTATTCCGGCCAGATCCCCTGCAGTGAATGGGTGGTGGTCGGGGAACGGGTGGCACGGGCAGTCGAGCCCGAGCCGGCGCAATTGGTCGAAAAAACGCTGCGGGTCGCCGATACCGGCGAGCGCCGCCAGGCGTTTCCCAGTGAGATCGGCCGCGCCGCAGCTGCATCGCGGCTCGGCGAGCGCTTGAAAGCTTGAGCCAAGCAGGCGCATGACAAAACGCGGTGGTCGCTGCTCTAGATCAGCTTCCGCAGTTCGATCGGTATTTATCACCAGAGCAGCCACTTGGCTCAGGCGTGCCTGTGGTTCACGCAGCGGGCCCGCCGGTAGGGGCCAGCCATTCATCACGCCGCGCCTGTCGAGCACGGCGATCTCAACGTCGCGGTGCAAGCGGTAATGCTGCAACCCATCGTCGGAGACGATGAGCTGGCACTCCGGATGGGCGGCCAAGAGAGCTCGTGCGGCGGCAACGCGGTCGCGGCCGACGAAGACGGGAACCTGTGCTCGCCGCCTGAGCAGCAATGGTTCGTCGCCGACCTGATTGGCTTCGCTGTTCGAACAAACCTCGCTCACCTTGCCGGCTCCGCCGTGACCGCGGCTGACGATGCCGGGTCTAAGCCCGTGGCGGCACAAGGCCTCCACCAGCCAGAGGGTGAGGGGCGTCTTGCCGCTTCCGCCGACGGTGATGCTGCCGACGACGACGACGGGCACAGGCAGGCGCTCGCTGCGCAGCCAGTTCCTTCGGTAAAGGCTGCGGCGTACAGCGACCAGAGTGGCGAAGATTGCAGCCAGCGGCAGCAGGCAACCAGCCGCCACGCCGCGCTTGCGCCAAGCACGCTGCAACAAGGCGCTCAAGTTCATTGCAGCGCTGCGCGCGAGCCGGCTCGGAAGCTCAGTTACCAGAGTGCTGAGTGGCGAAGGAGATGTGCGACAGCCCCGCAATCTGCGCCGCCTGCATCACATCGATGACACTCTGGTGAGTCGCCTTGGCGTCGGCACTGATGATCAGCACGGGATCCTTGGCCGCGCCTGCGGCGCGGCGCAACGCCAGGGAAATGGAGTCAACGTCGCGGGCGCCGACGGGACTCTTGTTGACCATCACGTCGCCCTGGACGCTGACCACAACACTGATCTCGTTCGGCTGCTCAGCCGCCTGCTGCGCGTCGGCGGTAGGCAGATTGATCTCGAGGCCGGCGTACTTGGAATAGGTCGTGGTGATCATCAGAAAGATGAGGATCACTAGCAGCACGTCGATCATCGGAATCAGATTGATTTCCGGTTCCTCCTGGCTGCGCCCCCGCTGGAAGTTCATGATATGGGCCCGGGTTACTTGCGTTCGCCGTGTACCACTTCAACCAGTTTCACCGCCTGCAGTTCCATTTCCGTCACCAGACCATCGACGGAGGCGCGAAAATGGCGGTAAGCGATCATGCTCGGCACGGCGATGACCAAACCAAATGCCGTGTTGTAGAGCGCCACCGAAATGCCATGGGCCAGGGCCTGCGGGTTATTGCCGGAAGAGGTCGGCGACCCGAAGATCTCTATCATGCCGACTACGGTGCCAAACAGGCCCATCAAGGGGCTGATCGATGCGATCGTGCCGAGAGTGGTCAGATACCGTCCAAGTTCGTACGCCACACCGCGTCCGGCTTCCTCGATCGCCTCGCGCATGACCTCGCGCGATGTTGCAATGTTGCGCATACCAGCGGCCAGCACTCGCCCCAGGGGCGAATGAGCGTCCAGCCGCACTAGCGTCTCCTCGCTCACGCCGCCTTGGCGATGGTCGCCGATGACGCTGGCGAGCAGGCCGCTAGGGAGGATCTTGTTCCGGCGCAAAGCCACAGCACGTTCAATGATCAACGCCACGGCAATGATGGAGGTAAGCAGCAGAGGCCAGATCGGCCAGCCGGCAGCGAGGATGATGGCGAACACGAGAACCCCCAGGAGGAACAGAACAAGCGCGCACTTTAGCGTGCGCCCATGCTTTCGGCAAGGCGAGCCGAGCCAGGGGCGTCAAGGGCGACGCGGCGCTATCGGCTACAATCGCCTCTATGCCGACGCCTCAGGACGCCAAAGCCATTGCCACAAGCTGGCGCGCATACTGGGCCCAAGGGACCGTGTCAATGCCGTTGCAGGAACAGGCACCGGCCAGCGAGGAAGTCTTGGCAGCTGCTCTGGCCGAATTGGTTGCTGCCGGCCTGAAAGCGCGCCAGACGGTGCTGATCGTCGTCCCCGATGACGAGTTATTGCCTTCCCTCTCCAACGCCCTGGACTTGGAGCTGCGTCCTCTCTGCCTGGTCCTGCCGCAACCAGGCTTCGCGTCGCGCATCGCCTTGCGCGCAACACTGTCATTGCTCAAGAGCCGCCTGGCCCGGGGCGGCGAGAGCGGTTGCGCGGAGGTATGGGAGGAACAGCGCAGGCGGCTTGAGCAGCATAGGCAACCGTGGGAGGCAGCGCTCGCCTGGGGGACCGGCAACGATTCGCATGCTCCGGACGTGGAAATGCTTTTCCCGGCTTGCCTGCTGCCCTTGACACAAGTAGAGGCAATTCGGGGCGGGCAGCGCGACCTGTTGGTCCTGGTCTGGCCCGAGCGCATGGCCGCACGCATTCCCTCACTCCTCGCGCGCGGACGCAATTGTCTCCTGCTCAAAGGGCAGGCAGAGGCATTCAGCGCAGGCCTTAGCCTGGTTGTAGAAGACGCCGAAGCAAGACTTTTCGCCGAGCAGCAAGTTCTAACGCAACAACTCTCCGAGTTGGAACTGGAGCTGGCCACGGCCCAGGCCGAACTCGCTACATTCACCCGCCGCTACGCTCGACTCGTCGGTTCGCGCCTCACCGAACTGGACAGGATCGAGGCGCGTATCGCCTGGCTGCTGGCCGAGATAGCGCCACAAGACCAGCCGGCAAAGAACAAGGCGGAGGAAACTCAGGGCAGGGCCAAGCGCTCGGCAAACGAACAGAGGCGGTTCACCGAATTCGACAACATTGAAAAGCCCTTCACGCCATCCGCCGACCTAAAGCGACTATTTCGCCAACTGGCGCAGAAGATCCACCCCGATAGGGCGGCCGACGAGGCCGATCGGGCCTGGCGCACCGAGTTGATGAGCGACGCCAACCGCGCTTACCGGAACAGCGACAGCATGGCACTACAAGGCATTTTGGCGCAATGGCAGGAGGGAGCTCCTGCATCGGAGGCGCGGCCTTCGAGCGCGCGTGCTCGGGACATTGCGGCTCTTCAGAGGCGATTGGCGGAACTTGAAGCAGAACTCAACACGCTGCTGGCCTCGCGTCTTTATGAATTGTTCATCGCCGCAAAGTTGGCACGCCAGAGCGGCCGTGATCTGCTGCAGGAGATGGCGGACAATCTCGATGCGCAGATTCGTGCCGCCGAAGAGCGAAGAGCACAGCTCAAGGCAATCTAGATACCGTCAGTTGAGGCGGTGGCCGCGCTCGACTCGCTCGAGAAAGGCCAGCGCTTCCGGGTTGCCGAGGCGCGCCGCGCTGCGCAGCCACTTCATCGCCAGGCGCAGGCTGCGCTTCACCCCCTGTCCGCGGTAGTAGGCGCAGCCGAGTTGATATTGGGCATTCGACTCGCCGAGAAGGGCCGCACGGCGCAGCCAACGCAGCGCCGCGCTTGGATCCCGCTTGACACCCTGGCCGTGCAGCAGGCAAAAGCCAACGCTATAGATGGCGTAACCATCGTCGTGTTGCTCCGCCGCCTGCAGGTACCAGCGCAGGGCTTCGCGATAATTGCGCGCCACGCCCTGACCAAAATAGCTCATGTCGGCGAGCGCAATCTTTGCCTCGAACAGGCGCGCCGCCTTCCGGTACCAGAGCACAGCCGCGCTGAAATCCCTGGCGGTCCCAACACCGTGTCGATAACACTCGCCAAGCGTGAAGGCAGCGCGAAGATGACCCAATTCTCCGGCCTTTCGGTAGAACTCCAGCGCGCGTGGTACGTCGCAGGCAACGCCCTCACCGTGAAAGTATCTTTCCGCACGGATGAAATAGAAACGCTCGAGTTCGCCCAGCGCGGTGGGCCAACCAGCATCGGCCGCCGCTCGCAGCAGCGTTTCGCCGCGCCGCAGATTGGGGCGCACGCCAATTCCATGCAGGTAGCAGCGGCCAAGCTCTGCCCGCGCGTGGGCATCGCCGTTGTCGGAGGCAGCGCGATAATGCTCGACGGCCGCCAGCGGGTCGCGGCCGACGCCTTCTCCCCGTTCATAACATTCTCCCAACCAGACTAGCGCTGCCGCATCGCCGGTCAGTGCGGCCCGACGATACCAGGCCACGGCAAGCTGCTTGTTCGCGGCCACCCCATCACCATGGCGGTAGCAATGTCCAAGCTTGATTTGCGCGCGCACCTGTCCCTTGCGCGCTGCGGCCCGATAGAAACGTATTGCCGCCTCGATGTCCGGAGGCATGCCGCCGCGACCATGGGCATGGCATTCGCCGAGTTCAAACTCCGCCTCGCGGTTACCGCAAGTCGCGGCGCGCTGGTACCAGCCGATTCCGGCCTGCGGGTCGCGCGTCACGCCATAGCCGAAGCTGTAGCATTGGCCGAGGAGGAACATGGCACCGCAGACTCCCTTTCTGGCCGCAGCGCGAAACCAAGCCACCGCCAGGCCATGGTCCTGGGCCGTACCCTCACCAGCATAGAGGCACATGCCTAGGCTGTACATCGCCGCCGCGTCGCCTGCCTCGGCCGCCAATCGCCACAGGCGCACGGCTTCGACCCGATCCTCGTCGGCGCCGCGACCGAAGAAGTAGCAGCGGGCCAGGAGATCCGCAGCGCGCAGATGCCCTTGTTCTGCCGCCCGCCGCAGCCAGCAAGCGGCGGCCGTGAAATCTCGAGGCTGGCCTTGCCCAAAATAGCAGATGCGCCCCAGCCAATATTGCGCCAAGCGGTCCTCGCGGCCGGCAGCGGCGCGCAGCAGAGTCACCGCCCTCCCTACTTCAGCTGCGACCCCATGACCACGCAACAGGCAGAGTGCGAGCCAAGTGACGCCGCGCAGGTCGTCGTGGGCGGCGGCGCGTTCAAATAGCCGTGCCGCTTCGCCATGGTCCTTGACCAGGCCAAAGCCGTTGTAGAGCAACCAACCGAGGACGGCCTCACCTGCGGCGCAGGCGCCCTCCGCACTCCTGCTGGCCCAGCGTACCGCCTGACCATAAGACTTGGTGATACCCTCGCCGATAGATGAGCGCCAAGCGAGTTCCGCTTGCGCCTGCAAATTACCCGACTCGGCCATGCGCAGCAGGTCGGTAATTGCCACCTTGCGCCAGAACTGGTCCGCCGGGCCCAGCAACTCGATGCCTTGCTTCGCGCCGCGTTCGATCAGACTGGTATCGAGCACGTCGCGGAAGATTCCGATCAGGGCCGGCCGATGCAGGGGGTGAGCGATAACGCTTAGCGAGTTTTCAGACATGAGGCGCGCAGACTCTTGTGACGACATAGGTTACCGGAAATCACTGCAATCGGCCGCGGCCAAGCGGCCTCCAAGCTTGCCCAACTGTCATTTTTCTGCAACAGCATTTATCCACAATATCTGTGGATAAAGTTGTGGATTGGATGGGGATGAGTTGCTTAAACCGGCTCCCCATAAGCCTTTTCCCTAGACAGCTACAAAATGAAGCTTTTGCGAAACTCGTTGTTTATCAAATACTTGCAAACGTCAATCTAGATAACTCGCGGGATTGCGCGCCCCGACGCCGCGTGCAAAGACAGGGCTGTGAATTCCGCTAGAATCGGCCATCGCATTTCTGGTTTGTCAAGCCCCTTTGGAAGAGCGTATGTTGCCGCAGGTCGTTACCGTTTCGGCGCTAAACCGCAGCGCGCGGGAGATCCTACAGCGCAATTTTCCCTTGCTTTGGGTCGCTGGCGAAATATCGAATATCGCCAACGCCGCGTCCGGTCACGTCTATTTCTCGCTCAAGGACGCGAGCGCCCAGGTGCGCTGCGTGATGTTTCGCAATCGCGTTCAATTGCTGCCGTGGAAGTTGGAAAACGGCCAGCAGGTTGAAGCCCAGGCACTGGTGACGCTGTTCGAGGCGCGCGGCGACTTTCAACTCAATGTTGAGGCGGTACGCCGCGCCGGAATCGGCGCACGCTACGAAGCCTACGTTCGACTGCGCGACAAACTGGAGCATGAAGGCCTGTTCGCGGCGGCAAGGAAGCGGCGCCTGCCGCGCTTTCCACGCCACGTGGGCATCGTCACCTCGGCCCAGGCAGCGGCGCTACAAGATGTGCTCAGTACGCTGCGGCGGCGCGCACCACAGGTACAGGCAACGCTATTCGCGGTGCCGGTGCAAGGGGATGCTGCCGCCGAAAAGATCGCGGCAGCGATTGTCGCCGCGTGCCGGCAGGACAGCGCAAACCCCGTCGATGTCCTCATACTCGTTCGCGGCGGCGGTAGCATCGAGGACCTCTGGGCGTTCAATGAGGAAGTTGTGGCACGTGCTATCGCCGCAAGTCTGGTCCCCGTCGTTTGCGGCGTCGGTCATGAGACGGACATTACCATTGCCGATTTCGTTGCAGATCAGCGTGCGGCGACACCGACCGCAGCGGCAGAACTGATCAGCGCCGGCTGGTTCAGCGCCGTGCAGCAACTATCTGTCCTGCGCAGCGGCCTGCGCGGCGCTCTGCGCGCCCTGATCGACGTGGGCATGCAGCGCATAGACATACTCTCGCATCGACTGATACATCCCGGCGCACACCTCGATCGCCAGCGTCAAGCGCTTGCACATCTGGCAACGCGGCTGTTTGCCGCGCTGGCAAAGCGTCTACGGCGTGACGCGATTCTGCTCGAGGAACTGCGCACGCGCCTGGCGCGACAGCGACCGGCAGTAGCAGCCAACGCGGCGCGGGTAGCCCTCGTGAGAGAACTACTTGCCGGTGCCTGGCGCTCGGATCTCGGCCTGAAACGGGGCCGCCTCGGCGAGCTAGCCGCCGCCTTGGCCCAACTCAGTCCGCAGGCGACGCTCGACCGCGGCTATAGCATCATCCACGATGAGCAGGGAAGGGTTATTCGCGCGAGCAGCCAGCTAGCCACGGGCGACGCGGTAGACCTGCGCTTCGCCTCGGGATGGGCAAAGGCGAGAATTGACGAAATAGGCTAAGCTTGAGTCTGGCAATGATGCCTCCTGATAACTACTTGTCTTGCATGCAAATTGCCGGGCGGGCAATTTCCTACTAAAATAGTCAGTTTTTTGAGTTTATCGCTTAGAGGAGAAATTAGATGGAACACAGTTTACCCCCCCTACCCTACGCCATGGACGCATTGGCTCCGCACATCTCCAAGGAGACGCTGGAGTTCCATTATGGCAAGCACCATCAGACCTATGTCACCAATCTCAACAACCTAATCAAGGGCGGTGAGTTCGAAAGTGTCTCGCTGGAGGATATCGTTAAGAAGTCAGCCGGCGGCATATTCAACAACGCAGCGCAAGTTTGGAACCATAGCTTCTACTGGAACAGCCTCAAGCCGAGCGGCGGTGGCGCGCCTACCGGTGCCTTGGCCGAAGCGATCAATAAGAAGTGGGGTTCTTTCGACGATTTCAAGAAGGCCTTCCAGGCGTCTGCTGTGGGCAACTTCGGATCGGGCTGGACTTGGCTGGTGAAGAAACCGGACGGTACTTTGGATATCGTCAATACCAGTAATGCGGCGACGCCGCTGACCGGCGCAGACAGGCCGCTCCTTACCTGCGATGTCTGGGAACACGCCTACTACATCGACTATCGCAACGCTCGTGCGAAATACCTGGACGCCTTCTGGAGCCTTG
>Ga0172380_10008067_pt1 | contig 11673 bp, 5 predicted proteins | sample Leawe162metaG_FD_119747 | JGI IMG/M metagenome (GOLD analysis project Ga0172380, IMG submission 119747) | Leachate microbial communities from a municipal landfill in Southern Ontario, Canada - Leachate well 162 metaG | ecosystem: Engineered > Solid waste > Landfill > Unclassified | place... | reverse complement strand
GTCTGGTCGAGCAAACGCAGATGGCCGCCCGCCGCGTCGCCCACCCACCGCAATGTTTCAAAGCCGAGGTTCATGTCAACTCCAATCAGACGTTCACCACCACACCATGATGCAGCAAAATCAATTCAACGTCCACGCGATCCGTGCCAACGCCGAACAGTTGGCCCGCCGCCCGCCGATAGGCCTGCATCTGCGGACGGTAGCGTTCGGTGATGCGTTCAATTAAATCGCCGTCGGTCTTATAATCCTGCACCACGACCCGGCCGGGCAGCACCACGACGCGATCAAAGATTCCGTTCAGCACGACACCGCCGTCCCGCACCACGAACGGTTCTTCCCGCATCACCCGCACGGCGGGTTCCTGCCAGCGTGCTTTCGATAACGCCTCACGAATCGCGTCCGTTTTCACGATTTCACGCATCGCCTCGATATCCGTGTCCGAAACTTCCGGGGGATCGGACCATTCGATTTTTTGCGCCAGTTCGTGCATTCGGGAGCCGTATTCCGTTCCACTGTGTTCCAGTCGCAATTCGTCGGCGAGCATCACGCGCTTTCGGCCCTCCAGTTTGGACGGGCTGGTGCGCGGCAGCAGCCGCCGGCGAGCCGGATCGGCTTTCGCCAACTTCGGCGTCCGGGGCGGCGCGGCGGCTTGCTCATCGCTTATCGCTTCCGGGGGTCGCTCATCGCTTCCACTTCCGGGGGCGGCGGTTGAGCCATGCCAGTTCGCGTCGCCGATTTCAAAATCATCGCCCAGCGCGGCGTGAAGGATGTTGCTCATAGACACCGCCTCGCTGCTGCCGCGCTGCGAACCGGGCGAAACAATCATGTAAAGGGCGTTGCGCGCGCGGGTCATCGCCACGTACAGTTGCGACATCGCATCCCGCACCACGACGCGGGTCATCTGATCGTACAGCGGTTGGGTGGCGGGAAACAGGCGGCGAAGCTGCTCGTTGAGGTAGGGAAAAATCGCGGTGATTTTGCCGTCGGCGTCCCGCTGGTGCATGACCAGCGTGTCGCGGCCCACGCCGGCGAGAATCGACGTGTCCAGCTCCGGCAACACCACCGCGTCGAACTCCAGCCCCTTGGCCTGGTGATAGGTCATCACGCGGACAAGCGAAGCGGAGGGCGATTCGACGCGATGCGAGCGGACCATCGCCACGAAATCGGCGGGGCGCAAACCGGCGTCGCGCTCGTCGTAGCGGCAACCCAGTTCGATCAACTGCTCCAGCCGGGTCAGATCGCGCTGATCGCAATGCCCGGCCAGCCGATCGACCAGCCATCGCATGGTTTGCCCGTATCCGTTGATGAGCAGTTGGCGGCGGAGGGAGAGGGCGAGCGTTTGCGCGGCGCGATCGTTGGCATGATCGGTGAAGCCGACGGCGGGGCCGACGGGAGTGCGGGCGACGTGGTAGCGGGCGATGGTATCGCCGGGGTGGTCGGTCAGTGTGAGCAGCGCCATGACGCTGACGACGGCGGGGGAATCGGTCAGGGGGTTGCCGCCTTCTTCGCTGGCGTCGATGTTCATGCGGCGAAGTTCGTAGATCAGACGTGCGACGACGGCGTTGCGGCGGACCAGCACGGCGATGGAGTTCCGCAGCGCGGATTGATGCAGATGGCGGACGAACCCGGCGGCGTAGATGAGCGTGGCCTGGTTCTGTTTTTGGAGCGGCGCTGCGCCGGGCGCGGTGATGAGTTTCACGTGGCCCGGCAGATCGGGTTTGGCGGCGACGTGCGGCTCGAAATCGTGTGCCCATTGCGCAACGGCATCGGTGAAATCGGAGAGTGTTTTGTTTTCCGCGATGGTGGTGAACACGCGGTTGACGGCATCGAGGATGACGGGGGAACTGCGCCATGATTTGCTGAGGCGGTCGATGCGGAGGGCGTAGGCGGGGTTTTCGGCGATGCGGCGGACGAGGGTGGGGTCGGCGCCGCGCCAGCCGTAGATGGATTGCTTGGGGTCGGCGACGAGGAGGGCGTCGCGATCGCCGGACGCATCGCCGAGCGGTTCGGCGGCGATGGGTTTGAGGGCGAGCCATTGGGGGACGGAGGTGTCCTGGAACTCATCGAGCAGGATGTGGCGGACCTGCGCATCGAGGCGGAAATAGATGTCGGCGGCGCGATCGGACAGGTCGGCTTGCGCCAGGGCGGCGGTGATGTGGTCGAAACGATAGCCGCGGCGCTGTTGCTGCATGGCGGTGAATTGCTGATCGTAGAGGGCGAGCAGGCGTTTGATGGCGCGGCCCTGCCGGACCAGTTCACGGAGCAGTTCGTATTTGGCGTGCTGAATCAGCGGGTCGAAGACGGCGCGGACATCGGGGGTGATGTCGCGTTTGTCGAATTGCCCGGCCCCTTCGACGATGCGTTGCACGAGGGAGATGTCGAACAGTTCGGCCCAGTCGCGCGCCATGGCGGCGGCTTGCGCGTTGCGGAGGGCGTTGAGCCAGTGTTTCAAGGGGGAGCCGGTCTTGGTGCGGGGGATGTCGATGCGACCGAGCGATTCGACGATGGCGAACAATTGGTCATCGGCGAGTTGGGATTGCGGCGGCGGTTCGTCGATGCAGTTCCAGGGATCGGCGTCGGATTGCAGAGATTGGCGGTAGAGATTGTGAAGTTGATCGGCGATATCGAGGAGGCGTTGGTGGACGGAGCGGCGGGATTCGCCGCGGTTGAGCATACGGAGCAGTTCGACGATGGTTTGGGGATCGGCGGATTCGAGGACGGCGTTGACGGCATCGGAGCGCATGAGACGGTCGTCAAGGTCTTCGATGATACGCCAGCCGGGGGGCAAGCCGAGTTCGAGGGCGAAGCAACCGGCGGCGCGGACGAAGAAGGAATCGAGCGTGGAGATGTTGAGGTGGTGGAGATGTCGGGTGAGATCGGCGAGGAGATCGCGGTATCCGGCACGGTCGAGTTTGGCGTAGGGGGTGTGTTGGGCGAGATCGGCGGCGTCGGGGTCGGAGAGCGCGGCGTGGGCGAGGCGGAGGAGGACGCGGTTGAGGATTTCGCCGGCGGCTTTGCGGGTGAAGGTGGAGGCGAAGATTTGTTGGGGGGGGCAACCGGCGGCGAGCAGGCCGATCAATTCGCCGGAGAGGGCGAAGGTTTTGCCGGAGCCGGCGGAGGCGAGAATCATGCGGCGATCGAATCGCGTGGTTGTTTTATTCATTGGTCACCCCGGAGGAACCCAAGGCGGCGCTCGAAGACTCGCTCTGCCTTGGCTTGGAAGGGGAATCAGAACTTCCGGGGGTGTCTTCATCGTCGATGAACTGGTGGGAGCCGCAGAGGTCGGCGAAGGGATCGAAGTCGGGGTGGCGGAGTTTGCGGAGGGGATCGAAAGTGAAGCGGCCTTCGCGGATTTCACGGACGATGCGACGGGCGACGAGATCGGCATCGCGGAGTTCATCGGGGGACCAGTCGGCGAAGGCGGCTCCGGTGAGGCCGGGCGCGCGGGGCAGGCGGATGTAGCCGAGCATGACGCGGGTGGTGTCGTCCACGGGCGCGTCGGGGACGAGCGTGCGGAAGAGGTGGCGATAGAGGGGAAGTTGGAGGTCGAGCCACTGTTTGTTGGTTTTGGCGGGGGTGCGGTGGACGGCTTCGGGATCGTCGCCGGAGTCGGAGGTTTTGTAATCGAGGATGGCCCAGCGTCCGGTGTCGGGGTGGAAATCGATGCGGTCGATTCGACCGTGAAGGGCGATGGGGATGTCATCGACGACGAGTGGCGCGGGGCGCTGTTCGTTGAAGGCGAGTTCGACGTGACGGACGCGCCAGCCGGCGGCGATCCAGTGGGCGTGCCACTCGGCGAAGCGGAGGAGGCGGAGTTGGAGTTGGGCGGCCTGGATGCGGATGGCGGGTTGGGGGGCGTGGCCGAAGTGTCGGCGAACCTGGTCGTGGAGCGCGTCGGTGAGCCAGGATTGGATGATTGGGATATCGGTGGAGTGAACGATGTCGGATTGGCCGAACTGATCGAGGACGCGATGGGCGAGGGAGCCGAATGAGCCGGGGTCGAGCTCGGCGGCGGAATCGTCGATGGCGGCCAGTTGAAGATCGCGCGCCAGTGCGAAGCGATAAGGGTCTTCGAGATAGGCGCGGAAGTCGGTGACGCGGAGATAGTCGAAGGGCTGGGTGCGACGGAGGATGGGTTGAGGCGGGAGGATGAAGGCGGATCGGGGTGCGGGATGGTGGAGGGAAGGCGGCGCGATGGAGGCGGAGGGATCGTCGTGGTAGAAGCGGAGGATGCGTGCGGCGATGAGATCGCCCCCGGAAGTTGAAGAAGAAGAACCCAAGGCGGCGCTCGCCCCCGGAATAGAAGACTCCCCGCCTGCTGAAGCAGGCGGGCCGAGGGTGGTGAAGAGTAAGCGGGAGGGGGTGAGGGGGTCGGCGTCGGCGGATTGTCGTCCGGCGATGATTTGGACGTGCGGGCGGGAGTGGAGGATGGCGGCGAGTTGGTAGAGATCACGGGCAAGACGGCGGTCGTTGTCGATCAGGCCGAGTGCGTGACGGAGGGTGTCGGGGAGGAAGGCGTCGGCGTTGACGGATTGTGGGAAGCGGCCTTCGTTGAAGCCGGTGATGATGAGAACGGGGGCATCGTCGAGGTGGAGTTCGAGTGAGCCGAGCATTTCGACGGCGGGGTCGAGGGGTTCTGGGGGGACGGCTTTGTCGGCCAGTTCGCTGAGGATGAGGTTGATGGCGCGGGCGGCGTCGGCGGGTTTGTCGAGGGAAGCGGGCAGATCGGCCAGTTGAGAGAGTTGATCGGTGATAATGGAACAGGATTCGAGGATGAGGCGATCCGCGGGGTGGGAACGGTCGAGTTCGCGGCGACCGAAGATGAGCAGGAGGATATCGAGAATGGGTTGTGCCCATTGGGAGAGCGGGCGGGAACCGGCGAGGGGTTGTAAGAGGTTGGTGTGGATGTGATGCCAGAGGGAGGCGAGACGGCCGCGGAGCGCGGCGTCGCCGCCGAGCCAGTCGCCGGTGAGACGGGACTGGAGGTGGTCGTTGTAGTAGCGGTCGAGGAGTGAGGACCAGTCGGCAATGGCGTGGAAGGTTTCGACATGGTGATCCCCATGAAGCGGTGCCCCCGGAAAAGACACCGCATCCTGGGGCTTCGGAAATGATGATGCGAGGTAATCGGTGATGTCGGGGTGGCGGAGGAGGGCGGCGAATTGGGAGTAGCGATGTTCGTTGAGGAAGGAGGCGAGAACGGCAAGCAGGCGACAGGGCGCGGTGCGGGGCAGGGGCGAGCCGATCGCGTCGCGGACGGGAATGCCGGCGGCGGCGAGTTGTTGATGGAGATAAGGGATGACATCGGGGTCGGGCGTGCCGAGGGTGATTTGGTCGGCGGAGTATTGGGCGTTCAGATCGGCGAGGGATTGGAGGGCGGCGGCGGCCTGGTCGATGGGGCGAACGACGATGCGGATTTGATCGTCGCGCAGGGGGAGGGGGAATGTGTGCCAGAAGTCGGGGAGGAGGGAACCGAAGTCATCGAAACCCTCAAAACCCAAGGCGGCGCTCGTCCCCGGAATAGAAGACTCGCCCTGCCTTGGCGTGGGGACGTGGATGAAAACCGTGATGGACGTATCGAGTTGGGCGAGCATGGCGCGGAGCTGGCCGGTCATTTCGGGCAGGGCGATGAGGTGGAGGTCGTGATCGCAACGGCAGCGATGTTCGGCGACGGCGTCGAGGCGGGCGTCCTGCGGGTCGATTCGTCCGGCGCGTTGGAGCAGTTGCTGGTAAATGCGATGGGCGGCGGCCAGCGACTGCCAGCGGGCGTGATCGGCGAAATGCGGGAGCGTTCGCAATGCTTTGTCGGGCACATCGGCGAAGGTGAGCAGTTCGGAGGCGAGATCGGCGTGAAGTTTTTCGACGAGCTGGGCGAGCGCGTCCCACTGCCCCCCGGAAACTGCCCCGGAAACTGCCCCGGAAGCGGCATCATCGGCCGCGGGGCGTTGGGGGACGAGCGTGGCCAGCGCATCGGTGTCGAGTTGCTGAAGGGCGGAGGACCAGGCCAGGCGGCGGGCGATGGGATCGGCGACGGGCAGCGGCGGGGTGTGAAGCAGATCGAGCAACGTGCCGGCGGTGACGATGCGGGGCGGGATGAGGCGGAGGTCGCGGCTCTCGGCCTGTTCGAGGAGCAGTTCGAGCAATCGCCGGCCCGCACGGTTGCCGGGCAAGGCGATGAGGGCGTGATTCATGGCCAGCGAGCGATCCGCGGGTTGCGCATAGCGGTCGGCGAGCGTCTCGGCGGCGGCGGCGAGCGCGGGGCGGGACCAGTCGAGATGGATGCGGTTGACGTTGCCCGGCATGGTGATGAGCAGCGTAACGCGGCGCGATCATTGGAGCAAAGAAGAGGGGTACTTCGTGCCGCCCGCTAAACGCGGGGCCTGACGGCCGCCGCTAAACAAGAAATCGTGGTTGCGGTAAACTGTCGTGCATATGGCGAACAAACCAATGACATATGCGGGTTCGGGCGTGGACATCGACGCGGGGGATCATATGGTGGAGATGATCCGGCATCATTTGCAGCGGACTTACGGGCCGCGGGTGCTGGGCAAATACGGCGGGTTCGCCGGTTGCTTTCGGCTGGACTACAACGAAAAGCTGTTCAAGCGGAATTACCGCGACCCGGTGCTGGTGGCTTGCACGGACGGCGTGGGCAGCAAGGTGAAACTGGCCGTCGAGATGGATGTGCATGACACGGTGGGCATCGACCTGGTGGCGATGAGCGTGAATGACATGATCGTGCAGGGGGCCGAGCCGCTGTTCTTTCTGGATTACATCGGCACGCACAAGCTGGGGCCGGAGAAAATGACGCAGTTGGTCAAGGGCGTGGCGGACGGCTGCGCGATGTCGGGTTGCGCGTTGCTGGGCGGGGAGACGGCGGAGATGCCGGACCTGTATGCGAAAGACGAATACGACCTGGCGGGATTCGCGGTGGGCGTGTGTGAATTGAACCGCATGATTGACGGATCGAAGATCGAGCGCGGCGATGTGATACTGGGGCTTGCGTCCAGCGGGATTCACTCGAACGGTTATTCGCTGGTGCGTGCGATCGTGAAGGAATCGCAACTCGACCCCCGGAAGTTTTATGATGAACTGGATGGGGAGCGGACGCTGGGCGAGGTGTTGCTGACGCCGACGCGGATTTACGTCAAGAGCATTTTGGGGGTGCTGGGGAAATACAAGGTCAAGCACATCGTGACGGGAATGGCACACATCACCGGCGGGGGAATCGTGGGCAACCTGTGCCGACCGCTGAGCGAAAAGCTGGACGCGAAGGTGATGCGCGGCTCGTGGGAGATTCCGCCGGTGTTTCGGTTTTTGCAGAAGCACGGGCGTGTGAAGGATGCGGAGATGGATCGGGTGTTCAACATGGGGATCGGATATTGCGTGATGGTGAAGCCGGACTTCGCGGATTCGGTGACGGCGCAATTGGAAAAGGCCGGCGAAAAAGTTTACCGACTGGGGCAAATCGTCAAAGGCAAGGGCGAAGTGGCGATGGTGTGAGAAAGAGAAGCCAACAGGCACAAGCCAACAGCCAGAAGCCAACAGCCAACAGGCGAAACAAGTCCGCTCTTCTGTTGGCTGTTGGCTCGTGCCTGTTGGCTTCCGCCTGTTGGCCAAAAAAGGCGGCCATGCTTTCGCATGGCCGCCTTGGGGGACATGTCACGAACAACTCGGACGCGACTCCGATTGCGTAACCCGCTCCGGGCGATTTCCTGCAAGAGGCGAATCAGCTCACGGGGGGCAGTAATATCAAGGCCCTCGGGCGAACGGTGCTGGCTTCCCGGCCGTGCTCACCATTGCTGCCCGAGGGCACCGCGGATCATTCCTCCGACAGTGCCTGATCGCCGAAAATCTTTTCGGAACAATGGTGAACGCCTACAGCGAATTCGGCCTTAAACAGACCATGACGGGCATGGTGCATTTAAGGGGAAGCCAGCATGACCGGCGGAATTATAGGAACTCGCCCCAATATATGCAAGCACAACAATGTCCGATTCCTCTCCGGCACATCGGGCCGCCTCGCTGTTTTTATCGCCGTTCGCCGAACACTTCCACGCTTCGCCATGCGGGCGCGGCGACGCTTCGGGTGATCGTCACGCGCACCGCTTTTGCCTCCACCGGAGCGAAGCGGTCGATCTTTTTGTGACCCACCGCCGTGCCCGTCGCAACTTGTCGCCGGCCGCCGGGCGTTTGCGCCTCGATGGTGTAGGCGCGAATGCGCTCGCCGGTGCGGATGTCCTCCATGATCGCAACGCTGTCGATCATCGCAGGAGCGGGCAGTTTCACTTCCACCACCTTGCCCGTACCCGATCCGCTCGCCAGCGGCGAACCGTATTTGTCGCGCACCGCTTTGCCGAGTCCCGCGAACTGCGCGCAATCCGCGTCCGGCACCAGGCCCCGGTCGTCGATCACCATGCCCAGCAGCAAATTGCTGTTGCGCCCCACCGAAGTGTGATAGCACTCCAACAGATGCCCGACGCTGTGCAGGTGCGGCTCATCATCCTTTCGCCAAAACCAACCGCCCTGAAAAGCGAGATGGGCGTCGCGGTTGGGCATGTCGCTTTCCGCCGGCGCCCAGATCGGGCCGTCGGGATCGCCCGCGGTGTCGATGCGTTCCTTGGTGCCGTCGTCGCCGGTCAAAACTTTCGTCGTCGCCCAACAGGGGTCGGGCGCTTCGCCGCGTTCGTTGCCGACCCAGCGAAGGAGATTGCACCCGGGCGGGCCTTGGAAGACGACCGAGTCGGGTTGGAGTTTGCGGAGCAGGGATGCGATGTCGGGGCCGCCCTGTTCGACGGGCAGCACGCCGCCGTCGAACCATATCTCGAAAACTTTGCCGTAGTTCGTCCACAGTTCGGTGAGTTGCCGCATCACGATGTCGTTGTAATTCAGTTGATCTTCGGGCTTGCCGGTGCGCGGGCGACCGGGGTTATCGACGCCGAGGTAGCCGTTGCACGATGCGCTGGCATACAAGCCGGGCTGGATGCCGAAGCGTTCGCACGATGTGAAAAAGTCTTTCACGACATCGCCCTTGCCGCCGCGCCACGGACTGGCGGCCACGCTGTATTCGTGCGCCTTGGTGGGCCAGAGCGAAAAGCCCGAACAATGCTTGGCGACCAGCACGGCATATTTCGCCCCGGCGCTCGCCGCGGTCGCCAGCCATTGATCGGTATCCAGCGATGCGGGGTTGAACACCGCCGGCGAAGGCGAATAGCCCCACTGCTTGCGAAAGTGATAGGTCGGCTCGTACACCTGCACGTCGTGATGAATGATGACGCCGATCTCGCAATCCGCCCACGCCAGATGCGCGGGGGTGGGAGTGATGAGCGATTGTGGAATTGTCATATTTTATTCCGATCCGTAAAACAACCGTCGCCGCGCATGATCCACAATACTGGGTTGATGAGGGGATCGGCAACTCGGCCAACGCCGCCGCTGTATTTGTCCCTTGCCTCATCCTTGAGGCCACTGCGCGTCATAAGACTCCGGGTACTTTTCATTGCTGAGCAGCTTGCGAATTCCAAACGGCCAAACCAATAACAGAACCAATCGGCGTTGCTTCTGAGCATCCAAGCAATCCAACTGGACCAAAGAGAACTCTGTTTTGGTGCCTGACTGATCGAATGCCGGTTGGCACCTGACTCTGCGTATTTCCAAACCACATCGCCGGCAAAATCGCCGGGCGTGTCTCACACAAACGTGGTCCAATGCAAGATGAACACAAATCCAAACCGGAATGGTGAGTACAACCGGTCCAAGAATCAAAAGCGTTCTCGTCATCATGCACCTGATATCCGCGGATCAGACCGCCCTTCCTCAAATCCGAAATCCGAAATCAAAAATACCCTTCCGCCCTCATGGCCCACAGGACTTGGTTGACCAGGGGGCCGGAGCATCTGCCGCCGCTGCCGCCGTATTCGACGAGGGCGACGATGACGAACGCGGCCCGTTCTTCGCCGGGCCTTTGAACGTGGCAGACGTACCAGGAGTGATCGCCGGAGCGGACGAGGGTGTCGCCTTCGTTGAACTTGCCGTTCTTGTCGGCGTCGATGAAAAGTTTGGGCGCCTCGGCGGTTCCGGTTTTGGATCGCACGGTGATATCAGGCAGGTCGAGGGTTTTTTCGCTGATGCCGTTGCCGAAGTTGATGTGGTTGCCGGAACCGGCGGCGGTGTTGGCCGACTCGTACATGCCCTGAAGGATGTTGTTCATTTCGTGCGGGGTGATGTGCAGGTCGCGGGCTTGTTGCTGTTCCTGGTGATCGGTGAAGAGGATGGGGGCGAGGTAATAACCGCCGCGCGCCAGGGCGGCGTGCGCGGCGGCGACCTGCATGGGCGGAACGGCGATGGGGCCTTGACCGATGCCGAGCAGCATGGCGTTTTGGTCGGACAGTTCGCGGCCTTTGGGGTTGGGCTTGTCGAGCGAGGGAAGAATGCCGGACACTTCTTCGGGCAGGCCGAGGTCACACTTGCGGGCGAAGCCGAAGTCATGGAGGCCTTCGATGATTTTGCGGGGGCCGAGCGCGTGGCCGCAGTTGTAGAAGTAGATGTCGCAGGATTGCGCGATGGCGGCGACCGGATCAAGCGGGCCATGCCGCAGATACTTGCCTTCGGCCGGCCTCCACCCCCAGCAGCGGAAAATGTTGGGTTTGCCGGGATAGAAATGTCCTTCGCAATCGAACCGCTGGTCCGGCGCGATCGCGCCGTCACGCGATGCGATGGCATAGACGATGGGCTTGAGCGTGGAACCCGGCGGATAGATCGCCGCGATCGGACGATTCATTTGCGGAAAGTCGAACTCGGTGGGCCAGCCGAGTCCTTCGACGGGCGTTTCATCGGCGGGGCTGGAGACCATGGCGAGGATGCGGCCGGTATCGACTTCGAGCACGACGACCGCGCCGTTGAGCGGCGTGCCGACGGGGAGTTCCTTGTTGTTGTGCCAGTCCTGCACGGCCATGAGTCCGACGCGCGGGTCCATCGCGGCCTGGATGCGTGCCTGGAGATGAGTGTCGATGCTGATACGAACATCGCGGCCGGGTTGCGCGGGATCGACGATTTCCCTGCCGGTGATGCGGTCGATTTCGACGCGGCCGCGCGTGCCGCGGAGGACGGATTCCTCGGCCTGTTCAACGCCGCCGGCCCCCACGCTGTCGCCGGGCAGGTATCCGCCAAGATCAATGGTGCCGTCGGACTTGCGAAAGGGCCGGCCCTCGGCGGGAGCGACATCCCGCGCCCAGACATCGCGCATCGTACCCAGCAGATGCCCGCCCAACGCATCGACTTCGATGGGCAGGGTCGCATCTTTTTTCATCGGGCCGGGCAGATGGGACAGATCGACATTGACGACGAACTTTTCGAGCGGGTAATCGCGGCGTTTGCCGGGGATGACATGCACCCCCGGAAGCTGGTCTTCTCGCTTGCGGAAGAACAGGCCGACGCCAGGGTCCACCCCCGGAAGTAAAACATGCGGCTGGGACTGCTCACGAATTTTCACGGCGATGTCGCTCAATTCGACGGGACGATCCATCTCCGCGGCGCGGCGCTCGCCCAGCCGCTGCCAGACATCGGCGCGGATCATCTGCACACGTTCGATCACCGCGGCTTTGCGTTTGTCGAGTTCTTCCCGCGTGAGCCGGCCCTGTTCGCAGATCAACTGCCAGAGTTGATCGGCCTGTTGAT
>Ga0172380_10008066_pt1 | contig 11673 bp, 15 predicted proteins | sample Leawe162metaG_FD_119747 | JGI IMG/M metagenome (GOLD analysis project Ga0172380, IMG submission 119747) | Leachate microbial communities from a municipal landfill in Southern Ontario, Canada - Leachate well 162 metaG | ecosystem: Engineered > Solid waste > Landfill > Unclassified | place... | reverse complement strand
TGACGCTGCAGTCACGATCATGTTTCGGATCGACGGCAACTACCTCGAGCTCAGGAGCCTGCCGTCCAAGGCGGACCTCGAGGAGCCCACTGAGTCGACGGACGCCATCGAGATCGTGCACCTGCAAGGTCCGCTCTCACCCAGCCGCGAGTTCATGCTCGCCGCCAACCTGACCCGCGAGGTGCTCCGCGGGTTCGGGTCCGAGGTGCTCATCTCGTACACCGACAACTACGCGCGCTTCGACTCGTATGGAGGCGACGACAGCGCCTCCAGAGAACAGGGCACGGTCAGTGCCATCGTCATGTACCGCATCCACTGAGAGGTAACCAGCAGCATGTCCAACATCCAGACATTCGACCAGTCGCGTCGCAACAAGCTCACGCGCATCCACTCCATCATCACCGCGAAGGCGTCGCAGATCGAACGCGCCCTTCCGAAGGGAGGGCTCACTGCCGAGCGAATGGTTCGGATCGTCCTCACTGCGGTCAGCACCAACAAGTCGCTCTGGGAGTGCTCCGAAGAGAGCCTCATCGCCGCGGTCATGCAGGCCGCGCAGCTCGGCCTCGAGCCCGACGGGATCCTCGGCATGGCCAGCCTCGTTCCATTCGGCAACAAGGTGCAGCTCGTGATCGGGTACCGCGGATACATTCAGCTGGCGCTGCGCTCCGGTGCCGTGAAGGATGTCCGCACGCGCTGCGTGTTCGATGGCGACCTGTTCGAGGTCAGCTACGGTCTTGACGAGACCATCAAACACGTCCCGGCTCGCGCCAACATCGCCGACGCCAGGATGTACCGGGAGCGCGGCCAGGCTCTGTCACATCTTTCCGGTGACCCCGTCGACCTGGATCCGGAGCCCGAGGCGGTCTACGGCGTCGCCCTCTTCACGAACGGCGGAAACCACTTCGAGGTGTTGTGGCCGGAGGACGTGGCGCGCATCCGCGCCAGCTCGAAGGCATGGAAGCACCCCGATAGCCCATGGCAGAAGCACCGCCAGGCGATGTGGCGGAAGACGGCGGTGAAGCAGACGCTGAAGTATTGCCCGCTGGCGAGCGAGGATGCCGGCTGGGTCCGCAAGGCTGAGGCTCGCGACGAGCAGACGTTCGCCGGATTCGATCTCTCCGACGACGGGGTTGTCGTCAGCGAAGAGGACCTCTCCGCGAAGGCGACTCAGGAGCAGGTGCCCGCGCAGTTGCAACCGCAGGTCGCCACGGCTCCGGTCACCGCAGCTGCTGACGTCGTGGTGCCTACGAGCCAGCCGTCGAAGCTGGACAGCTTCGCCTCAAACGCAGTAGTCGAGGACAAGCAGAAGCGAACCCGACGTGCTGCTGCTCCTCAGCAGCACGCTGCGGCCGCGGTGGCGCCTCCTGTCGCTGTTCCAGTCGTTGCATCCCGGCAAACGCAGCTCTTCCCAGATGCGACGACCGAGGATGACCTGAACAGCGAAGACGGGGTGCCCGTCGAGGATGAGCAGGTCGCGCAGCCTGCAGAAAACCCGCTCCCTCCGCCACCGGTGTCGGCGGGTGGCAAGTGGGAGCGTGGCCCGCAGAATCCGCAGGCGTATCACTTCGTTCCGAACGCCGCTCCAGAGGCAGCTCCTGTGACGGCTCCAGCAGCGCCGCCTGCGGCCCATCCACCAACTGCCACCACCGCCCCTGCAGCGGCCAACCCACCAAGGTTCGGTCGCAAGCCAAGGCCCGCGAAGTAGACTGCTCAGCGCTGCCGGCCGGCGGAGTTTGCTCCTTTCGCTGCCGGCCGGCAGCGCTGGCACTGACCAGAGAGAGCCCACCCGATGAAGATGCCAAGAGTTCATCCAGCAGCAGACAAGTTCCCTCTCCTCAGAGAGGACGAGCTGCAACAACTAGCAGAAGACATCCAGGCGCACGGACAGCGCGAGCCGTGCATCATGTGGGAGGGGGTGCTCCTCGACGGGAGAAACCGCTGGCGCGCGTGCTCGGCGCTCGGAGTCGAGCCGAAGACGAGGGAGTTCAAAGGAGATGCGGTTGCTGCGATCGATCTGATCGTTTCGTTGAACGTGAAGCGTCGGCACATGAGCCCGGTGCAGCTTGCGTTCGTCGCCGCTGAGCTGATCCCGCTGTACTCGGCGGCCGAGGCCAAGGCGCACCGCGACGGAAGCAGTCGGGGTGGATCGGCCGGCAGGTCTAAGGTGGATTCAAGTCTGAATCCACCTCCGAACAAGCGGCCAAGGATCAAGGCTCCGGATGGAGCTCAGAAAGCAGCGAAGAACGTGGGCGTCGGGAGGACTAGCGTCTGCCATGCCCAGTCCGCCAACCGCGATGCGCCGGACGTAGCCGATGCCGTCCGAAGCGGGATCGTCACCAGCATGTCCGAAGCGCAAAAGTTGGCGAAGCTCGATGACAAATCCAGGGCCCGCATCATCAGGGCCGTCGAAACCGGAGCATCGAAGACCGTCTCGGTCGCAATCCTCGAGCTGACCAGAGCCGACACCGCCACGAAGACCGCCACCGAGATCAAAAAGTCGGGCGAGAAGGCGCTCATCCGCAAGCAGAATGCCATCGACTTCATCGGCTCGCTCGAGGTCGGCACTGTCGACCTCCTGCTGACCGACCCTCCCTACTCCACCGACGTCGCCGACCTCGAGACCTTCGTCCGCTGGTTGCGCCCAGCGCTCGCGCTCGTGAAGGACACGGGCCGCGCCTACGTGTGCATCGGAGCCTACCCGGCTGAGATCGGAGCGTACCTCGACGAGGCCTACGAGGAGGAGCGCATGGAGCTCCGTCAGATCCTGGTGTGGACGTACCGGAACACGCTCGGACCATCGCCGAAAAACGACTACAAGCTCAACTGGCAGGCCATCCTCTACTTCGTCGGACCTGATGCTCCGCCGCTCGACTCTCCGATCATGGTCGAGCAGTTCTCCGTGCAGGAAATCAACGCTCCCGATGGACGCCAAGGCGACCGCTTCCACGCTTGGCAGAAACCCGACGAGCTTGCCGAGCGCTTTGTTCGGCACTCCACCAAGCCCGGAGACATCGTCGTCGATCCGTTCGCTGGAACCGGCACGTTCCTCATCGCAGCCGCGAAGCTCGGCCGAAAGGCTCTGGGCTGCGACACCGATCCGAACGCGATCGAGATCGCGAGGAGCAGAGGGTGCACCCGTGCGAGATGATGTGTCCCGGGACCTCAGTAAGTCGGCGCGGATGTTCCGTGATCGCGTAGCCCCGTTGCTCGAGCGTCACTTCCTTTTCGGAAAGGTGATCTCCGCAGAGGAGGTGACGGACAAGAGAGACTTCGTCCGGCAGCTCGACATACTTGCTGGAATCGACGCTTGGCACATCATCGACGGATACGGGATGCGAGGGATCGCGAGCCGGGTCCAAGAGTGCGACCCTTCGTGGGACACGTTCACGATCCGATGGGACCGATCGAACGGCATCGAGACCGAACGGCACAAGCGGCTACGTGCTATCCACAACAAGGCGGAGGGACTTCTCCTTCCGCACATCACGGTGCAGGCGTACGTCACGCCAGAGACGGTGCGCATCGGTCTGGTGAACACGGAGGCTCTGTTCCTACAGGCAGAGAACCATCTGAAAGAGAATCCGAACCCCACGAGTTCGAAGCTCCCCGTGTACTTCAGGAAGAACAACTTTGACGGCAACCGTTTCCTCGTCGTGAGCTGGCGGTGGATCCGGATTGCCGAATCCGTCGAGGTGTTCTGGGGATGAAGAGCAGCACGATCGCTGCTGGATCTCAGCAGGCCGATCGTCCGGTGTTGACGCTCACCAAGGACGAGGCGTAGCGTCGTTCAAGTCCCAGAAAGGGCAACCCCCGCGCAGCTGCAAACTGCCGGGGGTCTGACGCACCGAGGAGGATTCGATGACGTGCACCGAGATTGCCACGCTGCAGAGCGTGGCGGCAAGTGAAACCGGAGGTAGCGGGACGCTCTCGTAGCGTCTCGTATGGGCGTCGTTTGCCCTCGGGATTTGGTGACCAATGGACTTCTCCGACGAGACCTACGTTCGCATGTACGTCCGCGACACCGTCACCTGGAAGCTCCTGTCCTGGGAGTCCCGGACGGTCCTCCTGTTCATGCTGCGGTCGGGGTTCGACCGGTCGGGGATCTTCCAGGCGGACCGAAGCCTTGTCACGAAACGTGACGCTTTGTCACAAAACGTGACAAGTGACCATGTCACGAAACGTGACGCTTTGTCACAAAACGTGACCGAATCGGACGACGAGTTCGATATGGTGGGACTGAAACGGGCCGTCGCCGCTGTAACTGAGCTACCTTTCCATGTGGTAGACGTCGGTCTCGAGCCACTGCTTGCACATGGAATATGGACCCTCACCGAGCACGGCGTGGTCTGGCCTCGGTACGTCGAGGCGCAGACCTGCTCACGCACGAGTCGAGCAAGAAAGACGCTGGAACGTCAACGCAAGGCTGCTGATGCGGCCAGCCGGCCTCCGATCGAGGATGTCACGAAACGTGACGGAATGTCACGGCGCGCGTGCCCACCCGCGCGCGCCCACGCGCGGGCGGCAGCAGCAGCAGCTTGTTCTTTACCTATCAGGTTAGAACAAGCTACCCGTTCAGGAGGACCTGAGGATCTACCTGACAGGTTAGGATCACCTGACAGGTCGGCGGGCCTGGGGAGTCAACTGGTAGCTGCAGCTGCAGGGGGTCCAGGGGGGGATGGTTTCGAGGACCCGGACGACGATGGCGTCGTCGTCGTGGACGGTGGCTATCCCGAGGGGCGCGGCAGTGGCGGTCGGAAGATCCCTTGCCCACCAGACCTGGGGCTCGCGTCCAGCGTCATGCAGCTGCTGCAGCAGGACTCTTGTCCGGAGGCGGTCGAGTCAGTGCGGCGCAAGTTCGTTGCCAAGTCGATGAGCGACCCGAGTGACAGGCGGTCCATACGAGCGTGGCGCAAGGCCCTGGCGACTGCGGTGAACCAGGACTCCGTTGCGGAGATGCGCAGGCTGCAGAGGGTGTCGGCGAAGGAGGCTCGCGACCAAGAGCATGATGACGCAGCGTCTGGCAAGCGAAGGGCCCAGGTCTTCGACGAGCGCGAGTTCAGGTGAGCCATGAGTCGAGACGACGTCGCGATCGTGCAAGAAGCACTGATGGCCTGTGGGTGGGGGCACGTCGCCCCAGCTCTCGGGATGAGGTACCGGCAGAACGAGCGCATCCTGTGCCCGATCCACAACGGCAAGGACGAGAACTTCTCGTTCTCGAGCAAGGGCAAGCTCACTTGGAAGTGCTGGTCGACGTGCGGGAGCGGAGACGTCATCGAGCTGATCCAGAAGCTGCGCAACGTGGACTTTCGAGAGGCCCTTCATGATGCGGCGGACATCGCCGGTGTGGTCCTCGAAGACAGCGGGTCCCCTGAGGATCGCGAGCGACGAGCTCAAGAGCGAACGAAGTACCTTGAGTCGGCGCGCAAGCGAGCACAGATCCCCGAACGCGAACGGCCGTACCCTCCGCAGGACGAAGTCGAGTTGCTCTGGAGTCGGACCGTGAGCATCACCGAGGACCACGAGGCCAGTGAGTACCTGGCAGGTCGCGGCATCGACCCGATGCAGGTCGCGTCTCGCCCAGACCTACTGCGTGTCATCCCCAGCGCTGCACAGCTGCCACGCTGGGCTCGGTATCGAGGGAAGCTCCCGGAGCCGCGCTCGTGGTCCGAGTCTGGTCACCGTCTACTGATGCGGTCGTGGGACGCAACTGGTGAGCTGCGGAGCGTTCGTGCGTGGCGCATCAGGGACGACGAGCACAGTCCGAAGCGACTACCCCCTGCAGGATACCGAGCGAGCGGGTTGGTCTTGGCCAACTCTTCAGCGTTGCTGCTGCTGCGTGGCGAATGGGGTCAGTGTCGCGTCGTCGTCGTCGAAGGCGAACCTGACCATGCGGTGTGGAGTTCACGCACCTCGGAGCCGGTCATCGGTGTGCTGAGTGGCTCGTGGACGAAGGAACTTGCTGACCGTATTCCGTACGGGAGCGAGGTCGTCATCCGAACGCACTGCGACGTAGCGGGCGACAAGTACGCGAAGGAGGTCGCGGATTCGCTCCGCGGTCGGTGCCACCTCCTCCGACTCACCAACGACACGAAGCGACAGGAGAACCAACACCGATGACCGCGAAGGACGAGAACGACAGGCTGAAGGAGGGGACGCTACCGGCTGACCCAGCCGATGGTACGCGAGTGCTGGCGGAGGGTCCGCGTCTGCGCACGGCACACGACCTGCTCGCCGGCACCATGGCGCGAGTCTACTCGCGAGAGGAGCGTCGGTTCTCACCGACTGGCCACGGCAAGATCGACGAGATGACGGGAGGGTTCCTCCCAGGCTGGTGCTGGGTGATCGGTGCGGACACCGGAGTCGGCAAGTCATCCTTGGCCATCGCCTTCGTCGACACGGTTCTTCGAAGTGGTCGCGGAGCGATCATCATCTCCGTCGAAGACCCCGAGGAGCTGTACGGCGACAGACTCATGCTTCGCCGAGGACGGCGCGGTCCCGCCGATTCCGAAAAGATCAATGCTGACAGGTTGCGGCTGCGCAACCTGAACGAGACCGAGAAGCAGCTCGTGATGGACGTCGTGAACAAGGCTGAGCGAAAGCCGATCTATCTCGACGCCATCGGTCGCAGCGCGGAGTGGATCGCGAATGCGCTCGCCAAGATGCTCGACGAGCTACCAGATGTCGATCTGGTCATCCTCGACTACATCGGCGAGACGCGAAGCCAGAACAAGAACCAGGACCGGCGCAACGAGGTGAGTGAGGTTGGGAAGCTCGTGCGCGGCGTCGTGAAGTCGCGCAAGCGCTGCATCGTCATGCTCAGCCAGCTCACTATCGACGATCCGAAGAAGTTCCCTCGCAGGAACCAGATCCGTGAGAGCCGCGACATCGTGAACGCGGCTGAGGTCGTTGGCCTGCTGGCAATCGCCGAGGACGACATCAAGATGCGTCGCAAGTACACTGACCAAGTTGGAAACACTCAGGAGCGCGAGGACACGGTAGTGCGCGCCGGCAAGCGAGGGTTCCTGCTCGACAAGGTCAAGCAGGGTCGTACGGGGTTCGTGGAGATGATCTGGGACGATGACGCGGCGTGCTTCGTCGATGCGGAGGTGATGCGCAATGGAGACAAGCTCGAGTGTATTGAAGCCAACCCAGGTCGATACGACCACCTCGCCGACGGGATCCCAGACCGGTTCTGCGGACCCGCGACCGAGGACCTCGAAGGCGAGAGGTCGTACGTGCAAGTCGACGAAGACGGGTTCGCCACAGAGCTCTGAGCCGCGACCACCGCCGAGGATCCCAACGCACGTTCAGCCCCTCGCAGACCGTTACTTCTGGGAGCACATGAGCAAGCTCATGTTCGAGGACCTCGCTGGCATCGAGATGCCATGCGCCGGCACCGACATCTCGAAGGAGCTCAGGCGCAAGGGTTGGCAGCTGAACATGATCAACAACACGATGGCCTACGTCGACGGCCGCTACCTGTTCATGCGCTTTGGGCGCTGGGATCGGCACTGGTCGAGGTAGGTGGTGCCAGTGCACCGCCTATGGTAGAAGTCGAGAACAACTGGAGGACGAAGCGATGGATGACGCGAGGAGAGCGGAGTTCGAGGCCATGATGCAGATCCTGCAGGGGTCGGTCGTCAACTGCGCCACACGGTTCTCGCTGATGTCGGCGAGCGACGTCGTGACGGCGCTGCTGCTGGTGTCGGCAGACGTCGCTGTCACGAGCATCGGCGCCGACAAGGAGCAGTTCACGATGGCAGCGCGAGCGGCCCACGATGGACGCAAGCTCTGCGAACAGATCGTCGGGACGGGGTCCGTCGTGAGAGAGATCGGGAGGGCGTGATGATTCAAAGAACCACGACGCCGAGGGAATGCATCAGCAGCGAGGCCTCCTCCGCCGTCAGCAGGATCGGCATTGACGAACGCATCACGCACGGCGGCTGGGACCTCCGTATCGTAAACCTGAATCGCGGTGACATCGAACACCTGCTGAGTGGTGGTGCGCTAACGCACGAAGACGGCGAGTACCTGCATGTGGTGGTGCTGGATGCTGACGCGAAGGAGCCAGAAGATGGATGATCCGAGGGTTGACTGGGCCGACATGGATGCGCTGCGACGTCTATCGCTGGCCCCATCGCACGTTGGCATCACCCAGCCAGTGAGGTTCACGCTGGTCGCTGCGGAGCTCACTCGCGTGGTGAGCGATCGGTTGGCAAGCCGCGCAGCAGAGATTCGCGAGCGCTACGCCTGGCGTCAGAAGTGCGCCAGGCTGCGTGAGAGCATGAGGATGCTTCAGCAGCAGCTCAGACGACTCCAGACGGGAAGCGAGCTGGAGGGGGATCGCATCACGGGGACCGAAGCTAGGCTGCAGTGGATGCTCGACAGAGCCAACCACAATCTGGAGCAATGGAAGGCAGCGGCGATGGTAGCGTTCAAGCGTCCGTCGCTGCTTCTGGACCCAGAGGATCCGGTCGAGGTGGCATGGCTCGCTCTCGGAGTCGAAGCTGGCATCATCAGCTCCTGCAAGGCGCGCGAGCTGCTTGGTGGCATCGACATCGACCAGTGGCGTGCCATGGCGCCCATCTCGGAGGACGCGATGTCCCGAATCGTGGAGGCGGTCAATGACACCGAGTGAGCGAACGGGGTCCGATCGACGAGAGCCAACAGAGCAGCAGCTCGAGAAGATGCGCCACGCCGTCGGGTGGCCGAAGTGCTACCGGAACTACTACACGACGAGCGCCGACGACGCAGACTGGAACGCACTCGTCGCGATGGGGTATGCCCAGCGCGGCAGGACCCCATCGTACATCCCGGATGATGCCTGCTACTTCGTCACGCAGGCCGGCCTCGACCTGCTGCTGGAGCTGTGGTGATGCTCCCGGTCGAACTGATCAAGCAGCTCAACGCCAAGGCGGACAAGCTACAGCAAGAGCTCAACGAGTCGCGCATGGAGAACGACAAGCTGCGCAATCTACTGGATGGGCATCAATGGAGACTGATGAGCATGACGACGAAGAGAAGTGACTGGAAGAGCATGTTCGGGCACATCGTGGCGGGGTTGGTCGCAAAACATGGGCTCTCGCGGATCACGGAAGAACGCGAGACACTGCTTGACGAAGCTGCAGACGCGACGGACGCGGCCGTCGCGGTGATGCTGGAGAACGTCCCGAACGAAGAAGACATGGACGACTACTTCCCGGAAAACGGTTGCGAGCCGGACGCACCGGAGCTTCAGCGTCTTCGTGAGAGCACCATGGAGGGATACCTGCGCCAGTACAGGGAGCTTCTTGAGTGCAAGGACACAACAGACGAAGTGGCGATCGAGGAGCTCCGGAAGACGCTGGAGTTCAACAGGGAGCAGCAAACCGAGATTGCGAAGCTGCTCGGGACGACCTCTGGTCTACTGGAGAGGCTCAATCGGTTCCTGAAGCTCCTGGGTTGCGAGTACAACAGCGACGACGTCGCTCTCGAAGAGCTGACGAGGCTGGTGACCACCGCCGGAGCCGGTGAGACATCGCAGCTTCAGGCGCGCGTCGAGTTCGCCGAGCGCGAGCGCGACGAGGCCATCAAGTATTGCAGTGAACTGAGGTACGACCGCGACCAGCTGGTCACCGAGGTCGCTAAGCTCAAGGAGTACGAGGGGAGCACCATGAAGATAGCGTGCGACGTGCGCGACGACATGGTGGAGCGTGCAATCCGTGCTGAAGCGGCGCTCTCCGAAGAGAGCCAGCTCCGTGTCGCTGCCGAAAGCCGAATACGTGAGCTGGAGCGTGAGCTGGTGGAGGTTTCCTCTGTCCACAGAGGGATCTTCGGGTGACCGAGCGTCCCGCCCGGGACAGGGAGAAGAACAAGTGAACCACAAGACGAAACGACGACACGCTCACCGGGCACGCCTCAGCGGCTCGACAATCCAATCAACCCCCGTTGCTCAGATCGCGGAGTCGGAGAAACGCGACGGTTTCGCGTTCAACCTCTCGAAGCTGCGCGTCACCGACCTCGACAGCATCAAGCTAGACGCATCCGAAGAGCAGCTCGTCATCGAGGCGCTGCTGCCGGTGCATGGCGGCGAGAGCCACGCGACCTACGAGGAGACCATCGACTTCTCCGAACAGGACGTCCCAGAGTACCTCGCCAAGGCCTGCCGCGAGATGTTCGCAGCGGCGCTGCGGGCCATGCAGGAGCGCGTGCTGACGAAGCGCGAGTACCCCTGCTCTACCTGCACCGGCGCCTGCTGCGGCAGAGAGTTCGGTCGCGTACAGCTCACTTCCGAGGACGTCGAACTGCTGCGAGGGGTTGTCAGCCTCAGCAAGCAGGTCCTCATGTACGACGAGCCGCTCTTCACGGGCCACGTTGGTGAGTTCAAGCAGGTGCCGTGGGGAGACACCGAGACCGCCTGCCCGAACCTCACCCCGTCTGGATGCGCCATCTACGAGCACCGACCTCGCGTGTGCCACGAGTACAGCGCGTGGGACTGCGACGTGCATGACGAGGACCCGGACAAGGTAGCCGGCAGGGTCCACCTGCGGGTGAGGCAGTCATGAGCGGCCATCGCGATTCGCACGCAGTGTTCTACGAAGTCGAGGGTCAGGGCGCAGAGGTGCTTCGCAACGTAAGCGTCAACGATGCCGTCCAGGACTACCTGGACATGGTGGACCCGGACTCGATGCCGAGCAGCCTCAGGTGCTTCTGCTACCGACGCGCGAAGGTTGACCCGGCCGAGCTGCGGAGCCTCGAAGCCACGATCTGCTCGACCATCTACGAGCACCTCGACCAGGAGTACGGGGACCCGGACGGTAGCACAGGGCTCGACGACGAGGTGCGCGCATCCGTGAAGGCTCTCATGGAGACCGTGCGTCGCACCTACGTGCCGTGGACGTGCGAGCGGGACACGTCGATGGATGTCATGGTCAATGTGCCCGAGTGGATCCGCAAGAACGCACCGGAGTGGCTCAACGAAGCGAACGTGGCGGCGGCAGTGCGCCGCCTTGAGGAGGAGCGATGACGAAAACGAGAGAGCGAACGACGATGTTGTGCCCAGAGGATGAACTGCGAGATGAGCAGGCGGAGCTTGTGGCGGAGGTCACGATTGCCACTGCGATCCGCCGCTACGAATACAGCACCCCGTCATGCCAACGATGGCTGATCGGCGTGTTCGATGATGGCCGCGCCGTCATCACCGGAAGCGACATCTGGTGGGACGTCGTGCAGTTCAGCGTGAACGACAACTCCATCCTCGACATGCTCAGGCGGAGCGAGATGGACGGAGGATACATCCTCGGAAACAAGTGGATCATCTCGGAGGATGAATGGCTCTGGATTGTGGCCGCGCTGAGCGCTGCCCGAGGAGGCATGAGGCTATGAGCCCCCTCGTCTTCGGACGGCTTCTGCCAGAGCGTGAAGAAAAGACGGCAATCGACGCCCTGTTTCGGTGGGCGCGGCAAAGCCCGACCGGAGGCGCCCGGCTTCTGGACATCAGCAACCGGAAGAACATCTCGGTCACCCGAGAGGATGGGTCTACCTGCACCTACGCGAGCCCTGAGAAGGCGTGCACGGGGCTTGGGATTCAACTTGATGATCCTCCGGCTCCGGAGCAGACCGACACCATCAGCCACCCGAGCCACTACGTCGTCGGCAAGATGGAGGTCATCGACGTCATCGAGGACTTCGGGC
>Ga0172380_10008065_pt1 | contig 11674 bp, 10 predicted proteins | sample Leawe162metaG_FD_119747 | JGI IMG/M metagenome (GOLD analysis project Ga0172380, IMG submission 119747) | Leachate microbial communities from a municipal landfill in Southern Ontario, Canada - Leachate well 162 metaG | ecosystem: Engineered > Solid waste > Landfill > Unclassified | place... | reverse complement strand
GGCCGCGAGCTCAGATCGCCGTCGATGCTGGAGCGCCAGCGGTAAGCCGTAATACTGCCGGATGGCGCGGTGCCATGTCCGGTAAAGCTGACCTCCTGCCCCCAGGCAAGGCTGCTGGGCGAGATGAGGTCTATGTAAGCCGATGGGTTGCTCCTGTCAGTGGTGGCGCCTCCGGACGTATCACCTCCGGGCTGGACGATTGTGATACAGGCTGAACTGAGAGCGATGATACACACCAGTGCAAGGCATACAAGTTTCGGCATCTTCCTGCCTCCTTCGAATTTAGTGTTCCCCGTCCCAATATTGTATTAACAATATATTAATAATTTACCACAATATGCTGCAAGCTCATAATCACTAATTCAAATACAGCGGCGCTTTGTGCGCGCTACAGGCCGGCCAGTTTCTGCAGCCAGGACATGACAGCCTCGACAGCCCTCTCGTCCTGGCGCAGCCTGTGGCCCGCGCCGGGCAGAACGAGTTTTTCTTTGGGCCGTCCGGCTTTCTTATACAGGTGCTCAAGGTGTTCAACAGGCACAACGTCGTCATCTGCGCCGTGCACCAGCAGCAGCGGTTTTGGTGCTACCTTATCGATGTGGTCTATGGGCGCAACCGCTTTAAACCCATCCAGCCATTTCTTGACCGAGGGAGGATAACCGGCGTCTCTGATTATCCCTATCTCCCTGAACCGGACTATTAAAGATTCCGCCGTGTAGCCGCCGGCCATGAAGTCGAACTCGGCCGGACAGGCCAGCGTGGCCACCGCGCTCACGTGTTTCTCACGGGCGGCTACGTTGATGCAGGCGGCTGCGCCTCCCGAAGAGCCCACTAAATATATCTTCTTCCTGTCCACTTCCAGCAGCATATAGAGAAACTCAACTGCAGCCTCCAGGTCACAGGTCCATCCCGGCATATCGATATTGCCCTGGCTGGGACCGCAGCCCCTGAAGTTAAAGACCAGCGCGATGAATCCCGCCCGGCAGAACCTGGCGGCCAGCTCGGGATAACCGCCTTTCTCATCGGGGTTGTAGGAGACAGCAGGGATGCCGTGGCATATACACACGGCGGGATGGAGCTTGCTGCAATCGTCCGGCAGGAAAACATGCCCGGCCAGCACGACATCGTCAGCGCACAGGACTACGGCTGAATCTCGCATTATTTGATCACCCCCAGCATTAACATCAGGAGCAGGCCCCATGAAATCACCACCAGCACGAACCAGGCAGCCTTGTTCCAGCGTAAAATCTTCACACCGTCCAGCGGTGGGAAGGGCACGAGGTTGAAAGCCGCCAGCCACAGATTGATTTGGAAACCGAAGGCGCCGACCAGGCCCCAGATGCCGGAATTTCCCGTCCCTGCGGCCAGCAGGAAGAAAAGCCCGGCCAGTATGATATTGGCGGTGGGGCCGGCGGCGGATATCATCCCCTCCTCCCAGGGGTCCGGCTGCTTATATGTCGAAGTATAGACGGCCCCCGGCGCGAAAAAGAGAAAGCGCCCGAAGCTGATGATGGCGGAGGCGACCGCAATGATCAGCCCCAGCTTCCACATGCGGAACTCGGCACGGTATCCGAAGCGCTGGGCCACTCCCTTGTGGGCCAGCTCGTGAAAGAGGAAGCCGGTCCCGATGCCGACCAGGGCTACGCCCAGGAAGACGGCAAACTGCGCCATCGACTGCGAATACGGCGTCCCTTGCTGAGGGATCAGGTATTGCAGGGAGAAGCACAACCCCAGCGCCAGCCAGCAGATGGCCAGGTCGCGCAGCTCGATTTTACTGAAGCTCACGGTTTGAACGGCCTCATATGCATTAGAAACTCTACATTTCCGTCGGCGCCGGATACAGGTGACGCCGTCAGATTAAGCAACGACCAGCTATTCAGGTTCATCCAGGTTATGAATTTGCCGATGCAGCGCGCGTGAACCTCCGGGTCTTTGATCACACCGCCCTTGCCCACGTCCTTTCTATCGGCCTCGAACTGCGGCTTGAAGAGGACGACCAGCTCGCCGCCCTCTATAAGATGCGGCAGTATGTTGGGTATGACCGCCGTCAGCGATATGAACGATACGTCCACGGTGGCCAGGCCGGCTTTGCCCGGCAGATCGAAGGGATAGTGGGCGTTGACCTTCTCGATGACCACAACACGATCATCCTGCCGCAGCCTGTAATCTATCTGGCCATGGCCGACATCCAGGGCGTATACCCTCTTCGCCCCATGCTGTAGCAGGCAATCGGTGAAGCCTCCGGTCGATGCCCCCACGTCCAGGCAGCGCAGGCCCGATACGTCGATGCCGAATACCTTCAGCGCATGGTCGAGCTTGAGGCCGCCCCGGCTCACATAGGGCAGCTTCTGCTTGAGGCTGATTTCGGCGTCTTCAGGGACAAGGCAGCCTGCCTTGGACAGCAGACCGCCGTTAACGGTAACCTCGCCGGCCATAATCATAGCCTGGGCCTTGCTCCTGTTCTCCGCCAGGCCGCGTGCAACCAGAAGGCTGTCGAGGCGCAGTTTAGTCATTATAGTATCAGCGGCAGTAATTACTGCCGCTGATACTATAGCAAAAATCGTCCGTATTATTTCGCCGGAGGCGGCGGCGGGGGCAACATACCCCTGGTCAGGCTCTTGGGCATCAGGTCGGACAGCTCTTTGACCGTCCAGACTCCATCCTTAAAAATGCTCGTCACGACCGTAGGCTCTGAGTAGATCCCGATTTCGCCGCCACTCACAAAGAAGGTCTTACCGTTGATCCCGCCTGCGGCGTCCGTGGCCAGATAAACGACCAGCGGTGCAATATGGTCGGGCGCCAGCTTCTTCAACTCGGCGTTCAGCTGATCTTCACTCATGTTTTTCATCAGGCTTCCAAAGTCCAGGCCCTGACCCGCGCTGGGGCTGTCGGCTTTTTTATCCCAGGCCGACTTCATGGCAGGGGTCAAAAGGCGGGTAACGGCCAGGGGCCGAATGCAGTTGGTGGTCACACCGTATTTGGCCATATCGAGGGCCACGGTGCGCGTGAAGCCGACAATGCCTTCCTTGGCCGCGCTGTAGTTGGCCTGTCCCAGATTGCCCAGGCCGGCCTGCGATGATGTGTTGATGATGCGCCCGCTACGCTGCTGCCGGAAGAAGGCGCAGGCATGCCGCGTGCAGAAAAAGTGCCCGTACATATGCACCTTCTGTATGATGTCCCACTCATCCTCGGTCATATTGAAGACCATACGGTCGCGCAGTATGCCCGCGTTGTTGACCAGAATGTCTATTTTGCCGAAGGCGTCCACGGCGGCCTTGATGATGTTCTCGCCGCCCTTCCACGTGGCCACCGAATCGTAGTTGGCCACGGCCTGACCGCCCATCTTCTTGATCTCGGCTACGACCTCGTCGGCGGGTGTGGATGCTGACCCTGCACCATCCGAGCCACCTCCCAGATCGTTGATCACTACTTTGGCCCCTTCAGCTGCGAAGAGCAGAGCCTCGGCCCTCCCCAGGCCGCGCCCCGAGCCGGTGATTACGGCTACCTTACCGTCCAGTAAACCCATAATACCGCTCCATTCAATTCACTCCCCGCGTCTTCCCTTCCCAAAAGGGAGCGCGCAGGGTCTTTTTATCGATTTTACCCACGGCAGTCACAGGGATCTGCGACTGAAAGACGATTTTTTTAGGAAGCTCATATTTATTGAGCTTACCCCTGCAGAAGTCCAATATCTCTTTTTCTTCTATATCGCCGTCGGCCACGACCACAGCAGTTACCGCTTCGCCCCATTTTTCATCCGGGACACCTATGACGGCCACCTGCTTTACACTGGGATGTTTGGATATCACGTTCTCAACGGAGGCGGAGTATACATTGAAAGCGCCGGTGATGATCATGTCCTTTTTCCGGTCGACCAGATATAAGTAACCCTCTTCGTCCAGTTTGCCCATGTCTCCTGTATGCAGCCATCCGTCGACCACCGTAGCAGCGGTCATCTCCGGATGGTTCAAGTAACCTTTCATTACAAAGGGAGCTTTAACCAGTATCTCTCCGGCCTTGCCCGCCGACAGGTCCTTCCCGCTGTCATCGACGATGCGGACTGCAACCATCTGGCACGGCCGCCCGCAGCTTGAGAGAAGACGGGTATGCTTCATGGCCCTTATATGGTCTTCCATGGTCAACGTGGTAACAGCCTGAGGACACTCGGTCTGTCCGTAGATTTGCACCAGTATCGGGCCGAAGCGCTCCATAGCCTCCGCGAGCCGTCCTTCGGACATGGGCGCAGCGCCGTAAAGCAGCATCCTCAGCGAGCTCAAGTCATAGTCACCACTTTTTAAAACGTCCAGCAGTATATAGATTATAGTAGGCACGAGGAACATAACGGTGACCTTTTCATCACGGATGAGATTGAGCAGGCGGAACAGGTCGGCTTTCTTCTCGATTATAAAGCGCACCCCGTTGATACATCCCAGGTACATGATAGCGCCCGCTGCATGCGCCAGCGGCGTCATCAACATGATGGTGTCGGAAGGCAGTAGATTGTAGGCCAGAGACTGCGCGACCAGGAGGTAGTAGAAGCTCGCCTGTGAATGTATAACGCCCTTGGGGGTGCCTGTAGTGCCGCCCGTGTACACGACCAGGGCATCGTCATCAGGTTTTGCCGTGAAGGGCGGGTCCTGTGTTTTTTGCCCCGAGAGAAATTTGTCCCAGGCGATGATGCCACCACTGGTTACTCCGCCCACGGTCACGATGGTCTTCAAATCAGGCAGACGATCTTTCATCTTCATGATCCTTTCCTGGACGGACAAATCTACCAGGGCCATCTTCACCTTTGCGTCCTGCAGGATAAACAGCAGGTCCTCATCTCCCACCAGCATATTGATGCCGACGGCGGTGGCGCCCGCCTTGAAGATACCGTAGGTGGAATAGACGATTTCCATGCTGTTGGGAATGGCCACGGCCACCCGGTCTCCCGGGCCGTATCCCAGGGCCTGAATGCCGTTAGCCACGCGGTTGGAGTTTATGTGAACGTCATAGTAGGTATATTCAGCGTCCTCCATTTTGGCGAAGACCTTGTTGCTGAACTTCTTCAATGTGCTCGCCATTAAGAATTGAGTGGTAACCGTTTCGTGCGTCATAACGACAACCTCCAGATTTATTATTTATTTACCTTCTGCAATATGTGCACACACATGGCAGCTTCTTCCACACCTATGTTGCCCCCACCGTTTTCCGTAAGACCGATGCGGGCGTTCTCCACCTGTCGCGCTCCTGCTTCACCCCTCAACTGGGTGACGACTTCATAGATCTGCGCCAGGCCCGAGGCGCCGATGGGATGTCCCCGGCATTCCAGTCCCCCGCTGGTATTGACGGGTTTCTTTCCGCCCAGCGCGGTCGCTCCGGTCTCGGCATACGGCCCGCCTTCTCCCAGCGGGCAGAAGCCCATTACCTCCGTCTGGTGCAGCTCGCTCCAGGCGGTTGCATCATGCAGTTCCGCTAAATCCACGTCTTTTGGCCCCAAGCCCGCCTGCGCGTATGCCTTCAGCGCCAGGCGCTGCCCGATATCTTCCCCGTCAAGCTCCCTGTCGCTGCCCTGTCCGGGTACGGAAGCCAGTATTTTCACCACCCTCACACCATTTAGCTTCTTCAGATACCTGCCCGAGCAGACGATGGCAGCGGCGGCGCCATCGCCCACGGGCGCACACATTGCTCTCGTCAGAGGATAGGCTACCCGTCTATCGGCAAGGACCTCGTCAACGGTCATGGTATTCCGATACTGCGCGAGAGGATTGAGTGAGCCGTGCCTGTGGTTCTTGGCGCACACCAGCGCCATCTGGCGCTGCGTGGACCCATATTTATTCATATGCCAGCGCGCATTCATTGCATAGGCGTCCATAAAAATGCTGCGGCCTTCGCCCGGTGCGGACTCATCGGCTGGCATGGGGATGGTGAAGGTCTTGCCCACCTCCAGAATCATCTTGATATGCTTTTCGAAGTTCTCAACGTCCATGCAGGATGCATAGGCAGCCAGCGAAAGTGTTTTATCGGGATTGGTTATCTTCTCCGAGCCGATGGCGAGAGCGATATCGAAACAGCCGGCCATGATGCCCGTGCAGGCCAGGTTCAAAGCTGTGGATGCTCCGGCACAGGCATTCTCGACATTGGTAACCGGGATGCGGTCGATCCCCATACCCCGCATCACCACCTGGCCGCGAATGGAATGTTGATTACCAAACATACCCCAGAATGTATTAGAAAAATAGGCTGCCTCGAGCGATTTTTTATCTATGCCTGCATCCTCTAAGGCTATCGATGCCGCTTCCTCCGCCATGCCTCTCACCGTACGATCCGGCAGCTTGCCGAATTTTGTCATACCAACGCCTATTATATAAACACCTTCCATGTACCCTTTCCTCTAATCTGTATTATACATACTGTAGTATGTATTCATTAGCTCATTTTACTTGAGATTTAGATCTCTGTCAACAGCATACCAGGGATATGAGGGCTGCCGGTTTAAGCATCGGCAGCGTAAATATGATAAGATTAGTAACTCGGGGGAATTCAGTATGCCAAAATTAAGGACAAGCATCCGCGCCGTGCGGTCTCAGATGACCAGACAGCGCATATTCAATACTGCAGTATCTCTATTTCTTGAAAAGGGATACGACAGCGTCACAATCGATGAAATCTGCCGGAGCGTAGGATTGACCAAGGGCGCCTTCTACTCTCATTTCAAATCCAAAGACCAGATCGTTCTGGAAAGAATGCTGGCTGTGGACGAACATTACCGCACAGATATACTGCCGCTGGTTGAAAACCTGGAATCGAGCATCGATAAGGTATTGGCCTTCGTCAGGCTGGTTATCGCTCACATGGCGGAGCTGGGCAAAGCAACGGTCAGAATCGCCTATCTAACACAGATCGGATATGATGAGAAACTCTCCGCCATCATGACAGAGAAAAGGACGCTTTACAAGATAATCCAGGCGTTGGTGGCCGAAGCCCAGGAAAAGGGAGAGTTGAGAAGCGACCTGGCCAGCGCGCAGATCACGCAGGTGATAATACACAATATCAGGGGTATCGTTTACAACTGGTGCCTTTCGCCGAGTAAGTTCGACCTGCGGGAAGCAGGTGAAGACCTGATTCAAGTATTATCTACCGGTTTACACAAACCGTAGCTTCGGATGTTTACGATAACAAAACATAGCGTGGCGCACCCTGAGGTGCGCCCGCTTGCGTCGCAGCGGGCGGGTTTAAAAACCCGCCCCTACAGATACTACTCGCAATGACGTATAAGCTTATCTATTTCGCCGGAGGCGGCGGCGGGGGCAACATGCCCTTGGTCAGGCTCTTGGGCATCAGGTCGGACAGCTCTTTGACCGTCCAGACTCCATCCTTAAAAATGCTCGTCACGACCGTAGGCTCCGAGTAGATCCCGACCTCGCCCCCACCCACGAAGAAGGTCTTGCCGTTGATTCCGCCCGCTGCGTCCGTTGCCAGATAGACCACCAGCGGAGCAATGTGCTCAGGCGCCATCTTCTTCAGCTCGGCACCGATATCCAGTCCCAGTCCACCACCGCCTTCCTTGGCTTTCTTTTCCATTGCCGCCTGCAGTTCAGGGGTCAGGGTCAGCCTGGTAGCTGCGATGGGGCGTATGCAGTTGGTGGTCACACCGTACTTGGCCATATCGAGGGCCACGGTGCGCGTGAAGCCGACAATGCCTTCCTTGGCGGCGCTGTAGTTGGCCTGTCCCAGATTGCCCAGGCCGGCCTGCGATGATGTGTTGATGATGCGCCCGCTGCGCTGCTGCCGGAAGAAGGCGCAGGCATGCCGCGTGCAGAAAAAGTGCCCGTACATATGCACCTTCTGTATGATGTCCCACTCGTCCTCGGTCATATTGAAGACCATGCGGTCACGCAGTATGCCGGCGTTGTTGACCAGTATGTCTATCTTCCCGAAAGCGTCGACGGCGGTCTTTATGATATTCTCGCCGCCCTTCCAGGTGGCCACCGAATCGTAGTTGGCCACAGCCTGGCCGCCCATCTTCTTGATCTCGGCTACGACCTCGTCGGCAGGTACGGATGCGGAGCCGGCCCCGTCCGAGCCGCCGCCCAGATCATTGATAACTATCTTGGCCCCTTCAGATGCGAAGAGCAGAGCCTCGGCCTTCCCCAGGCCGCGCCCCGAGCCGGTGATTACGGCTACCTTACCGTCCAGTAAACCCATGCGAATACCTCCTTTTTTTATGCGAAGTAGATTATTTTAACACACGTTGACACAACAATTAATAGTCTGTTCAGGCCTCGGCCAGCAGGGTCTCGCGCCTGACCTTCTCCGCATCGTCCGGATAGGTGCGCGCGGCGATGAGGAAGAATATACCGCCCACGACCCCCACTGCGGCTGAGAGCATGACCGCCACGCTCAAACCTTCTGCGCCGCCGCCCAGCAGATCGGACAGCCAGCCTATCACCCACGGACCCCAGGCGCCGCCGAACAGGTACTGGGCAAATACCACGAGGCCCATGGAGAGGCCCTTATGCGCCACCGGCACAATGTCCTGTGAAACCGTGGCAAAAGCCGGCACCGCCATTGAAGCTATGATGCCGTAGAGCACGGCCAGCGCAATACCCAGGGGACTGAACTTGGTCAGTATCACTATCACGATCAACACAGCGGAGACCAGGTAGGAAACGGCGGGCACGTACATCCTGCCGCGCGGGTCCTTCTTGCGCCAGACATCCGACAGCACGCCACCCAGCGGCGCGCCGATGATAGCCGTCAGTCCGATGCCCCCCACCAGCATGCCGGCGCTAGCCTCGTTCACATTCATCACGCGCATGATCAGGCTGGGCAGCCAGATCAATACCGAGGTGGACATGAAGACGGCCAGGCCCAGGGCCGGGTAGAACCATTTTATGGTGGGCAGCTTGAGCACGTTGCCCAGCGCGACAAAAAATCCTTTGATGCCGGTCGACGCACCCGCGTCGACCGCCGTCTTGTAATCCTTCATAAAGAAGGCCAGTATGCCCAGGATAACGCCGGGTATGGCGAAATAGTAGAAGGGCGTGCGCCATCCGAACTTGGCCGAGATGATGCCGCCCAGCATCACGCCGGCGGCGGCGCCCAGCGGTATGGCTATGTGAAAGATGCCCAGCGCGCGTCCCCGTTTCTCCTTGGAGTAGGATGCGCTGATCATGGCGGTGCCGCCCGGTACGAAGCCGGCCTCGCCCAGGCCCACGAAAGCACGCGGTATGAGCACGGTGACAAAATTGGTGGCCAGGCCGGTGAGGAAGGTGAAGCCGCTCCACAGGATGGCCATCAGTCCGATCGATTTCCTGCGGCTCCAGCGGTCGATCATATGTGCGATGGGGAAGGAGAAGAGCGCCATGCCCAGGATGAGCACGGTCGAGGCCAGTCCGCATTCGGCGTCGGTCAATCCCAGCTCCATTTTCATGGGCTGCAGGATGACCGAGAACACCTGCCTGTCCATGTAGTTGATGGCGTACAGCAGTGTGCATATGATGAGAACGTAGTGCGCGCTCCAGCCGCCCGTCCTGTACTCTTTTACCTCATTCTTTCCGTTACCATTTGCCATAGCGGTATCCTCCTTTAATCCTGCGCCGCCCCACCCGATGGAATTCAACGCACTATACTACATCGGCGTAATGGATGCAATCGGGCCGTTATGCTACAATTCCATAGTCAGCAATCGGAAGAGGAGCGGCAACATGTCATTCTGGGTTATCGCAGTGTCGCTCGCGGCACTGGCAATCGTCGTTCTCATAGCTGTAATTGCAGCCAGGACAGCTGCCTTTAAGTCCAGACAGACGAAAACCACTGAAAAGATCGACTATTCTATCGACATCGATGCCGCAGCCTCGCGGTTGTCACAGGCAATAACCTACAAAACGGTCTCGAGCCACGACCGATCGCAGTTCGATTTCGAACAGTTCACGGCCTTCCAGGCCTTCCTTGAGAAATCCTTTCCCCGGGCCCACACCACCCTGGCAAAGCAGTTGATCAACAGCTACGGCCTGCTCTATATCTGGAAAGGCGCTAATCCCGATCTGAAACCCGTGCTGCTGATGGCCCACCAGGACGTCGTGCCCGCCTCCGAGGAGGGATGGGAGCACCCTCCCTTCTCCGGCCGTATAGCCGACGGCCGCATCTGGGGCAGGGGGACGCTGGACGACAAAGGCAGCCTGATGGGCATACTGGAGGCTGTGGAGCACCTGGCCAAAGACGGCTTCAAGCCGTCCCGCTCGATCTACCTTGCCTTCGGCTTCGATGAAGAGGTGGGCGGAAAAGAAGGGGCGGGCAAGATCGCCGAGCACCTCAGGGCGCAGGGCCTTAAGTTCGAGTACATCATAGACGAGGGCATGGCGGCCACGCAGGGGGTCGCGCCGGGCATACCCGGCTGGGTAGCTTTAATCGGCATCGCCGAGAAAGGCTACCTGTCGCTGGAATTGAGCACGCAGGCAGAGGGAGGCCATGCCGCCCAGCCGCCGCGCGAGACCGCGGTAGGCATACTTGCGGCCGCCGTTGCCAGGCTGCAGGCCAAGCCTTTCCCGGCACGGTTTACGGAACCCGCCGCTGCGCTCTTCGACTACCTGGGTCCGGAGATGCCCTTCCCCGCCAGGATGATCTTCGCCAACATGTGGCTGTTCGGCGGCCTGGTAAAAGGACAGCTGGCCGCCAGGCCCGTGACCGACGCCTCCATCAGGACGACCACGGCGCCCACGCAGTTCCGGGGCAGCGACCAGGACAACATACTTCCCATGCTGGCCACGGCCGTGATCAACTTCCGCATACTGCAGGGGGACACCATCGAAAGCGTTACACAGCGCGTGACCAGGATAACAGGCGATCCGCGCGTTAAAATACGTCCCCTCGCCGGCAACCTCTTTCAGCCATCCCCCACCTCACCCACATCCGGGTGGAGCTTCGGCATGCTGAACGGCGCCATCAGAAGTATCCTGCCCGATGCCATAGTGGCGCCCACGCTGGTGCTGGGCAGGACCGACTCCTGCTATTTCGTCGACCTCTCCCCCTGCTGCTACCGGTTCGTGCCCGAGCGTGTCAGGTCGGATGAGCTGGCATCCCTGCACGGGGTTAACGAAAAATTATTGATCAGCAGCTACAAAGAAATAATCTGCTTCTATATACATCTGATAAGCGGCTCATGCAAGTGAGCTCGTCAATAAATAAAGGAGGTTACCCATGTCACAAGGAGCATTATCCGGTATCAGGGTGCTCGACTTCGGCCAGTATATAGCAGGCCCCTTCGCGGGCGCGCTGCTGGCTGAGCAGGGCGCCGAAGTGATCAAGGTTGAGCGGCCGGGCGGTGACCCCATGCGCGGACAGGACGCTTTTATGGTCTGGAACCGCAGCAAGAAAGGTATCGTACTTGACCTGAAGAAGCCCGAGGGGCTCAAGATCGCCCTGGATTTGGCTAAAAAAGCCGACGTAATCATTGAGAACTTCAAGCCGGGCACGGCCGACAAACTGGGCATCGGCTACGATAAGATAAAGGAATTGAACCCGCGGGCGGTGTACTGCTCGATCTCGGGATTCGGCCCAAAGGGGCCTTACGCAGGCTGGGCCGGCTACGACCAGATCGTCAGCACGGTGGCCTCGGTTTACACCGAGCAGGGACTGGCGACGCACCCGCTCTTCATAGTGCTGCTGCTGGCCAGCCTGTACACTGCCGTGG
>Ga0172380_10008064_pt1 | contig 11674 bp, 15 predicted proteins | sample Leawe162metaG_FD_119747 | JGI IMG/M metagenome (GOLD analysis project Ga0172380, IMG submission 119747) | Leachate microbial communities from a municipal landfill in Southern Ontario, Canada - Leachate well 162 metaG | ecosystem: Engineered > Solid waste > Landfill > Unclassified | place... | reverse complement strand
TTTGATGGCTTTTTTTCGGGTAAAATGATCGTATAAATGAATCACCGTGAAAAGCAGAAAAAACTGGGCACTCCAGTAGTGTATGTTACGGAAAAGCGAAGCCGCCGGATTGGTCAGCATCAGAAAACTGATGGAACCATAGGCATCGTTGACATTATAGGGCACTACCAGAAAAATTCCGGAGACAACACAAATAATCAACAAAGCCAGACTCAATTGACCGAAAGTGGTTTTGGTAATTAGTTTATGAAGTGGCTTTATCATAGTTCCACGGTCATGGTTTGTTGATCGGTATTAATCTGGTAAGCCAACTGAGGCAAGGGTTTTATGGCTGGTCCGGTAACCACCTGACCATTCAATTTATACGACGATCCATGGCACGGGCACATCAGTTTATCCTGCGACTGCTGATCGATTCTACAACCCAGATGGGTACATTTGGACGACAACACCTCAAATTGGTCGTCCTTTTTGATCACAATAAAATCTTCAAAAAAATTCACACCCGCTAAAACGGCCAATGGCACCACAACCGGTTTTTTGATTTCACTTTTCGATTTACTGGCCACCATTCGTTGCCATAAACCAAGAAACAACAATCCCATAAAAGCGGCGATGAATTTTATAAAAAGACGTCGGTTGTATTTTTGCTTCATGGCATCCGGTTGATGAGCAAAAATACCAAATATAATCAGATGCGTTTTTAAATAGTTTCCAAGGCGTGTTTTAAATCATCAATAATATCTTCTACATCTTCAATGCCTACTGAAAATCTGACTAAGTCACCAGTAATTCCGGCTGCGATTTTGTTTTTTTTGCTAACGGCCGCATGCGTCATGGAAGCCGGATGTTGAATAAGTGTTTCCACTCCTCCCAAAGAAACAGCCAGTGTGGCCAGATGTACATGATCCATCAGCTTTTGGCCTGCTTCGTAGCCTCCTTTAAGCCCAAAACTCATCATCGAACCAAACCCTTTCATTTGGGTTTTAGCCAATTCATATTGTGGGTGCGATGTTAATCCGGGATATTTGATCCAGGCTACTTTTGGATGTGACTCCAAATAATTGGCCACTTTCATCGCACTTTCCTGGGCACGATCGATGCGGATAGCCAGTGTTTTAACTCCCCTTAATACCATAAATGCCTGCGTGGGATCCATGTTGCAACCCATGTACACCATCGAATGTCTGATCTGTTTGTAGATTTCCGGATCTTTGGCAACGATGACTCCTCCAACAATATCTGCATGACCATTGATAAATTTAGTAATCGAGTGTAGTACCACATCTGCTCCTAAATCGAGTGGCTTTTGCAGGTAAGGTGAGCAAAATGTATTGTCGACCACGAGAATAAGGTTGTGTTCTTTTGCAATTTTTGAACAAGCCACAATATCCGTAATTTCCATGGTGGGATTGGCAGGCGTTTCGATATACAAAACTTTGGTATTTGGTTTTATGGCTGAAACAATGTTTTCGAGTTTAGATGTATTTACAAAGGTTGCTTCTACATTGAAACGGGAAAAATCCTGTTCAAGAATACCTCTGGCAGGACCATAGACGGCATCGGAACTTACAATATGGCTTCCGGCTCCAAGTAAGGCCATGTAAACACTGCTGATAGCGCCCATTCCTGAACTGGTAGCAATTCCATCATATCCATTCTCGAGTGAAGCAATATTTTGCTCGAATGCCTTGATGGTAGGATTTCCGATGCGGGTGTAAATATACCCGTTGCTTTTTCCTGAAAAGCAATCGGCCCCCTCTTGTGCAGTCTTGAATTTGAAAGTTGATGTTTGATAGATGGGCACTGTGGCACTTCCGAATTCATCTTCAAATGCTCCTGCATGGATTAATTTGGTGTTGAAACCTTTGTCATTCGTATTCATTTTAATAGTTTTTGGTTATAATTTGACTCCCTTTCGGAATTTTCTTTCGTTGTTTTAATTGCCTTTTTGTTTCAAACAATTCGTTTTCAAAACAGTTGTGGCTGTTAGATTTCGTTAAGCTCCCCGTTTTTATACTTTTCAAAGGCTTGTTTAATTGTCATATTGTGGGCTTCAGTAAAAATCCGCATGTTGATCTTTTTGAGTACCTGAACAGCATGACTACCCGGTCCGTTTCCTGTGATGAGGACATTGGGGCCGAGTTCAAATATTTTTTGTGCAGTTGCGGTTCCTGCGCCGTGGGCTTCATTTTCCACAGCACCATTGTCAAATGAGATAAGTGTTTTACTTTCATCGTCGTAAAGTACTATAAACAGGGTTCTTCCAAACCGTGGATCCATCATTGAATCCCATGCTGTGCCTTTAGCCGTAAATGCTATTTTCATCAATTATGATTTTATGTGATTACCAATTGTTTTATTCTTTCCCAACTTGAAGTCAGCAGGGCTTTTATACTGTTCTGATTGTATTCTACAATGGTTTGTCCTTGTGTCATGGCCCTGGTGAAGTTTTCATCATAAGGCAAATCAGCCAGATGAACGATGTTTTCTTCTGCTAAAAACCTGACGATTTCATTCCGCTTCTCAGCATTTACATCCGATTTGTTGATAATGCAACCAGCTTTTATTTTGAATTTTTTTACCAACTCGTAAACGCGTTTTAAGTCGTGGAGACCCGAAACAGAGGGTTCTGTTACCAATACAGCAAAGTTGGCGCCTGAAAGTGAGGAGACTACCGGACAGCCTACTCCCGGAGAGCCATCAATAAGAATAATGTCCTTCCGTTCTTCAAAAGCGATCTCCCTGGCTTCGTTTTTTACTTTGGCTACCAGTTTGCCTGAATTGTCGGCACCAATCCCCAATCGGGCATGTACCATGATGCTTCCGGTTTTTATGTTCGAGATATACCACTTTCCTGCCAGACGGTTTTTGTTGGTGATGGCCTCTGTCGGGCAAACACGGGTGCAATAGCCGCAACCCTCGCAACTTAAGGGGTCAATCACGTATTGCATGTTGCTAATGGATATCGCACCAAAGCGGCAAACCCGGACGCACTTATCACAACGAATGCAATTGTTATTATCAATGGTAGCCAGTTCGCCACTGTAGAAATCTTTTGAAAAATCAAAATCAGGTTGCATAAGCAGGTGCATGTCAGCAGCATCCACATCGCAATCGGCAACCACGACATTGTTTCCACCCAGAACGGCAAATGAAGCCGTAATGGATGTTTTTCCTGTTCCTCCTTTTCCTGAGATAATGACTATTTCTTTCATTCAATGCCTCCTTTCGATGCTTTCAAACAATAGTCAAGTATGTTGCTTAATAATTCTTTCACCTCCGGAATTTCCTGATAGATTAACGTCCCTGATGAATAGAGCTCGGCTATTTTGCGGTTGTCGGGTATTTTTGCCAGGATAGGAATGCCTTCTTTTTGGCAGTATCCGATCACGTCTTCATTTCCGATCCCATGGCGGTTAACCACCACACCCATTGGTTTTTTAAGTGCACGCATGGTTTCTACAGCCAGGGTTAAATCGTGCAGTCCAAAGGGAGTGGGTTCGGTAACCAAAATCACGAAATCGGCATTTTTGGTGGCTTCAATAACCGGACAAGAGGTACCGGGTGGACAGTCGTATATTTCGATTCTAAGATGAGCATAATTTTCTTTGCTGTATTGCTTTGTTTTTGAAATCGTGGGTACTGCCTGTTCTTCTCCTATATCCAACCGACTTTCGACAAAATGAAGGTTATTTATCCTGAAATCACTGAGTTTTCCGGTTCTCTTTGAAATCATTGGCAATGCGTCCGTGGGGCACAGTTCAGAACAGGCATAACAGCTATGACATAATTCGGGGAAAACAAGGATTGTGGGGCCAAGTTGGAGTACTGCATGAAAATTGCACACTTTCTGACACAGGCCACAGAAAGTACATTTTGATTCATCCCATTGAGGGATCATTTTAAAATTCGACTCCTCATGAATCAACTCTCCTTTGAAAAACAAGCATGAATTTGGTTCTTCAACATCCAGGTCAACCAATACAACTTCTTCCTGTTCAGCAATATATGCTGCCAAATTGGTAGCCAGGGTAGTTTTACCGGTTCCTCCTTTGCCACTTGCGATCGCAATTCTAACAGGCCTGTGGTTAGTCATAATTAAGCCTGGTTTTCTCGTCCGATAGTGTTTGTTTTATGGCTTCCTTTAAAAAAGGTGTATTCCAGGTGTTCAATTTTTGATGCGTCAGATGGTATTTTTGGGGAATGGGATGCGTCCCGAAAACGACTTTCATTCCAAATTTCTCAGGGATAAACTTTGCAAAATGCTCCATATAGGGACAAGGAGGATATCCCACCAAAAATCCGGTAGCGAAATGAATATGTGTGACCCCATTTTTTTTCATCTCTACGGGCGCGTATTCGATATTTCCGCCCGGGCATCCACCGCAGGTAGTATAAGCAGCGAGTTCAACTTCCTGGCCTTCATACATTTTGAAAGCCCCTTCATGGTTTTGTAATGCTCTAAAACATTTGCCTCCGGCACAAGTGTGGTACCGGTCGCAGATGATAATTCCGATTTTAATTTTTTCCATGGGTTTTATTATTTTAATAGCAAACTCATATAAATGATGAAAATCCCCAATGCAATTAGCAGTATCTGGTTGACCGAATCTTCGAATGATGTTTTGCGATGCATTTCCGGGATCAGGTCGGCAAGGGCAATATACAGGAAACTGGAAGCGGAAAGAGCCAGCACATAAGGTATCCATGATGTAAGTGATTCGAGTGTGTAATATGCTGCCACTCCAAAAACGATGGCCGTTGCACCGCTTAGCACATTGTACCAGAATGCTTTAACTCGGGAATACCCGCTCTTGATCAGAATGCCAAAATCTCCGAGTTCTTGTGGGATTTCATGTAGTACGACCGAAAAGGTAACAAAAATACCAAGTTCTGTGGAGGTGAGGAACGAGGCTGCAATTACTATTCCATCGATGGCGTTGTGAAAGGCATCCCCAATCAGAATTATCGGAGCTGCTGCATTCATCTGTCTTTCACAGGTTTTATTGCGGCAACTTCTCCACAGGATGATTTTTTCGAGCACAAAAAAGAAAAGAATTCCAAACATGATGGTCTGGAGAATTGTTTTAGGTTCCGACATGCTGATGGCTTTCGGTATCATCCCTAAAAAAGCCGTTCCAAGTAGAGTTCCCCCGGCAAGATACATTAGGTGGGTTGATAACCTATTGAGTCTTCCGTCGTCCAGAATAAGTATCAAGCCGGCAAGCGCCACACTACCCACACTTCCTAAAAATAGAGCGATTAACAGATAAGTTATTCCCATGGTATTTCTGTTTGATTGAATACCACAAAACTTCCCTTTTTCACTTTTAGCATTTCACCAATAACAGTACATTTTACCATCAAAAGGAAAAAGATGCGGGGATCCTTTTCATTCATAAGCCCTTCCAGGTTTCCCTGCCCTTTTGAGATGATCAGGTCGGACGCATGGTAAACCTTTAAAAATTCCGCATCACATTTGTTAAGTATCGTTGATGGGGCATTATACCCATTTGAAATAACCTTCGCAACGGAATGCAGGCCTATTTTGTCGGCATCTTCCATTGTTGCATCATTCAGCGTAATTCCACCTTTTACTGCGAAAGTAATGTTGGGATGTTCAATGGTTTCGATAAACAGTTTATCGAAAACTATTTCGCCCGAATTATCACCCAGGTATAGGATGTTTTTTGCTTGGGTGATTCTTTGTTTTAAAAGATTGCTATGGTCAATTGCAAAATTGGCAGTCGTAACATGGTCGATGGTTTTATGAATATCAAAGCTATTGTTGGCTCCATAATCCATGATATTACCAGCAATAGAAATCCTTAATGCCAAATTAAAAGCGTGATCGGATTGAGTTACTCTTGGTTTCCATTCCTGATAGAGTGCTGATGCAAGACGATTGCTTTCTGCCTTTTCTTCAACATAAGGATCGTTAATACCGGTAACTGATTTAAAATTCATGCTTAATTCACGTTGAATCTCCGGAGCTGTATCAAGGTGTTTGCTCTCTATTAGTTGTTTATTGTATTTCTGAAGGTCCTGCTGTTGCTGCCAGGGAATATTAAACTTATCAAATAATCTTTGATTGGTTTTTAACAGACATCCACCGCATTCTGAATCAATTTTCATCTTTATTAGTGGCAATTGTCATGAGCGTGTTCGTGGTCGCCATGGTGGTCACAATAATTGGCACTAAGAGTGAGCTTATTTACCAGAAAATCGTTGACCAGACTGGTAGGAGTATCCATGGGTGCACCTACAAAAACATTTACCCCTGCTTCGTTAAACAGGTTTACGGCCATGGGGCCCATTCCTCCGGCGATTACGTCGGTTGCTCCATTGTTAGCAACCCAACGTGGATAGGTTCCTGGTTGATGTTCAGGTGGATACATCATGACGATGTTTGTAATGATATTGTTTTCAACATCAACAAAGGCAAATTCCTGGCAATGGCCAAAATGTTCAGATAACAGGTTCCCTGCCATGGGTATTGCAATTCTTTTCTTCATGTTATTTTTTTAAAATTGTTTTTTCAATTGTTTCTTTGCTGATTGGTTTGGTACAGAAAAACCAGTCGTAACATTTTATTTCTTCTTTGCTTTCCATGCGTTCCTTGGCACTTCCACAAGAACCAGCAGTAGGAATTATCACATCATCACCGGGGCGCCAATCGGCAGGAGTTGCAACGATAAAAGCATCGGCAGTCTGCATAGCCACAAGCGCACGGTATATTTCATCAAAATTCCGTCCAAGGCTTAATGGGTAATAAATAATTGCCCGGATAATCCCTTTTGGGTCGATGAAAAATACTGCACGTACTGCTTTTGTATTGCTTTCGCCAGGCATCATCATACCATATTTTTTGGCAACATCCATGGTAATGTCCTCAATCAAAGGAAACTTAACTTCAACGTCTTTCATTCCTTTGTATTCGATTTTTTCTTTGATGGTTCTGAGCCAGGCAATGTGACTGTATAATCCGTCAACTGAAAGGCCAACCAAATCACAATTTGCATTTTTAAATTTAGCTTCCATGCTTGCGAAAGTCATAAACTCAGATGTGCAAACTGGTGTAAAATCCGCAGGATGGCTAAATAGAATTACCCAATTTCCTTTGTAATCGGAAGGGAAATTGATTTCACCTTGTGTTGTAACCGCCTTAAATGAAGGCGCATTATCGCCTATACGTGGCATTACAATAACTTCTTGATTTTGATTTTCCATTTTTTTTATTTTTAAATTAAAACTGTTTTCAAAAGAAACAAACAAGGGGCTAACATTTCCCTTAGTTGTTTTAAATAGTCAATCGCCCCTGAATCGGTTTTGTCTTCCCAAACCAAAACCTCTGCCGCCTCTACCTCTTCCAAAGCCAAATCCTCTTCCCGGGAAATTTTCAGGAAAGTTGTCGTTGGCACTTTCTTTTGTTTCGATAACCTGATTTTTGAGATTTGCACCAAAATTGGTGCAACGTCCCATTCTGCGCCCGGTCATGGGGCCATTCCCCATAGGGCCTCTTTGGTTAAAACCAGACATTTAGACCTCCTTTTTAAGTGTTGATAAATCCTGTTATTTTAATCCGCTTTTAAGGCGTTTACCTTTTCCAAACTCTCCCTGAGAATTTCGCTTTTTCCCCATTCCCTTGCCGAGTTTCTCCAGTTTTTCTTTGTCAGTTGCATTGCTGCATTTTCCCAATTTACGTCCTGTTTGAGAACCTTCTCCTTCAGGACCTGTTCTATCAAGTTTTGGCATGGCATTATTATTAGTGATTTAACATATTGATGATTTGCTGAATTGTTTTCGTGGGTTCTTTCAGCACGATCATTTGTATTTTAAGGCTATCGAGCAGGGGTTTGATCTTTACACCAAACTCACTTGATATAATTTTGTTGGTATTTCGGGATGCAATGATGTTCACCGAAGCAGGACCTGCTCCTTCTTCCAAATCTCTGTTGGGATTGGGAATAAACTCCATCGCTTTGCTTTCACTATCATAGATAACAAAGTAAGCGCAACGCCCAAAACTTAAGTCTAAGGTCGACTCCAGGGTATTTCCGTTTGAAGTAATGGCTATTTTCATGGTTTTTCTTTTTTATGTTTTTTGGGATCTGTACTTCTTTTACGAATCATAAGATGGTTGCATTCCGGACATGTCTGCTGATTGCAGGGGTCCCCGAACCGATGCGTCTTCTCAAACCCACAGTCGGGACATACGCAAAAATCTTCACAATTCGTCAGGTTGTCTTCCTCTGATTCATTGTCATAATCAAAACGATTAATCTGCTGGTGACCACACAGCGGGCAATTTTCAACCACTATATCTTTTTGCGGATTGTTGAAATAGCATTGACAATTGCTGCATTGATACCAGTCGCTATCGAAGTAAACCTTGCCTCCTTCAATTGAAATTTGTCTCCCCTCAACCATTGCTTTGGCCACTTTTTGAAGTGCCGATGCGTAAATTCTGGTAAAGGTTGGCCTGGAAACGCCCATCAACACCGAAGCCTGATGATGGTTAAGCATATCATAGTCACTCAGACGTAACGCTTCATATTCTTCGTATAATAAATTAACAAGCTCAGGATGCTGCTGACCCGCTTGTATACCATAGGGTTTGAAACCTTTGATGATTGGGGGACTTAGCACTTTTCGTAATACCTTTATTCTTGGACTCATATTTTATTAATCAATAGTTCGCTGCAAAGATAATGAACAATAGTTCATTTAAATTCATTTTTCCAATATATTTTTGAATAAATATATTAAGGTGGAGCATATTAAAACTCAATATTTATGAAAGCTGGTTGAAAATTCTCGATAATTCAGCACTTATGTTTGGGCTGATTGGTTTTGTTGCGGTCAGTTTCTTACATTTATAAATGAATACAGAAACCTACATATTAATTTAGAACCAGTTAAAACAATATTATTCAACTGATATTATGACACATACGATAGTCCTGATTTGGTGAATGATTATTTATCCCATTTCTAAATAATTAACACTACAGGCTGTTTATATGCATGTTACTTCTTTTCTGATATATATCACATTTTTTACGTATCACCCATCTGATTGATAACAAGGCTCTAGGGGTTTTGTTATCTCATTTTGAGCAAATTGGCTTTATTAAACAATTGAATATATTTTTGCCAATCGAATATATTGAAGTTTTTAGATATATGATATATTATACTCATTGCGAAATAATTCGGGTAGAATGAAAACAAGAAGAGAGTTTATAAAAATATCAGCTGTAGGAGCAGGTGCAGCAGCCATCGGGTTAAGTGCTTTGAATATTGGTGGATTAAATCCATTAATGGCCGAAAGCAATGAGCGCCCTGTAAACGATGAGGAAATGACTACTTATCCAACCTACTGTGAGGTATGTTTTTGGAATTGTGCCGGATGGACCTTTGTTGATAAAAAAGGCGATATTAAAAAGATCACCGGCAATAAAGAGGATCCCCACTGCAACGGCAGGCTTTGTCCCAGAGGGACGGGAGGCCTGGGCATGTACAATGATGAAGACAGGTTAAAGACCCCTCTCATCCGGGATTACGAAAAAGACGGAACACCCTATTTCAGGAAAGCATCCTGGGATGAGGCCCTGGACTTAACCGCTAAAAAACTTCAGGCCATTGCGGACAAACATGGTCCTGAATGTGTTGCGTTATTCAACCATGGATCCGGGGGCAAGTTTTTCGGGAATTTCCTTCAGGCTTTCGGATCCCCAAACATAACGGCTCCTTCATTTGCACAATGTCGTGGTCCGCGCGAAACCGCCTGGATAGCCACTTTTGGAGAAGCCGTTGGTTCTCCTGAGCCAACTGATATTCGTGATACAGAATGCCTTGTCCTAATTGGTACCCACCTGGGCGAAAACATGCACAACGGTCAGGTGCAGGAAATGGCTGATATCGTCGGCCTGGGGAAAACCATCATCACAGTTGATCCCCGCCTTAGCACCGTTGCCAGCAAATCTAAATACTGGTTGCCAATTAAACCTGCAACCGATATTGCACTGCTGATGGCATGGATTCATGTCGCGATATACGAAGACATCTACAACAAGGATTATGTTGAAAAATACACCTTTGGGTTTGATGCACTAAAAGAGCATGTTAAGGATATGACCCCTGAATGGGCATACGGTATTACGACCATCGAGCCATCCATTATCAGAGAAACTGCCCGCGAAATGGCAAAAGCGGCACCCTCCGTTATCGTACATCCCGGCAGACACGTTACCTGGTATGGAGATGATACCCAAAGGATCAGAGCCGTTGCCATTTTAAATGCATTGTTTGGCTCATGGGGAAACAGGGGCGGATTTTACCTAAAAGAAAGTATCCATGTTCCGATGCCCAAGATACCGGCCTATCCAACGCCAAAAAAAACATGGCGTGATGCGTTTCCCGGGCAATTTAAATTGGCCAGCCTGGCGTTGTCATCTGGTATTTGCGATGCCACCATCCCAACAGAAGACAGAGCCTGTTCTTTCAAAGCATGGATGGTTTCCGGAACCAACCTTCCGTTAACGTTACCCAATCAGAAGAATACCCTAAAGGCAATCGAAAACCTGGAATTCATGGTGGTTATCGATACCATGCCCATGGAAATCACAGGTTATGCGGATGTTATTTTGCCCGAATGCACTTATCTGGAAAGATATGATTTACTGAGGACTTCTCCACATCGGGAACCACACATTGCTTTGCGTATGCCTGCCGTGAAACCAAAATACGATACGAAACCCGCCTGGTGGATTGCAAAACAACTTGCCGAAAAAATGGGTCTTGGCGCCTATTTCCCTTATGATGATATCACTGATCTGCTCGATTGGCAACTTAAGCAGGTCGGCTCTTCTCTCGAAGAAATGCAACGTCTTGGTGTAAAAAAATTCCCACGCAAGAATGGTGGGTTATACTTTCGCAAGGGCGAAGATGTTGAATTTAACACACCAACAGGTAAAATTGAACTGTTTTCAAACCAGATTGGGGCTGAAGGCTTTGACCCCATGCCGGTTTATACACCTCATCCTGAACCACAACAAGGATTCTATCGTCTTATTTACGGCAGGGCCCCCATGCACACCTTTAGCCGTACCGCAAATAACCATAACCTGTGGGATTTGAAAAAAGAAAATGCTGTTTGGATAAATCCAAAGGTAGCGCAATTATGGAATCTTAAAAAAGATCAAGAAATATGGCTTAAAAACCAGGATGGCGTGGTTTCTTCTTTCCCTATCAAAGTCAGGATAACTGAACGAATAAGATGGGACTCGGTATATATGGTTCATGGTTTTGGCCATTCTGATAAAAAATTACAAAGAGCCTACGGACATGGTGCGAGTGATTCAGAATTAATAACAAAAGTGATGATTGACCCCATTATGGGAGGTACCGGAATGAGAGGAAATTTTGTAACATTTTTAACCACTAAACCAGTAAAGGAGGTTGAATCATGAGATACGCGATGGCCATTGACACAAAAAAATGTGTCGGTTGCAGTGACTGTGTGGTAGCCTGTCAAACTGAGAATAATGTTCCTCATGGCTATTGCCGTGACTGGATTGTTGAAAATGTAAGCGGAGCCTATCCAATTGTAGAAATTGAACTCCGTTCTGAGCGATGCAATCATTGTGAAAATGCACCCTGTGTGCGC
>Ga0172380_10008062_pt1 | contig 11676 bp, 10 predicted proteins | sample Leawe162metaG_FD_119747 | JGI IMG/M metagenome (GOLD analysis project Ga0172380, IMG submission 119747) | Leachate microbial communities from a municipal landfill in Southern Ontario, Canada - Leachate well 162 metaG | ecosystem: Engineered > Solid waste > Landfill > Unclassified | place... | reverse complement strand
CCCGCCAATCACAGACCACCCCTGATCGGGCAAGATACTCAAAAACTCGACGGGCGTTTGGCAGGCGGAGCGAGAGTTGAGCTCCTCGTGCATCGGGATCACTCGGAGTGATAATCTGCAAACCCGGTATCACCAACTTATCGAGCAGAAACTCGAGATAGCCCGTCAGTTGGACGCTCTTGGCGCGAAGTTGTTCCATGCTCGCCTTGTCGAAAAGATCGAGGGATGCTCGCAGGCTGGCAAGCTGCAGAATCGGCGGGTTGGATAGTTGCCACGACTCGGCGGACTCGCTCGACTCAAAACGAGGCGGCATGAGGAACCTCGAAGCCTCGCGATGCCCCCACCATCCCTCGAAACGAGGGAGGTCGGATTTATGATGGCGACGGTTGACATATGCGCCTCCAATCCCACCGGGCCCGGCGTTCAGGTATTTGTAACTGCACCAGACGGCGAAATCCACTCCCCATTCCGACAAGTGAAGAGGAATGTTCCCAGCGGCATGTGCCAAATCGTAACCGACTACTGCACCTACGTTGTGCGCGGCCTCCGCGATTTTCTGAAGCTCGAACGCCTGACCGGTCAGATAGTTGACGCCGCCTAACATCACAAGAGCAAGGCGACTACCAGCAGATTCGATCTGCCGTAAGATTTCTTCGGTAGAAACTGTCGCAGGATTGCCTGCCGCGTCGGTCGAAGGCAGTTCGATGACTGTTTCTGCTGGATCCAGACCATGAAAACGCGCCTGAGAAGCGACGGCATAGCGATCCGACGGGAAAGCTCCACCTTCGATCAGAATCTTACAACGATCTGGAGTGGGGCGGTAAAAGCTCGCCATCAAGAGGTGCAGGTTCACGGTCAGGGAGTTCATCGCGACGACTTCAGAAGGTTCGGCTCCGACGATGCGCGCCAGAGAAACTGTCACAAGCCGGTGGTAGGGCAGCCAGGGGTGACTCGCTTTGAAATGTCCTTCCACACCGAGCTGACGCCAATCTTCGAGCACTTCGTTCACCCACTCCGCAGTCCCGACCGGTTGCAACCCGAGTGAATTTCCACAGAGATAGATCGCTCGTTGAACATTGGCTCCCACCGGAAAGTGGAACTGGTCACGAAAGCTATTCAGACTGTCTGCATTATCGAGTTGGTGGGCACAATCGAGAGTTTTTGTGAAGGGAATCAATTGGCGACTTCCTCAATCGGGTAGAGAATCGGGCGGCTCGGAGCAGCATCCAGTTGGAACGGTGCGACCTGCAAATTGAGCAAGTAGCGTCCATCTGAAAGACCGCTCGCGACGTAGATGAACTCGGTGATGGTCTTCCGGCTCCATGAGGTGGGATCTACTTCGTGCGAGCCTTCGGTGACATCCCAGTAGAGATGATGAGCGGTGAGCAAGCCTTGGTCGAAAGTCCGGTCGAGCGATGGGATGTCCACGAGGAGATGATTGAGTTTCATAAACTTTAGGAATTCGATAGCCTCGCGCGTGAAGAACGGCGGAGGGTGTTCAATGTAGCGCATCGAGAGCTTCTCCACCCCATTCGGCAAAGTGCGAATCACCAGCGCTTCGGTGAAAGCAGGGTCGGCACCACTCAAGGCAGTCTTGACTGCTCGGGCGGTGATACAGCGGTCGGCCTCTTCTAATGTGGGCGTGTAATGCTCATCTACTAAAGAGGCAGTCTCTGGAGTGACTGAAACCAGGGTCGTAGGAATCAAAGCGGGGATCGGGATTGAGAGGATACTGATCCGCTCGTGCGAAATATGCCCGACGCACTCGGTATGAGTGCCGTTACAATGCGGGACCAGACAGACTTCATCAAAGTTGCAAGAACCACCTCGACGGACGTCGCCGATGAAACCCGATTGCCCCCAACTGTTGGCAGTAGCGGCGGGGAGGTCATAGCTGTTCGGTTGAGGCGCATTGAAGAGCAACGGTATGGCGATCACCTGACCTTTACTGAGGTCGCACCGGTAACTCCGACCGCCGATAACTGTGATGATTATCAACGCCCCAACCATTCGAGCGCTGAACCGGCTAAAAGTCTTGCCTGTTGTTCCGTGGTGATCCCTTCCAGCGAGCGGATCAACGCACCGGGTTTTGCTTCTCCCAAGGGAAACGGGTAGTCCGAACCGAGCGCCAACTTTTCAACGCCCCAGAGATCAATTAAGTAGCGCAAGGCTCGCGGGTCATGGACGAGTGTGTCGAGGTAGAATTTGCCGACGTAGCTGGCGGGATTGACTTTGTTGTCAATTGCCGTCAAGTCGGGGCGGACATTGAAGCCATGCTCGATGCGACCGAGCGTGAATGGAAACGAGCCTCCGCCGTGCGCTACCGCAACTCGTAGTTGCGGCAAACGCTCGAATATCCCCCCGAAGATGAGTGAACAAATCGCCAGCGATGCCTCAGCCGGCATACCGACCAACCACGGGAGCCAATATCTGCGCATCCGTTCACTGCCCATCATGTCCCAGGGGTGAATGAAGATTGCCGCACCGAGTTGTTCGGCAGCTTGAAAGAACGGGAAGAGTGCTGGATCCGAAAGGTTCCACTCGTTGACATGGCTCCCAATTTCGACTCCTTCCAGCCCCAAATCGCCGATGCAATACTCAAGTTCGCGGATCGCCAGCTCCGGATCTTGCAAGGGTACTGTCCCCAGCCCTGCGAAGCGAGTCGGATGATCTTGCACCACGCGGGCGATGTGCTCGTTGAGCAAGCGCGAGATCTCAGCTCCGGCTTTTACGGGCAACGCATAATTGAACATCGTGGGGACAGTCGAGAGCACTTGCAGGTCCACTCCATCGCGGTCGCACTCTTCGAGCCGGACGTTCGGATCCCATGAATTGGCGGTGATCTCACGGAAAGTTCGTCCGTCCTGCATCATCCGCGCACAGCCGGGGCCGTGGTGTTCAATGGTGACGAACCCCTTGACGCCATACTTTCTCCCGACGTCAGGCCATTCTCTGGGGAGGATATGGGTGTGGATGTCGGCTGTGAAGTGGTGAGGCATCGGGTGGTTAGCGCCCGGGAATCGGCTGGACATGCAAACAATGCTTACAGGTGCGGAGTTCAGACGAGGCGTAAAACCGCTCCATGATCGCCTTCAGTTGCGTTCCGATATCCCCAAGGATGAAATACTCATCATAGACCTTCTGGTCACACCGTTCGCAGAACCAGATCAGACCGTCCTGCATTCCGGGCTGGCGCTTGACTTCCATCACCAGTCCGACGGTACCGGCGGGGCGTTGAGGAGAGTGAGGCACTTTCGCGGGCAGGAGAAAGATTTCACCTTGCTTGAGCGGAACGGAGACCGGTTTGCCATCTACAATCAGCTTGAGAGTGACGTCACCTTCAATCTGATAGAAGAACTCCTCAGTCTCGTTGTAGTGGTAGTCGCTACGCGCATTGGGCCCGCCGACGATCATGGCGATGAAGTTGCCAGTGTCGGTGTAGATCGTCTGGTTGCCGACCGGTGGCTTCAGGAGGTGCCGGTGATCTTCAATCCACTGTAGCAGGTTTATCGGTGAAAGGGACATAGTGTTACCTTGGTGGTTACTTAAATATTACGAAACCGTTAGTCGCCCCTACCGCCAACCCGCCGTGGTTGGCGGACATGTGGACATAATTATCTGAACGTCTGCCAACCACGGCGGGTTGGCAGTAGGGGATTGAGGGAAGGCGAGGGGGTTCTGGAGATTGGATTCAATCCGCAATCAATGCAATGCACTTCAGTTCAACCGCGATTGGCGTCGGGAGTGCCCCTACTTCAATGGTCGTGCGAGTCGGTTGAACGTCGCTGAAATACTCGGTGTAGAGTTTGTTGAAGGCTGGAAAATCCTGCTTCATATTCGTTAAAAAGACGGTCACATCGAGCAGATTCTCCCAACTCGATCCCGCCTCCTCAAGTATCGCCCGGACGTTCGCGAACACTGAACGGCACTGGATTTCAATGTCATACGCCCGAATAGTGCCATCAGCATTGAGCGTCACGCCGGGGATGTCTTTCGAGCCACGCTGGCGAGGGCCTACTCCTGAAAGAAACAGCAGATTCCCCGCTCGTCTGGCGTGCGGATAGAGTCCTACTGGCTCAGGGGCGCGAGTTGAGTTGATCGCTTCAGATTTTAATGGTGACATTCTTCGGCTCGGTAAAGAATTTCAACGCTTCCAGCCCCCCCTCCCTGCCGAGTCCCGACGCTTTCGCTCCTCCGAAGGGTACTCGCAAATCTCGCAGCATCCAACAATTCACCCAGACCGTGCCGAAGACGAGCTGCGACGCCAATCGGTGTGCACGTTTCAAGTCGTTTGTCCAGATGGTCACCGCCAGTCCATAGGGAGTTCCGTTAGCGAGATCCAGCGCTTCTTCCTCAGTCTCAAATGGAGCAATGGTCACGACCGGCCCGAAGATCTCCTCCTGATTGGTGCGACATTCGAGAGACAATCCTTCAATTATCGTCGGGCGGATGAACCAACCATCAGCACAACGTCCCGTCAGCTTGACCGCCTCCCCACCAGTCAACACTTTTCCCCCTTCACCATGAGCCAGATCAATGTAGCCCATCACTTTGTCGAAATGTCCCGCCGAGATCACTGCTCCGAGATCGGTCGAGGCTTCTCGGGGATCGCCGACTCGAAGCGCCGCAGTACGTGCGACGAAGTCAGCTTTGAATCGTTCGTAGAGGCTGCTCTCGACATAAATCCGCGACCCACAGAGGCATATCTCGCCCTGATTGCGAAATGAACTTTGTAGGGTAGTAGAGAGTGCTTCATCGTAGTCAGCGTCTGCAAAGATCAACACCGGGTTCTTGCCACCCATTTCGAGTGCGAGCTTCTTGAACGACGTAGCCGTCGCAGAGGCTATCGCCCATCCGGTAGTAGTCCCACCGGTGAAGGATATGGCTTTGACCGCCGGGTTGGTCGAAATTGCCGCGCCGACCGTTGAGCCGTATCCATGCACGATGTTCAGAACACCTGCTGGGAGACCGGCTTCGGCACAGAGTTCAGCCAGCCGATTGGCAGTCAGTGGCGTCAACTCAGAAGGCTTGGCAACGACCGTGCAGCCTGCGGCAAGCGCTGGCGCAATCTTCCATGAAAAGAGATAGAGCGGCAGATTCCACGGCGAAATGCAACCGACCACACCCACCGGCTGTCGGAGAGTGTAATTCAGCGTGCCGTCCGCCATTGGGTGCGCTTCTGAGGCGAAGGTTTCGATGGCACTGCCGAAGAACCGGAAGTTCGAGGCGGATCGGGGAATATCAAGCCGTCTGGCAAGTGCAATTGGTTTACCCGTGTCGTCCGATTCAAGCAGCGCTAACTCTTCGAGATGCGCGTCTATCAAATCGGCGATGCGGCGAAGGATACTTCCACGCTCGGATTGTGAAGTCCGCGACCAGCCGGGAAAGGCTGTTTCTGCAGCGTTCACTGCCAAGATGACGTCACGCTCATCAGAGTCAGGGACTTCGGCAATTGTCAGCGATGTCGCCGGTTCAAGATCCTCAAACCACCGACCAGACGCCGGATCCACGAACTCATTATTGATGAAGTTCTGTAGCCGTTTCACTGACACGCGAGCCGACCTCCATCCACCGCCAGCGATACACCATTGATGTACGCCGCCGCCGGTGATGCGAGGAACGCCACTGCCGCAGCGACTTCTTCGGGCTTGCCGAAGCGACCAGCGGGAATATATTGCAAAGCCAGCCCTTCGGCCTCTTCAACCTTCTGGCCAACCGCTTGTGCCCGGAATTGGAAGAGTCTATCGAGCCGCTCGGTGCGCGTCATCCCCGGCAGGACATTGTTGACGGTAATCCCATCCCCACCCAATTCCGCCGCGAGCGTCCGCCCCCAATTGGCGACCGCGGCTCTCAAGGAATTGGAGACTCCCAGTCCGCGCAATGGTTGAATCACTGAAGTCGAAAGGATGTTGATGATCCTGCCATAGCCCGCTGCCCGCATTCCGGGGACAACCGCTTGCACCAGCAACTGGTAAGCGGCGAGGTGCCCTTCGATTGCAGAGATATAGTCATCAGGTTTGGCGGCAACCGCAGGGCCGGGAGGGGGGCCTCCACTGTTGTTGACGAGGATGGAAATCGGTGAACCGGCGGCAATAGTCGAGGCAAACTGCGCGACCGCTTGCCGGTCTGAGAGGTCAAGCACATACGCAGAATGGTGAACGCCGTGCGCAGCGCTCAATGTCGAGAGCGCCTTATCGAGCTTCGCCTTATCCCGAGCAACGAGCAGGACTTCAGCGCCAAGATCAGCCAGTTCCAACGCCGAGGCGAGACCGAGTCCTTGAGAACCGCCGGTGACGAGAGCGCGTTTGGCGTGGAGGGAGAGATTGAGTGACACGTTAACTCGTATAAGGTAGCACCAGCCTCCGTGCCGGTAACGATTGTACCTAAGAATGTTCGGAGACCGACACGGAGGTCGGTGCTACCGGGGAAGCGGTCAGTGTAGGAGATACGCGGAAGAGTGGGAGTTGTTAGTCGCTTGTTTGGCTGGCGAGACGAGCGAGCTTGACAAGCTCCCAATAAGGGGGGCGGTAGCCATGCTCGCGCTGAAACTGTTCGGCAAGTTCGACCAGTCTCGACTTGATGCGAGTATGGGTGGCGGTGTAGTGATTGTTCTTCAGAGCGGAGACTGGCCCCATACCTTCAGGAATAGGGCCTACCCCCCCAAAGAGATTCAGGAGTGACGAATAGGTTTTGGCGCTGAACCCTAACGGAAGCAGATACCATGAATATTGAAGCCGGTCTCCCCGATCAGCGCCTTCAAGCATCGCGTCCACAACGGCATTGTCGAGATGATCTTTATAGAGCGTCTGGAGATCGCGCCATTCGGCTACGACAGAAAGTTGCGGATCGTATTCGAGATCGGAGGGCTCCTTAGTGGTGAAATGCTCAACTCCGAAGTCGGCAAGCCAGTTCCTCACGCCAGTGCCTGAGATCGTGGTCGTACCTTTCCAGAGAGCAATCCCGAAATGGCTGTAGGCGTGAGCGACGACTTCCGAACAGAACAGTCGCGATTCATCCTCAGTGTCCATCGCGAAGTCATAGGGGATATGACCGGATTGTGCTCGCGCAAGCATGAACGAAGCTGCTTTGTGCGGGAGCATCTGATCACTTAGAAGCGCGGGCACATCGGCTCGTGGTCGCAAGACCATGATGCGGAGCTTGGTGTCGTTCAGGTAGCTGTCGAGGCTGGCGACTATGACGCCGCGTTCAATATGCGACTCGACAATCGAGATCAGACTGGTTTTCGGATCAATATGCACCAGCGCCACATGCGAGAAGTTACCCGGGTAGTCATTACCGCGAGCGATCAGGGCTGACGTCGCCGCCCCCCCGCGCGAAACCAGAATGTCCCCGCTGTGGATTTCGACGCCCAAGAGCATCGCCTTTGGCGTAGCGGAAGGTTCGTCCACTCCGCGAACCGGTTGTGGAACCAGACCCTCCGGCGATTGCAGCATTACCTCCTCAATCGCGATCCTCCCCCCATAGATCAGCCGATACACCCAATCACGAGCGATTTTTGAGTTCATATCCCAATGCTGCGAGCATCTCTGAAGAGCAAGGCGCAGTCTGCCGTAGATCGAGATATAGTCACCAATACGGGCGGGTTGGGCGGCGAGCGCTGGCGCGAGTTGAAAGAAGCTCGATTCGATCTTTACTAGGAGTGAGTCGCCCGGCTGAAAGGATTCATACTCGGCAAGCCTCGTTAGTTGATTCAACGCTGCAAGTTCGTTGGCAATTCGATCTGCCAACTGCACGCTGTCCATCTCACTGGCTGATTTGAATTGTTCTTCCAAGGATTCCCAATAGGCATCCCGCTGCCAGAGGAATGGTGCTCTGGATGGTTCCGCTGACTGAGTGGTTGTGGGAGTAAAAGCTGAAACGCATACAACGGCGAGAAGGTAGGTCAGGCGGGTTAAGCCCCCCACCGGGTGTTTCAGTCGAAACGTTGATAGTAACTCAACTATACTCAATAGCTGACCCATGTTTTCTTAACTCCCAATCCAATACCTGACTCACTTATCCCCTCTCCTGAACCTATTCGCATAACCATCTCCAGTCTAAATGTAGAATCGAGCGGAAATTCAATGCCACCAAGCAATCCGGCACCCTCAAATTGTCCGCCGAGACTAACGCCGCCTGAGAACATACTTCTTCTACCAATGGGCTGGTAAAACATCATCGACAAACCACCCTTAGGAAAGAAGAACGGCTCGGTACCAAACAGTTCGACAGTACCATGGAAATGATCGAGCCTGCCCATCCGAAATCCTGCCGATGGGATAAACGCCGCCGTACTTCGAGTTTCGTGGTCGCCATCCTCTTGTTCAGTGGGAAATCCATCCATTTTGGAGCCGATCTGAAATGGGACACCGACCGATAGACCGAAGAACGACCCTTCCATTCCAAAACTGGGTTTAAGAAGCAGCCCGGAGCGCATCTTCGACGTGTGACGATAACCTCCATCTGGCAGAATCTTACTATCGAACTGGCTTACTACCTGCTCATCTCTAAGATGAACTGCTTGGATACCGAGCACGAACGGTGATGATCGGAATTTGTGTCTAACAACTACCGAGCCGGTTGTCAGTGGGACACTCGTTCGATCGAGTATCTCCCCTTCACATCCTCGTCTAACGAAGGCATATTCTGACCGAGACCCTGTGACCTCGAGGGTCGTAAGTGAGCTATCAAGTGATCCCGATTCTTTTTCAACCATAACCGGTACAAGAAACAAGGCACTAAGGGCGAGCAACGTCAATTTGGACATCAGCAGAATCCATGTGACAATAATGTAAGTGCTTCGAGAAAATTCAGAGTCGTGAAAGGAGTAAAACTCTCAGCGCTTTCGAAACTGATCGAATGTCAGTGTAACTTACGCAGACTGTATCGAAAAATCAAGGAAATGTGCTCAGTTGGGTTAATGCACAGTACTCGAACATCGTGAGCGGTGCCTCAGCACTACACAAACAAAGGGGCTGCCTCAAAGTTGAAGCAGCCCCTAGTAACTCAATCGAAGATCCACAGACTATTTCAAATAGATCGCAGATGTGGTCGACGACTTTCCGTCTGCGTTCAGCATGATCGTATAGCGTCCGGCTGGCAGAGTCTTGCCAACGACACTACTCCATTTTACAACTCCAATACCATTCACGAGATTCAGGTTCATCTGTCCTGCGAGGCGTCCGGTTACGTCGAACACCGAAAGGACGGCATTACCAGCAGGGGCGGTGTAACGGATTGTCGCATCGCTATTGAACGGGTTGGGATAGGCGCTGAGCAAGCCGAAACCGGAGACTTTGATAGCTAAATCGTCCTCGACCCGAAGCTCCTGCGTGATGTCGTAACCGGCGTTCAACAAGCGTCCTCCAATCATCCAGTTGACCCAGTTCTCCCGCAGCACCCGATTGATATCCAGCCGTGCGTCGCGCCAACCTTGGTCGCCGTAATGTCCGACTACCGACCAGTCAAGATTTATGTAATTCCAGCCCTTGATACCGGGGTGGTTTTCGACAAACTGGAAAAACGGGACGAAGAAGGCGTCCCAATCTGCACGACCGTCATCACCATTAGGGTCGAGCGAGTCAGGTGTGGATACGGTATGGATGCTGGAAAACTCGCTCAGATAGACCGGCTTACCACGCGCTTCAGCAAAGCGCAGGAACGCTTCTGATTTGCCCTTGCGGGACAAACCGTTACGTTGAGAATCTGGCAGCGCCGGGTTGAAGTGTTCAACTTGGAACACATCAAGCCCGAACCAGTCCACTACGTCATCTCCGGGATACCATTTCCAACCTTGCCGTGTCGAATCTGCAAAGCTCGCATCGGCGTCAGGCTCATAACACCAGACTGTGGCGAAGTTATCTATCCCACGACTCCTCAGTTCCAACACCAATTTTCTGAAGGCTTGCGGGAAGATCCAGGGATGGTAGGGGTTCCAACTGCCATTGAATTCGAACCCAATGCGGAAGAAGAACGGGCGGTTGACTTGCCGGAAAGCGCTGTCAAGCATATCTACATACTGATCCCACTGGTCGGTATAGAGGTAGATCGAATCGAGCATCACCGTCGCGTCACGGCCTTGCCAGTGCATGCTGAATTCGATGTACTGGCTGTCGGGGTGAGTGATGTTCCGCGAGAAAGTCTGCACGAGGCGAGCCACGTCGGTGCCGCGCGTCCCGGGAATCGAGACATTCGACTGAAGGATCAGTGGCCGCTGATCGCCGGGGAACATCTCCTCATAGGCGCGCTGACTCCCGCTGTAATCCCAACCTGACCCGTGATAAATTTTTCCATCGGGCGGCTCGAATTTCGCGCCGTAGTGGGCCGAAGCCGTCGAGGTGATGGATAGGGCAAGTAACAAGGCAACGACATGTGTCCGCATGGTGATCCTCGGATTAGCGAAGGTTGTTGGATGAGATCCCACTTATATATACCAACATATTACTCAAAAGCAAGGGGCTGCCTCGTTCGATGAGACAGCCCCAAGTTCACAATCCTGCTGAATGTTACTTCAGGTAGATCGCCGAAGCGGAGGCCGATTGGCCATTCGCATTCAAGATGATGGTGTAGCGACCGGCGGGAAGCGATTTACCCGCGACGTTACTCCAGTTCACTTCGCCAGGTCCATTCGTCGGATAGAGGTTCAACCGTCCTGCGATGCGCCCGGTTGCATCGAAAACCGAGAGGACTGCATTGCCTGGAGCGGTGTAGCGAATCGTAGCGTCACTGTTGAAGGGATTCGGGTAGAGCGCGCCGAGCTTGACCGTCGTCGGAAGGTTGACTTGGGGGTTATCGGCGGTCATGCCGTTGATGCCGGTAATGTAGATGTTATCTAACAACACCGACGCAACAGCGACATCCTCATCTTCTGGTGCGAACGTGATTGCCACCCAAATCGAGTCATAATCGTCGCGGATAGGTTCCCAGCGGAGACTCGCCACGTGATAGCTGTCCCCAGCGGGGAAAAATTCGACAGCATTGCCGTCAACTGGTCCCTCTTCGCCGTAGCCAATTACGGTTGCGGCGCACATCATCCCTTCGGTCATGCCCTTGTACTGAACTGAAAAATAGACCTCATCCCCGATAGCCGAGCACGGAATAATCTGATGCAAGTATCCGCCGGGGAAGGTTTCGTTCGCGTTCATCTTGGCGGCGAAGGTACCATCCACCCCGTCCGCCGATTTCTCAACACTGATGTAATACTGGGGGATGTTCACACAGTCCCACGCAATCGGATTGCCCAGTTGATCCCATTCTTCAAAGCCGGCATTCTGCAGTTGCGCGAAAGAGCTGGCAACCAACCCCAGAGTCAAAACTGTTAGTAATAAAAACTTCAACCTCAACCTCCTTGTGATTTGAATCAGATATCCGTTGGCAAGCGACAAGTACTTCTGGTGAGATATTCCAACGGCAGGTGTATATAGAGCAAGTGGCGCCGGGTTTCGACCCGACGCCACTGCTAATCTGAGATCTTCTATACGAGGCAGCGTCAGACGGGGAACTTATCGCAAAGCGTAAGCACCATCCGATAGTGACTGGTTACTCTTCGACCTCAACAATGCTGACTGCCCGACGGCCACGGAAGTTGCCGAACTTGACTTTGCCGTCGGTCATTGCGAAGAGAGTGTTATCCTTGCCGATGCCGACGCCGAGTCCGGGGTGGAACTTGGTGCCGTG
>Ga0172380_10008061_pt1 | contig 11677 bp, 11 predicted proteins | sample Leawe162metaG_FD_119747 | JGI IMG/M metagenome (GOLD analysis project Ga0172380, IMG submission 119747) | Leachate microbial communities from a municipal landfill in Southern Ontario, Canada - Leachate well 162 metaG | ecosystem: Engineered > Solid waste > Landfill > Unclassified | place... | reverse complement strand
TAACCGCTCTTGTTGCTTCTTGAGAAGAAGCCAACGCCTCATTTCCAATCGTATCTTGGGTTTTCATAACCAAAAACACTAAATATTAATTTCGTCCTGTGACGAATATTATACACTTAGTTATTCAAAAAAACAAAAGACACAGACAGCATAAAAAATGTCGAAAAGCTGTTTCTCGACAATCGTAATTACTCATTTTGAGCCATAGAAGTCTATAAGACTTCCCGTTCTTTACAATAAACACACTAAGGGGCAGGGTCGGGGTGCCGGGATTCGAACCCGGAGTCACCTGTACCCAAAACAGGCATGTTAGCCGTTACACCACACCCCGGCTCTACCCCCTCCAAATGTTTATTATAAAGAACCCCAAAAACGCTAGCACCAACACAGATTACCCTAAATAGTATTAAAAAGCTAGAACCCCATCATTTTTATCCTCGCTTTCTTGTCCTTTTCACCCAAAAGGACAACAATTGCCATGACATCAAAACTTTCCACTTCGTGTTTTGAGCAATACATTTCTATCGTCCTATAGAGTCGCTTTATTTTCCTTTCATCTATCTTTTCCTCTGGTCGATAATCAGTTTTATCAAAATCAGTCAAAAAATCCTTTGCAGACGTCTTCACTTCCACAAATAAGACTTTGTCTTTTCTTTTTGCGATGATATCAATCTCACCCCACCAAGTACGCCAATTACGATCAAGGATTAAATAACATTTGTTTTCAAGGAATTTACAGGCCAAACTCTCACCCAATTCCCCTACCGATAAATGATGTGCTTTTGTATCCGACATAGCTGACCTTAATTATATATTATTTTGAGCCGTATTTATTTGGGACATTAGAAGACTTAAAAGAAACTGTCCTTTATACACATATCCCCAGAGTTATCCACAGTTTTGAACAATGTTGGAGTTCTACGGCTTAACCACGTCAGCAATAACGGACTTTTTACACAGTAAAGTTTTGTGCGGGCAGGGGTAATCGACCTACAAGTTTCATTGTGCCGTCGCACAATGAACTCGCAGGCCGCCCCTCGCCATTTCGTCTGCTGACGAAATAAGGCTGCGGTCTTTCGATTACCCACGCAAAGTGAGCAGTCACTTTGCTCTGCCTCGCACGTGCGTGATAAAAAACAGCACCGAAGTGCTGTTTTTTATCTACGCTGTGCGGGCAGGGGTAATCGAAACCCCGTCTCAACCTTGGGAAGGTCGCATTCTACCACTAAACCATGCCCGCTTCATATTTGATATTATCATAAAAATTGGCCACCCACATACGGGGCAGCCGAAACCTACACCAAACCAGTCACCTCAGGAGGATCCGAGGGCTGTGTTTGATTCTCGATCGTTTTAGGGGATTCCAAAACTCGTGCTCATTCACTCAGTAGGAAACCTTGTCGCTGTAAAAGAGCAATCATTTGTTGAGGAGTAACACCCGTCACTGCGTAAACATAGAGTTCGGCAGTCAGAGATCCGGGCATAGATCTTACACTCAAGTGAACCTCAGCACCGCCGTCCCCGCTGATTACCAACACCTGTCCGTTACTGACACCCTTTAGGAAGGCCATGAGGGTCTTCCTGTTCATGTAAGCGATTAAGCCTGAGTGGAATTCACGATTAACACTCGGTCCGACCAGATTGACCGCAAAATTACATTGCACAGCGTGCATCCATCACCTCCCATGTACGTGGTTCATCAATGAGGTTAACATGTTTTCTATAAAATTAACACCACAATACAAAAAGCGTACATATTCTCACGCTGATAAATCTACTCCTTCATACCTCAGTGGTTGAATTTTTATTGTTTTCGTATATGATATGAGAGTCACAAATTTAAACATTCCTGCGGGCATAGTTTAGTGGTATGACGACTCCTTGCCAAGGAGTAGACGGGAGTCCGATTCTCCCTGCCCGCACAGCGTAGACAAAAAACAGCACTTCAGTGCTGTTTTTTGTCACACACGTGCGAGGCAGAGCAAAGTGACTGCTCACTTTGCGTGGAGAATCGGAGGGATTTGCTATATTTTGCGAGCACGCAAAATTGCAAATCAGCGGGTCGCGAAAGTCTTGTGTGACTGACACAAGACTTTTGTGACCGATTCTCCCTGCCCGCACAAAAAACTCCTTCGTCATTTTTAGTGTATTGCAGGCAGGACTAGGTCACCTCGAAAAAGTTTCAGTCAAACTTTTTCTCCTCGACCCCGGCATTTTGGTTTTTCTTGCTAGAAAAACATCAAAATGCTATTCGAGTCCTGACGTGATGCGAGCAGTCGCATCACTCCGGGTACTCAAAATATAGTCGCTTCGCTTCTTATTTTGCGCACCCGGCAGGACTCGAACCCGCAACCTCTTGGTTCGAAGCCAAGCGCTCTATCCGATTGAGCTACGGGTGCATTGTTTTGTATCTCACAGCAAAAGATGAAACACCTTTAGGACAAAGCGAATCATACCTTAAAAAGCGGTAAAATTCAAAAAAAATGGATTTTAGGGTAGAATGGGTAAATGTTACGAAAGATATCAAAATCAGACATACCACCAGAGGTTCTGGAAGCCAGCTTTACTCTCCAAAGTAAGGGTTTTGAGTCTTACATAGTCGGAGGCTGTGTACGTGACCTAATGCTTGGCCGTAAGCCCAAGGATTGGGATATTACGACCGACGCAACACCAGAGGAGATAATTTCATTATTTCCTGAAACCTTTTACGAAAACGACTTCGGTACTGTGGGTATAGTATTTGAAAACCCAAGCGATGAAACAGTAAAAGTTATAGAAGCCACCCCATATCGTATCGAGTCTGAGTATAGTGACAAGAGAAGGCCGGATAATGTTTCTTTCAGCAAGAATATTGAGGATGACCTTAAAAGACGCGATTTCACAATCAACGCGATTGCTCACGATCCTCATAAAGGACAGACAATTGATTTGTTTAAGGGACAAGAAGATTTGCTAAGTAAAGTCATAAGGACAGTCGGCTCCCCTTCCGCCCGTTTTGAAGAAGACGGTTTGCGCATCATGCGTGCGGTGCGTCTTTTTGCAGAACTCGGCTTCACAATAGACGAGGAAACAGAAGAAGTCTTGCTAGATAAGGCTAATTTGCTTGAACACATCTCAAAAGAGCGTATTCGTGACGAATTCACACGTATCATAATGTCAGAAAACCCAATGGACGGAATCAAAGCCCTTCAAAAATACGGTCTACTTCCCTACGTTGTTCCGCAACTCGAAAAAGCAATTGGCATTGAGCAAAACCAGGCTCATTCATACGACGTGTGGACACACCTATTAAAAAGTCTTCAGCATAGCGCAGACAAGCAGTATCCGTTACACGTGAGACTTTCTGCCCTATTTCACGACATAGCCAAGCCTGCTTCACGTCGTTTTGATGAGAAGAAACAGGATTACAGCTTCCACGGACATGAGGTTGTTGGTTCACGTGAAACGAAGAAGATTCTTGAGAATCTCAAGTTTTCAAAGGAAATGGTTACACGTGTAACAAAGTTGGTCAGATGGCACATGTTCTTTTCGGACACAGAACAAATAACCCTTTCTGCAGTGCGCAGGATGATCAACAATGTCGGTCAGGAAAACATTTGGGATCTAATGGATGTGCGTATTTGTGACCGCATAGGAACAGGCAGGCCGAAGGAGGATCCATATCGACTCAGGAAATACCACGCGATGATAGACGAGGCATTACACGACCCCCTTTCGGTAAAAATGCTCAAGATTGACGGCAAAGGTATAATGGATGTTACACGTGAAATGCCCGGACCAAGAATCGGCAACATTCTCCATGCCCTACTTGAGGAAGTTTTGGACGATCCAAAGCGAAATACAAAGGAATACCTAGAGGAAAGAGCCTTGTCATTGGCCAAAATGGCAGATTCAGAGCTTGAAAAGCTTGGTGAAAGCGGAAAAGACAAGAAAGATGACGCTGAAGAGATTGAGGTCAAGAAGCTTCGTTCAAAACACAGAGTCTCCTAAACAATAGACCACAAGAACAACACCAGCTTCAGTTCTTGTGGTTTTTTGTTAATTATTGCTAAAAAGTCCAAATAGCCCTTTCACGTGTAACAAAAGTGAAATAAGTAATAAATAGCTGTTAAAGTTACACGTGTAACACTAAAAACTCACCAAATAGCCAAGAAACGGCTTAACCATGTCATACAGAGGACTACCCTATGTACTTCACCTGGTACATAGGGTAGTCCTATGTACTGTGAATATTGGATCAACAATAAAAACGTTACACGTGTAACAAGGCTAAAAAGAGAATGCTTTATCAAAAAAGCCTTATTTTATAAGCAAAAAGTCTACTAGCGCAAAAATATTGGGAGTTTTTGCGTCTACCTAGGGTTACCCTAGGTATGTTCTACCATATGTACATAAAGTCATGCACAAAAATAGATTGAAAAAGTTACACGTGTAACACAAATAGCGTTTAAAACGTCATACCTAGGGTTACCCTAGGTATGTTTCTTGTGAAACATGTAAAATCTAAGATTAGGTAAACGTGTGCCATAAAACCCACAGAAGGCAAGATGTTACACGTGAAAAGAAAAAGTCGGCCCCACCCGCACGAGATGCGGGGCCGACTAGTCACACGACAGTATCACTCTCTGTGTTGTACCCTGAGCACATGCTGGCAGTGGTGCTCACAACACAAAGCGCTCCTTACGGTAAGGAAATACCGTCGTGTGGGATCTGGCAGGTTCAGCATCGCCGACATTCATGCAGGACACGGGCGTTGCTGATAGGCATGGGTAGTTCATGCGTACTGCCAGGTTGGAGGTTGGTAGACTGCAGGCCATAGCTCCTGCAGGTCTACCTTTGGAAGTGCATTTTGAAATATATTACCTCAATCTAGTTTATTGTCCACTATTATTACCACAAAAACTATAATACACCACTATTTTTGGATATAAAAAAGAGGCCGTGTCGGGTAGCAAGTCCGGACACGACCAGTGGTGCGTAGGGGAGCGCGGGCTCACCCTTGCGGTGGATGGGGCCCCGCAGGACCCCAAGCAAACAAGAAAAGAGAAAAGTGAGGCCTCGGGCCGTGGGTTGGCCCGAGGCGTCTTCCTTTGAGCTTGTGGGGGAAGCCAGAAAGGAAGAGTAGTTCAAATTGTTTTCTGGTCTAAGTATCCAAAATTTGCCCATTTTGTCAATATAAAACAAAAGCCACAACTCAAGCATGTAATTATGAGCGCGGCTTGTCGAGAGTGTAACATACAAACAAAAAAAATCGACCGCTTCACACCGGACGAGAGTGCTTTGCGGTCGACAAATATGTGAGAAGAACCGCTCAGCTTAGATCATGAGGATGAGTTAATTACCCAAATTATGGAGAAAGTTTGAGGGTATATAAACTCTAAAGCTCTCATGAGCTTACCAAACGGCCTTCTGGGATGGCCAATCCTTTTCTCGAAGGAACATACTGACAAGGCGCAGATTCGGTTCTTTAGGACGTTTTTTCTTTTTGTCCTTTTGAAACTATCGGACACCTCTCTGTCCTATATAGTACTCTAGCTTTAAGGACATGCAAAATACAGGCTGTGGATAACTCGACTAGATTTGAGATACGATACAAAAATATCTACTAGTCAAATTAGTTCAGTCTAGTTTTACATCAATTGTGATAGGGCAATGATCTGATCCAGTGAAAGAATCGAGAATATCCGCCTTTTGTACTTTTGAAACAAGATCATTTGAGATGAGGAAATAATCTATACGCCAACCTATATTTCTGTCTCTTGCATAGGTTTTCATATCCCACCAGGTATATCTTTCGATAGTGTCAGGATTCTGTACACGCCAGATATCTGAGTAACCATGAGATATTACCTTGTCTATCCATGCACGCTCGATAGGGAGGAAGCCTGTGACTTTTTCATTTTCTTTTGGCCTTGAGAGATCAATTTCGGTATGAGCAGTATTCACGTCTCCACAAAATACTATTGATTGACCGGATTTGCGCCTCTTTTCTATAAAATCTAAGAAAGCATCATAAAAGCGCATCTTGTATTCGAGGCGATGTGGACCGCCACCTCCGTTGGGGAAGTAGACACCTAAAAATACAGCATCACCAAAACGACAGCCGATTGTACGTCCTTCATCATCAAATTCCTTAATTCCTAGCCCTTCTATTACTTCATCCGGTTTATTCTTCGTATACATAGCCACACCGCTATATCCCTTACGGAGCTTACTGTGATCAAAATATGAAAAGTAGTCTTGCGGAGTGCGAATCTCTGGAGGGAGCTGGTCTGGATGGGCTTTTGTTTCTTGAAGGAAAATCATATCCGCATCAAGTTTCATGAGAGCATCAAAAGAGCCCTTTTTGGCTATTGCCCTTATGCCATTTACGTTCCACGAGATTATTTTCATATTGAAATACTAACATGAAGTTGATGGAAAATGAAAAGCACCCGCCGGCGTTGGCGGGTGGGTGGGGGGGCGGAGGAGAGCTGTTTGCTCTAGCCCTTCACACGAGACGACTCACGGAGCACACCTCGGCCATGCTTCCGCGGAACACCGTCCACGTTGAAGGGTTTGTTCTTGAATGGCCCTTCGTGCACAGGAACATGTTCGCCCGAAGGAACCACCGCTGAGCCAGGGAACATTGTCCTGAACGCCTCGGGACTTAGTTGTGCTTGAAGACGAGCAGCTTCCTCGGCTCGTCTTTGTCTTTCAGCCTTTGTCATAACACACCTCGCTGTGCAGGTTCTTCGTTACGGGGTAGAACATCTCAACAAATCATATTCCTATAAACAAAAATCAGCAAGCTTGCGGGCTTGCTGAAGTTGGAAACCGTTCCTATTCACTAGACCTTGAAGTCAAAGATGACATCCTGGGGAAAGGGATTCGGGTCAGTGCCTTCATCCAAACACGTCTCCAAAAGGATTTTCACAGATTCCAGTTCGGTATAAGTGAGATCGGACTTGAGGTAAACAGTATCTGGGGGCAAGGCGCTCACGTTTTCCAGAATTTCTTTCGTCTTATGGTACCCTTCCATTCTAAGGATGTGAATCTTCAACTTGCCCAACTCTTCCTCACTCAGTACCGCCTTGAGCAAGCGAAGAATTGCTGTTTCCTCTCGCTTAAGCAGTCTCTTCTTCAGAGGTGAGCAAATCCTTCTCCAAGCAAGACCAGAGGCCATGTTGTTGAGAATCGAATTCACGCATTCCCTGATGTCTTCGATCTCAGATGATGTCAGTTGGGTGAGACTGTCGGCTTGAGACGACTGTTTGGTCAAGAACTGCACCGTATTGAACATAGCTTGGGCGTAGTAAAAGAAAGCCGACAGGTGTTCTTCACTACGATCCGGAGTGATGGCTCGCTTGTCATAGAGCTGGGCCACCCGACACCAAACAGACCACAACCGGTTTACTCGACGAGCAGTCAGAATCCTTGAAGTGATCACACACGGACCATCGGTCACATCAACCGGTCGAAAGTTCATTTCTCTCAACCACCCACAGAAGTCATTGCTCTCAACTTCTGCTTCAGTCATGACGCGAAGATCTTCTCTTTGTTCTCTTTTCATAGCCACATCTCTCCTTTTCAAGTTGAGTATCAAACAAATCTCACCACAAACTAACACATTTCTGTAGAAATACAACAAAAAAACACCCACAAGCCTGAAGCGAGGGGTGTCGATGGGCGGGGTGAATGGGATCGACTACCTTGATTTATCACTCATACTGAGGTGATGGGCCAAGGCGAGAACAAAGTCCTGACCAAGGCGCAAGGCAACTCCTGCTTTGAGGAGTTCACGTTCGTCGGGTGACAATCTCAAAGAAATCACTCTAGTGATGAAGCGGGCGAAATCTTCGCCTTCAGGGGAAAGTTTTGACCCACACACCTTGAGCACGAGTGACGAGAGGATGTGATCGGCAAGATGATACGATGGCGAACGACCGAGAAGTGGATCCCGCCAACCGGTATTAGTGGCAAAGATCGCACGTTCATACGTTTGATCAAAATCACAACACTGGAACCTCAAGATAAAATCTGGAGGGACGCATTTGATTAACGGGATACCGGACTTCTCAAAGAACAGCGTCAGAGTTTGGAGGCGACCAAAAGCTTCTGGACCAGCATAACCCATGTAAAAACGAGCAAGGGCAATGGCAATCTCCCGACCACCTGGCTCACTGATAATCTCCGAGATACGGTCAAGTTGTCTCCGTGTCAAAGCAGAAGAAAGTTGAGACCAATCTATCAGTTTTGCGGAAATCATACTCAGGCCCTCCATTTGAGTTTTTTCCTCTGTCAATATACACCAAGGGAGCTTCAAAAAACAAGAGACATCCACCAAAGGGGCGGATGTCTGGAAACGAAGGTCGTCATTCCTCAAGTCGAGAGCCGAGATTCTCGATCAGAGCATAGTAGTGTTCAGTGTGGCACAGGTTGCCCACCAATGCTGTGGCAGCCTTAAGTCTCTTCTGGTTTATCATACCCTCATCAAACAGCTTTCCGAGAAGAGCCGCCAGTTTGTGGTGGTCAAAACACACCGTACAGTTCATCACCCTGCTGACAAGCGCCCCGCCAAGGCCGAGCAATATAAGCAGGTCGAACTTTTCGCAGAAGGAGAGGAAGACTATTTCCTTCTCAACATCTTCGCCGCTCAGTAGCCGGCGAAAGAGATCCTTCATAACCTGTTCCAAGGCTCTCCGACTATCGGGAGTTAAAAGGAGCTTTTCGACTTCTTTCTTGTCCTTCGAAAGCACGGCCGTCATGAGCAATTCTTCAAGTTCGCGTGCATTTGGAGTAGACATGACAAACCTCGCTTGTACGTTGGGTGGGAACAAAAGCTTCTCTCAATATACTATTACTCGTACTAAATTTGTAAATAGAAAAAAGGGGCGGGGGAGGGTATCCCGCCCAGGGTTTGGTTAGGTTGGATTTTGAGACGGATGACTGGCTAGCCATTGACGTATCTCCCCGAGCTTGGCGCGAATTGTCTGATCACTGTCGTGATGACGGTACGCCTCACAGCAATCAACAATCGCCACCCTGTTTGCGAGTCCCGATTTGGTGTCTTTTCGGATCATGACCGAGACAACACCGAGGACAGGCGAGATTGACTCAGCAGTGTAACCGCCATGTCGGGCGACCATCGTGCCGAGTTCAAGCACTTGCAGGAGAGTAGTCGATGAAGCAAGTTTGTCGAGTATGAATTTGTTTGGCATACTCACCTCCTTTCCAATTTAATTATTTCATATTGAAAGAAAAAGACCAGCACTTTTTGCAGTATTTATCAGATCCCCGTACGTGTCCGCCGGCGCAGACAGGCGAGGATGGCGGTGATCTGGATTCCCGTTTACACGGGAATGACATAGGGTTATTTTTTTCGTTTGCTGTGGAATTCTTGATGGACCTTGCGAAGTTGTTTGTCGGTCACATGAGTATATATTTGGGTAGTTCCGATATTGGCATGACCGAGAAGCATCTGAACCGAGCGGAGATCGGCACCGTTTGAAAGCAAATCTGTCGCGAAGCTGTGTCGGATGACGTGTGGAGTTACTTTTTTTGAAATACCCGCCTTAATTGCATAACGTTTTATAATACGTTCGACCGAGCGGGGAGTAAGACGAGAAACTTCTTTGTTTTTGCCTACCGTCGATCCATTTACAAAAAGTGCATCGTCCATATCCTTGCGCTTGTCGAGATATGCTTTAACAGCTGTCTTGGCTTCTTCGCTCAAAAAAACCACACGAACTTTTTCACCCTTACCACGAACAGGGAATTCCTCAGCATGAAGCGGTATGTCACGAGATAATGAACAAAGTTCCGAGACACGCATGCCCGTAGAGAAGAGAAGCTCAATCATTGCTCGATCACGGAGAGACGCAAGGGAATCGCCTTCGGTCGCCTTAAACAAGCGGTCGAGTTCTTCTGGGGAAATAAGATCAAGAGAACGCTCTGGAACTTTGGCAAGTTCTATTCTCTCTGGGGCAAGGGAAGGGACGCCTCGCCTCATCAAGTATTTCAGAAATGCGCGCAAGGCGATGAGATAGTAGTTTTGGGTTCTCTTCTTGAGAGTGGCCGAAACATTAAAAGTACCGTTTTTGGAACCGCTTGGTTGGCGGTTAAGCCAAAGGCGATACCCACGCAAGACGTCGTCGGTTATGTCACGAGGACTTTTGATTTTTGTGTAGTCTATAAAACGACTCAGATAATGGTCATAATTGATGACGGTTTTCAAACTACGTCCCTTCTCGATTTCGGTATATTCAAGAAATTGACGCTTCAGGGTCTCTATTTCGTTAGCCATGATGATATTTTAGCACGAGAACGGACATATTGTGCGACACTTAGGTATGCCTATTTGAGGATGTCAGATATCCGCGAAGCTTTAGGACATCTGACATCCTCAAATAGATACGGAGGAATGGGATTATTGTGGGGTAATATGCATTTGCAATTTTTGGCAGTTATGATATCATTTGCGCCATGTTAACGAAGACCAAAAAGACGCGCATAATCAAAGAAGTTCGCACTCATGACTCTGATACTGGGTCAGCAGAGGTGCAAATTTCTCTTCTTTCGAAGCGCATAGATGAACTTGCTAGTCACCTCAAGAAGAACAATAAAGACAAGCACTCACGTCGCGGACTTCTCCTCATGGTTTCAAAAAGACAAAAGCACATGAAGTACCTCGAGAAACTCGACTCAAAGCGTTTCAACGCACTTATGAAGAAACTCGGCTTGAAGAAGAGAGCAAACGAAGTCTTATAATCACACAAAAGAGAAACCGCCGACAGCTGAAAAGTTGGGCGGTTTTTCTATTAAATTAAACTCCTCTTGTAAAAACAACACAATTAGAATAGTATGTCGACGGTGCTGCTATTTAACTTAGAGCCTTGCTGTGTCGCTGACGCACACTATGCAAAAGCTTGGCTCGCGCAATCAAGGACGAACAACCATCGTTAAGAGGCACGCAATGTGTCTCTGGGGTGCGACATGCACACCACTCGATCTTTGTCAGCGGTTGAACTCTGATTGCACATCTCGCTGCACCCCGCCTGAATCAGTCGCCCCTCCGCATACCAGCCGGGATGCGGGGAGGGCGACATTTTATTTATTAAGTCTAAAAGTTTTGATAAAGAGCAAAAGAGCGATAGAATACAAGAGGATCTTTTTATAGAGTAGGGTTTCATTTTTTTAATATTTAGTTAATCATATGTCAGTTATTAAACACAAAGAACAGAGAGTGGGTGTATTTATTGATACTCAAAATGTCTATCACTCAGCAAAGAATCTTTATAATTCAAAAGCGAACTTCGGACAAATAGTAAAAGACGCAGTTGGAGCAAGATCTCTTATTCGCGCCCTTGCATATGTTATAACCACCGAATCGGGTGACGAGAAAGGTTTTTTTGACGCCTTGGCAAAAGTGGGCATTGAAGCAAAGACAAAGGATTTGCAGATATTCGCAGGTGGAGCCAAGAAAGCTGATTGGGACGTCGGTCTTGCGGTAGATGCAATCAAGATGGCGCCGAAGCTCGACACAGTCATTATAGTCTCAGGTGATGGTGATTTCATTCCTCTTGTCGAGTACCTTCAGATCAATGAAGGTTGTCAGGTTGAAGTTGTCTCATTCGGAAAGTCCACATCACTTAGACTTAAAGAGAAGTGCGACGAGTTCTATGACTTGGATGTAAAT
>Ga0172380_10008060_pt1 | contig 11678 bp, 11 predicted proteins | sample Leawe162metaG_FD_119747 | JGI IMG/M metagenome (GOLD analysis project Ga0172380, IMG submission 119747) | Leachate microbial communities from a municipal landfill in Southern Ontario, Canada - Leachate well 162 metaG | ecosystem: Engineered > Solid waste > Landfill > Unclassified | place... | reverse complement strand
GTTCGTGACCGCTGCTGCGATGCTCACCCACATGGTGGCGCTGCTCCTGCTCACGTTCTCGCTGGGGCTCTGGATGGTTGTGCTCTTCGCGCTCCTGAACGGGTTTGCGTGGGGAGCGCGGGTACCGGTGGTCGTCTCCATGCGTGCCGAGTACTTCGGAGCGCGCTCCTTCGGCGCGATCATGGGGATCTCGTCACTGGTCGTGACTGCCGGCTCGGTGGTGGCGCCGATTGCGGCGGCATGGGCATACGACGCCACTGAGAGCTACACCGCCTCGTTCGTCATCCTCGCCGTGCTCGCGGGCCTCGGCTCACTGTTCCTGCTCTTCCTGCCGCCACCGGCGCCGGTGGACAGGAGCGTGAGGTCGGTTGCCGCGCACTAGGCTGCGTCCGGGTCGCCCTCTGGCACGAACTTGTACCCGTACTGGCGGACGGTGATCAGGTGCCGCGGCGCCTTCGGGTCTACCTCGATCTTCTGGCGCAGCCAGTAGATGTGGACGTCGACCGTGCGGGTGTCCGCTCCCCGGTAGCCCCAGACCGCCTCCAGAATGTCGGGGCGGCTCACCACCCGGTTCGGGCGTTCTGTGAGGTACGCGAGGAGCTCGAACTCCTTGGGCGCCAGGCGCACCCGCTCACCCCGTGTCGAGACCTCGTGGCGCGCCGTGTCCAGGACGACGGCGACATCCTTCGAGGGCGGAGGAGGTGCCTGCTCCGTCCGCCGCAGGACAGCTTCCACGCGCGCCATGAGCTCTCGCATGGAGAACGGCTTGGTGAGGTAGTCGTCCGCGCCGAGGTCGAATCCGGCCAACTTGTCCGCCTCCGCGTCCCGAGCGCTGATGACCATGATCGGGACGGTCGACTCCGTGCGGAGCGTCTTCAGGACTTCCAGCCCGGAGAGGCGAGGCATCATCACGTCCAGCAGCACCAGGTCCGCATGGGCGGCGCGGGCGCATTGCAGTCCGGCCACGCCGTCCGCCGCCGTCTGGACCTCATGGCCGGCGCGGCGAAGGTGAAAGGCGATGACCTCGCAGAGGGTCGCGTCGTCCTCCATGAGCACGATTGCAGCCACGGTTACTCCAACCATCTTCCGCCCCCCTCTATCAACGGGGATGCGGGTTAGGGCCGGATTAACGCCGGTCGCGATCAGGCGAGGATGCGCAGCGGTCGCTCGAATCGTTCCGATGCCTCGATGGCTTCCGGCGGGTACGGATACAGCTCGCTCGCCCGCATGCTCCGACCGACGGCGACGACCAGCTCGACGTGCTCGCGACGCAGCTCCGCCGCGGACGTCAACCCCATCGCGCGCACCATGGTCATCAGGTCCTCCTGGATCGCCCGGGCGTAATTCGCGACACGCGGTGCCTTCGCCGACGGCACGAGCCCACGCTGACGCCAGCGGTCCTGGGTCGCGATCCCTGTGGGGCACTCGTTCGTGTGGCAGCGGAGTGCCTGTATGCACCCCATCGAGAACAGGAACCCCCGCGCGACATTTACGAGGTCGGCGCCCAGCGCCAGCACGTATGCGGCATGCGCGCCGGTGATCACCCGTCCCGCGCCGATGATGACGATCCTGTCCCGCACCCCGTGTCGTCGGAATGCGTCATCCACGATGACGACGGCGTCCCGCAGCGGAAGCCCCATGTGGTCTGCGAGGGACACGGGTGCCGCACCGGTGCCTCCTTCCGCACCATCCACGGATACCCAGTCCGGCCCATGGCCTTCCTCGGCGAGGATGCGGGCCAGCTCCTCGATGGGCGCGGCGTCGCCCACAGCGACTTTGATGCCGACCGGCACCGGGACATGCTGCTTCACCCGTTCGATGAAGGTGACGAGCTCGCGGGTGTTGGAGAAGTCGCTGAAGCGGTTGGGCGAGTGCGACGCCTCGCCCTGCGGGATGCCGCGGATCGTCGCAATCTCGGCGGACACCTTCTCGCCGGGCAGCAGGCCACCCTTTCCGGGCTTGGCGCCCTGACTGACTTTGATCTCGATGCCACGTACCTGCGGGATCTGACCGATCTCGCGCAGGCGGTCCCAGTCCATCGACCCGTCCGGGTGGCGGACGCCGTACTTCGCCGGGCCGATCTGGAAGATGACGTCCGCGCCCCCTTTCAGGTGGTACGGCGATAGGCCGCCTTCACCGGTGTTCACGTAGCAGCCGGCGCTGCGCGCGCCATGCGAGAGTGACCGCACCGCGGCCGCGGAGAGCGCACCGAACGACATCGGTGCGACGTTGATGCGAGAGGTGACCGGATACGGGCGCGGGCGGTCCGGGCCGATCGTCGGCAGACGCCGGTCTACGGGAGCTTCCTCGGTGAGCGTGGCGAACGGCGACGGGAGGAAGTGGTACTCGCCTGGGCGCCAGACGTCATGCTGTGTACCGAAGCCAATGGCGCTGTTGAGGCCCTTCGCGGTCTGGTAGACCCACGAGCGCTGCGTGCGGGTGAACGGACGCTCCTCCTGGTCGTTCGTGACGATGTACTGGCGGAGCTCCGGCCCCACCTTCTCCACGAGGTAGCGGAACCGCCCGATGAGCGGGTAGACGCGACGGACCGCGTGCCTGGTCTGCGTCAGGTCATCGATGACGAGCGCGACCAGCAGTATCCCGAACGCCGCGAGCGCGACGATGACCGCGATTGGCATCCATGCCTCCGCATCTGCCGAGGGCGACCTGCCGGAGGCAGTACCCGTCACCCATCACAATCGGCAGGATCACGGTGGAGCACAGTCATGGTGCCTGGGCTCCTCGGCAGTGGAGCGAGGCCGTCAGTGTGGAGCGGTGGGCTTCCGCACGCCGAGCATCACGCCACCCAGCGCCTTCGGGTGGAGGAAGATCGAGCCGATCGGGCCTTCCTTCGGTCCGGTCCAGTCGGCGGGGGCGTGCTCCATCGCCCGTGCCCGCACACCCTCGATGTCGTCCGTCTCGCCAAAGGCCATGTAGAGGCTGGATCCGCGCCGGTCGAAGAACCGTCCCATCGCCTTGTCCCGGTCCACGGGATTGATGGTCTCGATGTCGTCGTCCTTCTTGCCGGTCAGGTAGACGTGGATGCCCTCGAAGCCGAACACATCCGACTGAGTCGCACCGAAGTTCTTGTCGATGCCGAGTGTTTCCACCAGCGAGGCCGCGGACTTCTCCGGATCGTCCACCAGGAAGCTGACCTCGTGGAGGCGGTTCATGATGCCGACCTTCGGGCGAGTAGTAGCGGGTGTGATCACGGCGCGGAAGCCCTTGCCCTCCACCGCACCCGGCGGCAGGAAGATCTGGTCGCCTTCCTCTGCGAACGAGACGCCGCGGGAGGCGAGCTGGTTGCGGACGGCCTGGATGTCGTTCGTGGAGAATCCCGCTGCAAAGAGCCCGCCTCGGCCCGACTCGGCCATGAAGTCTGCCACCGGTCCAGCGCCATCGGGCTCCAGGAGTTCCACCTCCGCGTGGCCCAGGCCGATCACAGTGCGCTTCGCGCCCAGCGCCTTCACGGTGTCCTCTCGGACCACCTCGGAACCCAGCAGCGCCTTCCAGGAGGCGGCGGTAGCGGCGCGATCCTGGACGACCAGTTGCACGCGGTCAATGTTCTCGAGCATCTCAGCCTCCATCCCCCTGCCCCTGTGTGGGGCTGACGGCGGGACTATAGCAGGCGTGATTCGCCAACTCCCTGGAGCGAGCATCACAGCCGCACCCGCGTGCCCCTCGTGTTACCTCGTTTGTAATAGAGTGCCCGCCAGCGCCTGAGCTCACTCGGATTGGGATGCGGCGCCAGTGGAGTGAAGGAGGGTGCCGATGATCATCGATGTCCACGGGCACTACACCACGTCGCCTCCTCAACTGAATGCCTTCAGGGGGCAGCAGATATCCGGGATGGGCCGCCCGGGGCGCCGCAACCCGGTGATCTCGGACGACCAGATACGCGAGTCCCTGGAGAACGGACAACTGAAGCTTCAGCGCGAATGGGGCATCGATGCCGCGCTCTTCTCGCCCACGGCGGGCGCGATGGGGCACCACTTCGGAGATGCGCGGATCAGTCAGCACTGGACGCAGGTCTGCAACGACCTGATCCATCGCGTCGCGGAGCTTTATCCCGGGGACTTCATCCCGGTCGCCCAGCTTCCTCAGTCGCCCGGCGTCGGCTTCGAGAACTGCATCGCGGAGCTCGACCGGGTCGTGAACGAGCTCGGGTTCGTCGCGTGCAATGTCAATCCTGACCCCACGGGCGGCGCGGGCATGACCCCGTCCCTGGGCGACCGCTACTGGTACCCGCTGTACGAGAAGCTGGTGGAGCTGGACCTCCCCGCGATGGTCCACGTCAGCGCATCCGTGAACCCGGCATGGCACAGCGCCGGTGTGTACTACCTCGTTGGTGACACAGCCGCCGTCTTCCAGCTCCTGGAGTCGACGGTGCTGCAGGACTTCCCGACGTTGCGGCTGATCATTCCGCATGGCGGCGGGGCACTCCCCGCACAGGTGGCACGCTGGCGGGCGATGCAGATCAACGAGGGTCGTGAACCCTTCGAGGAGCTGATCAAGCGGCTCTACTTCGACACCACGCTCTACAACCAGCAGGGCATCGAGATGCTGATCAAGGCCGTCGGCGTGGACAACACGCTCTTCTCCACGGAGATGATTGGGGCTGCCCATGTCATCGACCCGGAGACGGGTGACTGGGTGGACAACACCCGACCGTACGTGGAGGCGATCCCGTGGCTGACCGCGGAGGACCGCCACAAGATCTTCGAGAGCAACGCGCTGCGGGTGTATCCGCGGCTTGCAGAACGGTTGCGCAAGGCGGGAAAGCAGGTGTCCGGTGGCTGAGCGTCTGAACGGTGTGATCCGAGCGCTGGAGCAGGGCGGGACCGCGCTGGTCACCTTCGCCTCGCCCGATGTGTCGATGGCGACCGAGCTATCGACTTCGAGCTACGACGGCGTCGTGTTCGAAATGGAGCACAACCCGTACGACAACGGGGACCTGCGCCACGCGCTGCAGTACCTCCTGAACCGCCGCCAGATAGCGGCGAGTGGGTCGATCGCGCCGGCGGTCACGCCGTTCGTCCGCATCCCGCCGAACGGTGGCGAGCGCAGCCAGTGGCACGCGAAGCAGGTGCTGGACTCCGGGGTCTACGGCGTCCTGTGGCCGCACGTGAGCACCGTGGAAGAGGCGTACAACGCCGTAGCGGCCTGCCGGTATGCCCGTCCGAAGGGCTCGGAACGCTACGAGCCGGAGGGCATCCGTGGTGACGCTCCAGGCGCGGCCGCGCGCTACTGGGGGCTCACACAGCAGGAGTACTACGACCGTGCCGACGTCTGGCCGCTCGATCCGAACGGCGAGATCCTGGTGATGATGATGTGCGAGGACGTGCGAGCCATCGACAACCTCCCCGACATCCTCAAGCAGGTCCAGGGGATCGGCGTCGTGGTCATTGGCGAGGGTGACCTCTCGCAGAACCTCGGCTATCCGCGCCAGTACGAGCATCCGGTGGTGAAAGAGGCGATGGCGACGATCCGCGCGATCTGCAAGGAGCACGGTGTCGCCGTCGGGCACCCACACGTGGACCTCGCGAACGTCTCGCAGGCGGTCGAGGACGGCTATCGCTTCCTGATGGCGGGGCCGACGCGGTCATACGCTGCGCTGGACCAGGCGCGGAAGCTGACCGGACGGGCGTAGCGGGGGCGGCTAGGAAGTGGAAACGGAGCTGGGCGGCATGGTGCCCAGCTCCGGATCTCGGAGTTCGCGCCGGGTGAGCCCGACGCCCGCGACCAGCGCGGCGCAGGGACCCCGCCGATGACCAACGCTGCCGGAGCACCGAACGCCGCCGCAAGCCCGCCACTGAGCGTGTAACCGAGCGGCGGTCCACCCCCGGCGAGCATGCTCCGGAACGCCTCCACGCGTCCGCGCATCGTGTCGGGGGAGATCGCGAGGATCGCGGAGTTGCGCGGGATCATCTGCACGGAGTTGGTGGTGCCCAGCAGCGCAGCCGCGACCAGCGTCAGCAGGAACCAGGGCGAGAGTGCCATCAGCACCAGCGCGCCGCAATACGCGAGCACGCCGAAGACGGTGTACAGGCCTTTGTAGCGCATGTCGCCGAGCGACAGGATGAACCCCGCCCCGAGGAGGCTGCCGACGCCCGGCGCGGCGCTCAGCAGGCCGTAGCCGATCTCGCCGCTTCCGAGCGCCTCCGCAAAGATCGGAAGCAGCGCTCGATACGAGCCGAACACCGTCTCGCCCAGGTCCAGCACCAGCAGTGACACGATCACCGGGCGCTGCCGCACGAACCGCAGGCCATCGACGAACGACTCCCATGGGCCCTCGCGGCCTCGGACAGGCGTCGAGGGCGTGCGGATGCCGAGGATGGCGACCATCGAGCCGAAGTAGGCGAGGCCGTTCACGAGGTACGTCGGGCCGAGGTCGAACCACGCGATGAGCACGCCCCCGATGGCGGGGCCGGCGATTTGCGAGATCTGGCCGATGGTCGCATTCAGCGCGACGGCGTTCACGAGGTTACCGCCCGGGATCAGCGAAGGGATCAGTGCAGTACGTGCCGGCTGGGTGAGTGCGGTGAACGCACTGTTCAGGAACGTGATGACGTATAGATGCCACACCTCGACGGCGCCGGTAATCGTCAGCCCCGCGAGGGTGAGGACGAGCACGGCGTTGGAGGCTTGCCCGAACTGGATCAGGCGGACTCGGTTCAGCCGGTCCGCGATCACCCCGCCTACGAGCGAGAGGACCATATGCGGCCCCGCACGCGCGAGCCCGGTCAGGCCCAGGAACAGGGCGCTATCGGTGAGTTCATAGACCTGCCAGAGGATGGCCGTCTGCACGAGCTGCGCGGCCATGGACGTCAGCAGGAGGGACACGGCGAAGCGCCGATAGTCCGGGTGTTCGAGCGCTCCGAGTGCCTGTCGCAAGCCGCGTTGGCTCTGTGCCACTCAGTCCAGTCCCCATCGCCCCCGGGCCTCGGTACGATGCCTCGTGGGTGTTCTACCACGCCCGCCGTTGGGGTCGAATGAATGCCACAGGAGTACCAAGATGCCGGAGTCAGGCACCGAGGAGATTCAGGCCGATCCTGGACGTTTTCTGGATGCGGCGTCCGCCCTGGTGGGACTCCCCGTTGGCGCGGAAGATCGTCCGCTGGTCATCGAGAACCTGCGCGTGCTGTCCTCGATGGCGGCGCTGGTGATGCAGGACCTCGCCGACGACGACGTGGAGATCGCTCCGGTGTTCCGAGCATGAATGGCGCCAACTCCGCACTGGACATCGCTGATGCTGTCCGCACACGACAGACCACGGTGACCGCAGTCGTCCAGTCGACGCTCGACCGGATTGGACAGCACAACACCGCGCTCAACCACTTCTCCGAGGTGCTGGCGAACCGTGCGCTGGCCCGAGCCGCTGCGCTCGATATTCGCGTCGACGCGGGCGAGGATGTTGGTGCGCTCGCTGGCGTGCCCTTCGGCGTGAAGAACCTCGTGGACATCGAGGGGCTGCCGACCATCGCCGGTTCGATCATCAATCGCGACCGTGCTCCCGCTCAGCATGATTCGATCCTGGTGAAGCGCCTGGAGGCTGCCGGGGCGGTGCTGGTGGGCGCGCTGCACATGGGCGAGTACGCTTACGACTTCACGGGGCGGAACGCGCACTACGGCCCCGCCCGCAATCCCCACGACACGACGAGGATGACCGCGGGCTCGTCGAGCGGCGTCGCGGGCGCGGTCGCGGCGGGGCTGGTGCCGCTGTCGATCGGCTCCGACACGAACGGCTCCATCCGCGTACCGGCGGCGTTCTGCGGACTGTTCGGCCTGAAGCCGACCTATGGGCGCATCACGCGCGCGGACTCGTTCCCGTTCGTCGCCAGCCTCGACCACATGGGGCCGTTCGCGCGCAGCGTGGCGGACCTCGCCGCGATGTACGACCTGATGCAGGGCGGGGACGACCGTGACCCGGCCTGCGTCGGATCCGTCGATGTGGTCGGTGATGCACTTACCGAGGGGGTCGATGACCTCCGGCTTGCCGTCGCCGGTGGCTACTTCGCGCGGGGCGCGCGCCTGGAGGTCACCGCGGCGGTCGCGTCGGTCGCGAAGGCGCTGGGGTCGAACGACCTCGTCGAGATTGAGGGAGCGGAACGTGCGCGTGCTGCAGCGTTCCTGATCACCGCCGTAGAGGGAGCCAACCTGCACCTCGGTCGTTTGCGCGAACGGGCCGCGGACTTCGATCCGGAGGTGCGCCCTCGACTGATTGCCGGGGCGATGGTGCCCGGGAGCTGGTACGTGGAGGCACAGCGCTACCGGCGTCGTTTCCGAGCAGGGGTGCTGAGTACCTTCCGCGATGTGGATGTCATCATCGCGCCCACCGCGCCGCTCTCTGCACCGCGCCTGGACCAGGTGACGATGGAACTGGACGGACGCGACGTCTCGATCCGCGCGCACATGGGGATCTACACGCAGCCGCTGTCCTTCATCGGGCTGCCGGTGTTGAACGTCCCGGTGGCGGTCGACGGGATGCCGATCGGCGTGCAGCTCATCGGTGCGCCCTGGAACGAGCGCGCCCTGTTCCGAGTGGCGGCGCACCTGGAGCGGCTGGGCGCCGTCCGCGCTCCGATCGCGTCCCTCGGCTAGCTCGCGACTAGTGCAGGGCGCGCAGCTTCGGCGACATCACCGCGGTCACGACGCAGGCGATCATCAGCAGGATCGCGAGCCCGCCGATGGACCACTGGATGCCGATAGTGTCGGACAGCACGCCGGCAGCGAACACGCTGAGGCTCGTGAGGCCGAACTCCATCATGTAGATGCTCATCACGCGCCCGCGGTACTCGTCCGATACGTAGGACTGCAGGAGCGCGCCGGAGAGCGTCATGCGGCCAGCCTGGCCCAGGCCGACGAACACGATCGCTGCCAGCGAGAGCGCCCAGACGGTCGAGAAGGCGAAGACCACCAGCGCCGCGCCGAGGATGAAGCTGCTGATGATCAGCATGAGCCCTCGGTAGCGGTTCGGCAGCGACGCCAGGACGAGCGATCCGACGATCGCGCCGATGCCGGAGACACTGACCAGGATGCCCAGGCCCTTCTCTCCGACGTCCAGGATGTCCTCCGTGAAGATCGGCAGCAGCATCATGTAGGGCATTGAGCAGAGCACGACGAACAGCGTGAACAGGAGAATGAGGGCGATCGTGCCCTCCCGCGCCGCATACCGGAAGCCGTTGGCCATGTCCGTGACCGCGCGGTTCTGGGACTTCTGGATGTTCGCGAACGGCGTCTTGGGCAGCGGGATCGAGAAGAGCGTCGCGGAGATGAACAGGCCCGTCATGATGTAGTAGACGGCGCCGTATCCCCAGAAGGCGATCGCGAAGCCCGCGAGCAGGGGCGCAAGCAGCCGCAGCAGGTTCATGCCGAGGTTGTTAAGCGCGAGCGCATTCATCACCTGTGTAACCGGCACGAGCTCCGGGATGATCGACTGCCGAGCGGGCATCATGAAGCCCTGCACAGTGCCCTTGAAGAGCGACGCGACGATCAGGATCCAGACACCGGAGTCGTTGTCGGCGCTGAGGACGCTGGTGGTGATGCACAGGGCGACGCTCAGCGCCAGCAACGAGTTGGCTGCCTGCCCGCCGATCATCAGGTACTTCTTGTGCACTCGGTCCGCGGCGACGCCGCCGAACAGCGAGAAGAAGAGCATCGGGAGCGAGTTTGCGAGCGCCATCACGCCGAGGATCGTGCCGGATCCCGTCATCTCGTAGATCAGCAGCCCTCGCGCGACCATCTCCATGTTCATCGCGGCCATCTGGCTGAGCATGGCCGCGTAGAACAGCCGGAACTTCGGCGTCTTCAGCGACTCGAACGTACGGAGGTTCTTGAGCGAGATGGCGCCGTGTCCGCCGCCCGCCAGCGCAGCGGGTGGTACTAACACGACGGGCGGCGCCTCCGGAGAAGCGACTGTGCTGGCGGGCTCCGCCACGGCGGTGGCGACAGCCGTGGAACTGCCTCGATCGGTGCCCAGGGCGCTCATGGAGGCCTCGTCTCGCATGATCTCGTGTTCCGGCCGGCGTCGCCGGTCCAGTCGCTAACGGGACGATAACACCCGTGCTGCCTCGCGTGAAGGTGAGATCCGGCGACGGAGGTCTCTGCCGGTGAAGCGTCTGGGGTACGCTGCGCGCCGGCCGCCGTGGTGCGGTGGGAAGGGAGCCCGTGAATGCCCGTGCCCGATCTGGACACCTGGCGTGCCCGCTGGCAGACGCCGGATGAGCAACACTTGGGGGTTCGACCTCTGAGCGTCGCGAAGGGCCACGCGACGTTCGCCATCGACCTGCCGTACGGGGACGAACGTGACGCCGACCCGCTGTTCACGACCTCCGCCCTCACCTATGTCACAGACGTGAGTGCGCTGTCCGCGGTGATGGCACACCTGGACGAGACTGAACAACCGAATGGCACCGCTAGCCTCCACCTGAATTACATCGCCACGCCTACGAGCGCCGTGACCGTGGAGGCCACGGTCTTCGGACAGAACTCGACGGAGGCGATCATCGACATCGCCGGACGCGAGGCGGACGGCCGTGTGGTGCTGCGCGGCCTGGTGACATTCTCGGTGCGGCAGCGAGCGTCCGGGGGTGGGGCGTGACGACCGACTGGGCATCGACTCCGTTCTTCAAGCACTTCGGCCTCGTGCTGGAGGAGACGCGGGAAGGCTACGCGCGCCTCTCGATCCGGCGCGATGTGGTGCGCCTGCGCGGGGCGCGCGACTCGATCAATGGTGGCCTACTGGCTGCGCTGGGCAACGCCGCGATGCACGTCTGCCTCGGCACGATGCTGGGCGAGGGCGAGCGCGTGGGGCGGACACACGAGCTCTCGGTCGCGTATCTGTCGAGCGCACGCGGAGATGTGACGAGCCTGGAAGCTCGCATCCTGCGCAAGGGTGGCCGGCAGGCGGTCGGCGAGATCGAGGTACGCGACACCGCCGACGGGGCGATCAACGCGAAGTTGCGCGTGACTTGCGAGATTGAACGTGTCACCAACCAGGATGCGAACTGAGACGGGACTTACAGATGGCGCTCTACCTGACCAACGAGGACATGCGGCAGCTACTGCCGATGGACGAGTGCGTGGAAGTCCTGGAGGACCTGTTCCGCCAGGAGTCTCAGGGGCTGGTGGAGAACCTGCCGCGGCGCAGGCGGCGGTACGGGGGCGCCAATTCAACGGTGATGGGCGGCGCGGTCATCGGTTCCGGCGCGCACGGCGTGCGGCACTCCAACGTCACGCTGCTTTACAGCACCGAGACGGGCAACCTCGATGCCGTCATCCAGCCGAGCACACTCGCATGGATCCGCACGGGTGCGGCCTCCGGCGTCGCCGCAAAGTACATGTCACGTCCTGAGTCGAGCGTGGTCGGGGTCATAGGCGCGGGTCATCAGGCGATCACGCAGCTGGAGGCGATCTGCGCGGTGCGTACCGTGTCGCTGGCGAAGATCTACGCGCGCACAGAAGAGACGCGCCGCCAGTTCGCGGCGGAGATGGCCGAACACCTGGGGATCGACGTGCGCCCGGTGGGCTCTCCCGAGGAGGCTGTACGCGGCTCCGACATCGTCGACGTGATCACCAGCGCGCGCGAACCAACGTTCGACGGCGCGCTGCTCGAAGAGGGCACCCACGTCATTGCTGCGGGCGTGAACTCCTGGACGAAGCGCGAGATCGACGAACGT